>Ga0268284_1001375_pt1 | contig 12676 bp, 9 predicted proteins | sample saktaG_14_FD_190137 | JGI IMG/M metagenome (GOLD analysis project Ga0268284, IMG submission 190137) | Saline water microbial communities from Sakinaw Lake, British Columbia, Canada - sak_2013_06_06_40m | ecosystem: Environmental > Aquatic > Non-marine Saline and Alkaline > Saline ... | reverse complement strand
GGCCTTTCTTTCATAACCGTCCGCAAACGCACTTTCAGAACAGCCTTTGAAATCATGAAAAAGCCCAATGAATCAATGGGGGAAAGGGGGCGGTATACTTTTTTTCAGCCCCTATGGGATGCTAGTGTATATTTTTCCATTACCAATACGGCACGAACCGGAATGATGCAGTCAACAGTCCGAATGTGATCCTTCATATTGTGGAGCCAGATGGTGCGCTAAAAGAAACACGAGAACTTTTCCGACGTGTCCGCAACGGATTTAGAAATGCAAACCCGCAGGTCTTTTCGGAAGATTTAAAACGGGAAAATCCGAGCGACTGTTACACAACTACCGCGTTAAATCTGTATGCAACTTGGTTGACATCGGTAAAGCGGTATGATGAAACATTGGAAGTCTACCAAAAGATACTTCACTCAGGACATAATGAATATAAAGTAGGCATCAAGATGGGAGTAGCTCGTTGTTATTTATTTTTAAAAAAAGAAGAGGATGCCAGACGTATACTTGAAGAATTGAAACCGGAATACGATGAGGCATTTTGGTTGCTTCGGACACTAGATAAGAAGCAAGGAATACCAGTTGATCCATTGATTGAGAGGTAAGAAAAGCGGCGGGACGCCGCTGCCACCTTGTCGTACGTTCTGAAATAATCGACGAATAAGGTTTGCTTTTGAACCGCAAGAGGTTACAAGCCTGATATCACAAACTGTGACAGCATCCGGAAAGAGGAATGATCGTTATTTACCCTGCGCTTTCACAGAGCACCGAGGTTTGACTACTTTTCTATTTTGAAATTGACTAAAACCTCGGTCTCAACGAGCACATTATCCATTTTGTCCGTGTCTCCATAGGCCTCGCTATGCTCATCTATTGGGACCCGGTACCTTTCCCCGTACGAACCTTGATATGCATCTGCTTGGGTTTCGACTGCATAAACGGGATCGCCGAGTTTGACCTGAAGGGTGTCGGCTATGAATTGAGCATTTTCCTTTGCGTCTGCCAATGCCTTCTTCAGTGCGTCCTTCTCGAGTGTATCACGGTCAGACCTGCAGTATTGTGGCTCCCAAAGTTTCACGCCCTCCAGTCCAGACAGTTCTGCCGCTAGTTTCTGATAATCCGCTAGTTTCAGAAGGGTGAAAGAAATGTCGACCTCTGCGTGGTATGCTTCCTTTGCGCCCTTCTTGCCGGCGTCGTTGGACTTGATCGAAACCTCTGACTTTTGAATACGACCATCCTTCACTGCGCGTTTCAGGATCATGCCCTTGGCGGCTTCCGCTCGCGTCTTCACTTCCGTTATCGCCTTCTCACTCTCGTTGGCCACAGATGTAATGGTTAAATTCAGTTTGACCTGATCTGGGCGGAGGGATATCGTTCCTCGGCCATTTACGTCAATGCGTGGGGGATCCTTTTCTGCGCCTGTACTGAAACGGACTAAGATATGGGATTCAAAGGTGACATTATTCTTTTCGTCCGTGTCATCTGTGGCCTTGTTATTCTCCGTTACCCCGACACGGACCCCTTCCCCAGGAGAACCTTGAGACGACGGCACTGCAGCTTCGACTACATAAACCGGGCTGCCCAGTTTGACCTGAAGGGTTTCGGCCATCAATGCGGCCTTCGCTTTTGCGTTCAACAACGCCTTCTTCAGTGTGTCTCTCTTGACTTTGTCATGGTCAGACCTGGAATATGTAGGTTTCGAAAGTTCCACTCCATCCACTCCTGACAGCTCGGTTGCCAGCTTCTCATAGTCCTCCAGTTTCAGAAGGGTAAAATACATTTCGACCTTTACATAGTATCCTTCCTTGGAGCCCTTCTTGCCAGTGTCGTTGGAGTTAATCTCAATCTCTGACTTTTGAATACAGGAATCCTTCACTTCGTGTTTCAGGAGCATGTTCCTGACAGCATCCACTCTCGACTTCACTTCCTTCAGCGCCTTCTCGCTCTCGTTGGCCTCCGCTGTAATGGTTATGTACTGCTCGATCTGCTCTGGACGGATGGAGATCTTCCCTCTGCCAAGGACATCAATTCGCGATGTCTCATCTGCCCAGGCCGTTCCGATGAGAAAACAAAACACAAGTACCATCATTCGTTTCATATCATCTCCTTTCGTCGCGTCCCAGCCAAACTGCTTAATGGTTCATTGTCTGTTGCTGGCAAACAAATCAATAATTAATAATTATGGCCGTTTGGAGTTACAAAATCAAGGAGAATAAGGGGTTCGAAATGAGGAAGGGGCGCATCTGCGTTTTATTGACTTGGGCATAAAAGCTGAGCGAATAGGCCTCCTGCAACTGCCGCTGGCATGTTGGAACTTGGGAATGCTGGAATACGGACTATAGGCGCCGGGAGGGGCACACGCCGTGTGCCTATGGCGCAGAGGCCTGCGCCGCTCCCATTTCTGTGCGCGCCGTCATCCGTGTTTCGAAAGGCTAGCCAATGAAATGGGGATGCGCCCAACGTGAGGCGCTAGTTAATGCCCATCAACAACTTGGTGTCTGATGCAGACATGCGCGTCAGTTGGTTAGAGTCTCACACTTCATGAAGTGTGAGACTCTTTGTCTGAGCCGATGAGCCCCGTGAAATGACTCTCACTCTATCACAGTTTATAAACTGTGATAGGCATGCCTGATCCTATTTGAGGCTGGCTCTGTTTCGCAATCTTAGGTAATATAATGCACATGCGAAAACAAGCACCCCTCTATTGTGATGATGCAAATGGCCTCGTGGATACTGTGCAAGCGGTGATTGAGCGCAAGGGGCTGTTGCAGGGTGTGAAGCGTCTGGGCGTGGCGGTATCAGGCGGGGCGGATTCAGTGGCATTATTATGTCTGCTGGCATTGATCTGCAAGAAGAATAAAATTAAACTTGTTGTTCTTCACCTTGACCATGGGTTGCGCAGCACATCTGCACAAGATGCGAAATGGGTCAAGGTGCTCGCCAAAAAAATAGGAGCGACGTGTGTGGCTGAGCGTCGCGAAGTCACGGCTCACCAAACCGAAGCGGTTTCTGTTGAGATGGCTGCACGGGATGTACGGCAAGCATTCTTCGCAGCGTGCCGTGCACGGCTCAAACTGGATGCGATTGCCACAGGACACCAGGCGGATGATGTTGCGGAGACCGTCTTGCTGCGTTTGATGCGCGGGGCAGGGGCATCGGGTTTGGCGCCTTTGAAAAATCGGTCGCGCGGTTATATACGGCCCTTGCTGCATGTCTCGGGCGCTGCCATCCGTGGCTGGCTCAAACAGAAAAAAATCACCTGGCGCGAAGACACGACCAATAGGGATGTGACGATTTTGCGCAACAAGATGCGGCACGAGATTTTGCCGTTGCTGGAGCAGAAGTTTGGCAACGCGTTGCGGATGAACTTGTGCAGGACCGCTGAAATTTTAAGGGAAGAAGATGTCCTTTTGGAGGAGATGGCACAAGAGGTGTTGTCCCTTGTCGGAGACGACCAGCACGAAGACCAGTTGGATATGAAACGCCTCAAGGCCTGTCCTTTGGCGGTGCAGCGGCGTGTGCTGCGGCTGTGGCTCTGGAAAGCAAACGTTCCTCTGCCAAGCGGTTTCGAGACGGTTGAGCGCTTGTTGGACATGGAAGCGGGCGAGAAAGAACAGATGGCTGAAGAGGTGTATGCGACTCTTCGGGATGACACATTACGTATCATCAACACAACGCCCATTCAGAGGCTGCCCCAAAAGGTAAATCTTCGGGGCCAGACGCAATGGGGAGATGTGACGATCACTTGCAAGGCTATCCAAGGGATCGAGAGTACCGCGGCTGGGGCAGGGGTTTATCCGGCAGTGTGTACGATCAATCCGGATGTACTGGCTGGGAGGCCGCTCATGGTGAGGAGCCGCCAGCCCGGAGACCGCCTTCAACCTTATGGAATGAAGGGGACAAAAAAAGTACAGGATGTTTTTGTGGATGCGAAAGTGCCTGAACATCTTCGTGATGCTGTGCCGCTGCTGGTTTGTGGTGATGAGATTGTTTGGGTGCCGGGGTATCGCATTGCAGACCGTTTTGCTGTTCCATCGAAGACCGCCACGAGCCTCCGGATGGAAGTGACTGAAAGAGGGCGGAAGGCGTTGCAACAGGGCTGAGTGGCTACAGTCTGAGTCTCACACTTTGCAAAGTGTGAGACTAACAAGTTGAGTCTTGAATGGGCGAGACCGAAACCGCTATAATGTGCGGCCACAATGAAAGTTTACACAGAAACGATTGATTTCAAGAGGATTAAACAAGTTTTGGCAGAGGGATGCAAGGTATCGTTGCTGATCCGGCACTCGGAACGTCCAACGATCACGCCAGGCGACACGACGTTTGGACACTCCTTGGCGTTGACGCCACGCGGCGAAGCGATGGCGCGGGAGGCGGGCCGGTTGTTGTCCGGGCCATACAATGTCCGCTTCCTGTCGAGTCCGATGGTCCGATGTCAGATGACCGCAGTCTGCCTTGCGGAAGGCATGGGATGTGCGGGGGCTGAGGTGATTGATGAGCCGATTTTGGGGGTGAAGAATTTTTATTATGACAACATTGACGCCCTGCCCGGGGAGATGATGCGATGCGGGTATATTCAATATATGCTCGATTATTTGCGGACAGGGTCTGCGCTTTACTCGCATGATGTCGCTGTTGCGACACCTCAGATGGTCGCCTGGTTGAAACGCATGACCACCCAGCAACTCAATATGCTCGTGTCGCATGATATTTTTGTTGCGGCCCTGCTTGCGGGCATCAAGGCTTGTACCTACACAGCGGAAAACTGGGTTGGATTCTTGCACAGTGCAGCAGTGATTTGCACACCGGAATGCGAGTGGTTTTTCTATCCCTGTGTGCCATCCTTGGACGTAGAAGACGCTACCTCTTTTGTTCAGTAGGGATAGGCGTCTTGCTCGTATCGCTGGGTTGATGAGCGTTCGTGAAGAAGAAAGTGGCCAGCGCAAGTATTAAAACCAAGCAGACGATCGCGGCTGATTTCAAGGCGCTCTGTTCCGGGAGCTCGATATGCGTTTCTCGTTCTTCCAGACTACGCAGCCATTCCTTGGCGGTGGGCTTCTCCTTCTTATTGCTGAGGAACACAAGCAGATTGGCAAAGTGAAACATCAAGAGCACGGCGATGACGAATGTGACATACTGCGAATAATAAGCGTAAAACGCGACAGCCCATTGCCGATCCAGTTTGAGAGCGATGAGGCAGATGAGGAGCGAGCGAATCAGATTAGCGGCAAAGGTAATCGGAATGGCGTAGCAGAACAGCGCCAAACGTTGCAGGCGTGTTTTGACTGTGAAATGGGCAAACGTGGTTGCGATGGCTAACATGGCAAAAAGAGAATGTATGCCACTGGCGGACACATCGGACATCAGCTTAAAGCCTTTAAGACCTAGTAAATCACGGAAGAAAGAAAACCCGGATTGCTCAACAGACGTTCCGAAGCGTATGATCATCTCAGGGAGTGAGGCGGAGAGGGTCTTCAGGCAATCTAGGTAGGCATCAATTGGGACAGCGAAGACTAAAAAGCCCATGGGGAACCATAATAATTTGGCCGCTTCGATTCCCCAGAAAGAGTAGGAGACTGAAACGATAAGGCCAGCAAGGGAGAGCAACTGGAAGGGGAGATTGTTGCATGTCGCCGCCGCTGAAAGAGCGGCCAAAAAAAGGCAAGTCATTCCCAGTCCGATCCAGGAGGGTAAGTCGGCGGCTTTCGAAATCTCCTTCCTCCGATTAACGATAGAATAGCAACTGATAAGAGGGACGATCCATTCGAAGGATAGCAGTTGTGTGGCCGACAGTTTCGTGAAATCAACGGCCATAGCGCTTAACAAGGCACTCCTGAAATGGAGGCAACCGAGGACGGTCAACCCGCATAACGACAAGGCGCGTAACCACGTTAACCCTTTTTTATCCATTTTTGCCTGCCTATTTCAGAATTATTTTTTGGTAAAGTTCATCGACAAAAGTTGCGAACTGCTGTTTCGATTCCGGATCATCCAAGGGCACAGACGCATTCACAGCAATCATGGCCCACCGATTGATCCGATTATGGATGGAGCGATCCCAGATGTCATACCAGATGCGCTTGTAATGTGAGGAGCATTCTCGGTCTCGGCTCGCAAACCAATAGACAAGAGAAAACCGATTATTCGAAAACGAACGCTGTGCCTGAATGACGCGTACCGTTTTGGGTCTCCCAGAGGGTGTGTGCAACGCACGCGTGTCTGCGCTGAGCATCACAAATCCTTGCGCGGGCAGACACATCTCGGCACGGTGGATACTTGCGCGGCTTTTACCGGACAGCACCACGCTTACCGAATAGGTCAGGCCATCCGAAGCTTTATAGATGCGCTTGAGGATCAGGGTGTCCGCCGGCAGCAAAGTCTTTTCCCCGAGCGAAAAGGTATACATCTTTTGTTTGCAGGACGGGCAGGTGAACCCGTCTTGGCTCTGATGATGCCCCTCAATCAACTCTTTTTCTTCACAGGATAATACACATTGATCGTTATGGCAAAACCACGGCTTATCACTGGTGAAGGAACCCAGTTGCTCGGGCAAGGAGTCACTAATGAAACGGGTATTATCGTATAGGGGGGGGCCGGCGATCAGCAACGAGGCGAAGATCGCCCCTGTCAACAGCGTGGTCAGCGCCAGAATCAACAGGGCCGGTCTTTTGTCAGGGGGGGCGCTCAGGGGTGAGGGTAGCGGTTGGAGATCAGGCAGGCTACCTGGCGAGAACAGCCGGTCGAACCAGCCATAGCGCGCTCTGATCCATCCATCCACGGAGATGACCCAATGCGCTGCCTGGAACATCAACAATACGGCCACGACGAAAATGAAATAGCCAGAATAATCATGATAATATCCCATGGCGATTTTCTGGCCAAACAAACTGGCGATTAAGCAAATCGAAAAAATTCTAAACATATTTCCGATGACCGCAATCGGAATTGAACACGCGAAAAGAAAACATTTCTGAGTGCGCGTTTTGAGCGTGTAATGGCCATAAGCCACGGTCAGCGCCATCATTGCAAAAAGAGATCGGATACCGCTACAGGGGTCTGCGACATCCACATTAAATTCTCGTCCTGGAATCCGGGAGAAGAGGGCTGTCCCCGAACGCTCAATAGCCATGCCAAAGCCATTGAGAATCGCGGTCGCTGTTCCAGAAGAAAAGAGCCGCAGATAAATGGTGAAGAAGTCCATGGCGTTGGTCAAGGGGATGGTAAAGAGCAGATAACCCGCAGGGAAAAGCATGAGACGCCCCACGCCCTTGCCCCAAAACGCATAAGGAATGGACCAGACAAGTCCGATGAACGAGAGTTGCTCAATACGCAATTGTCCGCCTCGTCCGCCGATCCAGGCCAGCACTAATGATACGACGACCCAGAATAATCCACGCCCGGAGGGTGCGCCGGCACATTGCGCTAATTGCTTTCTTAATCTCCAGAGTGCATACGCACTGACAAAGGGGACCACCCATCCGTGCGACATGTCTTCATCCGGTTTATTGAACATGTAAATGGAATATTGAAACATGCCGTAATAATTAAACCAGGCAAAAACAATCAGCACAATAAATAAGGTCCAACGGATATAATCAAAAGGTTGTCGTGTCATAGTTTTATATACTTCCTTGGTTTAAAAAAATCACTGTGCCCATTTCTCTCCAGGGCCATATTCGAGAAATAGTATAGGGCCCCGCATTTTCCAAATAATCAAATACGAAATCTGCCGAGAGTTGTGCATTGGGAAGCGCGACTATTTCAAAACGAAGTTGGTTGGCACCCTTTTTGATAAGGTTTTTCCCCAGTGCAAGTGTCAATGGATGCCCAGCTTCGCCAGTGAGGGATGTATGGGTTGTGATACTTTCTCCGTTGAGGCGGATGGACATGTTGCCTGATGTAGGAAGGGCAATCATTTTGCTGACCAGAGCGCATTCGCCTGTAAATGAAGCTTGAAATTCGAACGTGAGGGATGATCCGTTGGTGCAGGACTTCCAAAAAAGGCACTTCTCTTGGCTTAAGCCCCAGCCATTCGTCGTGGCGATGCTGGTTGTTCCGCCCGTGATCTGCGTGATGGTCATGCGATCAAACTCCAAGCGAATGCCGATGGGGCAGGTGTTGGTCGCGAGCTCGATTCCCGATGTTGTCTGCGCGACAGGCAACTGCGAAGCGGCTAGCGGATCTGGCGTAGTACACTTTCCGCCTGGCAAGGCATACCAAAAAACAGTCGGCGCAAAACGATGGCGTCCTGTCTTCCAGGTGAGCAGTTCCATGTCGAACACGAGGCTTGAACGATAGGGCAAGTCATCCAGCAATCGCATGCGTGTATTGATCGCTTTTCCAGTGCGACTGTTGCCGTATCCCACTGGCTGAGCAATAAAAGGAGTATTGAAAATATCAGGCAAGCACCAAGCGTAACCATAGTAATCCTCTGTCCCTGTTCCAAAATGAGAGGGGAAGGTTTCTCCGTCCACATAGATTTTCTCGTCGCCTTCTCCCCACCAGTTTTGATAACCGAGCGGGATGTCTGATCCTGCATCGTTGAAGATGCTTAAGGAATCGCCCACTAATCGTCCCGTGCCTTCCAGAGTAATATAATTGAGATCCTCTCCAGTCCATCCTGAGGCTAACTTTGTAGAATCCTCAAACGGGTATTCACGCCATGAAGCATGGAAGTGCATGCTGTTGGTTTGCCATTGGTAAGCCCCCGATAGTATCTCGCCCTGCACGATATCCACAGGTTGTCTTCCATGGTTGACGAGTCGGACGGTCGCGGCTTGCTTAAACGGCATCACCCAGAACGCCTGCATGGAATTATTCGTTTGGACTTCGGTAAACCAGGTGCATCCATTGGTGACATATCCGCCCATTCCAAAGAAATCCCCGATCGGACAATGAACAGCATTTGTCTCGCCATCAAAATCCATTTCCAGATGCGTACTGCGCAAGGCTTGCATCAGGTCGGGGGCGCTCAACTGGAAATTCACAAAGCGTATTGCGGCAGGTCCAGTCAGTTGAAATGCTTGAGCGCCTCCGTCTCTTTTGAGGTGTCCAGTCAATGAATGGGTGGCAGTACCGTTGAGAATAACAGGATGGCTGTTAGACAAGGCGGAGAGGGTAGACGTATAATTCGACCTATAAAGCGTGAGTGAATTTGTCGCATAGGTCTCAACGGATGCCGGCGTGTCATATATTCTGTAGTCAATATTGTAATACATTTTGATGCTTGGTTTTTCCACGGTAATCTTACAATGTTGAGTAAAAGGGATTGGCAAGTAGAGGTTATGACCTACGTCGAGACCACTTCTATTAGGTGCCACAAATGCTAACGGGCTGTTCGCTAATCCATTGCGACCGATGCATTGTGGTAGAGAGCCTTCGATGACTGGTGTGCTTGACTGGTCAAGGTAGACCCGCAAGAACGGTGAAAAAGTATTACCTCCGAAGGTTGCCCAGAAACGCACAATGGCGCCGGGTCCGGCCACATCCATGAAAACATATTCAGTGCGTCCGCTAGTGGTTTCTTTTCTGACATAATTGGTGCCGTTTGTTTTTCCATAGTCGTCATTTGAAAACCACGCCAGGGTGTGTGGCTGTACAGCGCGCCGGTCATAACTGCTCGCATGCAATAATTTATAGGGGTAGGGCGGTAACCGGGTGAGCCGTTCGCTGTCGACCATTTCATCCAGCAAAGAACCCAGGGTAATCGTTTGCGCATGAATGGGCGAAGAATATATGCATCCAATAAACATAACCAGCATAGCAAGATATTGAAGAATAAGCCTGATCAAAGTGAAATCCTTTTATGAGAGCGTGAGCTTCAAAATTCCGCAGATGCGTTCAACATCGGATTGACTTAAGCCAGCACCCGACGGAAGGCACAGCCCCGCATTGAAACAGCGCTTACTGATTGCGCCACCGTGAACCTTCGCAGATTGAAAAACGGGTTGCAGGTGCATGGGTTTCCAAATCGGACGGGACTCAATATTCTCGCGTTCTAAGGCGCTCATGACGGTAAAGACATCCTGCGTGGGAGCGGTCGCGTCAGGGGTCGCACGTTCAGCGTTAAGGGTGATGACGGTTAGCCAGCGTGTGGCTTTGCCGTAAGAAGCCTCCGGCATGAAGGTCAGCCCAGGGATGCAGGAGAGGGCATCCCGATACCAGTCGAAAATCTGATGTTTGCGACGAATGATTTCAGGCAGGATCTGAAGCTGTCCGACGCCGATCGCCGCAACGATATTACTCATGCGATAATTATAGCCGAGTTCGCCATGTTCGTACCAGATGTGATCTTCACGTGATTGCTGCGAACGTTTACGTGCGCGTTCAACGAGGGCTGTCGTGTGGGAGGTCAGCATACCGCCTCCGGAGGTGGTGATAATCTTGTTACCATTGAACGAGTAGACAGAAGCCCATCCCGCATCGCCCGCTGGACGGTTTTTATACGTTGCGCCAAGCGCTTCTGCGGAATCAACGATCAGCGGAACTTCGTAAGAGGCGCAGAGCGACTCGATGCGATCGTAATCGCAACACTGGCCATAGAGGTCAACGGCGATGACCGCTTTGGGTAAATGATTGTCGCGTTTCGCATCCGCAAGAGCCTCGGCAAGCAAATCGGGATCCATGTTCCACGTCTGCTCGTCACTGTCAATAAAGACGGGCGTTGCACCCCGATGGACAGCCGGCGCAATGGAAGCGACAAAGGTTAAATCGGAGCAGAAGACACTGTCGCCTCTTTGGATGTCGAGTTCGCGGCAGAGCAGATCAAGCGCTGCTGTGCAACTGGATAAGGCACAGGCGCTGGGCCGCTGGAGGAAAGCGGCAAAATCTTTTTCAAACTGGTCAACCATGGGTCCGCAGGGAGCCACATAGTTCGAATCGAACGCTGCTTCGACGAGCTTGCGTTCGTCTCCTCCCATCCAGGGGGGCGATAAAAAGATCCGTTTAGTCATGACGTACGCTCCTGATGCGATAAAGGACATCCTCTTTTTCAAACGTAAAATTGCCTGTTAACAAGGCGTTTGATGCATATCCGGCAACCGGCGAAACAATGTAAACACGGTCGTTTGTCTTGACCAGTTGGACAAGTTTCTCATCTGTCGCGTCTGGAGAAAAAGCTATGATACGAAGAGTGGCGGGTAAAAGTCCAGCAACTTGTGCTGCCATAATGGGTCCAGCCGCCGTATTATCGGCAATGAGAACATCTCCTGCTTTTAGAATAGCACAGATATGCTCGACAAAGCGAGCTGCTGATCGCTCGTTGTGTTTCCAAGGGAGGAGCCAATAGCTACTTTCTTCTCTAAAAGGGAGCTCACGCGTCCGTTTAACCCCGCCTTGCTCGGCCTGTAAAAAATGATGGAGAAACAATGGCGTTACAATCGATGACAGGAGGATCACGGAACACAACGCGAGCAGATGTTTTCGTTGAAGCGCCAGGCTGTCCAGCCCGATGCCAACCCAAAGTGCAAGCAGCGCCAATGATGGCAAGATGAACGTGGCTTGATCAGGCACGAAATAGCGTATCCAGAACAACAGGTGGATGACAGTTAAACCGAGTAGCGCCATTTTAAAGCATGCATGTTGCGAACGCGTTCGTCCTGCAAAGCAAACAAAGAACCATGCGGGATTGAGTAAGCTGATACTGGCCAATGCCAAATTCATCTTTAACAACGGCCAATTGATCGAGCGCATTCCCATGACAACATCTTCATATTCATGTCCAAACAGGAGACTCTTGAGTGATGCTGCGAGCGACTGTGTGGTGTTCCATTCGATCTGGAAAAGTATAATGAGTAAACAGGCGCCCATCAGCCAGAAGCCGGCAGAAAAAAACAGAATATATGCATTCAGCCAAAAACGCTTTCGGGCCTGCAGATAAATAAAGAGGAGGGCATAGACCGGCAGATTTAACAAAGCAAAATTGTGGAGCGAAGCATGGAAGCCATTAATCAGCGCAAGCGCAGCCCATGCGTTAGCAAGCGATGAGGCCTTATCATCCTTCAGATTGCAAATATTAATCAGGCAGAGTGCCTCGGCCATGAGCAGGGCAATCGACCACGTATAGACTTCTGCAATCGTGGACATCCACCATGCCATGTGAGATAGTCCAAGAGTCAAGACCGCGAGGATGATGGTGGATTTCTTGAGGTGCAACTGAGAAAGGATACGCGCCAGAAGAAGGAGTGCGAGCGACATGCCGAGTCCGCTAAAGAGGTTCATGGCGTAAAAACAATACGTCTTTGGAAAAAGCGAGACGAATAATTCTGTGCCTGCAATATAGGCTGGATGTGCGCGGGCAATCCCAGAAATCCAAAAATAGTCATGAACGAGAACACGATACTGGAATTCACCGCTGTCCTGCCAACTGACACCCCGTTGAGCTGTTGCCGCATAAAGGGTCAAAAAACAGACAAAGATGATGCCGGAGAATATCCAGTTCCTATTCGTTGTCATGTCTCTTAATGGTGTCATAATAAAAGGAATGAATTTATTTCAAGCGGGCAAGGGTTGTGCGGTCGGGAATGCGGGTCAAGGCGGTTGTGCCGGCGCCGAGCGTGGACCACGCCCCCATTTTGATGAGCGGAATCGTTGCGGCGTTTGTTCCGAGGAGTGCGCCTTCCCCGATGTCGCAGCCGCCGGAAATGCGGGCTCCTGGACAGACCTGCACAAAGTCCGC
>Ga0268284_1001374_pt1 | contig 12677 bp, 10 predicted proteins | sample saktaG_14_FD_190137 | JGI IMG/M metagenome (GOLD analysis project Ga0268284, IMG submission 190137) | Saline water microbial communities from Sakinaw Lake, British Columbia, Canada - sak_2013_06_06_40m | ecosystem: Environmental > Aquatic > Non-marine Saline and Alkaline > Saline ... | reverse complement strand
ATCCAGCAACCGGCGGCGCTCCGGCCCGATGCACGATGGCGCGAGCGCGTAAACCACCGCTTCCCCACCCACCGGCATGTCTGATAGACGGTTCAAACTTGCGGGCGGTTTGTCTTCCTGATCCGGGCCTGTCACGTGGATCAGCGGGGCGATGGCGGCCGGGATCACCATGCGCCGGCCTTCTAACATTGCCTCGACCGAGCCATCTTCAAGATGCCGGGATTGGTCAAGGCGGGATCCGGGTGCCAAACCCAGCGCTTCAGCCTGGCGGAAAAGAATCTCCGGCTCATCCTCGATATGTTCGATGCGCGCTGCTTGCTCATCGGGCCACGAGGCCAACGAAGTCAGCAAACGCTTCGGCAAATACCCCTCCCGCGTGGGAATCGGGTCGCCGTGCGGATCAAACCGCGGGTTGCTCAAGCGGTCGGCCAAGGCATCGACGGCGGCGGCTTGGAGATGGTGTTCCGCCTTGTGCGCCTCGCGGTGCCAATCCGCGGCTGGCGTGCTCGTCTCCCGGGCCAACCAGGTTTCGTATAGCCGGTGGGTGCGAACCACCTGCAACGCATACATCCTCCCGTCCTCCGTCAGATGATGCGTATCCGCAGCCGCCGTGGCCAATCCGCGCCCCCGTAAGTTGCCCAGGATCTCCGCCGCATGCCGCCGTGACCGGGACAAGGCCCCGGCCAGACTTTCCACCGTGGCCCCACGGCCGGATTCGTCACAATCCAGCAGATGCTTCAGCGCATCCTCCAACTGGATCCGGCCTGCCCCGGATGTCTCTCTTTGAAATCTGGTCATGCTTTTCTCACTGAGCAATAAATTAGCCCCGGTTCATTCGCAAGGGGAATCCGCCAGGGGTAGTCCTATGAGACGCAATGATCTAGCACTTGCCCGAGGGATTGGTCCCCGGGCCGGGCCTTCCGCGAGGTCGGCCTTGAAGTCCGTCCCTCCAATCACCCGCAGACTTTGGCGGCAAAAATGGCCTCGATGCGTGCGAGGATTTCCTCGACCGGACACAAGCGGCCGATTCCTTCGTAGCCGCATGCGAGACTGCCCTCGGCGGGACCGACGAATGCACACCCGTCTTGTTGGAGTTGCTCGAGGTTGCGCTGGGTTGCAGGGTGCAGCCACATCTTGCCGTTCATGGCCGGGGCGATGAGCACCGGCGTGGCGCGCGGCAGCGCGAGATAAATCGAGGACAACGGATCCGGTGCCAGGCCGTGGGCAAATTCGGCAATCACATTGGCGGTGGCGGGAGCGACGAGAAACAGGTCCGCCTGATCCGCTAGATCAATGTGGCCGGGCTTCCACGCTTGTTTTTCATCCTCGAGGGCAACCAGCACCGGCTGGCGGGTCAGCGTTTGGAGGGTGAGCGGCGTGATGAACTCGGTGGCGGCCCGGGTCATCACCACATGCACCTCGTGGCCTTGTTTGACTAACTGTGAGGCAAGATCCGCCGCCTTGTAGGCCGCGATGGAACCGGTGATGCCGAGAACGATTTTCATGGTGATTGTGCGGTGCGGACTGAAACAGGAAGGAGGAAACGCGGCGTCATTCTAACGCAACATGGCGACGGCTTTGCCGGTGGCGGCGACGAAAGCAGCAACGTCCCGTGCGGTGTTATAGAGGGCGAATGAGGCGCGCACCGTGCCGGTAATGCCAAAACGGGCCATCAGCGGCTGGCAGCAGTGGTGGCCGGTGCGCACGGCCACCCCCAGCTGGTCTAACAGAGTGCCGATGTCGTAGTGATGAAGTCCCGCAATGGAAAACGACAGCGAGCCCGAGCGCCCGGCGGGACCGTAAAGGCGGATGCCGGAGATCCCGCCAAGCGCGTCTGCCGCGGATCGGATCAACTCGTTTTCATGGGCGTGGATGGCATCAATACCGATGGCATTGACATAGTCCAGGGCGGCGGCAAGGGCGATGGCTCCCTCAATGTTAGGAGTGCCGGCTTCGTATTTGAATGGCAGCTCGTTATAGGTCGTGTGTGCGAAGGTGACTTCCTTGATCATTTCCCCCCCACCCTGCCACGGGGGAAGATCGTCAAGCAACGCGGCGCGGCCCCAGAGCACGCCGATGCCGGTGGGCGCGTAGATCTTGTGGCCGGAAAACGCCAGGAAATCCGCCCCCAAGGCCTGCACATCGATGCGCAGATGCGCGATGGCCTGCGCCGCATCGATCAATACCAGCGCCCCCGCCGCTTTGGCCGCGTGGGTCATTTCGATGACCGGATTGACCGTGCCAAAGGCGTTAGAGATCCAGGTCAGCGCGAGGAGTTTCACGCGGCCGCCGCCAAGCAACGAGCGGAACGCCGCTTGGTCGAGGGTGCCGTCGTCGTGGCAAGGGATCACCTTGAGGATGGCCCCCGTGCGTTGGCAAAGCATCTGCCACGGCACGATGTTCGAGTGATGCTCCAGCGTGGAAACGAGCACTTCGTCGCCCGCCCCGATGCGGCCCGAAAGGGCGAGGATGTTGGCCACCAGATTGATCCCTCCGGTGGTGCCGGTGGTGAAAATCACCTCGTCGGAGGATTCCGCGTGCAAATGGGCCGCCACCGTCATGCGCGCGTTCTCAAACGCTTCCGTCGCCGCCCGCGCGAGTTGGTGGGTGCCGCGGTGAATGTTGGAATTGATCGCCTCGTAGTAATGGCGCGACGCCAGCAGCACGGCCAGCGGTTTCTGAGTGGTGGCGGCGTTATCCAAATATACCAAGCGCTGGCCATGGATCGATTGATCGAGGATGGGGAAATCGGCAAGCAGCGAGGCGGTGGGGATCATGGCGCGGTTCCAGAGTGCGTTGGCGGCGACGTGACCAAAGCTGGAACATCTCAACCCGCCCCGCAATGCCCGAATTGCCCGGATTCCCGCTTTTGCCCCGGGCTCCTTGCGGCCATGCCGATCGTGAACACCCTCCGCTGCAAATCCTCACTGGACGGACCGGCTGGACGGTGAATCATTCTCCCGGTTAACCCCAAGCCATGAAAACCATCCGCATCCTCCTGAAAGCCCTTTTCCCGGTCTTGCTTGCTTTGTTTCTGGCGTGACTTGTTGCGCTTCCAATGACGGTCGGGGGGCTGCGGTTCGCGGCGAATTCCCCGCTATTGACCGCTGCCTGACACCATGGACAATGACCGGCATGAGGGCCACCCCCAGATGCCTGTTCCAATCGTGCGCCTTGGTGTCGATCCTCCTGCTGTCCGCGCGTCTGGTCGCGGATGAAGTCCGGCCGGTCCTTCGCAGCACTATCAACACCGGTGAGTTCGATGTGGCCGTCGGCTCGCGGACCGACTTCTTCCAGCACGTCAACGGGACCTGGCTCAAGAACCATCCCATCCCTCCCGACCAGGCGGTCTGGGGCGTCGATAAGGAACTCCAGGAACGGAGTCTGCAGGACCTCAAGGCCATTGCCGAGAAACTTCTAACCGACTCCGGCGCGACCGGGGAGCGCCAGCAGATCCGCGATTTTTACGCCACGGCCATCGACACGGCAAAGTTGAATGGAGCAGGCCTGCAGCCTCTGGGCCCGGAACTCACCCGCATCGGCGGCGTGGGCGGCACTGCCGATCTGGCCCGGGTCCTGGCCCACCTGCACCGCATCGGCTGCGGCCCGCTTTTCTCCGCCTATGTGGACCAGGACCAGAAGCAAAGCGACCGTTACGCGCTTTACCTGTCGCAGGGCGGCACCCTCCTGCCCGAGCGCGGGTATTACCTGGGTGACGACCCGGAATCGCGCCGGATCCGTCAGGCGTACCGCGACCACCTGCAGCGCATGTTCATTCTGCTAGGCGATTCACAGGACATCGCCGCGACGGAGGCGGGGACCGTGCTGGCCATGGAAACACGGCTGGCGGAAAAACAGATGACGCCGGTCGAACTGCGCGACCCGGAGCCACAGTATAACAAGATGACGCTGGCCCGGCTTGCCGAACTAGCGCCGGACGTGGACTGGGGAATCTACTTGCAGTCCATCGGCGCAGGCAACGTGAAGGATGTAATCGTCTGCCAACCGGAGTTCCTGAAGCGTGTTAGTGAGTTGTGGCGGCAGGTCCCGCCAGCCGATTGGCAGACATACCTGCGCTGGCACCTGGCCTCCAGCGCCGCCCCCAATCTCAGCGATCCCTTTGTCGAGGAGGACTTCCGCTTCGAACAGACGCTTGGTGGCGCCAAGGAACTCAAGCCGCGATGGAAACGTGCCATCGAGACCCTCGACGCGCTGATAGGCGAAGCGCTGGGCCGGGTTTACGTCGAGCAACGGTTTGGCGCGCGGGAAAAGCAACGGATCAACGAACTGGTGGACAACCTGATCGCCGCCTATGGCGAGCGCATCCGCTCCCGCCCATGGATGGGCGCGGAAACCCGGGCCAAGGCCCTGGCCAAACTGGCCACGATGCGGCGAAAGTTGGGATACCCGGACCACTGGCGTGACTACTCCGCCCTTTCCATCCGCACGGACCACTACCTGCTGAACTGCTTTCGTGCCGCCGAGTTCGAGTTCCGCCGCCGTCTGTCCCGCCTGGGCCAGCCCGTGGACGTGACCGAGTGGACGGTCACCCCGCCCACCGTCAACGCCTGTTATAATGCAACGACCAACGACATCACCTTTCCCGCTGGCATCCTCCAGCCGCCATTCTTCGACGCCCGGGCCGACGATGCCCTGAACTACGGCGGAATCGGCGCCGTCATCGGCCACGAAATGACGCACGGGTTCGATGACCAGGGAAGCAAGTTCGACGCCGCGGGCAACCTCGCCAACTGGTGGACGCCCGCCGACCGGGCCAGCTTCCATGCCCGCGCCGCCCAGTTGGTCGCGCAATGCAACGCCTGCATTCCCATCGACGCCATGCACCTCAACGGCGATCTAACACTCGGGGAGAATATTGCCGACCTCGGCGGACTCTGCATCGCCCTGGACGCCTACAACCGGTCGCTCAAGGGCCAACCCGCCCCGGTGATCGACGGCCTGACCGGTCTGCAGCGGTTTTTCATCAGCTATGCGATCAGTTGGCGCAACCAATACCACGCCGAGCAGTTGAAGGTCATGCTGCGAACCGACGAGCACGCCCCGGCCCGCTTCCGGGTCATCGTGCCCTTGTCTAACATGCCGGCCTTCCTCGATGCCTTCGGCGTCCAAAAAGGCGACGCCATGTTCCGCGCCCCGGAAGATCGTGCCGAAGTCTGGTGACTCCAAACAACGCAGGATCGCCACAACCCATCATTCGATGGACTGCAGTTCAAAATCCGGTGTTTTAGTGTTGTCATACCCCCGGGGCAGCGGCTAACATCTTGGGATGCGTTTGGGATGTTTGCTCCCGTTGGTGTCCGTTGTGCTAATCATTGGTGGCGGGCAATCCGTTTATACGGGCTTGAAAAACTCCAAACCTGCCGAGATCAGCATCGATTCCCTGATCGCCAAAAAGCCCTCCGCCGAGTGGCTTCATATCAATGGCGGCGTCTTGGACGTGATGAACTCCGCCTATACGAGTTCCTTCGGAGTCGGTGACGCCAAGAGCATCTATGTTCCGTTGGTGCCGCCCCGGACCGATTCCACGGAAGGGACCATTCACATCCTGGTCATTACCGAGGATCCCGAGTTATTGGCTTTCACTAACGGCCTCCGCGAGCTTGAAAAAACCAAGGACGGTCCCAAGGGCACCGGACAAGAGTTCCTTCTCAAGAACCTGGACAAATTGAAAGTCGGGCGGGCGGTAACAGGTCTTGTGAAATTCGGGATCGAGGGGAACGACAAGCAAACGAGGAAGATCCGGGCGCTTTATGCGAATCTCGCGGATGACGCGATCATTCTCGTGGAAGGCGAAGCTCCCTCCACCGGAAGGGGAATCGGGATGCTGGCCGCAGGACTGGTCTTGGGTGGAATCCTTGTTTTTTCGTCGGGCCGGAAGCAAGCAACTGCGGAAAGTCCCACCCCTCCCGCTCTTCCGCCGCTCTGATCCTCAAAGGCAGATGAGCCAGTCCGCAGGCCTTTCGACTTCAAAAACCCATGAGCTTTAAATAATTTACGGCTTTTTCCCGACTGGTGATCCCGGCAGGAATCGAACCTGCACCTACGGCTTCGGAGGCCATCGTCCTATCCATTGGACCACGGGACCAGTCCCCTTGCGGGGTGAACGGAAGCCCTATCCCGCCGGTTGCGCCTTGGCAAGGACAAGGATTGCGAATTTTTCTTCGACGTCCGGTCCGTGGCGGGCGATACAGGGTTTCTTGCCGCATGAAGCCCACCACCACGCTCGCCTCCTGCCGCACGCCCGACGGTGCCCTGATGGTGCTCCAGGAGCACGACGGCCAGCATTTCCTCAAAATCGGTGGCGTCCCGCTGATGAGCACCACGGCCGCCGCGTCGGAACAGCAAATGGCGGAACTCGCTTGCGCCGCGCTGCCCGCCAAGCCGCACATTCTCATCGGCGGACTCGGTTTCGGTTTCACGCTCCGACGCGTGCTGGAACTCTGCCCGCCCGAGACCTCGGTCGATGTCGCGGAATTGCTGCCAGAGATAATCGCTTGGAACCGTGAGTTTCTAACGGCAGTCAACGGCCGGCTCATCGACGACCCGCGGGTGAAAGTCCACATCCGCGATGTCGGCGAATGGATCGAACGCTGCGCAAAGGACCGCTACCACGCGATCCTGCTCGACGTGGACAACAGCCCGGATCCGCTGGTCCAACAGAACAACGCCCGGCTCTACAACCACAGCGGCATCTCCCGCACCCACGCGGCCCTGCATCCCGGTGGCCGGGTGGTCTTCTGGTCCGCCAACCGCGACCCGCAGTTCGCGCAATCCTTGGAGCGGGTTTTCAAGAAGGTCGAATGCTTCGGAGCCAAGGCCTACCCGCAGGCAAAACGTTTCACCCACACGCTCTTCGTCGCCACCCGCGAGGGTGCCGGAAACCCGTCATGATGCGCCAACACCCTCTTCCCGCTTGCCCCGCAGCGCTCACCGCATACCCTCACCCCCATGTCATCCACCTTCGGTCAGGTTTTCCGCATCCATACCTTCGGCGAGTCCCACGGCGGCGGCGTCGGTGTCGTCATCGATGGCTGCCCGCCGCGCATCCCGGTTCCGCTCGAACTCATCCAACGCGAACTCGACCGCCGCCGCCCCGGCCAATCCGACATCGTCACCCCGCGCAACGAACCGGACACCGCCGAAATCCTCTCCGGGTTGCATAACGGTCTCACCCTCGGCACCCCGATTTCCATCCTCGTCCGCAACACCGACCAACGTCCCGGCGCCTACGACGAAATGGCCGCAAAATATCGCCCCAGCCATGCCGACTTCACCTATGACGCCAAATACGGCATCCGCGCACCGTCCGGCGGAGGACGCGCCTCCGCCCGCGAAACCATCGGCCGCGTCGCCGCTGCCGCCGTCGCCCGCCAGGTGCTCGACACCCTCCATCCCGGCATTGAAATCCTCGCCTGGGTGAAATCCATCCAAGATCTCAACGCCACCGTCGATCCCGCATCCGTCACCGCCACCATCATCGAATCCAACATCGTCCGAACCGCCGACCCCACCATGGTCGATCCCATGATCGAGCGCATCAAAACCATCCGCGCCGATGGCAACTCGGTCGGCGGAGTCATCGAGTGCGTCATCCGCAATTGCCCGCCCGGCCTTGGCGAACCGGTCTTCGACAAACTTGAGGCGGATCTCGCCAAAGCCATGCTCTCCATCCCCGCCACCAAGGGCTTCGAGATCGGCTCGGGCTTCGCCGGCACCCTTCTAACAGGCCGTGACCACAACGATCCGTTCCGCATGGCCGAGGGCAAGATCCGCACCACCAGCAACCGCTCCGGCGGAGTCCAAGGTGGCATTTCCAATGGCGAGCACATTCTCTTCAGGGTCGCCTTCAAACCCACCGCCACCGTGATGGCCGCGCAGGATACCGTCACCTCTGCCGGCCAAAACACCGAACTCGCCGGCAAAGGCCGCCACGACGCCTGCGTCCTCCCCCGCGCCGTCCCCATCGTGGAAGCCATGGCCACCCTCGTTCTAACCGACCATCTGCTCCGCCAACAAATGCTAAAACACTGAAATTTCGGCAAACTCTTCGCATTCCACTTTCAGCATTTCAGCATTTCAGTTTTTACCCCAAAATGTCCATCAACTTCACCACCATCACGCTGGCCATCTTTGTGGTCTGTGCGGGTTTCGTGTTGTTGCGGGGCGCTCTCAGAATCCTGCTCGGCTCCATCGTCCTCGGTGCCAGCGCATGGATCGGTTTCCACCTCTGGCAACTCGCACCGGAACTCGTCAAAGCCTGCTTCGGGATATATATTCCGTGGTTAGCCACCGTTCTCCCGTTCATGGCATTCCTCCTCGCTTTCCTCAGCGGGCGCTTCCTCGTCAAATTCTTTGCCAGTCCCTTTCAAAAATACCAGGGCGAACGCCCGCCCCTCACCCTCACCCGTCTCCTCGGTGCGGCATTGTTCACTCTTATCCCCACCTGCCTCGTCGGCACCATCGCCGCCATCCTGATCTACCATGCAGGGTCCATCGCCGAGATCAATAACTCCACCGGAAAATCCACCCCCACCGCCACTTCGGACCTCGTCCAAAAACTCAAAACCTCCATCGAAAAATTCATCCCGTCCGCTTGGTTAGAGTTCTTTGACCCCCTCGTCGATCCATCCCGGCTCACGCTCGCAAAAATCATCGCCGAACAATCCCAACCCCCACCGACACCCGTGATCGACCCGCAAACCGGCAAACCCATCCCGCGCGCCATCATCGTCAACGACCCGGAACTCCAAAACCTCGCCCGCGAGGGCAAATTCGTCAGCCTGCTCCGTTCCCCGCTCCTCACCAAAGCCCTCAACGATCCCAAGGTCCAAGCCCTCCTCAAAAATTTCCAACACTGATCCACCTCAAGCCCCATGCCCTACCTCGTCACCATCGGCCTTGAAGTCCACTGCCAGGTCAAAACCAACACCAAAATGTTCTGCGCCTGCCGGACCTCGTTCGGCGATACCCCTAACACCCACACCTGCCCGGTTTGCCTCGGCCTCCCAGGCGCACTGCCGGTCCTCAACCAGAAAGCCATCGAGCTCACCCTGCTCGCCGGCCTGATGATCCAGTGCTCGTCCCCTGAAATCTCGAAGTGGGACCGCAAGAATTATTTCTATCCGGACATGCCCAAGAACTTTCAGACCACCCAGTTGGACCTGCCGCTCTGCATCGGCGGCGGCGTCCCGCTCTACGACCACTGCTATCCCACGGATTACCGGAAAAAAATCGCCAATCCCGGCAAAGTCGTCCGCCTCAACCGCATCCATTTGGAAGAGGACGTCGCCAAGTCCACCCACCTCGGAAACTCGTCGCTCATCGATTTCAACCGCGCCGGCACCCCGCTCATGGAGATCGTCACCGAACCGGACCTCGAGTCCGCCGAAGAAGCCTTCGCCTATCTCCGCTCGCTGCAAATGATCCTCCAACAAGGCGGCGTCTCCGATGCCGACATGGAAAAAGGCCAACTCCGCTGCGATGTGAACATCTCGCTGCGCAAAAATACCAGCGACCCGTTAGGATCCAAGATCGAACTCAAAAACCTCAACTCGTTCTCCGCCATCCGTCGCGCCATCCATTTCGAAATCCATCGCCAAGCCGAAGACCTCGACCGCGGCATCCCGCAAATCCAATCGACCCGACGGTGGGACGACGACCGCTGCGAGACCCAGCTCATGCGCACCAAGGAAGACGCGCACGATTACCGTTACTTTACCTGCCCCGACCTGCTGCCCATCCGCACCGCACCGCTGCTGGAAAAAATCCGCCCGCTCGTCCCCGAACTCCCGCACGAACTCGCCGCACGCTTCGAAAATGACTTCGGCGTCACCGCCTATGACGCCTCCGTGCTCTCCTCGGACCGCCACCTCGCCGCCTATTTCGAAGCCGTCGCCTCCGGGACCGCGAACCGGAGCGAAGCGAAGATGGCCAGCGGCAATCTCCAGACTCGCTCTTCTCCCATCAAACTCCCGGGCAAAAAAGCCGCCAATTTCATCATCAACAACCTGCTGGGAACCCTCAACGAACAAGCCATCGGCATCGACTCCTGCCCGGTCACCCCGCATAAACTCCGCGCACTCCTGCTGCTCATGGAAGACGGCACCCTCGCCGCCAACCAGGCAAATGAAGTCTTCGCCGTTCTCTATCAATCACCGGTCATGGACCCCGCCGCCATCGCCCACTCCCTCGGCTTCAAACCCGCCGCCGCCGGCGAACTCGAATCTCTCGTCGAACAAACCATCGCTAACTACCCGGCGGAAGTGGCCGCCGTCAAAGCCGGCAACGAAAAACTCCTCAACTTCCTCACCGGCCAGGTCATGAAAACCGCTGCATCCAAGCCGAACCCCAAACAGGTCACGGAATTGTTGCGGGCGAGATTGCAGTGAAGGTCGCCGGAGCGAAGAATGGCCCGACATCGGCTGCCGGTGATTTTACTAAGGGGGAAGGACGTCTCGTCCTTCCAACGAGGCATCCCTTCTCCTTATCTGGTTGCCGCCCGGACTGCCCTGCGGCGGCCCCGGCAACCCCGAAAAGGCCTCGTCCAGCATGCCGTCCGCCTTTGAAACGCGCAATCTCGGCAGCACCATCGAGATCGAACCCACCCTTGGTCCTGACGGCAAAATCATCGATCTCCGTTTTGTGCCGGAGTTGGTGTGGCATACCCCGTCTTCCACACCAACGATGAAATCCAAATCCCCTATGTTTCACTGGAATCGCATGCCGATCTCCCCAATCACCGGCTTACCAATTATTGATGCGACCGCATCAATAATTGGTAAGCATCTGGCTCGCCAGTTTGCCTGCACGGCGGAGAGCGGGCACCCTCTTCTTCCATGCCTTCTCGCCGGAATATCCTGCAGGCCAGAGTTCTCTGGGGAGCAACGGATCCTCCTCAAGACACACCGACCAGAGTTTCTTTTCCTGACAACCCCACTCTAGCAGATCGTCCCGGCAACCGCCCCCGCGGGTATAAGGCATGTTTGCCAGATGGGCAAGATAATCCTCATAGTCGCTCTGTACTTTTGTGAAATCCCAAGCAGCGGCGACCATCTCCGAAGTGCTCTCGCCACAACACGTCACCCCTTCAAAAAAGGTCATCACCCCGCACGAGGATGCCGACTTCCTCAATTGGTCCCCGATCACCTGCACGGGATCCGGGCTGATCCAAACGCTTCCCTGCAAGCCTCCAAAACGTGCAGCCCGCAATTGTTTACGCAAGTCGTTGCGCAATCCGCGCTTCTTCTCAGGCAAATCAAAAACGATCATCCGCCACTTACCGTCCCAGCTGCGGTTCCACCGCTCCTCCGGATCACAGCCACCAAGCGCCTTTAGGTAGCCCTTGCGGGTCAGGCGGTAAACGCGCTCCGTGCCATCCGATCCCCCACGGGTCTCCAACCAGCCCTGTCTCTCAAGAGCCTGCATCTGGCGCAGGTAGCCATTGTGATAGGACCACTCCTCAAACGAGCCCGTCATGTTTCTCCAGGTCGGTCGCATCATCATATCCGCCATCCACAGGCAGTGGTAAAGAATGAGTTCGGTTTTCGCTTTCATGGGTGAGGTTTGTTAAGTTACCCATAACCAATTATTGATGCGACCGCATCAATAATTGGTTATGGCTTGGAATGTGCAGATGTTTTTTGAGTGGTGGTAATGGGTTGTATCGGTGGAACCATCCGGCATCAATCCGGGCTGAGATACTTGTAGTCCTGGAAATTTTTCGAGCGGAGGATGCCTTGTTCGTCCTCATAGAGGACGGAGACGAAGTTGCCGGCAGCCCCGACCGAGACCGCGGATAATGCCTGCGTCTTGCAGCGCACGGACATGTAACCGCGTGCTTGTTGGATGTTCGCCCGGGCAATGCCCAGGCGTTTGACAAGGATGGATTCCCATTTGCCATCGGCTTGGCGGATTTCCACCTTGAGTTCGGGCTCGCGTGAAACCGAGACGAAGGAGGCGATGCGTTGGTCATCCGCCTGGTGCTGTTTGAGTCGCAGAATCCTGATTTCCCAGCGGGCGGGTTGGCCATCACTCACCGGCACCTGTTCGGGGAAGGGAATGAGGATCGTGGTATCGTTGGCAGCCACCTTGACTTGGGTCTCGCCCTCCTTCACGCCATCCCGACGAAACATGACGTGGTAGGTTTTAGGTTTCAGGGCAATGCCGCCGGTGACGTTGCCAAGCTGGTAGCCATCCGGCCGGACAGATTTCCCGTCGATCAAGAACTCCAGCTTGCCCGTGCCAACGCCGACGGCATTGAGCAGGCGGATAAAACCGAAAGGCCCGGGTTGGGCATCCTGGCCTGGCGCGACTCCGCCAAGCAGGGCAAGGCCCAGAACCAAGACAACGACAAGAGCGGCCAACCTGCGACTAGAACTCATTGGAAGATGTGATAGTGGTTCTGGATTTTCCGGTGAGGATCGAACCATCGGCCGCCCGTTCCCCGGGGTTGGCGAAAAGGGTATAAACTTTTCTGACCTCGGCGAGCACTGCGGGAGATCTGCCCGGGGTGCTAGATGGTGAAATCGCCTGGGCCACGACCCACACCCGGAAGTTTCTCGAACGCACCGTGGCCCCCTCATACACCCGGGCGAAGATTTCCTCGGCGGCGGCGTCAGTCCATTCGATGTCGATATCATCCGGGTAGATGGTCCGGT
>Ga0268284_1001373_pt1 | contig 12681 bp, 9 predicted proteins | sample saktaG_14_FD_190137 | JGI IMG/M metagenome (GOLD analysis project Ga0268284, IMG submission 190137) | Saline water microbial communities from Sakinaw Lake, British Columbia, Canada - sak_2013_06_06_40m | ecosystem: Environmental > Aquatic > Non-marine Saline and Alkaline > Saline ... | reverse complement strand
ATTCAGGGGGGAAAGAGTTCGATGGACATTTTGGGAGGAGGAGGGCAATTCATAAGTGTTTATCTGACCTGGTGATGTGCATAAATATGGAAGCCGATCCTTTTGAATACTGCTAAAAAGTTAATTGCTGATTCTTCAGCCTTTTTTCTTTTTCGTCCCGGATTTTTTTTGTTGTTCATGTCCGATGTGAGATAGCAGATTCAACGCCCTCATTTTTGAGGCAGCAAGTTTGAAATATCCTGGATCTTTTTCAATCCCTATACATGGCCGTTTCAAAAGACGCGCAGCCAAGCAGGTTGTTCCAGAACCGCAAAAAGGATCAAGGACTATTTCGCCCTCACGGCTGCCAATCGTAATCAGGTATGACATCAACTGGATGGGCTTGACCGTCGGGTGGTGGTTTCTACGTTTCGGTTGGACCCAGCTTTTAGGCTCGCAATCGCATGGCTTTAGCTGGGGTGCCCCGCATTTTTCACATATCCTATTTAATCCATTACCCTTTTCCCCAAGACAGTGGCTATCGATGGTTTCCAGTCCAAAGTTTTTCTCTCGCATGGATGCCTTGGGCACTATTAAAAAAGGCAAGTTCCGCGCCACCCAGGCGTCCAGAGAAAAATATCGTGAATAGCCGCCGGCATGGGACTTGCGATCATCAAGAACGTCGTCACTGATTAAAAGATTTGCAGGAAATCGCCCTTGTGGTGTTTTGCCTGTTTCAGGTTTCTTCCAGCCACCTTCGTAAGGAGATTCCCAATCACGCTTTAATCTTTCTGAAGGCCCACGACGGTTGTAATCATAACCTGCTTTATCGCTGCTATCAGCAAATGGGATGCGGCAATCGTCCAACCAGGTGGCCCCTTTCCCATTGACCAGGGCCTGATCGGCGTAGGTCTTTTCCGACAACGGCTTCTGCACGATGAGGATGACCTCCACGGCGGGTTTGGGCTGATAACCGCCATAAGAACCGTCCAAAGCCTTGGCTTCCGGCGTAGCGGGCTCCGTTATGTAGGCGGTTTCCCCGACCGTACCACTCTGGCAAATGGTGGAGGATTTATCGCAGTCCTCACGGCTGTTGGGATTTCGGCACAGCTCGGTGCGGTTCACTCCCGCCTTTTTATCTATCGCCTTGCTGATATTGTGGGCCTTTGGAAACCCGCTGGCATAGGTCCAGTAAAGAGATGTGAATCCGGTATTAAAGCCGGCCTCTTCCAGACTTAAAATCATCCTGGCTAAAACATCTTGCCGCGATGATGACATAATAAAGGCAAATCCACCTGGCTTTAGCACCCGCAGGCATTCTTTCCAAATTTGAACAGAAGGGATAGCTATATCCCAGTCCTTCTTCATGAATTTCAGACCATACGGTGGATCAGTTACAATCACATCTACCAGGTTAGTCGGCATTTCGTTCATTCTGCGAAGACAATCTCCCTCAAACAGGTGCATAACTTTTGTTCCTTGGATCAGCCACTTCGGTAGTGGACCCTCAATCCGTTTTACAATTTCATCCCAGTTTTTCTTGACCAGCTTAGTTATTTCATTTGACAGAACGAAATCAGAAGGGCCTTTCCAAATTATTTTTTTGTCATGCCACATAAGAGTGAGGCCTTGTGAATTAAGCATATCAATCAACTCTTGGGCATTCATTTCTCGAAACTCCCCCATGTATTCAAGGTTTTTGATTCATCATTCGAGTTAGACTGAGGTATGTCATCAATATTGGAAGCCGGCGAAACGTCTTTTGAAGGAAGCGCTTCCGGTTTCTCTTTTAAATTGACTTTCTCAGCCTGAGATTTATTTGCCTTTGCGACAGCATCAGATGCTTCCAAGATTTCTGTTTCCGGTGCGGCAATGGAAACAGTGTCTTGAATTCCGGCAGGGGCCTGAAATATTTTTACCGCTTCGCCATTCTGTTGCTTACCTTCTATTATTTTCAGCGCTTCTGCCTTCCACTTTATCAGCTGATCGTCCTTGTATGTCTGAAAAATGGCGGTGAGCCTTTCCTTTGTCTGACCGGCTTCCACTTTGGCGATGGCAGCCGTTAGCCCGTCATCCGCCCCTTTCTTTATCTGTTTCAGGTAGTTCATATAGCCCATAGTTCCAAGCCAGATGTTTTCGTCTTTTCGGACAAACTGCCGAAGGTCTGCGATTAGCTCCTCGATCCGTGGTGTGTCCAACATCGGCTCCATGCTAACTGATGTCCAGAAACCGTGATTGTAGGCAAATTCCAGACAAGCCCGACGTTCCTCATAAACGGGAGCATTGGGTTCCCAAAAACCCAAGATGTCATTATCCATTGCCCCAATGGTAAAGCGGAAGATGATTTTATCCTTGAAAAAATGACTTGCCTCGCAAATCGGCTTTATGCAATCTATCCGTGGCTTCGATACTATCAGGACTTTGTTTCCTGCTCGCAGTAATTTACCAAGCACCGTCAAATAAGCGTCCAGGATATCAGGAAAGATGTCGTGCGAGGAAGGAAATCCAACCAAACCGTCTTTTAGCCCATATGCCTTATCAACATCCTCGAGTCTGATTTCCCAGTTGTGCCAATCTTCCGGCTGTTTCGATTTTGGTTTTTTCGCGTTGAAGGGCTTCATATAGCAGTAAAGGCAATCATTTTTGCATCCAGTGCAGATATTGAAGTTGTTTTTTGTCCAGTCCTTAAAACGCCCCTTGCCAGGTACGACATCTTCATTTGTTTCTGCCAGAACAATATCGAGTTCGTGCAGTGCATTGCCGTAAGTAAGAACCGCCTTCTGGCTTTCATCGACCTTGTTCATGGCTAAATTGAACAGTCGCCTCAACTCGTCCGGGCTAAGTTGAAGCAATATTTCCCTTGGGGGCAACAAGGTCAAATCTATTCCCGTGTTCTCATCCGGGAATTCCGTCTTGATGTGAGCAGCAAATTTTCTAACAGACAAATCTTTTTCAACGGCGACCTTAGCCAAGCGCTCCTTCACCTGGAAAGCCGGCTTGATTGCTTCATCGAACTTATCCCCTTCGATTTGTTTGAGTTTCGGCACATGCAGCAGCAGGAGTTTATGGCTATGGCCGAGCGTTGCAAACGTTTGCAATCCCTCCTGGCTGAAAATTGCCTCGTGTGCAGCCAAATTCACGGCGTTATAGAACCAGCCAAGAGAAGGGGCTCCGTCATCGGTCACGCTTGGTGCCCCGCTGATTTTCTGAACGAGGGCTTTCAGGTTTTGCGGCTGTTCTCGGGTTTTGTTTTTGGCAAGGGCGGCCATGGGGTTTCCATCGTAGAAGGTGTCAATGATGTATGTGCCCGCTTCGAGCATGGCTTCATGAAAATGCCGTCTGAAAATGTCTTTCAAGCGTTCAAAGGCGTTTTGAACAAGTTTTTCATCAACAGGGGCTTTTTTTGCTTTTTTATTTTTAACCACAACAGGAACATCTCTTGGCACTATGCCTTCGGTTGCGTTTTTATCTGATGCCGTTTGTTCGACAAGCGGGTCTTCAATATCCTGGACTATTTCCTCCTCATTATCTTGAACCGACACTGGAACCTCTACGGGTACCGTGTTTTCGGTTGCGTTATTATCTGATGCCGTTTGTTCGACAGGTAGAGTTTCCGGCACGGCTTCCTCCATTACCACAGGCATTATTTCCAGTGTCGCTGAAATAGCATCGGCTATTATTCTGGCGGTGTTTTGGCATTGTTCATCATTTTTACGGAAGCCTTTCTCACGGATTTCAATCTGAAATGATTGGACTTTTTCAAGCGTATAGCCCCCGTTCAGGAACCATTGGTTCATTCCTACTTCGCTGCGGCCTCGGTAGTTGGTGGAATTATCATCAGCGAGAACCGCATTCATTTCGTTTCCGATGAGGGCATCGCGGAACCGCTCTACGATTCCCGATTCTGCTGTATGACGGCTTCCAACTGCTTTGGTAATGGGTTCATTGCCCTGACCATAACCAATGAAGGCGTGGATATCGTTTGGCATGTAAGCGTAATCGCCTTTGAGGGCTATTTCCTTTGCTTTATTATCATCAGCCCCGTGAATCCAGATTGCTGTCGTTTTACCGGGTTTGTCGATGACAGCACGAATAGCATTCAGATAACCAGGTACCAATTTGGCATCGGCGATCAAGTTCAGATTCAAGTTGCCGTATTCCAAGCCATGAGGGTATTCCTTATCTTTAGGCTTGTGGCCCTTGCGATATTTTTTATTATCAGACTTGTGGAAGAAGGTGTTGATGATGGCTGAACATCCAATCTGGCGTGCCACCATTTCGGTTATTGGTCCTGTATTTTCATCGTCCTTGGGCTCACCATTACGAATACAAGCGTGGGGAGCAATGAGCAGGATGCGACTGTCGCCTTCGATAATCTTGAGTTGATTGGGATTTTCTAACTGGTTTTGGACGATGACCTCTTGATGTTCTTCAACTCTGGCTTTGTCGTGCATAGCACCCTCGGCATTGTGTTTGTTTTTGTGGTTCTGGAGCTCAATGACCGGCCATCTGTAGAATAACGAAAGCGGTCTCTTCGAATATTTCCATGTCCGGTTTGCTATGCACCATGCGGCGCAATCAGCAGAATGTTGCAATTACCTTTGCGAAAAGAAATATCACCTTCTGTCCAAGGTGAATCCGGAATTGTTGAGGGAGGTGATACACTTGCTGGATACTGTTCGGTGTTCTGTGATATGGTTTTGGTCATGGTGAGGCTCCGTTACATTTACAGATGAATGGGACGGTTTTCAGAGTACCAATAGAGTGACGGTTATACCATCTGCACAGGAAATGCAATAGATGAACTGAACTATGGTGCTGCTTCCATAATAACATACTGTTATGATATAATTATTATATATTTATTGCATCAGATAGCATTCATGAGATCGTTCAGGCAGGGGCAAACGTACCGATTTCGAAACGATGTAGCCTTGACGGCAGATCGGCTGAAATCATTTGACAACATTCAATATGCGCCGGAACAGTTTTGGATCTGCTGTTGTTACGCTGAGAAATCTCCGGTGAATGGCACATCGTAATCTGGATAGAGGGGGTGCCGGCAACCCACACTTTCCGATTCGAATTGAAGGGCTGCTGCATCCGGGAATATTTTGGCCTGACTGTATTGTTGAGGGGTAGTCTGGGGGGACGACTTGACCCATGTGGCAGACGGCTTTTTAGACGGCTTTTGATGGCTCTAAACGGTCTTTGATGGTGTTAAAAATAGGTGGAATACGCTGTAATCATTGATAAAACGCCCTCTCACGCCGGAAACACGGGTTCGATCCCCGTTGGGACCACCATAATATTGCAATAAAATAAGTATCTTGTAAATAAGACCATATTAATTTCTGCAATCTGCCCCATAATAGCCCCACATTTTGCAATCAATGCTGGAAAAGCAAGACAAAATGAAAAGTTCAAGCTCTTTCCTGCCCGATTCCCTGCAGTGACTCAAGTTGAGTGACTCAACTTGCTTGTTCCCACGCGCGCGGCGGGTGATGCGATAAAATCCCCGACTTTCCGGGTGTTTCCATCTTCCTTGCAGTCCCCGCGCGTGTGAAGGATTAACCAAGGGTGACAATAAGTCAGCCTATCCAGGCTCTGCCCTTTCGGATTTCAAATCCTGAAGTTTGCCCGGCCTATGATCCCCTGCCAATTCGCAGGACAAAGGGAAAGCTCATTCAGGTCCCCGGTCTTCAACCCGATCCACTGGCCCGACTGGCTCATGGCTCCGTGCTGCCCGTTTGTGAACCATGCGGAAAGAACCCGGCGCCTGGTGGTGGTCCCGACTGATTTACATGACAGGAAGCATTCCTCTTTGTCCTGCCTGCTGTTCTGTGTCTATTCGCTTCCCGGCCCATGTCTCCATAAGGCCCACACTCTGAAAGCCTCACCTATCCCCTTGGCCCCCGACCCCAGAAAAAAAAGACGACACCATTGACGGCTCGCGTGAATAATTTCAACCTGATTTCCGAATGGGAAAGCAGACTCTTTCAATGACAGCCACCTGTAGTCGAGTTGGCAATGACTTCAGACGGAGGTGCATGGGTTTATGAATGGGTCGAAAAGAACAGCGTACCTCCCCAGGGTGATCTATTCGGAATGTGGATAATTCGTTTGACAGGCAAGGCAGCTTTATCATAGGGTAATTTATGATAAATGGGTGTCAGGATAATTATCTATACCATCAGTATACTTGAGAATTGCCGAACTCAAGAATATATGCAAGTAAGCACAATTCGTAAAAATCAATAAAAGGAGTAACCATTCAGTGCTTAATAAAATAAAAACTAAAGTAAATACATGGCTGGTGTATAAAGTGCTTTTTGATTGTAAAATAATTTTAGAAACAATTGTAGAGCATTTTATAGATAAGAAGCTTGGTATTGAAACAAGTAATTTTACATCGTTTAATAATGTCCAATCAACTTTTATGTCAGGGCTAAATAATGATGGAATTTTCTATCAGGCTATCTCTTACAAAAAATTGAGGAAACTCGTTGAATATCTACAATTAGATGAAAATGATATCTTTATTGATATTGGAGCAGGAAAGGGTAGATCTATATTTTTCATTGCTCAATACAAATTACGTAAAGTTATTGGTATTGAACTGATGAAAGAACTTGCTGATATTGCCAGATGGAACTTGGCACATCTAAAAGGAAACCACTGCCCGATAGAGATTGTAGAAGATGATGCAGCTACTGCTGATCTAAGCGAAGGCACTATTTATTTTATGAATAATCCGTTTGGTTCGTTAACTATGACAAATGTGCTTAATAATATTAGAAATAGTTTAAGAACAAATCCCCGAAAGATACGAATCATTTATTTTTTTTCAGTTCATGTTGATTTGTTTTTAGAACAAGATTGGTTAGAAAAAGAGGGTAATTTGAGCTATTCAACAGATACAATCTGGCGTAATAAACAATACCAAAAGTGAGTCTCCACCCGCAGAGCGGGTGGCCTCAGGAAGCCCCCCATAGGGGGGCATTGACATAGGGAAAGCCCCGCTGGGGCTATACGTTATTTATTCTAAATCCAATTCCATTTTCTTCTTTTCATTATCTTCTTGTTCTCGGATATATTTCTTTATGGTGTCTTCATCCAAGCCGATCGTGCTTACACAATACCCTCTCGCCCAAAAGTGCAAACCCGTTACCCTCTTGTTGTCCAAAATCTCTCGATGGATTCTCACGGCACTCTTCCCTTTTAAAAATCCTATCGCGTGGGCAACACTGTATTTAGGCGGAATCTTCAAGCACATATGCACATAGTCCGGCATTAAATGCCCTTCCAATAGTTCGACTCCACGCTGCCGGCATAAATGCCGAAATATATCTCCTACTTTTCTCCGAAACTTTCCGTACAATTTCTTCTGTCTGTATTTCGGAACAAATACCACGTGGAATTTGCAATCCCATCTTACATGCGATAAACTTTCCCAATCATGCATAGGTTCATCCTCCATCTTTCCCATTGGAGCTTTCCCGGAGGATGAACCTAAATTATTTCACCCCGGATCGGTAGAACCTATCCGGGTCCTCCACCGGAGGTGGAGGGTTTAGATCGAAACTAATTTTAGGCATGATCGTCTCCTTATCGACAAATGTTTTTTTGTTAAATGTACAGCTTCCAGATCATCCCGCTCAAGGCGCCGAGTAAAATGACCATGTGAATCGGAAGATGAAAGCGTTGCAGGGCTAAAAATGTCACTCCCGCAACTCCAATGGCAAATCCATCGATGGCGCCTTTTACAGGGGAAAATGTATTGATGCTGAAAAAAACGGCAAGTTTAAGAACAACCCCTACCACCGCGGCCGTAACGCCGGTGAGCGCCGCCTCGATCCGGCGGTTCCCGGAAAGCGCATCAATATAGGGCGCCCCGGCGAAGATAAACATGAAGCTGGGTAAAAAAGTGCAATACGTGGTCAGCAGTCCTCCGGCAATTGCCGTCCAGAGCTGGGAAGCATTTCCGCTGAACTTCCAGGCACCTAAAAAGCCGACGTATTGCGTCACCATAATCAGTGGTCCCGGCGTGGATTCAGCCAGACCCAGACCGGAGAGCATCTGTTTTTCGGTAAGCCATCCGGATATATTGACGGCATAATCAGCAATATAACTCAGGACGGCATAAGCGCCGCCAAAGGTAACAAACGCTGCCTTGGTAAAGAAAAAGGTTATCTGCGTGAGGATGTGATCCGTTCCAAAGACAGCAACCAGAGGTGCGACGACCGCAACCCATAACATGCCGAATACCAGCACAACCTTTATGGCATGCGATATCGGCGGCAGGACAGTCTTTTTGTCGGTATTTTCTATCGAACATTCCTTGGCCCCCCCGATGCGAATGCAAAATATGCCCGGATAGTAAGCCCCCAGAACAAGCCCTCCCAGAGCCGCAGCCAAAACAATCAACGGAAAAGGCACATCAAAAAAATAACCGGCAACAAACGCTACCGCGGCAAACCCGTACAAGGCGTTATGTTTTAGAGATTTTTTCCCGATCCGCATCACGGCTTCCACGACAATTGCCACAACCACCGGCGAAATGCCGTAAAACAGCCCGGCGATAACCGGCACATCGCCATGAGCCGCCGCAAGCCAGCTCAGCACCAGCATGACGAATATGGACGGAATCACAAAAAATGTTCCAGCCACAACACCGCCAAGGTATCCGTGCATGCGCCAGCCGATGTATGTGGCAAGCTGCTGGGCCTCCGGACCTGGCAAGAGCATGCAGAAATTCAGTCCCCGCAGGAAGACCGACTCTTTGACCCATTTTCTCTGATCAACCAATTCCCGGTGCATGACGGCAATCTGTCCCGCAGGACCACCGAAATTGATAAATCCCAGTTTTACCCAGAATTTAAAGGCTTCTTTAAAGGAGACCGGCATTTATTTATCCTCCACCTGGCCGCCGCTGTCTTTCCATGCGGCAATGCCTCCCTCGATATACAGGGCATTGATGTTTTTTTCTATCAGCCGCTCTGAAACCGATTTGCTGACGGACCCGCCCCGGACGCAGTAGAGGATCACCTCCTGACCCGCAAGTTCATCCCACCACTCATCGACCGCTTCCGGATTTCGCCAGATCGCGCCCGGAATTCTATTCGGGTCTGCGTCATAATCGGATTTTCGCCGCACATCCAGTATGGCCAGATTCCGGCGGCTTTCCTTTAACGACATAAGCTCTTTGGGTGTAATGGTCTCATTCATTTCCGCCTCCTTCAGACTTGATCGGACAGTTGTTTATAGATCGCATCAAAAATGATTTCGCCAATTTCAAGGGCCTTCAAATCATCATGAAGGACCTTGGTCAGACCCCTGCAGATCAGGTCCAGTCCGGCTGCTTCCGGCGGGGGAAGCAGGTCGTTGACGGAATCCGCGGCATTTACAATGGCGCCGATCTGATCCAGAATTTTATCGGCAATTTCGTATTCTTTTAATATCGTGCAAAAACTGCATTTACCGCGTTTGTGGCTCAGGTTGGCCCCGGCAATGTCAAATGCGATGCCGTCAATTTCCTTGAAGTCGGAACCGCGCTTGATAAAAACGAAAGTCGCATCCGGATCCACTTTTTTTCGAATGAGCCAGGCGCAGGCAATCCTGTCCACCCCAACTTTTTCCCAGGTAACCCATTTCAATTTGATTCCTCCTCTTTATGGAATTTTCGCGCCTGCTCTTCACAGGCGGCTTTTGCCTCGGCAGCCAGCGGGGACTTCAGGTAATCCCGGGCTTTAAGCTTGTTATACCGTGCCCAGAGCGATCTGACCTGCCTTTCCGTTTTTGCCAGAGCGGCTTCCTGAATGATCTTACGGTAATCCCCGTTCACCTGATCCAGAAAAAAATCCCGGATCTCTTTTTCCTGTGATGCCGTAAGCGACTCAGCTACCCAGACAGAGGCCTGTCCTCCAGTTTCCAGAAATTCCGCGGCAAGCCATTCAAAATGCTCCAGGGTGCGCTCCGAATAAGGCAGAATACACACAGATTTCTGAATGGGAAAAACCCCCAGTTTTTTCAGTTTTCTCCAAACCGCAACCTTGTTGGCCGTGGTCTTTGCGAGCGGTAATCTGTAGATGAGCATGATCCACTTCAATTTTTCCAATATCTCCTTCAAACGAAACGAATTTTATGAACGACAAATATACGTAACTTACGATACATATTATTGCCTTAATATTGCATTGTCAATAGGAATAAGACTCAATCTATTTTTATACAGAAATCATATTGATGAGCATTAAAGCTTGACATCATTAATTAAGGCCATATAATAGTATGTAACTAAAGTTACATACTATTAATCATTAAATCGAATGGGCAGGTCGCAAGACCCCTGAGATACAGGGACAACCAAATGAATTCACTCAATCCATTTATGGGAATCTATGCTGTCGGCTTTTTTGCAAGGATGTCTTATGCGCTTGCGCGAAGCCCCGTATTACCGCTTTTTGCCCTCTATTTTGGCGCAGGCCCTGAAGCCATCGGATGGGTGGTCGGAATCTCAACGGTAACGGGAATTTTCTTTAAACTGCCGGCGGGAGCCATTTCCGATGTGATCGGCAGAAAAAAGACCATGCTCGTTGGTCTGGTCGTATTTGCCGTGATGCCCTTCACCTATCTTTGGGTGAAAAATGTGCAATTGCTTATGGTGATCCGGTTTCTGCACGGATTTGCAACCGCCATATACGGTCCGGTGTCTATGGCGGTTATTGCCGACATTGCGGGGAATAAAAAAGGAGAAATGCTTTCATGGTTCTCTTCCGTTACCATTATCGGCAACCTTCTGGGTGCGCCGGTCGGCGGTTGGGTGCTCTACAGCCTGTCAAAAACAACATCCCTTTCGCTGGGCGATTTTCAAAAAGTTTTCCTATTGAGCGGATGCGCTGGACTCATTTCGCTGTTTTGCGCATGGCGGTATCTGAAAGGCGAGGAAACCATACAAAAAGGGATCGGGCTGAAAAACGCTTTCAGTAAATTTACATCAGGTATCCGTGAAGTGATGAGCGACAGACGAGTGGTAATCACATCAAGCGCAGAAGGATTGCAGAACATGACCATGGGCGCCCTGGAAGCATTTCTTCCGATTTATGCCGTCGAAATCGTCGGACTCAATGAATTCCAGGCAGGACTCCTCTGGGGCATCCAGGTTCTGGTGACCATCGTCTCCAAGCCCATCATGGGAAAGTTCTCAGATGGCTCCGGAAGAAAGGCTGTCATTGCAACGGGTATGGTACTGTGCGCGGTTTCTTTCGCGTGCGTTCCCCTGCTTAAGACCTTTTACCTTCTGATGATCGCTGCTGCTTTTTTCGGCTTTGGAGAAGCCTTTGTAACATCTTCTTCGGCCGCCCTGATCGCCGACATCTGCAAGAAACGCCATTTCGGGACCGCCATGGGAACTTTCGGCACAATTTTTGACATTGGACATGCATCCGGACCTATCCTGGCTGGAGTTTTAATTGCAAAATGGGACTACCTTCATGCCTTCTGTCTGATGGCTGCTATCCTGCTGATTTTTATACCTGTATTTATGCTGAACGTGAACGTTGACAGTCCGCGGAATAATCAATAATCTCTGATAGAAAACAGCAATCAGAGGAGCATCGGGTTTCACAGTTTAGAATGAGGCCTTAATGGATTTATCTGTTATAAAGTCAGACTATTGCATGTTAATCTGTCGAGAGTACAGGATGCCGTTTATCAGTAAATATATCCCGAAAATCAAAACAGCAAAGCCTAATACAAAAAGAGAATCTGTTGCCAGAATAACTGCGGGGCCATGCTCACCATGGAGATTCCGAACCAAAACGGCCACTCATTCCGGTTCAAATTAAAGCAAAGATTCCGATCATTTTCTGCACTGGATTCAACGACGAAACGTTGAGCAGCACGCCAAGACCATTGGTGTCAAAGTTTTCTAAAGAAGATCGTCGCAACCGGGGGATCTGGCTGAAATAGTCAGAAAAGTGCTGGATGAGGCAAAAGGTTCGACTTTTGATTAGTTATCCGAATGTTGAGTATTTACTTCGCGGTTTTCTCATGAATACCAATACAATTCTTGATTGATACGGAAACACGGTCTATTGAATAACTGGGTCGAGGAACCGGCCAACGACCCGGCCTTTGTACATGGGGTTGATCAAATGTTTTGACGACCGCCGGTTAGTTCGGCTATGGTTAATGATACCAAAAATAAGCATGAATATAAATCTGGAAAAAATACTTTCGAATATTGCAAGTATGGTTGACATTTCAAATATGTTTCCTGCTATTTCGGGTGGCGACTCCATACAAAACAGCGCTGAACCAGCATATTCAAAGAACAGATGTACTATCCAGCGTAGGTGGTGATGAGTTTGTTTGTTGTTGTCTGAAGCCGATGATAGGTAACGAGCGAGGTTGCTCCAAAAATCAAACCGGACTTTTGGAAGAGATGCGGTAAAATAAGTGGCCAGTCACTTTTAGCTTTGGCGTATCAACATATCATGTTGCACCTTTTTTGTCACCTTAAGGAGTGAATATTATGATTAGCAAAATCGAACGAATTGTATTGTTACTCTGTTTGGTTGCGTCCATTGCCTCGGTTGTGTCTTCACCCGTACCGGCTTATTGTGAAACATTGCGTTTCGTTTTTTTAGCCGACAGTCGTGGGGATTCCCTCGACGAGCCGGTCAACACTCCCGTGTTAAA
>Ga0268284_1001372_pt1 | contig 12686 bp, 13 predicted proteins | sample saktaG_14_FD_190137 | JGI IMG/M metagenome (GOLD analysis project Ga0268284, IMG submission 190137) | Saline water microbial communities from Sakinaw Lake, British Columbia, Canada - sak_2013_06_06_40m | ecosystem: Environmental > Aquatic > Non-marine Saline and Alkaline > Saline ... | reverse complement strand
ATACGGGGGGGCGCGGTGCAGGCTCTGTTACAGCTGCCAAGTTCCTTGAGAAATTTATTGACGGCCATAAAAACTGGGCACATATTGATATTGCCGGGCCCTCATTTTCAGCGAAAGGTTCGCCGACAAGGGTGAGCGGGGGTACAGGTTTCGGTGTGAGCCTCTTTGTTGAACTGTTCAAAAAATGGGCCTGAAAAAATTTCCAGAATAACCCTGTCTGCAGTGTATCAACAATCTGAACACATTATGAAGGCAGTACCGCAAAATCCCGTTGTGATCATTCCCGGAGTATTGTTCTGGGATTCCCTCTACGATATCATGCGTGAAGTTCTGGCGGAATATCTGCCGAAGGAGAGAGTGGCAATCGCCCCGGTATCTCTCGTTGACTGGGTAGGATTTCCGCCCTCTCCGGAACGATCCACAAACAGGGTAATGAAAGCCATTGATCGCGCAGTCAGGCAGATGGCACGGAAATTTCCAGGTGAGCCGGTTACGCTTGTGGCGCATAGCGGAGGAGGTACCGTAGCGATGATCTACCTTCTTGAAAAACCTTTCCAGGGAGATGAGTATCATCCCGGGGGGCTGGTCGGAAAACTCATTACCCTCGGCACTCCATTTCATACTCATGAGCATTATGCAAAGATAAAGACGGATTTTATATTCAAGTACATTCGTCCTGATTTTTTTGAGCGTTGCCGTGTTGTTTCTGTCGTAAGCGATAAATATCTTGGCAATCCTCAGGGAAGTTTTGTCGAAAAAATGTGTTTTCAGTTTTACAAAAGCGTTCTTGAAAACGGGAATGTGGCCGGTGACGGGATTGTGCCTGCAAAAAGCTGTTTTCTTGAGGGAGCTGAAAATGTTACTATTCCAGATGCAGAACATCTACCAACACCGCATACCAGGTGGTATGGCACAAAAGAAGGGGTTGAACAATGGATTCAATGGCTGTAAGGGATAGCCGCCCGAGGATAGCCGGGGTTGTTTTTTTTGCTTTTCTTCTGCTGTTGTCAGCGTGCAGTCCGGAGAAGCAGAAACCTGATCCGAGGCAGGAGCATATCGAGTCGATAATGGCTATTCTTGCCCAGGTGCAGAAGAATCTCGGCCGCATTCAGCAGAAGGAGGCTGTAGTTGAACGTCTTTCTTCCGGCATAGAGAGCAGCGACACCCGAAATGTCGAACAGATCGGCAAAGATATCTCTGCCAGTATCCGTTTTATAGATTCCACGCTTTCAGCAAGCAAAAACCTCATACGGAAACTTGAAGAGGAGAACAGGTCATCAACATTTCGTGTTGAATCTCTTGACCGGCTGGTGTCCGAGATGAAAATCGCAATAAACACCAAAGACAGCGAAGTGAACACGCTTAAAGGTCAGGTTCAGAAGCTGAACAGGCAGGTCTCCTCACTTATGGCAACCGTCGATGTGCTTGACGAGTTTATACAGGATCAGGAAAGCCAGCTTTATACAGCCTACTATATTTCCGGAACATTTAATGAACTTGCCGCCAAAGGTATTCTTGTGCGCATTAATCCTCTGGAAAAGCTTTTCGGCAGTGAGTATCGTCTTGCATCTGACTTTAATATCAATCTTTTCAAAAAGGTTGATATTACGGAAACCAGGGATCTGTTTTTTGACAAGCCACTGAAAAGCCTGAAAATCATAACGCCTCACACTGCCGGCTCATACGAGCTTATTGGAGGCAAAACCTCGTCGCTGCTTCTGATCCGCGATGAAAATGGTTTCTGGCAGAAATCACGCTGCCTTGTCATTGTAATTGAATAGGCAAAAAAAGGGCCGCACTCTTTCCGGAAATAATACAGGACTTATTAATCATCATCTCTTTGTAATGAAAATAACCATATTCGGCTCCGGTTATGTCGGACTTGTAACCGGAGCCTGTTTTGCAGAAGTAGGTAATGACGTGCTTTGCGTCGATATTGATCAGCAGAAGATTGACAGCCTCAATGAGGGCAGGATTCCAATTCATGAGCCCGGTCTGGAAGAAATTGTTGCGGCGAACAGGAAGGTGGGCCGTCTGAGGTTTACCTCGGATATCCGTGAAGGAGTTGAATTCGGACTCTATCAGTTCATTGCAGTCGGAACGCCTCCCGATGAGGATGGCTCGGCAGATTTGCGCCATGTCTTAAGTGTTGCCGAAAGTATCGGCACCTATATGCAGGAGTACAGGGTCGTTATCAATAAATCGACGGTACCTGTCGGTACGGCTGACCTTGTCAGGGAAAAAATCAGCTCTGTTCTCGCACAGAGAAAAGCCGATATTGATTTTGATGTCGTTTCAAATCCGGAATTTCTCAAAGAGGGCGACGCAGTCAACGATTTCATGAAACCAGAAAGGATCGTCGTCGGTGTTGACGATCCCCGAACCAGAGAGCTTCTGCGTTTTCTCTATGCTCCCTTCAATCGAAGTCACGAGCGCTTTATAGCCATGGATGTCCGTTCAGCCGAGCTGACAAAGTATGCTGCAAATGCCATGCTTGCGACGAAGATCAGTTTCATGAATGAAATTGCCAACATTGCCGAACGGGTAGGTGCCGATGTTGAAGCGGTGAGAAAGGGTATCGGTTCCGATTCACGAATAGGTTTTTCCTTCATCTATCCCGGTATCGGCTACGGAGGCTCCTGTTTTCCCAAAGATGTGCAGGCGCTCGAAAGAACCGCTCACAGGCATGGCTATCATTCACGGATACTGCAGGCTGTCGAGGCGGTTAACCATGACCAGAAAAGCAGTATGGTCAGAAAGATAAGGGGGCATTTCGGAGATGATCTCCAAGGTCGTGTTTTTGCTCTCTGGGGGCTCTCCTTCAAGCCGAATACCGATGACATGCGTGAGGCTCCAAGCCGCAGGGTTATTGATGAGCTGCTGAAAGAAGGCGCAAGTGTGAGAGTCTTTGACCCGGTTGCCATGGATGAGGCGAGAAGGATATACGGGCAGAGGGATGACCTTTTTTATGCGGCCAACCCGGAAGATGCCGTGAGAGGATCAAACGCACTGGTTGTGCTGACAGAGTGGCTTGTATTCCGCAGCCCTGATTTCGAGATGATCAAAAGAGACCTCAGTCATCCAGTGGTCTTTGACGGAAGAAATATCTACAACCCTGAATTTATGGATCAGGCCGGTTTTACCTATTATTCCATTGGCCGTCCTCCCCGGGGAGTTCACTGAACTACCTCCATAACCGGTGAAAGTGATGCAGCGGACCGCTTCCGTTTCCGAGACGGTAAGCGGTACCTGCCCGCAGGGCTTCATCGATATAGGCTTTTGCCTTTCCCACAGCAGCATCAACGGACTCTCCTTTGGCCATGAAGGCCGCAATGGCTGATGAAAGTGTACACCCGGTACCATGGGTGTTGACGGTCATGATTTTCTTTGAACTGAACCAGAAAAAACGATTGTCGTAAAGAAGGCAGTCACAGCAGCTCCCGCCTTTGCTGTGCCCCCCCTTGACAAGTACTGATCCGGCTCCTGTTTCAAGCAGCCTTGCTGCGGCCTCCTCAACAGCGTCAGGAGTTTCCGGCGGCTTTTTCAGGCCGGCAAGAATGGCTGTTTCCGGCAGGTTCGGCGTAATCAGGGAGGCAAGAGGGAAGAGTTCCTTCTTCAGAATCGGGATAGCCTCTGACGGAAGCAGAAGAACGCCGCCTGAAGAGCCGAGAACGGTGTCCAGAATGACGGGAGGATCTCCTTTCAGCTCTCCGAGTAATGCCGATACGACTTTGATAATGGCAGAACTTCCAAGCATACCTATTTTCACAGCATCAATTGATATGTCGCTGGAGATGGCCCTGAACTGCTCTCTGACGGATTTTCCGCTTGAAGGGAATACAGCCCTGACTCCCGCTGTATTTTGGGCGGTACAGGCTGTTATGACCGATAAACCGTAGCATTCAAGTGCGGCAAATGTTTTGATATCCGCCTGTATTCCCGCTCCTCCGCTCCCGTCGGACCCCGCGATGGTGAGAACGGTTGTATAGGTTTTTCTCATACGTTTCTGTTTTGAATGGCTCTGACCAATTCATGTGCGGCCGAAGCGGGCTCTTTGTCTCTGCTGACAGCTGAAATAACCGCGACGCCGGATGCTCCGAGATCAATAAGTGAAGCGGCATTTTCAACATTGATGCCACCTATGGCAATAAGCGGCAGAGAAACAAGGGATGCAGCCTCCCGGAGGCTTTCAGGTCCGATTGGCAGGAACCCCTTCTCTTTCGACGAGGTAGGGTAGATATGACCGAATCCGATATAATCAGCGCCATTTTTTTCCGCAATCAGGGCTTCGGCAGGCGAAGATGCAGAGATACCGATAATGCGCGATTTTCCAAGCAGTTTCCGTGCCGCATCAGCCGGCATGTCAAGCTGCCCGAGGTGAACACCGTCAGAGCGGCTTGCCATGGCAATATCCACCCGGTCGTTGATGATGAAAAGTGCCTTATATTTTCTGCAGCGTTTGCGGATTTCAACCGCCCAGTTGAAAAGCTGGCTGCCGGAAGCGTCCTTATGTCGCAACTGGATCATAGCAGCCCCTCCTTTAAGGGCTTCTTCAGCAAGAGTGACAGGGCAGAAGGCCTCATCTGTTATAACGCAGAGAAACGGGGAATACGGAAGAATCATGGATAGAGAAGACGATAAAAATTATCAAGAGTTTCAGCTGTTTCCGGATTGTCCCGAAAGATTGAAAGGGCTGCTATTCCATAAGCACCTTCAGCCAGACAGAGATTTGCGTTTTCAGGAGTGATACCGCCTATCGCAAAGACGGGAAGAGATGTTGTCCGGCAAAGCTCTCCAAGTTTATCAGGTCCCTGGGGCGGGCCGTACCTCCTTTTTGACGGTGTATCGAATACAGGTCCGAAAAGAAGATAATCCGCTCCCGCTGCAGAGGCAGAGAGAGCGGAAGCGGGAGAGTGGACGCTGCAGCCGAAGAGCATTTCCGGGGCAAAAGCACGCAGCTTATCCGGCGGACAGGCGTTTTCAGGGAGATGAACGCCATGAAGCCCGGCAGAAAGCGCAATATCAACCCGTTCGTTTATCAGCAGGAGGGTATTTCCTGAAAGGTTGAGTTCCACCGCCTTGCGTGCCAGCAGGAGAAGCTGTTTTGAGTGGAGATGTTTTTCGCGGATCTGCACCATGCAGGGTACAGAGCGGGGCAGACGTTTAAGCTGTTGAAGAAGTATTTCCCTCTCATCATCCATTCCGCCGCTGATCAGGCTGATGCGCGGAAGGGGAGCTTTCCGGATTATTTCGTGATACATATGATCAAAAAGCTTTAATTTCTCAGTGACTATAAATAATATTAACTGTAATAACAACAAACACCATTACGGGCCTGTATTTCCAGTCATCATGCCTTTTCAGTGCCCGGGTTTTCTCTGTAAAAAAAGCTGTGGAATTTATCACAGCAACAGTTTTTATAATCTTTTGACCGCGCTCTTATGAGTAATATTGAAGAAAAAATCCTGAAGGCAGGGTATCTTTTTTCACCGCAGCCACTCCCCGCAGGACTTTATTCTCCGGCAATGAGAAGCGGCAATCTTGTTTATACATCAGGTCAACTTCCTCTTCGTGACGGCAGATTGATTGAGCCCGGAGGAAAAGGGAAAGTTAATGACAGTAACAGGGAAGATGCAGCTGAAGCTTCAAAAATCGCCCTGCTCAATGCACTTGCAGCCATCAAATCAGTGACAGGAACCCTTGACTGCATTGAGAAAATTGTAAAACTCACCCTTTATGTCTCCAGCGAACACAGTTTTTCCAGCCAGCATCTTGTAGCAAATGGCGCATCCTCATTGCTTCACGAAATTTTCGGTGAACGGGGAGCCCATGCAAGAAGTGCTGTCGGTGTTGCTGAATTACCCTTTTACGCTGCGCTTGAGCTTGAGCTTATTGTGCAATGTAAATTCCCTCACATTTGACCGGATTATTTTAAAGCATATACCCTGCCCGTCCGGCAATAATATCTGACATAAACAGAACATACGCGTCAATCTTAACCAGTTGATATAGCCCCTCAGAGCAAGATTGATCTGATATAAACAACGCATGGTTAACCTTTAAAAGTTGCCATTTATAAATTTACAGAGTATGATTAGTATCGCTTGTTATTTGTTGACAAATAGCCGTAAAAAGTTGTTTATATTTTTTTATTTCAAAATTAAATATGCTGTTAATGTGTTTAAATAAACTTTAAGTAATATTGCTTAAGTGCTTTTATTGAATACATATAACGTCTTTATATTTAATATTTTTTTAGTTTGTTTTCGTGTTTAAAAATCATGATTAATTTTATTTCGTTTCAACTGTTTATTGGGTATGAGTATTGTATTATGTTATGCATGTAATGGTGGTGTCTGTGGTGTATATGCTTTCTGATATCTGGTGCTTCGGTTTCGTTTACCGGTTATATATTTGTCTTGTTCTTATTGTTTTATTTTGTGATTACCTTGATAGTTGTGTTTTAATAATATCCGGAAAATGGTGTTCGGTGTTTTGTTTTTGTCTTGATTGTTTGGTTTACTGTATCATTGTTTTTTATGCGGATTTTCCCTGGGCCCGTCTATCTTACTGAAAAGGGCGGGGCAGGCATCCATACAATGTTTTTTTGTGATTTTGATCTCTGATGGGTAAACTGCAATACAAGAAATAAGCATACATTCCCTTATCCGGTAATTAATCCCATTCTGTCATGTCCCGCATACTGTCCATTGTTCTGATGCTTGTCATTCTTGCTTTCGGCGTTTTTCTCGGGACCCGGCTCAATGCGGGGAAGGTGAGCCGGTTTGAGGAGCAGGAAAAAATGCTTGAAGCCTACGGGCTGATGAAAGAGTTTTATGTTGACGATGTTAACAGTGACAGCCTTTCGAGTGCCGGAATCAGGGGAATGGCTGAGTACCTTGACCCCCATACAGTCTACCTGGAACCTGAAAAGGTTTCCTATTCCCAGGCGGAATTCGACGGTAATTTTGACGGTATCGGTATAGAGTTTGATGTTATCAACGATACACTGCTTGTCGTTACTCCCCTGTCTGGTGGACCGAGCGCAGCTGTCGGTATTTTTGCAGGAGACCGTATCATCGCAATCGATTCCGTTTCTGCTGTCGGTATAACGCCCCGGGATGTACTGAAAAAACTCAGAGGCAAGAAAGGGACGAAAGTGAAATTGAAAGTCTACAGGCCGCTGAACGGCAAACTTCTGGATTTTGTCGTTACAAGGGGAAGAATTTCCACATCAAGTATAGATGCCGCTTTTATGCTTGATACCCGTGTCGGGTATATCCGTCTGAGCCGTTTTATTGCAACGACTGCAGATGAGTTCCGTCAGGCTCTTGTGCGTTTGAAAAAGCAGGGCATGGCACGCCTCGTCATTGATTTAAGAGGAAATCCCGGAGGATTTCTTGAACAGGCCGTAGAGGTTGCCGATGAATTTCTCGTAAAAGATCAGTTGATCGTTTATACAAAAAGCAGAAAAGGCGGTGCAGATGACGAACGTTTTATTGCCAAATCCGGAGATGGTTATGAAAAGGGGGAACTGACTGTTCTGGTTGATAAAGGCAGCGCCTCCGCATCCGAAATTCTTGCCGGTGCTTTGCAGGACAACAAAAGAGCTGTAGTTGTCGGTGAACTCTCTTTCGGAAAGGGGCTTGTGCAGCGTCAGCTTGAGTTTGCCGACGGCTCCGCCCTTCGTTTGACCGTTTCCAGATACTACACACCCTCCGGCCGGCAGATACAGAGGACCTATCGTAAGGGAGTTGCAGGACGTGAACGCTATTATCAGGATGCGCTGACAAATATTCTTCCGGAGAAACTCTTTGCAGACCCCGACAGTTTTTTGTATCTCAGGAATAAGGATCTCTCTGTCTACAGGACAGCCACTCTTCCCTCACTGCTTACATCACTCAAAGGCAGCCGTGCAAAGGGAACAGAAAAGCTTGCGGAATTAAAGGACGCCGGAGGCATTATTCCTGATTTCTGGGTGACCGGAAAAAGTTATTCGGATTTTTATCAATCCCTCTACCAGTCCGGTTCCTTTGATGATTTGGCACTGAAGCTTCTCGATGACCCCTTGAGTTCGGTCCAGGGTTACCGCAACTCATTACCGCGCTTTATTGCCGAGTATTCTGAAGGCAGCCGCCTGGAAGCCCTTGTCATGAAAATCTGCAAGGCACGAAAGATCGTTTTTGACAGGAATGGTTTTATCCGGGAGAGAGAGCACATCGCCCGGGCTGTAAAATCGAGGATTGCACATCAGCTTTTCGGCGCTGAAGGCCAGATAATGTTTTTGGTGCTTAATGCTGATCCGGTCGTGAAGGTAGCTGCATCAGTACCTGTCAATCAGCCCTGACTGACCGGGAAAGGACGAGTATGAGGGTTTTACGGTTTTTTTAACGATTAAACGTTGCTATTATGTCGTTACTTGAAAAAATCAATAGTGCCACCTGCACGTTGCGTCTAAAAAATGACTGGCTGAAAATATTTACCTGTCCCGTACCAAGTTCGGATTTTCTTTCATTTGTCGCTATCGCAATCATTGATGCGCCTCAGCATGCCGTTCTGAGTCTCCTGTACGATATTGATGCAGCTACGGAATGGGTCTGGAAAACAAGGGAAATGCGTGCCCTGCAGGAGCTTACCGAAGAAAACGGACGTATTGTCTATCAGCTTGTCAGTGCGCCCTGGCCCGTTTCCGACCGTGAAATCATCACCAGTTCCACAGGATATGTCGATCCGGACACTTCCGAGGTTTTTATCAAACTTGAATGCAAGGCGGATTTTCTTCCCCTGAACGATAAATATGTCCGGGTTCCGCAGCTTGAGGGAGCATGGAATATTATTCCTCTTTCAGAGAACCAGTGCAGGGTTGTCTTTCGACTTCATATCGAGCCAGGCGGGGAGATTCCGTCATGGCTTGCCAATATCGCGGTGATCGATACACCCTATCACACCATGAACAATCTGCGGGAAATGGTTAAAAAGGAAAAATATCTTATTCCGGTCGATGCCCCTTTTAAAAAGTCTTCCAAAGAGGTCATCCAGAATTATGAAAAGTTTATAACGGAGTGATATTCCCGCTTTTCCTGTTTTTGTCAACAATTACACAGCAGAGGATATGGATGTAGGGTCAATTCTTCATGGGAACTGGGCTTTTCGTGTTGAACACAAAGGGATAAAAATATTTTCGTCAAAGATGCGCGGCTCCGATATTCACGGCTTCAAGGGAGAAACAGAGCTGCAGGTCTCCATGAAAAGATTGATCAGCCTTTTTCACGATATGGCAAGCTATAACCGCTGGGTCCATCAGCTTGCCGATATGCATGTTCTTGAAAAAACCGACACTATCGAGTATGTTGTTCGCCAGGTCATCAATACGCCATGGCCTCTGCAGAAGAGAGAGATTATTATGCGCACAAGGCTGGCCTCTGCAGGCGATAATGCCATAGCGTTAACCATGACGGGAGAGCCTGATTATATTCCGCACAATCCGCTCTATCAGCGGGTACGTCACGCAACGGGGCTCTGGGTTTTCACCCCGGCAAGTCCGGGACGGGTTCATGTCACCTTTGCGATGCACATCGATCCCGGCAGGGATGTGCCTCCGCCGGTCAGTAATGCCGGAATGTTTGAAGTTCCGTTCTATTCAATGAACAATCTGAGAACTCTTGTCATGGACGGCTCCTATAAACCGCCCTATCCTGAAGAAATAGAGCAGCATCTCTGTATTATTGAAGATGTTCCTGACAGGCCCTGAGCAGTTTTTCCGGTCTTACCGGAACCGCGCCAACCTCCTGGCAGACTGTTCCTGCGGCAAGATTGGCTATTCTTGCATTGGTTACGATATCGATACCGGCGGCAGCGCCGAGGGCCAGCATTCCGATAACCGTGTCTCCGGCTCCTGAAACATCTGAAACATCCATTGAGGTGGCTGCAATATGGGTGAATGATCCGTCATAAACAGTCATTCCCTTATCGCTTCTTGTAACAACAATGGCCTCCGTCTGAAGTTTTTTCTGAAGCATGCGGCAGGCCTCTTCAACCTCGGTGTCATTGTTGCGCAGCACAATGCCAAGTGACGCGGCCATTTCGGAAAGGTTCGGTTTGAAAACAGAGCAACCTTTGTAGGCAAAGAAATTCAGGTGTTTCGGGTCGACGAGCACCGGAACACGGTGTTCCCGGGCTTTTGCTGTAATACGCCCGATGAGATGCGTGCTGAGAAGCCCTTTGTTGTAGTCTTCCAGCACGACAGCGTCAATTGAGCCGAGAACCGACTCAAATGAGTTGAATACCGCCTCTTCAATATCCGCATTGATTTCGTTCCGGCTCTCAAAATCAACCCTTGTAATGTGATGGTTTTGAGACAGGATCCTTGTCTTGCAGGTTGTCGGGCGTGAAGGATCACAGATCAGCCCTTCAGATGCAAGTCCGCGGCTGCGGAAGAGCTCAAGCAGAATCTCTCTGCCGCTGTCGGCCCCGGTGATGCCGATCAGTATGGTTTTCGCACCGAAAGAGAGCGTATTGTGCGCGACATTTGCAGCTCCTCCAAGCCGGTGGTCTTCATGAGTGACATCGACAACCGGTACGGGGTATTCAGGGGATATTCGCGATACATGGCCGAAAATATACTTGTCGAGCATAATATCACCGATAACTGCAATCCGCTTGCTCCGGAAAGATTGCAGGAGGGTTTCAATGTGAGCGGCTGTCATAAACTATTATTTCATGATGTTTTCTGTAGCCAATAGAATAAAAAAAAAGCCGGAATAACCCTGAGCAGCAGTGAAGATGTGAATGTATCATTTTATTTTTTGCGATTTTTTGTTATAATTAAAGCTAAGCATTTTTAAGCTTTATCTGAAAAAAGCAGGAACCAATGTTTGAAAGTTTAAGTGATAAATTAGAGTCGGCCTTTAAGCAGCTTGCCGGCCAGGCCACCATTAACGAGATCAACATCGGTATCGCCATGCGCGATATCAAGAGAGCGCTTCTTGGTGCTGACGTTAACTACAAGGTTACAAAGAAGTTAGTTGAAGATATACGGGCGAAGTCTCTTGGTGAACAGGTCATCAAAAGCGTTTCTCCTGCCCAGATGATTGTAAAAATCGTCTATGACGAACTGACCGAGTTGATGGGCGGTGAGCAGAAGCCACTGAACCTTTCACCCAAGAAACTGCCGGCCGTTATTATGGTTGCCGGTCTGCAGGGGTCGGGAAAGACGACCTTCTGCGCCAAACTGGCATTGCGCCTGAAAAAGAACGGAAAAAATCCGTTGCTTGTCGCGGCTGACGTTTATCGGCCGGCGGCGATTGAACAGCTTAAAGTGCTCGGCGAGCAGGTGGGTGTCCCTGTCTTTGCCATAGAGGCGCCGGATGCCATGAAAGCCGCTCTTCAGGGTTTGGAGGCTGCGCGTTCCGCTGCCCATGATGTGGTTATTGTCGATACGGCAGGAAGGTTGCAGATCGATGAGCTTATGATGGCCGAGGCGGAGTCCCTTAAGCATGCACTCAAGCCTGACGAGCTTCTTTTTGTTGTTGACTCCATGATGGGTCAGGAAGCGGTTAATACTGCGAGGGTTTTCAATGACCGACTTGATTTTGACGGCGTTGTCCTTACAAAGCTTGACGGCGATGCAAGAGGCGGTGCGGCGCTTTCGATCCGTCAGGTAGTTGAAAAGCCGATAAAATTTATCAGCATCGGTGAAAAGGTTGACGATCTTGATCAGTTCTACCCTGATCGTATGGCCCAGAGGATTCTCGGGATGGGCGATATTGTCAGTTTTGTTGAAAAAGCCCAGGAAAGTCTGGATCTCGAAAAAACTCTCGAGATGCAGAAAAAGCTGATGAAGAATGAGTTTGACCTCAACGACTTTTTCGACCAGATGCAGCAGCTCAAGAAAATGGGTTCAATTCAGGGTTTGATTGAAATGGTGCCCGGCCTGAACAAGATGGTTCCGAAGCAGGATCTTGAAAATCTTGACTTCAAACCTATCGAGGCGATGATCAATTCCATGACAAAACAGGAAAAGTCCAATCCTGAAATCATCAACGGCAGTCGCCGTCAGCGCATTGCCAAAGGCAGCGGCACGAGAGTTCAGGAGGTTAATCTCCTGCTCAAGCAGTTCGGTGAGATGAAAAAGATGATGCGTTCGGTATCGAAGCTGTCGCAGTCCGGCAGAAAGATCAACTCGCAGAATCTTGCGCTTGATAAGTTTTTAAAACGATAAATTGCATTTACTGTCAACAGTCAACATTAATTAAAATACTTTAGCCTTGGTAAAGATCAGACTGAGAAGAGCAGGAAGAAAAAAATTGCCCGTATACCAGATTGTCGCGGCTGATGCGCGAGCACCGAGGGACGGCAAATTCCTTGAAGTGATCGGCCATTATCAGCCGACGTTGAAACCACATTCTGTAACCCTTAATAAGGAACGTGCCGCTTACTGGATGCAGACCGGCGCCCAGCCTACGGCAACGGTTCGCAGTCTTATCCGTACGACAGGACTGCTTCATGAACTCAGACTCAAGAGTCTGGGACGGAGTGAAGCCGACATTACTGCGGAGATGGAAAAGTGGCAGGAACATCAGTCAGTGAGACGTCAGAAACGCCTTGCGCTCAAGTCCCGCCGCCGCTCCGCAAAAAAAGAGGCGGAATCGAAAGCCGCAGCAGGCGGTGAGGCCTGAACACTTTTG
>Ga0268284_1001368_pt1 | contig 12701 bp, 8 predicted proteins | sample saktaG_14_FD_190137 | JGI IMG/M metagenome (GOLD analysis project Ga0268284, IMG submission 190137) | Saline water microbial communities from Sakinaw Lake, British Columbia, Canada - sak_2013_06_06_40m | ecosystem: Environmental > Aquatic > Non-marine Saline and Alkaline > Saline ... | reverse complement strand
CGTATTTAGACGCTAATTTGGAAGCCAGCGAATAAGCTGTCGGGAATCCGTCCCCTGATGTACGAACGAAAAAATAATGGATAATTACGGAGCCATTGACTCAACTTATATAGTATGTTGCGAGCGATAGCGAAGCAATCTGTGGATTCGAAGACGTCATAGTCTGAGATTGCTTCGTCGCTTCGCTCCTCGCAATGACATGGGAATAAATGGCCGCAATGACACCGGGAATAAATGCCCCAATGACATGATGGCTAAGGGATTGCTTCATCAGGCTCGTAATAGCGTTAGAAATACCTGATGCCCGGCAGGACAGTGGTCAGGCAGCTATCGGCTGTGCCGGGAGGCCTGTTCTCGCTTTTGGTGTCGACGCAGACCGTGACCGCCGTATCGTTGAGATAGCCCCAGGTGAAGGACCCGAAGACCAGCGTCCTGATTTCACCCGGCGCCATAGGCGGTATGTAGCCGGTGGCCGCCACGTTGTTGCTGACGTAAAGCTCGCTGCTTGACGGGTTGGAGACGGCGTCCCCCGCGTTCCTCACTGTGTAATAGACCATGGAGGCCTCGCGGAAGAGGTTGACCACGGCCAGGCTGGCGCGCCTGCTCTCGAACGGCAGCACCGTGACGCTGACAGATTTGGAGGACGAGCCGCCGCTGTTAAGGGCGGTCAGAATGTAAGTCGTGTCGGCCGCGGGGCTGACCAGCCTGCTGCCGCCTGCCTGGACGCTGCCGACATCGGGTTTGATATCGATGCTGCTGGCGCCCTGTACATTCCAGCTCAATGTCAGCGACTGACCGGCCGTGATGGCGCCGGGGACCGCCGAGAAATTGTTGATCCCGGGCAGGGGGACACCCGGGGTCAATTGAACGGTGAATCCCGCCGATGACGCCTCTTTGTCGTTCAGGTAAAGCTTTACTGCGTATTCGCCGGGGACCCAGCCCTTGTCAGGCGCGCCGGCCGGGAAGACAAGATACTTTCCGCCGGCCACGGCCAGCGTTTCAGTTTTGAAACTCGTCCACCGGCCGCCGTCGTTGTAAAGCCATTGCGCGCTGATCTCGCCGCTAACCGGCAGGCCCGCCGTGCCGACCGAGCAGATGATGCGCGGCGTATCCACCGTGAAAACCGTGGCCGAGTTGAGCGGCCTGCCGTCGGCGTCGACTTGCGTGCTAAACACCGGGGCCGGCCGTGCGGAGCAGGCGGCCGCTGCAAATAGCAGACAGAGGGCCAGTGACAACTTAGCAATCGTGTTCAACATAGATCATGTTCCCTTCGGGCGGGTTTAAAAACCCGCCCCTACATTATTTCGTTAAAAACCCACGCCACCATTATTTCGTTAAAAACCTGCGCCACCATTGTTCCCTATGCGTAGGGGCGTACCTTCAGGTGCGCCCGCCCCCGATGTGGAAATCAGTCGCTTACCTGCACCAGCCTGGCCTCTTTCCAGATGGCGAAGTCGTTGGTGGGGCTGTTGCCGGCGTCAACCTGCAGCAGGAAATACCCGAAAGTGCCCTGCTGGTCACTCAGGTCCACAGTCCAGTCCTCGAATACTCCCGGCGCCGTCATCTTCTTTTCACCCAGGAAGCGAAGTGTATCCATGGAGTCCAGGAAGCCGAGTTTGAAGGTGACACCGTCGCTGCCCTGGGCGTAGTTGGAAAGCCCGACTCTCGCTTTGAATTGCAGCTTGGGCGGGACTTTAATGGGATATATCCTGGTTTCCCCGTAGGGATCCGTGTAGAAGACTCCCCATTTGCCCCGTATAAATCCCTGGGGCTTGGACTCGGGCACCATCTCGAGCGACCCGTCCGACATCTTGATGTGGGCGCCTTTCTTATCGCTCTCGTTCAGACCTTCCATGTAGCCGATTTTATCCCAGCTGTTGTAGTAGTTCGGAAGGTGCGATATGGCCAGCAGGTCGTAGTTCCACAGGTTACCCCAGATTTTGTACATGCAGTTGTTGTTGTCATCGCTCTCGGCGGCCTCGTTCTTTGCGTCGGCGCACACTTTGACGGTGTGGTTTTGCAGACTCGGGTCAAAGATCATGTCCACGCCGGGGTTCCAGGAGCCCACCCCGCCGGTGTCCGCACCATATGGCCACTGGTAGCTGGAGAAGGTGAGCACCTTTTCCTGCCCGGGCTTGAGCACGTCCACGAAGCTCGAGCCGCCCATAGGCGGGAACAGGTTATCGACGTATAGGTTGGTATAAGTAGGGGGCGTATCGATGCGCCCCGCGTTCTTTATCCTGTAATAGATCATGGTGCCTTCCAGCCACACGTCAACAACAGTCAGGTCCGGCGACCCGGCCAGCGGCGCGGTCACGTTGACGGTCGCTTCGCTCCTGGTGGCCCCGGCGTCGTTGGAGGCGGTCACCTGGTATGTGGTGGTCACCATCGGGGTTACGCTGCGGGTGCCGACGTTAGGTATGGTGCCTATCTCAGGCTGCAGGCTTATGCGGGTGGCGTCGCTGATATCCCAGGTCAGCGTCACCGATTGTCCCTGCGGCACTGTGTTGGGAGAAACTGTGAACTTATTGATGCGCGGCCAGCCTTTCTGCGCAGCCAGGTTCTCCACCTTGAAAGGCGTGTTGGTGATCTCCTGGCCGTTGGCCGAGACCGAGACCCGGTAGTCGCCCTGGGGGAAGCCGCCGGGTGGCGGCGTCATGGCGAATGCCAGATAGCCCGTGCCCTGGCCGGGCTTGGTGTTGTTGTACATGGTTGTATTGGCCAGGTTGGGGGCCTCGCCGCCCACGTAAGTGAGCTTGACCAGCACCTGCGTGTTGGCGGGGGCGTTGTTGAGCCTGACCGAGAGGTAAATAATCTCCGCGTTCACCAGGAATGTGGTGGAGGCGTTGACCGGCTTGCCCTCGTAGTCAACCGCGTTGGCCAGCGTGGCGTCGCTGACCGCGGCCGACGGGCCGTTTTGATCGGCCACCTTGACTTTAACGCAGCCCGCAGATGTCGTTATCAGGGTTATGATGACGATAAAGGCTGAAATAAGATAGCGGAAATTGTTCATAGGACCTACCTCCAGTGGGCGCGTTGCTGTAATGATAAGTGACTGTCTGAGTGCTGTCAAGGATATAAATAGCCGATTATTATGATCGCGAGTCAAAACTACGCTCACCATGTCATTGCGAGTGCAGCGAAGCAATCTTGTGCGTGATGACGGGGATACAGGATTGCCGCGGCCTTCGGCCTCGCAATGACCAGGGGGAAGGGGCTAGCAATGACGTTCCGGATTTCCCGGAGGTTCTTACCAGTCGAGCACCAGGCAGTTATTTAGTTCGTCATATTCGCTGATATTGTTATAGTCATCGGCGCATACCCTGACCGGCGTTTTATAGGTGCGCTGCGCTCCGTAGCTCCATTTTAATGCGGGGAAGGAATATACCCTCTCCTGGCCGGGGGCCAGTATCTCGACCCTGTTCTGGTCCGCTAACATGCCGTTGATGTAGAGGCCGGAGAGGCTTTCCTTGGCCTCCGCCCCGCCGACGTTCCGGATCTTATAGTAGGCCTTGTCTCCCGCCGCCCAGAAATCCGTGATGACCAGCTCCGGCTTATCGCTGTTGAAAGAGGTTACCTCCACGAACACCTTCTTGGTGGTCGTGCCCATGGCGTTGGTGGCGGTCAGCACATACTCCTGGCTGACGGCCGGGGTAACTATTTTATTACCGATGGGCTGAACGTTGCCGGTCGCGCTGAGGTCGACCTTGCTGGCGGCGGTTGTGCTCCAGCTCAGCACCACCGCCTGGCCCCAGGTGATGGCCTCCGGTTCAGCCTTGAAAAAGGTGATGGTAGGCGCGGGGACATCGGCCTGCTGCAGCGCCTTGACCCTGAAACGGGCATTGGCATACTCCTTGCCGTTGACCCTTATCTGGATTATATACTGGCCGGGCTCCCATGAACCTGACGGCGCCTGGTGCCCGAAGGAGAAATAACGCGTGCCCCTGACCGTGATGGAGTCGTCGTACAGCGGCCGGTTCACCTCTGTGTTGTTGCCATCCTTGAAAAACAGCCACCCGGCGGTGATCTGCGTATCCACAGGGGCGTTATTGACACGGGCGGACAGGTAAATCCTTGGGGTATCGGTGGTAAAGTCCTCCCTGGCTACTCCCATGGCCTGACCCTGGGCGTCCACCACGGCCGCCGTGGTTATTTCAGAAAGGGTGGCCGGTCCCCCCTCCGGGTTTACCGCGTCGGTATTTACCTTTACGCAGCCCGTAGAAATAAGCAGCAATGCAGCGATGACTGCTAAAAAGAATCTACTAAAACTCATAGAAACTGCCCCCCAGAAAATATTCCGTGTCATTGCGGTGAGCCGAAGGCGCGGCAGGTAGCGAAGCAATCTCTCGCCCACACTGACATTGCGAGCGACAGCGAAGCAATCCGGTGTAGGGAATGGCGACAACACAGGATTGCCGCGTCGCCTGCGGCTCCTCGCAATGACATGTAAAAAAGGCTTCTCGCAATGACATGTTAAAAAGGCTTCCCCTGCAACGGCAAGGGTTACTTCTTGGTCCTCATCATCAGCACCAGCACCGCAACCACCAGGGCTGCGCCCAGGGCGATGACTATCCATACCCACAGCGGGGTGGCGGGCTCGGCCGGTGGAGATGCGGGGGGCGACGGGGCGGGCTCTGTCTGGAAGCTGAAGGTGGCCGACCAGTCGCTGGGTATGGGCTGCCCGTTGACTTCCAGCGCCCTGACGCGCCAGAAGTAATTGGCGCCGTAGTCCAGCGTGCCGTCGTACTCGTAAGCCGAGGTAGTCGGGTTGCTGGTGATTATAATCTGCCTGAACTCGGGGTCGGCGGCCAGAGCGAACTCGTATTTAGTAGCGTCCTTCCACGGGCTCCAGGAGAAGGAGGCGGGCTTGATTTTGCAGCCGAGGCAGCCGTTGGCGGGGGCCAGGAGCTGCACGCCGTAATAGGGCGTGTTGACGATGTAGCCCGCCTTTACGCTGAAGCTGCGCGGCTCCGACCAGGGGCTGTCCGCGATCTGGCCGGTGGCCGAGCGCACCGAGCGTATCCTCCACCAGTAGGTGGCGCCGGCCTCGGGCAGGGCTCCCGGCGGGATCCAGGCGGCGGGTGACGTCATATTGGTCTCATCCATGGCCAGCAGCATGGATCCGGTTACCGCGCTGATTGACATGCTGCTGTTGACCGCGGGATTGATGCGCAGCGTGAAGTCCCGGTCCTTGGCGATCTGGAGCTGGTAAACGGTGCTCAGGCAGAGCTGCTCCCAGGCCAGGTCCACCTGCTCGTTGCGGCCGGTCACGGGGTCGGCCCCCACCAGGTATTTGTCCACGGACGGACTGCCGCTGTCGGCATTGACGGCCGGCGGCGTCGTCATCAGCATGGAGAAAAGGATAAGCGCGAGAAGCAGTTTACGCATCATAAGACACCTGACTTTTTCTTTCATCATATTTCAGGGGGAGGGTAATGTCAATGACATGGCTGCATAAAAAGAGGGAGGGGCGGCTTGCGCCGCCCCTCCCGTGCTATCGAGTGCCGGTGAAGTGGTGATTACACCCTGCGGGTTTTGAAGATGAGGATGAGGGTGACGATCACGAGGATGGCGCCGATGGCGATGATGACCCAGACCCACAGCGGGGTTGCAGGCTCTGCCGGAGGCGCTGCCGGCGGTGCCGGAGCGGGCTCGGTCTGCATGCTGAAGGTGGCTGACCAATCGCTCGGGATGTTCTGGCCGTTGACTTCCAGGGCCTTCACACGCCAGAAGTAATTGGTGCTGTAGTTCAGCGTGCCGCTGTATTCATAACCTGTGGTGGTGGTGGTGGCGGTTACAACCAGGCTCTTGAACTCAGGATCCGTGGCGAGGTCGAACTGGTACTTGGTGGCCTCTTTCCAGGGGCTCCATGAGAAGGATGCCGGCTGTACCTTGCAGCCGATGCAGCCGTTGTTGGGGGCCAGCAACTGTACGCCGTAGTACGGGGTATTGACGATGAATCCCGCCTTTACGGTGAAGCTGCGTCCCTCGGACCATTGGCTGTTAGCGATCTGCCCGGTTGCAGACCTTGCGGAGCGGATCCTCCAGTAGTAGATGGCGCCGGCTTCAGGCAGCGCGCCCGGGGCTATCCAGGCGGCCGGTGAAGTCATGTTGGTGGCATCCATCGTCATCAGGAGTGATCCGGTGACAGCACTAATGGTACCAAGAGAGTTCATCTGAGGATTGATCCTCAGCGTGAAAGCTGCGTCCTTAGCGATCTGGAGTTGGTAAGTGGTGGAGAGACAGAGCTGTTCCCAGCTAAGGTCGACCTGCTGGTTGCGGCCCGATACCGGGTCGGCGCCGATTAAGAACTGATCCACCGGGCTCTTCAGGATGGGGCCCTTCTTGGCCAGGCAATCAGTGTAAGCCCAGAGCAGGCCGCGCCTTGCTACCGGGTCATAGCCAGGGTTCATCTTGTAGCGGCCGGAGAGCGCAGGAACAGCACCAGCTACTCCCTGCCACCTTAGTGCGTTGCCGCTCTCGTCATCGATGGCATAGAGGGTGGTGTTGGTGTCAAGAGTGCAGCAGCCGCAGTATTTGAGGGAGGTCGGCTCCAGCGTGAACAGGACACCGGTTGTGGTGATAGGGGCGAATATGTCCAGACAGGACCACTGGATGCCCGGCTTGGGCATGCCGTTCCTCGGGGTGAGTGTGCGGCAGACCGCGCTGTTGAAAATGGTCTGGCTGAAGGAATTGCCGGCGGTCAGGTTGTCATGTGCGGAATACAGGGCCGGTTGGGGATCGCCCGTCCAGGCCTGTACTATGCCGAATTGTCCCACCGGATGCGGCGGGGTGTTGCCGCCGGGCCAGTTAAAGGGGGGTGTTGCAGCATTGGGGCCGAACATGACGTTCGCGAAAGCGTAGCTTCCTCCGTTGGTCACGGACATCATGTCGCTGTCCTGCCACCTGGTAGATGACGGGACGGTGTTGCGATAGACTGATCCTGACCCAAAGACAGTAGCGCTGTCATCGCCCATGTAGATGAAACTGTTGTTCTTAAAGTCCACATCGAAGATGACGTGCTCATTGCCGGCGTTGGCCAGGGAGTCGAGAACCAGGGAGTAGGTTACACCCTTATCAGCCGAGTAGGCGGCCTGGTAGTTTTGCGCTGCGCTTGCGCCGACAAGCACCTTGCCATCAGGGACGGCCACGATGGTGTGGGCGCCCAGCAGGGTGGTGTCTGTGCTGGCAAGGTTGGTGGACCAGGAAGTGCCCGTATAGGGAAGCCTCTGCACCAGTCCGCCCGTGCTTACTACGTAAAGAGTAGTGCTGGATTCGAAGGCGAAGTCCTGTACGGGGTACCTGGGATATAGCATGGCCCAGTAGTCGCCGAAGTCAGGAGACCAGGCCATCACGCCGGAGCCACCGGTGCCGGTGGTGGTGCCGTTGATTCCGGCGTTTCCGGCCCTCTGAGCGGCCCAGCCTACGATCTCGCCGTCCGGCTTGTCGGTGCAGGACGGTACTACCCTGAGTATGGGCAGATCGGTCTGAGTCTGGTTGCAGCTGTAAGAGGTGGTATGGCAGAAAACACGTTCCCAGTAGAAGCCCAGAGGTGGTATGGCGGGAAGCGGGGCAGCTACGTTGGGATTGATGGTGGAGCGCCAGACGCTGTCGAAAGAGTTGCACCACAGGTCGAAAGCCGGCCCATTGCGGTTAGCCGAGGCCAGGTAAATGGTGGTGCAGTCGGGTGACACGGCCACGTCGTTGAACCAGTCGATGGTGGTGTCGATGAAACAGATCTGGTTCCACGTTTCGCCGTTGTTGCGGCTGATGGCGAAAGCCGATTCATCGTTGGCATGGGGGGCCACCAGCCACGGCGCCCAATATGCGCCGCTGAACAAGGTAACGGCGTTAGAGCCGGTGGCGGCATAAGCCAGGGAGCCGTCGACGTTCCAGGCGACCAGTGCGGCGCCAACGCCGTCCTGTATGCCAAGGCCTCCTGGGCAGAAACCCTGCGAGGCAGCGCCGGTGGTTGGCTTAAGCGCCGGGTACCAGCATGGGACGGGACAGGTGGTCGGCGAATCCGTGAACCAGGTGGGAACGGTCGCCGTGCAGGGGAAGCCCATGCGCTCGCCTGCCAGCAGCTTGCCGGAGGCGTAAGTGCCGAAGTATGCGATGCTATAGATGGACTTATTAGGCGTGTTATTGGTGTCCATCAGCATATATACCGTGTTATCGTCCACGCGGAAGATACCGTCATACTTGGCCCCAGCAGCCTGGCCAAATGCGTCAGTGCTGATATAAGCCCTGCGCAGCGAGGCCGACTGTCCGGAGAAGTCTGACGGCAATTGCAGCCATGCATTGTTAAGTGTGCCGACTACCGGCGAGAGGCCCGTTCCAGCAGTCTGGGGGTTGCTTATTTCAACGCCCATCCCGGCCGGATAAGCCCACCCGTTGGTGACGTTCTGGTTGAGGTCGCGTATGGCTACGTTGAAGAATGTGCCACAGTCTGGATTGGCGGTACCCGCGGGGGTGGCAAAAACAAGCCCTACCGAAGCGTCGGCATTGTAGGTCGGTGAGAACCTGATGGCGTAAAACTGCAGGGCGATCAAGGCGGTGCCCGGGTTAGTCTGCACAAGCCAGTTGTTGAAGCCGCTTGAAGATCTCACAAACCAGCGGGCTGCGACGCCCGTGCTATCCTGAGTGACAAAACCGATATCGCGCTTGCCGCCCCAATCGACGGAGATGTCGATATCGCGGATAGACTCGGTAGCAGCAAGTAAGGTAGGAGCCGCAACATCTCCGCCGTCGAAGGCCAGCTCCCAGTTGGAGCCGCCATCGGTGGAGACCCAGATGCGCCTGGGGCCAGTACCGAGGCCCAGATTTCCAGCCGCATCAACAGAACAGTCACTGGTGATGGCGACGAAGTTGGGATCGTCCGGGGCCACTGCCACGTTGTAAACGTTGACCGGCAGGGTACCAACAGCGGCGCCCAACCACGCGTAACCAAAGCCTGCCGTGTTCTTGAGAGCGGTGGTGACGGCTGTGCTGGCGGCTATGCCGCTGCTCGTCGACTTGGCCAGCGCGCTAATTAATCGCCCGGCCAGCGCATCATTCAGGTCGCCGAGGGATGCCCGGCCTACGCCGTAGAAAGTCATGCCGTCATTGGCAACGGCTAAATCCTGAAGTTCGCTGCCCATGCCGTTCCACGTCGTGGCGGCGGTTGAATGGTAATTGGCGAGGTCATTTTTTCCGAATACTGATCCGGGGGTTGAGACGGTGTCCCACTTCATGATGCCCGGGTCTGCAGTCACCGCTGTCGGCGCTGCGATGTTCATCGGGACCACGAAGGAGGCAACCATCAATATAGCTGCGAAAACTCCAAGAATGCTTGGAAACCTTGTTTTCATTATTCCTCCTGATTTTTTTAAACCCGGTAAACCCTCTCAGGGCTGTTTTACGGCCCCGGGTTTATCCATCCGGGAACCCCCGCGCAAAATTTTCGACCTCTTGCGGGGGAGTTTTTCCGGGCCGCCCCCGCCGTTACGGCGATGGCAACCCTGCAGGTCGTTTAGAGCCGGCCTGGCTTCGGCTGTCCCCCTCGTGTCAGACGCTGTGCCCCGGGACCAGGGCATGCTTTAATATTGCCGCGGAAACGCGTACAGGCAACCGCAGCCTGTCTTAATGCACATCACCTCCTTTTATATTAAATTCCCAATGCACAAGAGACAAGGATATACCTTGCCTTGATTTTAAGTATATCATATGCTGTCAATAGGTTTAAACATCGTCATTGCGGTGAGCCGGAGCTGCGAGCCGAAGGCGCGGCAGGCAGCGAAGCAATCTGTGGATTCGAAGATGTCATGTAATTAGATTGCTTCGTCGCTGCGCTCCTCGCAATGACAAAAAAGGCTCATCGTAATGACAGAGTAATAACCGCTCGCAATGACCGGAGGGCTTAATAGTAGTATCCCTTCACCCTCTGTATGAACGCCCTCAGCAGAAAAATGAAGATGACGATCAGGATAAGGCTGGCGCCGGCCACCACCCAGAGGTTGATCAGCCCCACCTGGAAGGCGTAGGGCGAGAGGGACCATTTGCTCTTGTTGCCCGAGACGTCCATCGCCTGCACCCGCCAGTAATAGGTGCCCGGCTCCATGTTCATGGTCACGCTGGTCTCGGTAAGTCCGCTGCGGCGCATGCCGGGCATGAGCGGGAAGAAGTTGAGGTTGTCGGCCACCTCGACGGTGTAGAGCACCGTGCCGCTGTCGTCGCTGGCGCCCATCCAGGTGAAGGTCACGGGCTGGCCGCCGATCACTCCGAAGCGGTCGGTGGTGGGAGAAACGGGGGAGGGCGAGGTGGGCGGGTTGTTCTCTACCGGCAGCTCCCAGTCGGCCATGTTGCCGGCCTTGTCGGTGGCCACCAGCGTATGCTTGCCGGCCGAGGTTTCGGGGACGGTGAAATTGTAGGTGAAGCGCCCGTTGTTATCCGAGGTCGGGGAAGAGGTGACCACGGCGTCATCGTACTTGATGGAGACCTCGCTGGTGGGGGCGAAGCCGTAGCCGCTGACCGTGGCCGACTTGCCTGCCAGCGGTATGGCCGGCTCGATAACGATGAAAGGCGTCACCTTGAAGCGCAGCGTTCCCTCCTGGTTGTACATCTTTTTAGCCGTGGCCTTGACTACGTGCGTGCCTGCCATCAGGTCGGGCACGGGCAGGCTGGCTGTGAAGGATCCCATGGTGTCTGATTCAAGCGGGAGTTCCAGCGGCTCACCGTCGATGTAGAGCTGGATCTTGTCCGAGGGGGTGAAGCCGGTGCCGGAGATCACTGTCGTGGACCTGGGCCTGACCTTATCGTCCTGGCAGGCCAGGCCGGGCGTGACGTTGAAGGAGAAGTTGATCATCTGGGAGGCGCGTCCCGCCTTGATGTAATGGAAGTAGTTGGTGCCACCGATGGCCGGAGGCACGCTCAGGGAAACGGACATGGACTGCTTGAGGCGCTCGTTCCAGCCCTCGGCCAGCTTGACCGCCGTGGGGTCGCTGCCATCGCTGTCGGGGTCGCTGCCCCCGCTCATGGTGGCCGACTTGCTGAACCAGATCTCGTATTTGCCGTCCAGCGGGTAGGTGCCGCTCTCGATCAGGATGGTGATCGTCGTGCCGGTGGGGCCCGAGTTGGGGGTCAAAGTCGTGGTAATGCCGCACTTGCCGCCGGCGCAACCCTGCCCGTCAACAGGCGGGGGAACCAGCGCCGGGAAGAGGGCAATAAAAAGCGCAAAAACACCTGCCAGATATAAGTATATCCTCATATTGACAATTTAAGCCCTTTAACCCCCTTTGTCAAGCGTGCAGATACAGGAATGACATAATATTCAGGCATAAATAGTACAAATGTTTAAAAGTTCTGTCTTTCATGTTATTGCGGTTCTTTTTCAGCATGTCATTGCGAGCTCTTTCCACATGTCATTGCAAGCGAAGCGAAGCAATCTTGTGTTCGGAGTCATGCAAACGGTAGATTGCCACGTCGCCTTCGGCTCCTCGCAATGACAGATAAATGGCTTTCGCTCGCAATGACAAATAAAAGGGGGCCTCGCGATGACGAGATTGGAAAGCGCTCGAAATGCTTTGTTTAAAATCGGGTGGATTTAAAAACCCGCCCCTGCTTGGTTAGAAATTGGAATTTATATTTTGTTTGGAATTTGGTTATTGGAATTTGGAATTTAATTTATTGTAATGATTCCCCTCTTGACCGCCGTGATGACGGCCTGGGTGCGGGCGTTGGCGTCCAGCTTGCGCAGGATGGATGTGACATGATTTTTAATCGTCTGCTCGCTGATATCCAGCATGCCGGCGATCTGTTTGTTGAGGTAGCCCTTGGCCACGTAGTTGAGTATCTCGGTCTCGCGCGGCGTGAGCGGCGAGACGAAGGTCTCCACGCCCTTGCCCCAGGAGAAGTCCTGGAATTGCTCCAGCACCTGGGCGGCCACTTTGGGCTGCGAGAGGAAGCTGTCGTTGAGCGGATACTCGCCCCGGGAGGCGCGGCGGATGATGCTGATCAGCTCCTGGGAGGAGATGTCGCGGCTGACGTAGCCCGCGGCGCGGGCCTTGATGGCCATGAAGAGTCCCTCGTCGTTGGGCGCGGGCGCTATCACGATGACGGCCACGCTGGGCACATGCTGCTTGACCATGCGCGCCAGATCCATGCCGTCGCTGGCCAGGCTGATATCCAGCAGCACCACGTCGGGGATCTCGTTGACCACCCTGGTCACCAGCTCGGCCTCGCTGCTGACCTCGGCGCAGATAAATATGTCCTCAGCCTCTTTGAGGTAAAACTCCACCCCTTTGCGGAAGAGCGGCTGCCTGTCCGCTATGATGACCTTTATTTTTCCCGTCTGCATAGTGAATGCGCTTTCCCCTATCGGGTTATAGTATCAATATCACCTTATATATATTATGGGGGCAATTAAACGGATGTCTTCGCGGGCGGGTTTAAAAACCCGCCCCTACATCGTTTCGTTGTAGGGGCGTACCTTCAGGTGCGCCCGAAGCTGCATCTATTTCTATATATGTCATTGCGAGCGAAGCGCGGCAATCTGTGGATTCGAAGTAGTCATATGCTTAGATTGCTTCGTCGCTGCGCTCCTCGCAACATACTATATAAGTTGAGTCAATGGCTCCGTAATTATCCATTATTTTTTCGTTCGTACATCAGGGGACGGATTCCCGACAGCTTATTCGCTGGCTTCCAAATTAGCGTCTAAATAC
>Ga0268284_1001365_pt1 | contig 12716 bp, 12 predicted proteins | sample saktaG_14_FD_190137 | JGI IMG/M metagenome (GOLD analysis project Ga0268284, IMG submission 190137) | Saline water microbial communities from Sakinaw Lake, British Columbia, Canada - sak_2013_06_06_40m | ecosystem: Environmental > Aquatic > Non-marine Saline and Alkaline > Saline ... | reverse complement strand
CTTTGTAAATATTTTTGTTTGACGAAATAATTTCTTTCCCAAAAATATAATCTGAACTGCCTTTAAAATCTGTGTTTAACCCACCTGCCTGAGAAACAAGAAACGAGCCAGCTGCTACATCCCACGATTGAAGACCATATTCATAAAAGCCATCAAACCGACCACAGGCAACATAAGTTAAATCGGCAGCTGCCGATCCTAAACGACGCACCCCTCTGGTATGTTGCATAAAATACTTGAACAACTGAAGATATTCATCCAACCTGCCATAATCATAATATGGAAATCCTGTGGCAAGCAGTGAATCATCTAAATTTGAGGTTTGAGAAACCTGTATAGATTTATTGTTAAGGTAAGCCTTTTCACCTTTCCATGAATAAAAACACTCGTCTCTGTTAATTTCATAAACAACTCCTAAAATAATTTCAGATTTGTATTCTAATGCAATACTGATGCAGTAAACAGGAACTCCATGTATGAAATTAGTTGTGCCGTCAAGTGGGTCGATAATCCAATTAAATTCAAGTTTTGTTTCAATATTTGGGCTTTCTTCTGCAATAAATCCAGCCTTAGGAATGAGTTTAGACAGCTCGTTTATAAGTCTTTCTTCAGCTGTTTTATCTACATAAGTCACCAAATTGTGTATGCCTTTAAATTCAATGTCAGCTACCCGAAATTGATGTGCTTCAATTTGGATAAACTTTCCAACAGCCCTGGCTAAATTGCAGACCTGATTGGTAATTATTTTTAAGTTCATCAGGTAATAATTTTATTACTATTGTGATGCTTGATAAAAAGAAAAATGCTTATAATTCCTGCAATTATCAGCAGAACGGAAATAATCTCAGCTTGTGTGATATGTGAATTAAAAATGTGATACGTTTCATTTATTCTTATCTTTTCGATAAAGAACCGCTCTATCCCATTCATAATTATATAAACAGAAAATAAAATACCCGGAATTTTAATCCTTTTTCGTGATAACCATAATCCCAGAAACATAAGTAAGCAGGTAATGGTTTCATATACAGGGGTTGGAAAAACAGGATTTGCTAGATGAAAACAGTTTGTTCCTACACATCCGTCAATAAATATTCCCATATTCAGTACATTGTGAGGATAATCATAAGCCCATAACCAATTGGGTAAAAAAGAAAGCCATTCAGGTTTGGGTTCCAAATTTATAATTCCCCAGTCACCATCTCCTGCAACCTGACAGCCGATGCGACCGATTGCGTAACCAATCATTAATGCAGGTGCAATAGCATCTGCCAGATGTGCTTTAGGGATGTTTTTTTTAATTGCATAAAATAAAAGCGTAAGCCCGGCTACAATCAGCCCCCCATAAAAGGTAAGTCCACTAAAGGATAACAAGGATCCAATTGGATCTGCTAAAAACTCATCAAAATTTTCAAGCTGATGAAAAATTTTCGCTCCAATAATTCCGGAAACAGCTGCAATAAAAATAATGCTAGCCGTAAGTTCGTACGCATGAATTTTTACATCATTCCAAACAGGTTCTTCTAATTGGTCTTTTTTCTTATTTCGATAAGCTGAATATAAGGAATATGCAGCAAAAGCAAGACCACCCCATATATTCCCTTTTAATGAAAAAATATAATCTCCGGGTTGTTCCGCAAAGGAATAATAAGTCAAGATTGCCCCAACTATTTTATACCCGATAATAAATCCAAGAATAAACGAAATCGACAGTTCAATAAAGCCGGCTGGTTTCCCTTTTAATACTTTCTTAAATTGAACAGGGATAACACCCTCGTTCTCTTTTCTTTTTAATTCATAGTACAGAATTAAAGCACCAACCAAAAAAGTAAGTGCGACAAAAAACCCATAGCTTTGAATGGGCAGGTTAATGTTGGTTCCAAATACGTCATTGATAAAATCGCTGAACTTGGGATACATAATATTGTTTTATTAAAATTCAATTAGAAAAACACCATCCGTGTCAATTTTTGTGAGCTTAACTTCACTGATTTTATTAATCAAATCAGGATTGTAAGGAGTTTTTACTTTAATGTAGTTCTCGCTAAATCCATGCATGAACCCTGCATTATTATCTGACTCAAACAATACTTTGGAGTTGAATCCGATATGATCATTGTAAAATTGTAATTTCTTACGATTGGATAATTGCTGCAGTTTTCTGCTTCGTTCGTGAATAATTTGTGGAGGTACTTTTACCTCGCTCTTGGATGCAACCGTTCCTGGTCGATCTGAATAAGAAAATACATGTGTATATGTAATGTCAGTATCTCGGATGAATTCGTACGCCTCTTGAAAATCTTCTTCTGTTTCATCAGGAAAGCCTACGATAACATCCGCAGCAATTAAGCAATGTGGCATTACTTCTTTAATCACCGAAACCCTATCGGCAAATAACGAAGGTGTATATCTTCGCTTCATCGCTTTTAAAATTTTCTTACTACCCGATTGCAAAGGAATATGAAAATGTGGTAAAAATTTATTTGAGTTAGCTACAAAACGGATTATGTCATTTGAAAGCAAATCTGGTTCAATTGATGAAATCCGGATGCGGTCAATTCCTTCAATTTGATCTAATTGTTTTAACAAATCAAAAAAAGATTCGTTATTTCTTTTTCCGAAATCGCCAACATTTACACCGGTTAAGATGATTTCTTTGATTTCGCTTGCAGCAATTTCTTTTGCTACTTTCAGGGTATTCTCAATAGTATTCGATCGACTTCGTCCTCGGGCATGAGGAATGGTGCAAAAACTGCAAAAATAGTCGCAACCATCCTGAACTTTCAAAAATGAACGGGTACGATCGCCCGAAGAATAACTTGGATGAAAATTTAAATCTGTTTGTAAATCGGAAGTAGAAACAACTGTTTCAGTTGAATGATTTTTTTCAAGATTATTGAGATGATCTAGGATTTTAAATTTGTCATTATTGCCTAAAACCAAATCAACTCCATCCATGCTGGCTAATTCATCCGGACGGATTTGCGAAAAACAACCAATAATCGCGATACGAGCATTTGGATTTCTTTTGTGCGCTTGTTTGATTGCCGTTTTGCATTTCTTTTCGGAATTACCTGTTACGGTGCATGAGTTAATTACATAAATATCTGCTTCTTCCTTAAAATCAACTGATTCAAATCCTTCTTTCAGAAAGGATTTTGAAATACTTGAAGTTTCAGAAAAATTTAATTTACAGCCGAATGTCTGAAATGCTACTCTTTTCATAATAATGATCACAAAGATAATTGATTACTTCAATACTTTGGCAGGAGAAGAGTCAATATATTTTTGCATAATAATTCCTCCAACGATAAAAAATAAACCGACAATTGTTGATGTTAAAATTTTTTCACCAACTATGATTGAGATAAAGATGAGAGCCAGAAATGGCGAAAGATACACAAGGTTGCTAACTTTGGCTGTATTAATTGACAAACTTAATGCTTTGAGCCAAAGAAAATAAGTAATTCCCATTTCAAAAAACCCAATATAAATTGAGCCAATTAGTGCATTTTGTGTCGGGAGTTGAATTCCGCCTATGATTAGACAAGTTATCAAGATGTAAATAAACCCAAAACAAAAATTTAAAAATAGTTTGATGATGTCATCCCGTTTATCCTTCATGTTAAATATCCAGTAAAGAGCCCAGAATACTGCACTTCCGGCAGCCAGACTAACTCCAAATATATTGCTGAATTGAAGTGTCAATACATGACCTTCGGTTGAAATGATGATGATTCCAAAAAAGCTAATAATGATGGCAATAATGCTTTTATAACCAATTTTTTGTTTAAGCAAAGGAACTGAAAAAAGCACTAAAATAATAGGCCAGATATAATTTAAAGTCCCTGCTTCCTGAGCCCTCAAAAGGGTATAAGCTTTAAAAAGAATAAAATAATAAAGGAACGGATTTAAAAAGCCCATGATGGCTGAACTTATAAAATCCTTAAGCTTTAAGTCTTTAAGTAAGTTAATTTTCTTTTGTAAAACAAGGATGATGAACAGTATGAAAAGTGAGAATAAACTAGCGTAAAGCAGGAGTAAGGTATAATCTATAAATCTTAAAGTAATTTTAAATGCAGAACTCATCGTTGACCAAAAGAGAATTGCACTTAAAGCAAATAGGTATGCCTGCGATTGTCTCTTCATCTTAAGATTTAATTTGCCCAGGCTGGGAAAATGCTTGTGTCTATATCGAAAATATAACTTCCGAGATAATAGGTTGCTAAAGTGATTATGATAGCTCCAATGATATTTAGAATAAGCCCGGTTCTTGCCATATCAATGATACTGATTCTTCCGGTGCCAAAGATGATGGCATTTGGAGGTGTTGCAACTGGTAACATAAATGCCATCGATGCTGAAAGCGTAGCAGGAATCATAAAAAGTAATGGGTTTGTATGGGTTGAAATTGATAATCCAGCCAAAACCGGAAGTAACATTTCTGTAGTTGCTACATTGGAAGTCAATTCCGTTAAAAAGGTTACCATGAGTGCAATTACTAAAATTATCAGGATAGGATGAATGTTTACAACCCAGCTGAGTTGAGTTCCAAACCACAATGATAATCCTGATTCTTTAAATGCACTAGCCAAAGCAAATCCACCGCCAAATAATAAAACAATATGCCATGGGATATCTTTAGTGTCATTCCAGTCCATGAGCTTTTTAGCATGTTCTTTTTTTGATGGTATGAAAAATAGCAAAACCGACATGCCAATTGCAACGGTTCCATCATTTAAAAATGCAGGGTTGGAGAAAATATTTGCCCACCCCGGAATTTTAAATGAACCCATTGTAATATCCGAACGAAAAATCCATAAAAAAGCTAAAGAAATAAAATCAATAAGAATAATTCTCTCTTCATAACTAATTGGCCCAAGGCTTTTATATTCATTTTTAAATGCAGACTTATCAATGGATGATAACATTTTTTCTTTCGGTCTGTACATAAAATATAAAAGTGCCCAGGTTATCAGAAACAGTGCAACACTCACTGGCATTGCAAATGCGAACCAATTTGCAAACGATATCGCTGGTGCATTCGGGAACATAATTTGAAAAATTCGAATAAAAGATAAGTTTGGTGGTGTCCCAACTAAAGTTGCTATTCCGCCAATTGATGCGCTATAAGCAACCCCAAGAAACAAGCCTGCGGCATATTTCCCAAGTTTTTGTCGATCAATGTTTTCTTCAAGTTTTTGAATAATGGATAACAGGATTGGAACCATCATCATTGTAGTAGCTGTATTTGAGATCCACATCGACAGAAAGGCTGTCGAAAGCATAAATCCAAGTAAAATACGTGCCGGACTAATTCCTGTGTACATCAATATTTTCAGTGCTATTCGACGGTGTAAATTCCATTTTTGCATCGCAATGGCTACGATAAATCCCCCAATAAAAAGAAAAATAACATGGTTAAAGTAAGTGGCGGAAACATCCTTCCCATCCATTACTCCCAGTATTGGGAATAGAACAACTGGAATAAGCGCAGTAATAGCTAATGGAACAATTTCGGTAATCCACCAAATAGCCATTAATAATCCTATTGCAAGGGTGTAAGTTACTTCAGGATGGCCAGGTTCAAGATTGCCAAAGAAAACAATTAAAAAAAATAAAATTAAACCTCCGAACAAACCGAAGCTTTTTTTGAGATTGAATCGTGACGATTTTATTTGCATAAATAATGGCTTGATAGTCAAATGTAGAAAAATTACCCAAATAATAAAACTAGAAATTTATTCAGAATCCATTTTGGTTGATTATAGTCTAATCTAAATTGTTAATTTTACGCTTCATTAATTTAATGATACTTATATGAAAAAACTGGCGGTTGTAGCTTTTGGTGGTAATGCATTACTTCAGGCGGGTCAAAAAGGAACAATTGATGAGCAGGAAAGAAATGCTTATGAATCTGGTGAACGGCTGATTTCTTTGCTTGAAAAAGATTATAATCTTGTAATCACGCATGGAAATGGGCCTCAGGTAGGAAATATTTTGTTGGCTAATCAGGCAGGAAATAAAATGTTTGGTTTACCCGAAATGCCGCTTGATATTTGTGTTGCTTATTCTCAGGGTTTTATTGGATATATTTTGGAACAACAGCTAAGAAATGTTTTGCAATTGCATGATTTGGATCGGGATATCATTACCATTATCACTCAAATATTAGTAAATAAAGATGATCCTGCATTTTCAAATCCAACCAAACCTATTGGCCCATATTATACTAAAAAAGAGGCTGAAGTAATCATGAAGGAATCATCTTCAAAATTTGCAGAAGACCCAAAGGGTAGGGGTTGGCGAAAAGTTGTTGCTTCTCCGAAACCACTTGTTATATCAAATAAGAAATCGATTGAGCGAATTGCTCGTGACGGGCAAATTGTAATTGCTGTTGGAGGTGGTGGAATCCCTGCATTTTATGTCGAACCAAATAAATTACAAGGTATTGATGCCGTAATTGATAAGGATTTAGCATCTGCATTATTGGCTTCACAAATTAATGCAGATAAATTATTTATACTTACCGATGTGCCAAAAGTATGCTTAAACTTTAATACACCTCAAGAAAGAACCTTGGATCGGGTTACAATTTCTGAAGCAAGAAAGTATCTGGAAGAAGGTCATTTTGCTGAAGGTAGCATGGCTCCAAAAATTCGTGCGGCAGTTCATTTTGTAGAACATAGCGGTAAAGATGCAATTATTACCAAGAGCACATTACTTGGAGTTGATGACGGAGGTACTAGAATTGTAATGGTTTAAACCATTAATGCGTTTTGACAAAAAATGCAACTTTCTCAAGAGAAGTAATCATATCATATTCCTCAAGGTAAATATGCGATGGAACCTGAACAGGTTTTGGAGTGTAGTTTAAAATACCTTTAATTCCTGCATTTACTAGTTTCTCAGCTATTTCGGGAGCAGCACCTGCTGGGACTGTAATAATGGCTATAGATATATTTTCTTCCTTAATTATTTCAGCTAAGCGATCAATGTGATAACCTTTGACACCGGAATAAATTCGGTCAATTTTATCAGGGTTACTATCAAAGCCTGCTACAATAGATAGTTTTGTTCGCTTGCCATTGAAATAATTAATCATGGCTCTTCCCAGATTTCCAATACCAACAACAGCAACATTTAATCCTTCTTTCGTGTCGATGATATCTCCAATTAAATCAATTAATTCCTGAATATTGTAGCCCTTTCTTAATGTGCCCGTATATCCGATTAACATGATGTCCCTTCTAACCTGAACAGGAGTAATGTGTTGTATTTTAGCTATTTCGTGTGAGAAAATATGTGTTTTTCCTTTAGCGGCACATATAAGTAATGCTCTGCGATACTGGCTTAGTCGTTCTATAGTCTTGTGTGGTAAGTGCTTCATTCAACAGCGAAATTAATTGGTAACTAGATACAGTTTCGCAAATTTAGATTTTGGGATAATAATATGCAAGAAAAATTGTTAATTATTTCACAGATTACAAAGAAGTTGTAATTTAATGATCAATTATTGTTGAAGCAACGCAAATTTATGTGTATATAGCCTGTTTGAGAAAAGAATGTATGTGATGCCTTTAAATTCTAAGACCTTACATTAATTGTTCTTTGAGCCAATCATACCATGCATCCATCCCTTCACCAGTTTTTGCAGATAGTTCGAAGAATTTAAGATGATGATTTACTTGTAAGGCATATTCTTTAGCTTTTGCAACATTAAAGTCAACATAAGGTAAGAGGTCAGTTTTATTGATGATGCAAATATCCGATGTATGAAACATGTTAGGATACTTAATAGGTTTATCTTCCCCTTCGGTAACACTAATAATCACAACTCTTTTTGATTCACCTAAGTCAAACATGGATGGGCAAACTAAATTTCCAACATTTTCGATGACAAGAATACTATTTTCTATAGGTTGAAGTTTTTGAACCGCTTTATGAATCATGTCGGCTTCTAAATGGCAGCCATTTCCGGTATTTACCTGAATAGCTGGTGCGCCTGCAGCTTCAATTCTGTTGGCATCGTTCATTGTTTGTTGATCCCCTTCGATGACATAAAAGGGAATCTCATCACGTTTTTCCTTGATGGTCCTTTCTAGCAAACTTGTTTTCCCGGATCCCGGTGAGCTAACAAGGTTGAGAGTGAATATTTTTTTTGCTTCAAAATAACCACGGTTCTTCATGGCCATTAAGTTGTTTTTTTGCAGAACATCAACCTCTAAACGAATTTCAGTTCTATGTTTGTCATCATGAGAATGGCTATGATCATGGTCATGGTTGTGATCATGGTGCATATGATCATTTGAATGATCATGAGGATGCAATCCATTGAGATTTGTATTTTCTCCTGGTCGTTTAATCGATACTGAATCGTCGCCGCAGCCGCAAGTTCCACACATAAGTATAAAAGTTTTTACAAAATTAATCAATAAAAGTATTTTCGGATCAATAATTTAAAGTTATTAAATAAACAATGATATTTAGATAACAGTAAAATATAGAAATATAACAAAATTATATAGGTTGAATAGTTGGATTCGTTAGATATGTTTGTATATTAGCTAAAGAAGAACTATTTTGATAAATGATTATTAAGCTCAAGAAAAGGAGGACACTATGCCTAAAAATGTATCGTTAAATGTAAAATGTACCAAGTGTAACCATTCTTTGATGGATTACAATAAAGAATTAAATGGTAAACCAAGTATTTATGTGAATGTTAAATGTGGTGAAAAATCAGGCAAATTATGGCTGTGTTCAACCTATGGCTGCTACGATAAAGATTCAGATATCCCATTGGTTCAGGGTTGTGATACCAAAATGTATTGTCCTCATTGTCATGAATTGCTAAATACAGAAATCAATTGCAAAGAGTGTAATGGTAAAGTAATAAAATTTAATATTGAAATTGGCGGAGTAGTTAGTATTTGCTCAAAGGTTGGTTGCGAAAGTCATTATGTAATGATTGAGAACCTGGAAGATACTTTACGTAAATTCCATGCAACTTATGGTGACTAATAACTGCTGTAATTGAATTGCTGGGAATTGCATTCTCCTTTATAGTAAACCTTTAACAGTTGTCTTTGTTTATTTTTTCTTTGGAAAAATCAAAGTGAAAGTACTTCCGTAATCAAGTTTCGATTCGACTTGGATTTCTATTTGATGATAGTCGCATATTTTTTTGGATAATGCAAGACCAAGCCCAAAATTATGAGTGCCTGATTCAAATTTTTTAAATCTTTCAAAAACATGAGGCAGGTCTTTTTCTGCGATGCCTATCCCGTTATCTTTAATTTCTAAAACATAACTAGAATTTATAGAGTTGGATGATAGTTCAATTTTGCCATTTTCAGGAGTGTATTTAATGGCATTGTTCAAGATATTATATATAAGTATATGAATGAGTTCCTTATTCCCGAATAGTGTATATTCTTCTTCACTTAGGTTTTTAGTTAATGAGATGTCTTTCACCTCTATTCGTTCTTTAATTTCATCAATTACATTCAGAGCAACTTGTTTAATATTTATGGTTTCATCAAGCAGGTACTCTTTATTTTCTATTCTCGAAAGTAATAATAATGAGCGCACTAGTTTTGTAAGCCGGCCAAGCGTAACTTTAGTTTCATAGATTTTAATTGCATCTTCATGACTTAAATTAGTGTTATCCGAAAAATTTTCAAGTTTGCTTTTGATGATGCTTATAGGGGTAAGTATTTCGTGCGAAATGTTCCCAATATATTCGCGTTCTTCATTAAACACATCTTCTATTCTTCTCATCAAATGGTGTATGCTTTCTTCAAGATACCTAAAATCGGAAGTGCTTGATTTCGTAATAGAATAATTGAAGTTTGACGGGTGATTTATTAATTTGAGTTTTCGGATAATTTGATAAAATGGTCGTAGTAAGATTTGTGTTACCGAAAGATCAAATACGACAGAAAGGGACAATAAAAAAATCAGGAAAATAAAAGTGTATTTTTTAAGGTTTCTTTCAAATAAGGTGATAGAAGAAGTGCTTTTACCAATTTCTATCAGGTAAAAATAATCTTCATATTCAAATGTTGCACTGATTATCCGGTAATCCAGAACTTCTCCATCAACCAATCGTTGTGTTGATTCGATATATTCTGTTAAAACAGTATCTGGGCTAACCTCTATTGAAACATATTCTTCTTTCAGGATATTATAACTGCCATATCCCATGGCATCGTTCTGTACATCAATAAATTGTTCGATTCCGTTTTCTTCAATAAGCTTGTATAACTTATCAAGATTGTTAGTAAGTTGATTATCCATCTCCTGGATCGAAATTTCCCGAACCGTTAAAGGTAAAACAAACACAGCGATAATGATGATCAATATTTTTGAAAATGCATTGATCAGAGCAAGTTGTGTTTTTAGTTTTAAGTTTGAGAATAGCATGTTTATAAATCGAATTTATAACCTAAACCCCTCACTGTTTTGATCCAATTTTGATCGTCGAATTGACTTATTTTTTTTCGGACATTTTTAATATGAACATCGATATAGTTAGAATCATAATCTTCTTCATAAAACCCACCCCAGACATGCTCTGTTAATTGCATACGGTCAAGTATCCTACCTTTGTTTAAAACGAGATAACTGAGAATGTCGAATTCTTTCTTGGTTAAATCAATACTTGTGTTTTCGTGTGAAAACAGTCGTTTGTTTATGTCGATCGTAAATTTGCCAAATTGAATTTGCGCTTTGGAATGATCAAATTTTCGGCGGGTAATTGCCTGAATTCTTGAATGGAGCTCTAACAAAGAAAATGGTTTTGCAAGATAATCGTCAGCGCCATATTCAAATCCTTTAAGTTTATCGTTCAGTTCACCTTTCGCGGTAATTACGATGAAGTAAGCATCTGCATTATAAGATTTTGCTTCCTTAATTAAATCGAGACCATAATAATCCGGTAATCCTATATCTAGTAACACAAAATCGTACGGATTTGTAGCCAATAATTCAGAAGCTATTGCCCCGGTATAAGCCTTGTCACATTTATAATGTTCTTTGCTGAGGAATTGCTCAATCTCATCAGCCAGAGCTTTTTCATCTTCAATTATCAGTATCCGCATGACTTATAAACTAGGTGAGTAAAAAACGGAAATCATAAAACCATTCTGATCTTTCCAATTGAGAGCTTTCAGTTTATTTGAGGGGATATTGTAAAACCAGCTAAGAGATAAGGATATGCTGTTATAACTGTAAATTATAGGAACTAAAAATGAAAGGCTTTGATAAGAAAATGTACCAGTGGAATATCCTTGGCCTTTAAGAAATCTTTTTCTTCCAAATCTTTGTACCGGTGTAAAATCTTCAAATATCCAGTCATCTGTACCAAAAGATGCTGAAATGCCCGGATTAAACAAGAAAAAGTCATTTTTGAAAAACAAATCATCAATATCCAAATTAAAAGAGGTTCCCAGTTCACTGAAATAATTATTTGATAATCCATACATGGAGTAAGCATCGGCAGTAAAGCTGATATATTTTGAGTTCAGATTTATTGAACCATTAATTGAATGGTTGTATGAGATTCCCTCATAGTTTTTATCACCCTTAAAATCATGATGAGCATAACTGAAATCCAAATCAATAAAATCGAGAAATGTATGCTGGTATCCTAATTTAATCTCAGTTTCATAAGTTGTAATATTGGCTTTGAAATAATTAGCGTAATTAACGGAAGCCCAAAACCCGGATTTATGATAATAACTAAAATCACCAGTAAAGGTTGGCATTTTTATATCAGCATCGAGGGTTTTGTATTTTATATTATTGTTAGTATAGCTAACCCCAATCATAAGAAAATTAAATTCAGATGATTCTTGAATGCTATCCTTTAGATTGTTTTCGAAAGATGTGTTATCAGTAGTTTGTGACATTATTAGCCCAGGGAAAAAAAGAAATAAAAATAGCCCTAAAAAATTGGCTAATGAATGATTAAGTATTTTGAATTTCATCATCCTTTATTTCTTACCTTTTTTTCGAACTATGCTGGATTTTCTAATAGCAGTTTTTAACTTTTGAACCTGAATTTTTGATTTGGTTTGGTTAATTTTCTTCAGTTGTGATTGTTGAAGTTGTGCTTTTGGTACTGTTTTTATATTGTTTTTTTTTGTAGGATCTGCTTGATTTGTCTTAGTCTGAATTTCAGTTGTTTTCACAGGAGGTTGCTGGCTAAATACACTGCCAACTAACATTATAAATATGAAAGAAAGGGAAAATCTAACAAGCTTCATTTTGTGAATAATTTAAATAAAGGTACAATATTTTAATAAATATTGTACGAAAAAAAAGGTTGGGAGGCTGTTCATGAATTCAAATTTGTTTTTCAATCGAACCAAACTGAACTGTTTAAATGATAATTATTATTAACAAATGAACACCTCCCAACCAAAACTACAAACTATTAAAAAATTCTGTGTCTATATCCTTGTAATTCTACAACTTTCGTGATACCATTTGTGGTTACTTCTGCCAGATTATCACAGGTTCCATCACCATAATTAATTGTAATTGTTGTTCCATCACTTCTAACTATATTTACGATTCCTTGAACGTAAAAATGATTACAATCCTGCGTGTTCTTTCGAATTAAGGGCGCGGTTATCTGAGAGGTAAAAGTTTCGCCAGTAGCACAAATTCCAGCTGCTGATCCCGTTACTTTTATCACATCATCTTCT
>Ga0268284_1001364_pt1 | contig 12731 bp, 8 predicted proteins | sample saktaG_14_FD_190137 | JGI IMG/M metagenome (GOLD analysis project Ga0268284, IMG submission 190137) | Saline water microbial communities from Sakinaw Lake, British Columbia, Canada - sak_2013_06_06_40m | ecosystem: Environmental > Aquatic > Non-marine Saline and Alkaline > Saline ... | reverse complement strand
AGGCCTGCTGGCCGGGTCGGTCACCATCCAGTTGGCCTTCCTCCGGGGAGAGTCATGGTCGGCCGAGACCCATACAGCCGAAACCGACTCCACGGTTGCTCTCATGCGGCTGCTGGACCAGCTTTGGCGCGACCGCCCTGAACCTCGCCGACCGCTCCTGCAGGTGGGCGTGGTGTTCACCAGGCTTTGCGAGCACGGCAACTACACGCCGCAGTTGTTCCGGGATGGCGGCGATGCCAATGCCGAAACCATGGCTGCCCTGGATGCCGCCAAACACCAGCGCCTCGATGCCGCCCTGGACAAGCTGCGGGCCCGCTACGGGCGCAAGGTGATCTACTACGGCAGCGTGCAGGAGAGCCGGGACAAGGCGCCCATGCGCATCAGCTTCACCCACATCCCTGATGCGGAGCTTGAGGGGGATTGAGGGCTTGGCAACGGCGACAACGGCCGTCGGCCAATTCATTTCGCAATATGGGGCGTCAGCGCCAATGCCAATCTACGGGAAACGAAAACGCTGGCCGGCGGCGTTGTTTTTACAACTGAACGAATACGATCATGGCTACCGGGAAGATCCAACTGATCAACGGCAACTGGTACTTCTTCTACGCCGGCCGGATGATGGATTTGAAATGCGGCCCCCGCACCAAACCGCCAGTGACCCAAGAGCAGGCGGAGAGTCGATGTGCGGAACGGATCGCGATGTTCATGCGGGATACGGACGAGTGGGCGGCAAGAAGCATTAGCCGTTAGGTTATCGGCAGGTAATTGATTGCCCGGTGGCTCGAACCGCGCAAAGAGGATCTGGTGCACCAGGCCTCCATCTGCTCACCAAAAGATTCCTCGACCCCGCGGAACGGACGGGTATTCTCAGCGGCAAGGATTTCTTTTCTGCCAAAACACCACCCAACCGAAACACCTCATAATCATCATGACCGGACAAATATCTAACATGGAAGGGATGGTCGCCTATCAGGATGGTTCCATCGTCAGCAAGGAAATCATCAGGAAACCGACCGGGACAACAACCCTTTTCGCCTTTGACCGGGATCAGGGATTGAGCGAACATACGGCGCCCTTCGACGCTTTGGTCTACATTCTCGATGGTGAGGCCGAGATCATCATATCAGGTGAGCCGCACCAACTGAAAACAGGCGAAATGATCATCATGCCAGGCGGAAAACCACACGCATTGAAGGCAGTGAAGCGGTTCAAGATGATGCTCGTCATGATTCGTTCATGAAAATAATCATCATGGAGAAGCATCACATGATTGCCTTGGCAGCCGCTGTATTTATGGCAGGCATCACTGTTGCCAATGAGCAGCCTCAGACGGCACCTGATCAGCTTCTTTTTCCTCCGCCATGCTCCGGCCACCGGTTCTTGCAACGGCCTTCACCGGGAAAACAATTTCCTAGCAGTGACGCAGCCCCCGGACCGCGGGAGTATGCTGCGGACGCATCCTTACGACGGCGCTTGGATTCCTGCGGCTTGCGTTTTGACATCGGCGTGCGTATGATAAGCGTGCCGACTGCGCCAATCCATCCTTGATTCCTGAAGAGCCCACAATAATTCCATGAAATCTAATTGCAGTCTGCTGCTGGCTTTGCTTTCCGCGGGTTGCGCTCTGGCTGCGGATCCATCGCCGATGCCGCCCGCCCCTCCGGCAAGTGCCGCGGATTTCACGATCGAAGCCCGCGATTTCGACAGCAGCAACCTGCGGGTGAGCCTGACAGGGCAGTCCTATGCCGACGGGCCGTCCTGCATCTGGGACGGTGGGGTGTTGCCGAACCGGGCTGAATATGTCCTCGAGCTCCCCGTTACGGCGGACTACACGCTGTCCGCGTTGTATGCGGCACTGGAGTCGCGGCCGGTGGTGATCCGTGTGGACGGCAAGGAGGCGCATACCGGGTTCGCGGGCGTCACGGGCAGTTGGACCACCAAGTCGGCCATGTGGGAGGTGCAATGGACCCTGCGCCTCGAGCGCGGGATGCACACCATCCTGATAGAGCGCGCCGGTCCGATGCCGCACATCTGCGCGCTGCGCCTGCAAGCGTCCGAACCGTTTCCCGCCGGATGGCGTCCCGGGCGTCCCGGCCGGAGCCTCGCACTGTTGAAAAGCGTTTCGGTCGAGGCCGTGCGGCGGGCGATTGACGATATGGAAAAGGATTTCCCGGGCCGCTACGATGGTGCGGCGCACCGCCTGGCCCTGGACGCGTTCGATCGCGGGCGCGCCGATCTGCTGAAGGCATTCGCGGAGGGCCGCCCGCAGGATGCGGAACCCGTGGTGCAACTGATGGCCGGGATACGGGTGGCTTTGCTGGCAAATCCGCTGCTGGATTCTGATAAATTGTTAGTCATCCGGCGCAACTTCGCCGGTAACCAGGCCTGCGAGGTGACGGGCGACAACGCCGGTTTCGTGCCGGCGAACTATCTGAATCACACCGCCATCCCCAAAGGCGCATGGGACAACCAGATCACGGTGCTCTCCGGCCTGCGCGGCACGCCCCGCATCGACCCGCTCTATCAACCGCCTGGCGGACAACTCGTGCGCGATGTGCGCCTTGATTTTCCCGCCGACCGCCTGGTATTTTCCATGCGTGATGCCAACGGCCGGTGGGCCGTGTACGGCCTGCAGAGCGACGGCACCGCACTCCGCCAACTGACACCCACCAATTATCCCGACCTGGATTTTTTCGACGCCTGCTACCTTCCTAACGGAAAAATAATCGTTAGTTCGACGGCCAACTATTTCGGCGTGCCGTGTCTTGACGGCCAGGCCCAGACATCCAGCCTTTATCTGCTAGACACGGCGACACAGGTCCTCCGCCAACTGACCTTCGATCAGGATAACGACAACGATCCAGTGGTGCTCAATGACGGCCGTGTCATGTACCAGCGGTGGGAATACAGCGACATCCCGCATTATTTCGCGCGCCGCCGCATGGTCATGAATCCGGACGGCACCGGGCAACTGGCGCTCCATGGCAGCAACTCGTGGTTTCCCACCGCCTACCGGTTTGCCAAGCCGGTGCCGGATCATGCCACCCGCCTGTGCGGCATCATCAGCGGACATCATGATTTCGGCGACTGCGGCCGCCTGGCGCTGCTCGACCCGGGGCTGGCCAGTGGCTATCCATTCCGTTACCGCCCGGCCTCCAGGGAGTGGGGCGTGGAAGGCGCACCCATCGCTCTAACACCCGATGTACTGCCGGCGGAGCAGACCGGCTTCGTGCAATTGATTCCCGGTTGGGGCAAGCCGGTCGCCGGCACGGTGTGCGATGCCATCGTCGGCGATGTCTATCGAAAAGAGTCCCCGGCTTTGACCACCCATCCGTACCCGCTCAGCAGCAAGTATTTTCTGGTCTCGATGAAGCCCACTCCGCAGAGCCTGTGGGGTATCTATCTGGTAGATGTGTTCGACAACGCGACGCGGATCGCGGAAACCGAAGGCGCGGCCCTGTTCGAACCGCAGCCGTTGGTGGCACGCGTCCGGCCGCCCGTCATTCCCGAGCGTGTCGTGCCGGGATGCCCGACGGCGGACGTGCACATCGCCGACCTCTACAGCGGCCCCGGCCTGCAGGGGGTGCCCCGCGGCACGATCAAGAGCCTGCGCGTCTTTGCCTACCACTTCGGATATGTCAACAAGGCCGGCTTCACGTTCATCGGCACCCAGTCGGGCTGGGATGTGAAGCGGGTCCTGGGCACGGCGGTGGTCGAGGCGGACGGTTCCGCCTGTTTCCAGATTCCATCCAACACCCCGGTCTCCATCCAACCGTTAGATAGTGAGGGACGGGCGGTCCAGTTGATGCGCAGTTGGCTGGTGGGCATGCCCGGCGAGCGCGTTACCTGTGTGGGTTGTCACGACCAGCGCATCACCACCCTGCCGTCGCAGCGGAGCCTTGCCGATACGCGCGGCGCCGAACCGCTGAAGCCGTGGCATGGTCCGGCGCGGCCGTTCGCCTTTGCGCACGAGGTATTCCCGGTCTTGGAGCGGTATTGCATCGGCTGCCACGACAAGGCGGCGACGGTCGGCCCGCGCAGCAAACCCTCCTTCAAGGATCCTGACACCGCCTACGACACGCTCCACCCGTACATTCACCGGCCGGGCATGGAAAGCGACATGGCGCTGCTCCAGCCGATGGAGTATCACGCCTCGACCAGCCCGTTGATCCAGATGTTGGAAAAGGGCCACCACGGGGCGCGTCTAACAGATCTGGAACCCGCGGCCCGCGAGCGACTGTATTGCTGGATCGATTTGAATGTGCCGAAGAACGGCAGTTGGGTGCCGCCGTCATGGCAGGGCCAGAACCAAGCACAACGCCGGATTGAACTTGCCAAGGTGTTCGCCAACAGCGACACCGACCCCGAGGCTGAATTTCTAGCAGCGCGGGAGGCGTTTCAGAAACGGACGCCGCTTGTGTTCAGCGCGCCTCCGCCCGTCGGCGCGGTCCCACCCGATGACTTGCATGCGTCCGGTTTCCCGATGACGGCCGGCGAGGCGCAACAACTTCAAACCGCCGCCAGTCCTCCCGGCGGCGTGCCGCGCGTCGTGGACCTGGGCTCCGGCCTGCGCTTGTCGTTCGCGCGGATCCCCGCCGGCGAGTTTGTCATGGGCAGTACCGAGGGTGAGACGGATGAACGTCCGCGCTCGGTCGTGCGCATCGCGGCACCTTTCTGGATGTCTCACACCGAAATAACCAACGGCGTTTATGCGGTCTTCGACCCGCTTCACGACACGCGCTACATCGACATGCATTATATGGACCGCGTGACGCCCGGTTACATCGCTAACCATCCGGATCAGCCCGTGGCGCGTGTCTCATGGCAACAGGCCATGGAGTTTTGCGCCTGGCTCAGCCAAAAGACCGGCTATCAAGTGACGCTGCCCACCGAGGCGCAATGGGAATGGGCGGCGCGCGCCGGATCTAACACTCAGTTCTTCTATGGCACGCTGGACACGGATTTCAGCCGCTTTGCCAATCTGGCAGACCAGTCGCTCCGCTGGTTCAAGATGGGTTACCCCGGACCCAGCGCCCTGCAGCCGCGCCAGCCTTATCCACCGGATAACAACTTTCCGCTACGCGACGAACGCTTCCGCGACAACTGGCACGTGGTGGACTATGTCGGAAAGACGCAACCCAACATTTGGGGCCTGATCGACATGGTGGGCAACGTCAGCGAGTGGACCCGTTCCGACTACCGCCCGTATCCGTACTCCGATGCCCTTCCTAACGGCGGGAACCCGGCCGCGCGCAAGGTGGCGCGCGGCGGTTCGTGGGCCGACCGCCCTGCCGACGCCGGTTCGTCCGTGCGCCGGGCCTACCTGCCGTGGCAGAAAGTTTACGATGTCGGTTTCCGTATCCTCGTAGAGGAACCGTAAGTCCCGGCTTTCCACAAATTGTTATGAAGAACTTCATCATTCTGGCAATATATCCATGATGACTGTACCTAACGAACCAACCACATCCGGGTCTGGAGCCGGGATTCGCATGCGGCTTGCGGGTGGAATCCTGATGATCATCGCGCTCCCGGCCATCGCGCGCACCGCCGAGACGCCGCCTCAGGCAGCGCAACCAGCCGACGCCCGGGCTGCGACCTACTCGCGGGCGGGTGATTTCTCCTCCACCGAGAACCGCGCCAACAGCGTGTGGTCGTTCCGGTTGGACGACCCTGCCAAGCGCCCACGAGCGTTTCTCCCACTGCTGGCTTCTAACAAGCTCAACGCGAAAATGTTGTGGGGCCCCGATTTCGGCAACCCCCCGATGATGTGGAGCGAATGCACAGGCTACTGGGGCATCGGCAAGAACACCACTGGTGTTGAGCAGACAGGCAGCGGCGTGACCTGGGCGCCGGGTGAAGTGCTCCTCCACCCCAAGGACGGAGCCGCTCCCGCAGGTCTGGTCATTGCCTGGACGGCACCCCGCGGCATGGTGATCGACGTCAATTACACCTTTGCCCGCGCGATGGCGCAGGGACAACCCCTTATTCCCCGCCCACCGGCCCCGCCACCGGCTCTTGCAACGGCCTTCACCGGAAGGCCAATTTCCTGCAATTCCCTGCTCGCATTGTTCACTCCAGCATGCGATGAACCCCAACCCAACCACAACCCCGAGGAACCGGATGCGTTCATTGCGCTCGTCCGGCCCGTGTGGGAGTGGGGGGCGTCGTCCGACTTTCAGGCCGGGCGGGCGTATCACGGATGCAGTCAGCCCGATCTGGTATATGCGCTTCGGTCGTGTGGCGGGCGATGCTATGAACGAACTTTTTAAGTAGAAGGAGTCTTCCGTCCGCCAATGGAGATAACCAAGAAAGAAGAAACCGTTATGAAGGTCAATCGACTGATTATCTCAACCATCGGTGCCGCCTGCGTTCTCCTGGCAGCAACAACGCTGCGCGGAGACGACCAAATGAACATTTGGCCTGACGACTCGCCGGAACTCAAAGGCATCGACCCGAAGCACATCCCGACGCTACTCCTTTATCCCGGACCCAAAGCCGCCGGTAAGAAACCCGCCGTGCTGATATGCCCTGCGGGAGGGTATAAACATCACTCCGACCAGAGCCAGGACGTCCAGTGGCTCAATGGCCTGGGCATTGCGGCGTATGTCGTCAAATACCGGCTGCCGGTTTACGGTTACAAGCATCCCGCACCGCTGCACGATGCCCAGCGGGCCATGCGGATCATCCGGCAGAATGCGGAGGAATGGGGCGTGGATGTTGCGAAGGTCGGAGTGAGTGGCGGGTCATCCGGCGGACATGTCGCTTCCACGCTGGCTACTCATTATGGCAAAGGGGACAAGGCTTCCCGGGATCCGGTTGAACAACAGGGGTGCCGGCCTGATTTCGTCATGCTGTTTGATGCAGTCATCACCATGCAGGGCAAGGACTGCCATTTTCCTTCACGTGCAAGATTGCTGCCCGACAATCCGTCTAAGGAACTGATGGACGATCTCTCCAATGAACTGCAGGTGACGCCGGAAACGCCGCCGACGTTTCTGGTGGCGGGTGGTCAGGACCGGTTGGTCCCGGCTGACAATTGCCTGATGTATTTCACGGCATTACGGACGAATCGCGTTGCGTTTTCCGAGCTTCACTTTTTCTCTCATGGCGGCCATTTCTATCAGACACCGGAATGGCGCGTCCCTGCGGAAGCCTGGATGCGGCGTCTGGGGATCCTGCCGGTAAAGGAAGGCGGGCAACCATGGCCCAACCAGTTTGACAAAGGCGCTTGGGAACTGGGCAACTACCAGAAAGGGCAATAATAATCATGCTTCTCCAGGGGTGGTGAAGATCAAACAGGCTGCGGGCGCATTTGATGGTGCGCTGAACCGCGCAGCGTCGGGAAAGCAAATTCCTGTCATTAGGACAACAACACCAACAAGAGCAGCCATGATGAAACCAGTCACAGACAAAAGCGAACGATCACCGCGAACGTGGAAAACCAACAAAAGAGAAAGATTCTTGAACAGCCACATGGCAGGTGCGGTTATGGGCGCGGCGGCAGTGATGGCGCTGGTGGCCGGGCCGGTGTTGGCGGCGGACAAGGTGTTTCTCCTGACGCCGGCCGATCCCGCCATAGCCTATCCCAAATTTCACATTGGCGTGAGTGGTATTTACGCGACCATCGAGAAGGGGCTGCTGGTCACGGTGGATAGCACCGAGCCGGGCACGCCAGCGGAGGGGAAGTTCCAGAAAGGCGACGTTCTCCTCAAGGTGAACGGCAAGCCGGTCTCGGCACCGGAGCCGGAGCCGTATATCGCCTTGGGGAATGCCCTGACCGCAGCCGAGGCCGGCGACGGCAAGCTGGACTTCGCCATCAAGCGCGGGGACAAGGAAGAGACCGTCACGATCACCATCCCGGTGCTGGGCGCCTACAGCAAGACCTGGCCGTTGGACTGCAAGAAGTCGGACGAGATCATCCGCCAGGCCGCCGCATTTGTGATGCAGCCCGAAAACCTCAAGAACCCGGGCTTTTTCGGCGGGCTTTTTCTGCTGTCCACCGGTGACGACAAATATCTGCCCGCCGTCAAGGAACTCGTCGACCGCAATTCGCCTGACAAGGCGGGCGACCACACGTGGAATAACGGATACGCCGGAATCCTGATCGGCGAATACTACCTGCGCACGGGCGACAAGGACGCCCTGCCGCGCCTGAAGGCCATCTGCGTGGACTCACAGGATAGGCAACACTACGGGGGATGGAATCACTGGGGGCCCAGTCCGATTCCAGGCTATGTCCAGGGCGGCCTGATGAATCCGGCTGGGGTGCAGCTTCTTTCCACATTGATCTTGGCCAAGGAGTGCGGCATCGAGGTGGATCAGGGCACCTTTGATCGGGCCTTGACGTTCTTTTACCGATTTGCGGGACACATGGCCGTGCCTTATGGCGACCACCGTCCGGAGGGCTGGCTCAGCGGCAACGGCAAGAACGGCATGCTGGCCGGCGCGATGACCTTGCTGGATGGCAAGGCCTATCAGATGGCCGCGCAGACATTGAGCCTGGATATGGCCGACTCCTACCGGTGGGTGGGTTACGGTCACGCGAGTTCCTTCGGGGACCATATCTGGCGCGGCCTGGGCTCGGTGAACGTGCCTCAAGACAAGCAGGCCAACTACCGCCGGAGCATGGATAGAATGACCTGGTACTACGACCTTTGTCGCCGTCCCCAAGGCGGGTTCGGCTTGCTGAATCTTGGTGCCAATCCGGAGGCAGGGGGGGCGGTCGCGCTGACAATGGCCTACACGGCGCCGCGGAAGACCCTGCGCATCACGGGTGCGCCGCATACCAAGTACAGCCAGAAGGTCCAGGCGCCGGATGTGCCGTGGGGCCGACCGCGCGACCTCGAGTTCCTGCGGACCGACTACTGCGAAGGATTTGGAAAAGAGGAGATGGAGCCGCACGCGATCTATGACAAACTGGGCGATGCCTACCACGCTCCGAAAGAGACTACCGACAGGGCGTTCTTCGTGAAGATGATGCGCCACTACAACCCGACGGCGCGTACCATGGCGGGCCTGGCGCTCGGCAAGTTGGGTGCCACGAACGAGGTTCTTGAGGCATTACAGCATCAGGATCCGCGCGTGCGGCGTGTGGCGCTTGAGGCGATCACGCAGTATCGGATTTTCTGGGGCGGTGGGACCCCCGGTTTTCCGCCCGCGGTGGTGTCGCAGACATTCCTGCCGTCCATTCTGAAGATCCTGAAGGATCCGGACTCATCCTTCTGGGAGCTCGACGGCGCGATCCTGGCCCTAGGCATGGCTGAGCTGGATGACGTGATGGCGAATATCGATATCATCCGGGAGTATCTCAAACACGAAGAATGGTGGTTAAGGCAGGCCGCCTGGAGCGCGCTGGTGCCTTTCTCGAAGGACGGCAAGCGGATCGAACCCTTGCTGCCGGAATTGTTTGACCTCCTGGCCAAGGAAACACATGTCATGCCGCGCCGGTTTTTCATGTCGTTCATGCGCGAGATCCTGAAAGACGGGCACATGGACAGCGGCGTCAAGCGGAAGGTTGCCGACGGAATGATGCAGGCCACGCGCAACACGGCCATCGAACCCGGCATGCTGGGCGCGATCGGGCGGAATAACAGAATGGAGATGTTGCGGTTCTTTCTGGAGCAAGCCCCCGACATGGCCCCGCAGGTTCTTGACGAGCTGGAGCACCTCATGCAGCGGCCAGACTACAATGCGCTTGCCAAGGCAGGGATGGCGTCTTATAGCGACTGGTCTTGGATCCGTGGCTATATAGAAGAAGGCGGCTGGGGAAATCCAGGAGTCATCAAGTCCGCGGAGAAGTTGGGTAAGGAGCAAGGAGCGCCCATCCTGGCCCGCTGCAAACTGATTGTGGCGAAGCTGGACGAAAAGAAAAAGCTGCCGGGAGCGAACATCCCGGGGATCGAGAAAACACAGGCCAGTATCGGCAAGACGATCGAGGATTGTGAGAAGAGGATGGGAGCGGAGTGATTCCGGCTTCCCCGAAGCGAGCAACTATCGAAAATGCCATGTCTGATTCCGCAAAGACGATGATGAAGAAGTTGATCGCGAGGCTCCGGGCACTGCTGCTCCCCGCCGTAGTGGCGATGTTTCACACGGGCGCAGCGCGGGCCGCCCCGCCTCATGTCGTGCTCATCCTGGTTGACGACCTCGGCTGGATGGATCTGCGCTGTCAGGGCAACGATCGCCTGAACACGCCACGGATCGATGCGCTGGCGAAGCAGGGCGTGCGCTTCACCAGCGCCTATGCGGCGGCACCTGTCTGCTCGCCAACCCGCGGAGCGTTGATCACCGGGCTTGCACCCGCGCGGCTGCACATCACACAGCATGGCAAGGATGGGCCGTCCTTTTGGCCCAAGGACCGGCCAATCCAACCGCCCGCCGCCGAACATGTCCTGTCGCTCAAAACCGTCACCCTCGCCGAACGTCTCAAGGAGGCGGGTTACGCGACCGGCTTCTTCGGCAAATGGCATCTCTCGGGCGAACAGGATCCCAAGGATCCGGCGGCGGGCGGCCCGCAATTCTGGCCGGAGCATCAGGGGTTCGACGTCAACATCGGCGGCTGCAGCCTCGGCGGTCCGCCCACGTATTTCGATCCCTACCGGATCCCCGCAATCAAGCCGCGCAAGAAAGGTGAATACCTAACTGATCGTCTGGCCGATGAGGCCATCACGTTCATGCGGGGAGCTCACCCAAACCCGATGTTCGTCTGTTTGTGGACCTACAACGTGCACTATCCCTTCGAAGCTCCGGAGGAACTGATCACGAAATTCAAAGGCAAGGAGGGACCGGGTTTGAAAAACCCGATCTATGCCGCACAAATCGAGGCCACCGACCGCGCCATCGGCAGGGTACTTGACGAAATCGACCGACTCGCCATCACGGACAACACCCTGGTGATTTTCACCAGCGACAACGGAGGATGGGACGGAGCGACCGACAATCGGCCGCTCCGGTCGGGCAAGGGCGATCTCTATGAAGGCGGGCTGCGCGTGCCGCTCATCATTCGTTGGCCAGGCCTTGGGGAAAAGCCCCCGGCGGCGGGCACCATCAGCGACATACCCGTGATCAGCATGGACCTGACCGCGACCATCATGGATGCCGTCGGCATCAAATCAGGGCCGAACGACATGCTCGATGGCATGACCCTGCGGCCGTTGCTGCAAGGCAAGACACTGGAACGCGATCATCTCTTCTTTCACTACCCGCATTACGCCTTTCACCAATCCAACCGCCCCGGCGGGGCCATCCGCTCCGGCCAATACAAACTGATCCGCCGTTACGACGACCAGTCGGTCGAACTCTACGATTTGTCCAATGACTTGGGCGAAACGCGCAACCTCGCGGTGGAGAAACCGGAGGTGGCAGCAAAACTCGACGAGCAACTGGGCCGCTGGCTGAAGGAAACCGGCGCGCAGATGCCTGGACTCGTAAAGTGAACGGAAGACAACGGCACAATCCCTTTCCGGATTGAATTGATCTGGCAGAAAAAGGCGACAGCCAACTGGCGCCACCCCAAGAACACACCATGACAAACGACATCTCCATCGTCGGCAAGGGCGCCCCCAAAAGACATCGCCGCCGCCATCATGTCGGAGAAGTCCGCGAACTAACAGGATTCCCGCACATTATTTCAGGTGCTTTTCGATGACACGGGTGAGAGTGGCCAGATCCACGGGCTTGGCCAGGTATGGCTGCGTCCCTTGTTTGGATTCTCCGACGACAACGCCCTCTGGCAGAACGCTGAATGCATACTCCAGCGAGAACATGCCGAAGCGGTATTTCCGGGTGCGGAGGAATTGATCGCCCACTTAAAGGGAAATTATACCAAGGTATATATGAACCTCGCCCGCAAGGCTTGCTATCCGCTCAAGGACTGGCTGCGGTTGAGACAGCGGAATAAACGACATCCGTATCTTGGTTAGGATTTTCAAATCTTCCAATTCGGATGGAATCGGCTTGGCAGTAGGTCCGGGGTGATTTTGCCTTGGCAGGAGGCGGGCGGGTGGCGGAAAATGTTCCTTTAATTACAATCCTCAAAACATGAAAACGACCCCGCCGCCACTGGGTCACAGGGCCGCATGCCTGCCGCCCGCAACCCCATTTTCCCAGCCCTCCGGTCCGCCCGGCTCTTACAACGGCTTGGGCCGCCCGCGTAGCTCAGTTCTGGCGTTAGGCGACGTTGCGCAGACCACGGCAAAGAAGATTGAAATTCCGAGTGAGGTCATCGCGGAAACGACGAAATGTCAGAAGGGATTTACTTGCCTGTCTCAGCCTGTTGAGGCTGTCTGTAAAGTAGAGTCGTGCGTCAATGGTAAGTTTCACTTCGTCCGATGCGCAACAATTCAGTATTGCGCCTACCAAAGGGGGTTTGGCTACGGCTATTATTGTGCTTGCCCAACACGAAAGGCGATTTACAACCGCTACAAGGTCTAGCTGTGATCATCCATCCCAGCACTGCTTTTCCCGCTCTCCGAGCTCACTTCCGCAATCCCCAATAACAAATAACTGATAACTTTTAACCATCCCCTTTCCGGAGTTTTTTTGGGTTTTCCCCGGAATCCGGCGGGGTCGCTGTCACTGGTGCGCCTGGTGCGGCGGCCCCGCACTTGCATCGACGTTAATGGAATTGCAGCGGCGGTCTACGACTACTTTTCTCTTGCGGACCACCCCCCTTTTTCCCCGCCCTCCGGGTCCGGCCACCCGCTCTTGCTACGGCCTTCACCCGAAGGCCA
>Ga0268284_1001363_pt1 | contig 12732 bp, 9 predicted proteins | sample saktaG_14_FD_190137 | JGI IMG/M metagenome (GOLD analysis project Ga0268284, IMG submission 190137) | Saline water microbial communities from Sakinaw Lake, British Columbia, Canada - sak_2013_06_06_40m | ecosystem: Environmental > Aquatic > Non-marine Saline and Alkaline > Saline ... | reverse complement strand
AGTGCTCCTCAGTACACTTCCCTTCGGGGGCACGCTGAAGCGTGAACTCCGACGCCGGGTTCGCATTCACGCGTTGGAGTAAAGGCTTCAGCCGATCTTCATGCCGCTGGCCCGCCAAAGTCAGCCATATGGAAACGTGAACTTCGGCCTGGTGCGCGTCTCGGATCCACTGCGCAGGGCCGACGACGGGCGCTTGCGCCTCCGGTCGACACGGCGCAAGTCGATAGATTTCGAGTGATGAATCAAGCCACCGGTCCGCTCGGTGGCAAATGGGGCGGGCGTTTCCATTGCATGAGCACGTTGGCCGCGAGAATCAGCGCCCCGCCCGCGACCAGCGGAATCGTTAGGGATTCGTTGGGATAGGTGCCACCAATGAATCCGCCGAGCACGGCCGGCAGGAACAGGACATAGATTGCGGTGAAAACTGGTTCGGTGGTGTAGATGAGGCCGGCCTCGGTGGCGGTGACCCGTGGCTGCCAGGTGTTCATGAGCAAATACGCTCCCACCGAACAAAACAGCGCCAAACAGCCGGTGAGAACACCGGCTTGAAACGACGCGCCGGCGGCATAACAGGCCGCCAGGTTGGGCGCGGTGATGGCGGTAATCGGCAGGAAGAGCAGGGCGATGCCGAGAAACATGACGAAGCTCACGGGCAATCCGCGATTGCCCGCATAGCGTGGATTTTCCAAGGTGAGGATCTGGAAGCTGAAGAGCAGGGCGGCGCACAAGGTTTCGAGTTCACCGCGGCCCAGGCGCAAGTGATCCGGTCGCAGCCCGGAGAGGATGGCTCCACCTACCAATACCAGCAGGGTCGCCACGACCACGCGCGTTGCCGGTGTGCGCCGCATGCGCAGGCAGGCCCACAGTGGCAGGATGATGCAATACGCCTGTGTTAGAAAGGCCGAGGTGGAGGCATCGGTGTAGGCGAGCGCATCGGCTTGCAGCCACATGCCTGCACCACCCCACAGCGCGATGATCAGACCCTGGCGGGTTTCCTTGGGGGTCGGGCGCTGCCGACCCAGCAGAAACGGCAATAAGATCACTGCCCCGAGCCCGAAGCGCGCGCTTTGCAGCCACGCCGCGAGAAACAAACTCGAGGCGCCGGGCATGCGGGCCGCTTGCTCCAAATTGAGAACCTTCACCAAGGGAAAGCTCAAGCCCCACAAGGCACAGGCGACGATGAGAAATATAACAGGCATGTTGCGCCCGGGACAATGGGGCGTTTGTTACGCCCGGCAAGCCGAAAAACAGCCGGAAAACACCCGGGTTTGCCCATGCTGCCATGCGAATTCACCATTTCTTCATTGGCATTTCACATGGAAACGTTGAAATCCCGGCATGCCCCGCGTCCTCCTGGTTGAAGATGAGCCGGCCATCGCCGACACCCTGGTCTATGCGCTCGAAACCGAGTGTTTCACCGTCACCCACGCGCTGACGGGAACCGAGGCCCTCGCCGCGGCGGCCCGCGAAGCCCACGATTTCGCCATCCTCGACATCGGCCTGCCGGACATGACCGGGCTCGATGTCTGCCGCCGCTTGCGCGAAACCTCGGCCATCCCCGTGTTGTTTCTCACCGCCCGCGACGCCGAAATGGACCGCATCCTCGGCCTCGAACTCGGCGGTGACGACTACGTCACCAAACCCTTCTCGCCGCGCGAAATCGTCGCCCGCGTCCGTGCCATCCTGCGCCGCTCGGGCCAGCTGAAACAGCCATTCGTGACTGCGCCAGCCAAGACCGACAGGCCGGGCGACCGCTCACCCGCCTCCGGGCTCCAGCATGACAGCTCGGCGATGCGCGTCCACTTCAACGGCACCACCCTCGATCTAACGGCCCACGAATACAAACTCCTGCTCGTCCTGATGGCCCATCCCGGGCGGGTCTTCACCCGCGACCAATTGCTCGACCACGCGTGGCAGGATCCCGGCGCGGTGACCGACCGCACGGTGGACGCACACATCAAGTCGATCCGCGCCAAACTGCGCGCCACCTGCGCCGGCGCGGAAAACCTCATCGAGACCCGCCGCGGCCTCGGTTACTCGCTGGCTCCCGTAGCTTGAACTTTTTCCATGCGCTTCACCCGGGTCACGCTGTTCTTCATTGCCGGCATCATCACGCTCGGCTTCTATCAACTAGCGCGGCATTTCCTCGCGGAGGTGGAGCCGCAGACCTTCCAAGCGACCGAGGAGATGATGGTGGACACCGCCAATCTGCTCGCGGAACAGGTGGCGGCGGACATGCGCCAAGGTTCATTCGAGACGGCAAACCTGCGCAAAGCCTTCGACAGCGCCCATGCGCGCCGCTTCGATTCCCAGATCTTCGATCACCTGAAACACCAGGTCGGCATCAACGTCTACCTCACCGATGCGCAAGGCATCGTGGTCTTCGATTCCGACGCCGGACGGCGCGAAGGGCAGGACTTCTCCGCGAGACGGGACGTGGCACTCACCTTGGCTGGACGTTACGGCGCGCGCAGCAGCCGGGAAAACCCTGACGATTCAGCCACCTCGGTGTTGTATGTCGCGGCCCCCGTCGGCGATCCCAAACAGCCGGCGGGCGTTCTAACTGTTTACAAGCCCCAACTCGATGTGATGCCGCTGGTGCGCGAACGGCGGCGCATCATCTACACCGCCTGCGGTCTGATAGGCAGCGGCATCATCTTCCTCATCGGCGCGGTGTTCCTGTGGTTGTTCCATCCGCTCGGCAAAATCACCGAATACGCCAGGGCCATCGAACGCGGTGAACGACCCGCCAAACCCAAGATCGGCATCGGCCGCGAAGTCAACACCCTGGCCCACGCGCTCGATTCAATGCGCGACGCGCTGGAGGGCCGCGGCTACGTGGAACGCTACATCCAAACGCTCACCCACGAAATGAAAAGCCCGCTCGCCGCCATCCGCGGCGCGGCGGAGTTGCTCAACGAGGACATGCCGCTGGAATCCCGCCAGCGCTTCCTGCAAAACATCCTCGCGGAATCCGCCCGCAGCGAACGCCTGATCAACCGCCTGCTAGAACTCTCCGCCATCGAAAGCCGCCCCCGCCTCGACGCCCCCGCTGAAATCGACTTCCGCCGGATCGTCGCCCGCGCCATCAACCAGGCCAGGCCACTTGCAGAAATCGCCGGAGTCGAGCTGCAGCAGGAACCCGTGCCGGCACCCCTACCCGTGCGCGGCGACGCGTTTATCCTCCGCGCCGCTATCACCAATCTGCTGGAAAACGCGGTCGATTTCTCGCCGCGCGCATGCTCTATCCAGATCACCTTGGCTGTCCGACACGGCAAGGTGGAACTGGCCATCCGCGATCATGGACCGGGCATCCCGGATTACGCCCGCGACAAGGTCTTCGAACGTTTCTATTCCTTGCGCCACCCGGATTCCGGCCGCAAAGGCACCGGCTTGGGCCTGACTTTGGTGCGCGAGGCTGCCGAACTCCACGGTGGCTCCATCACCCTCGAACCCGCCACCGGCGGCGGCACCGTGGCGACCTGGGTCATGCCGCTCGCCTGAGACTTCACTGAATTCCTGCTCGACCCGGCCGCCGATTTCCGTTATGGCTCGTGTTCCATGAGCACGAAAAAACCAGCGGCAGGCAAACGGGCTTCCTCGGCGGACACAAAAACACCCACCGTCCGGCCATGGACGGTTGCCGGCACGGCCGCGACCCCGCCACCGGCCGCGTCGCGCACGGCGGCGCCAGCACCGGACCTGTTACTTGTCTGTCTGCAGGATCCGTTCGATGCCGTGGGCGATTCCAGCACCATCGTCCGCGCTACGGTGCCAACCGCAGACGGCAACGCCACACACCTCTGGCAACTCGAAGCGGTGATGGAACTGAACACACCCCGGTTTTTCGAAGGCTGGGCCACCCGCGCGAGCTTCACCCTCGATCTCAGCGTCCATGCCGCGGTGTCTCCAGCGGCGGGAACCTGGGGCGGCACCGCCAGCATCACCTCGGGCAGCGGTAACTGCCGCGTCATCGTGATGCGGGATTCTAACAACAAAGTACGTTTCTCGCTCGCCTCCGGCAGCCGGCACGCCAGCGAGAAATCCATGCCATTGCCCGACGAGCGCCGTTTTCTCAATGCCGACATCGCTTTCGAACTCAACGGTTCGTCCGGGCTGAATGCGGGGGCCGTCGCGGTCGTTTCCCAAAATAACTGGTCGCGCCTGATCACCGGATCCAGCGCGGCAACCCTCGGCTTGGCCTTCGATGGCAAGTGGCGCAAGAACTTGGACGCGGCCGATGGCGACGCGTCAGTCATTGGCGCATGGGCCTTTGCGGTGATGACCCAGGACGCCTATGCGGCGCTCTGCGTGAACCACGGTTGGGCACCGTATATTCTGGGCGAGAGCTGAATCCCACATCCGGCCTTGCCGGATGGGCCGTGGACCGCTTGAATCCCGGCCCGCTGGCATGTATCTGCTGAAAAAAATCATCCAACTCCGGGAGAACTCCCACCCGGACCATGAAAAGCCGTTTCTCGAGCACCTCGAGGATCTGCGCACCATGATCACCCGCATCGTGATCACGCTGGTGGTTTCGATGGTCATCTGTTTCGGCTTCCAAAAGCAGATGATGGAAGTGCTGCGGCGGCCCGTCGAGCAAGTCTGGATCACGCAGTTGCAGGCAAAGCTGCCACAAACCACCGAACAAGCACCGCGCCCGGTGAGCGTGGAGATGTGGGAGAAAGCCAAAGCGGTCGAGCACGCCGCCGCGGGTCTCGATCCGGAGCAGCGGGCGCAGTTCTATCAATCTCTGGCCGACAAGGATCTGGTGTTCCATGCGCAATCCGCCAGCCTGCTGCGCGCGGCCTCCGCGCTGCCGAATGACCAACGGGTGGCCTTCCTCGCCAGCCTGGACGTCCCGGACGAGCTCAAACTCCAGGTGAAATCGTTGCTGATCACCGCGCCCAGCCCGGAGGCGGACACCCGCGGCAACCTCAAGCTCATGTCCGCCTTGAAGCCGACGGAGACTTTCATGCTGTCGATGAAATTGTCGTTCTTCGCGGGCATCATCCTGGCCTTTCCTCTCTTGCTGATGTTTGTCCTGCAATTTGTCTTGCCGGGGATGCATGCCACTGAAAAACGGGTGCTGTGGCCGGCAATGGCCATCGGTTTCGGGTTGTTCCTCGGCGGGGTGTTGTTCGCTTACTATGGGGTCTTACCGCGGGCCTTGAAGTTCTTTTATGAATGGAGCGGAAATCTCGGAGTTTCTAACGACTGGCGGATCGGCGAGTACATTTCGTTCGCCACCCAGTTCACGCTGCTCTTCGGACTGTCCTTCGAACTGCCGGTGGTGGTCATGGTGTTTGTGAAACTGGGCCTGCTCAGCTACGAAACCATGTCGCGGACGCGCTCCTACGCGATCGTGGCGATCTTCGTGGCCGCCGCAGTGCTCACGCCCACCCCCGACATGTTAACCATGACCTTGATGGCGTCACCGATGATCATCCTCTACGAGATTTGCATCTGGCTCGCGTGGTTCGACCGCCGCAAAAACCGCCTGCTAGAAGAACAGGAAGCCCGCGAGCGGGTCGAAAACTCATTTTCCCCGACTGACAGCCAGGCCACCGCCGCGGATCCCGACCCCGATCCTTGGCAGGACGCCAATCCCCACCAGGATCCTCACACCGCTGAGGCCGGTGACGATGGTTGGACCGAGCAATCCCCCCAGCAGGAGTTTCATGACCCTCCAGATCTGCCCGATATCCCGCTCCAGGCGCCGCCCGAGTCACCGCCCGAGTCACCGCCCGAGTCACCGCCAGAGTCGCCGCCAGAGTCGCCGCCCGAGTCGCCTGCCGATGCGCCTGCCGAGTCGCCGGATCCCGCTGACACCGCCGCGCCCCGCCGCGACACGGAGCCCTGAAACCCGCCCGCATTTTTTGTTAGACCGATGAACCGCTACAAGGCCGCCAAAGATGCCAGCGCCCGCTCACCTTTCGCGGGCTGCGCCATTCTGATTGCAGCGTTGTTAGTCATGGTCTTCCTGATCGGTTTTTCCACCGTCACCTTGTTCCGCCAATCCAACGAAATCGCGAAATTCACTGCGGAGAAGCCCATTCCCGTGGCGGTTTCTTCGCTTGAAAACCAGGAAGTGGCGCTCAATGGGTTTGCCGAGCGCTTGGAATCCTTCCGCCAGCAACTCGCGGGCGATGAGCCGGCGATGCTCGCACTGTCACCCGGGGAGATGAACCTTGCAATCGCCGCCTATGACCCGTTCCGGGACTTGCGCGGCACCTTGCGCATCGCCGGAGTGGAGGGCGACACGTTGCGCATCGCCATTGCCTTCCCGCTCAATGGCAAACCTCGGCTGGCCCGCAAGGGTGAGGCCGGATGGATCACCTCGGATCCCCGGTTCCTCAACGCGATGCTCGTCGCCCGGCCCGTCCTGCTCAAACGCGAGGTGGCCTTGCAACTCGACACCATCGACGTCTCCGGCGCACAGGTGCCGCGCGAGTTCATCGAGCAGATGTCCCCCTATCGGATCACCGAACGCTACCTCAGCGACCCGGTGCTCGGACCCGCCATGGCGAAACTCACGCGGGTCGGGATCGCCGATGGCAAGGTCGTGTTCACGCGCATCCCCGGGGAAACACCCTCCGACACCATCGGCAAACAACAGGTGGATTCTGCGAGCAACCGCTTGTTCCTCGTTCTCGGCAGCGTCGCTTGCGCGTTTCTCGTCATCGCCGGCGGCGTCGTGTTTCTCAGCCTCCGCGCCAAAGCCGCACGCTGGTAGAAATATTCGCGGGCAATGGGCACTGTGGCTTGCAAACCCGTTTTCTGAAGTCCACCGCAACGGAAAACAGCCGTCCCGGCCAATACTGTTCGTTTAAGCAGAATCAATGGGTCGTTGTTTCAGAAATGAAAATCGCCTAAAGCTTTAACTCAGACGCCGCATAGGGAACAAGGCGTTGGAGTTCACGCTGATACCGTTAGATGAAAGTCGCATCTTTTTGTAAAAGACGGGGCAACGCCCAGGCTAACGATCACACCATTTGTATTGAGGGCTGAAAGCCCGCCCCATGAAGCATCTGTCATCCGACTGTCGCCGAATACGCCGGACCGTTGCCAGCGCCGCCATCGCGGGCCCCTGCTCAGTCCGGCAGGCGCAGGATGGCGATTTGGTGGAACGGATCGGCGTGCAGGCAGAGATTGTGCCGCGAAACATCGATCCAGCGCGCCACCGCCGCGAGTTTGGTCGATTTTCCCAACTCCTCCAACCGGTCTTCGGTCAGGCTGGGCTCGGCCATCAGCCAGTCCTCGTCGAACACATTGCCGGTCTTGCCCGGAAAACACGCCAGATAGAGCAACTCATGCTCAACGAGATCATTGAAAAAATGGGTGCCCAGCGAGACGTCCGGGATCAGTCCGCCATGCATGGCCATGATCTCACAAACCGCCGACGCGCACGCGATCCGGCCCGCTCTAACAGGAACCCCGAGCGAGGGGCAGCTCGTGCCCCAGCGCCCGGGACCGATGAGCAACAGGTTGCGCTGCGGATCGTGCCGCTGGACCAGGGTTTCTATCAGTTTGGCCACCAGATAGCGGTCGCGCTCGGCGAGCACGGCATACAGCCCGGTCGGGACATGCAGGATGTCATGGACCGGGCTTTCCCGGCCGATCCCGATCACGGCACCGCGCGCCTCGAGAATGCGCCGGCCCTGCACGCTGGCCGGATCCACCGCGCCACCGCTAATGGTTTTCTGGATTTGGAAGGTACGGCATTGCAGCAGGTGGATGCGGTAGCTGCCATCGGGCAGGAAATTGATGGCGAACTCGATGTCCACCGGATGCCGGTAGGCATCTGCCAGAGCCGCCAGCATGCGCCGCAAGTCGTCGGCCACCGGAGTGTCGCGCAACAAGCGCCGGAAGGTCACCCACGGCATGCCGCCAAGCGGGACGTCCAGAAACAGATGCGCGGGAAAATCCGCACACAGAGGTGCCAGGGTCTCCACCGGCAGTGAAACCAGTTCGCGGGTATCGAGGTCCAGCACGTCCATCCGCCGTTGTGAATGATCGATCTGCTCATCGAGCGAGGTTTCCGGCCGGCGCAGCGGGGTGTTGAGTGCCACCAGCCGCGTGTAGTCATCATCCGAGCGGTCCACGGCGCGCGTCCCCAAACCGAACACCAGACGAACCACGCCGGCTTCGGGATCAATCTCCGGATGCCAGCGGTAGGGATTGTAGGAGAGCCCCACGCCGGCGGCTTGCGGGAAAAAATAGCGGCCGCGCCGGCGCCCGGACACGCGCATGATCAGCAGCGCCATGCGCTCCTCGCTGTCTAGCAGGTTGCGGGCCTTGCGGTAATGCAAGGCCTCGGGATCCAGCACACTGGCATACACATGCCGGATCGCCTCCAGCAAGGCTGTTAGACGCTCCTCGCTCGAGCCCCGGTTGGACAGGAAAATGCTTTCGTATTTGCCGGAAAACGCGTTGCCGCGCGCATCCTCCAAAATCGAACTGGAGCGCACGATGCAGGGCATCTCACCGAAGTATTCCAGGATTCCCTCGAATTGCCGGACGATTCCCGGTGGAAACTCGCCAGCCAGAATGCGGTTTCGTCCCTCCTGCAGGTTTTTCAGGAATCCGCCGGGTTGTTGTTGGCGCTCGCGGATCCACCACACCCCGTTGCGCACCAGATAGGTGACAAATACCTCGGCACCCACGAAAAACGAATCGTGAACCTCCAACCGTTCTGATAGGTCGGGCTCATGGTCGCGCAGGATGGCCCGCGCCACCAGCATGCCCAGCGCTTTCCCGCCTATCGATCCCACCCCGATCTGACGCTTGCGGATTTCCCAGAAGTCCTCGAGCGTCAAATACTTCTCGGCCAGCGGCGCAATGCCCGAGCGATGCACCCGGAACGCCGCCCGCACCCGTCGCAGCAGGGTTTCTTCCACCTCCGGCCCGAGCGTGCCGTCCGCTTTCTCAACTAACATCCGCTCCACTTCGCGGAACAAGCGGTCCCAATAGCCCCGCTCGTTGCGGCGGTGGAGTTTTGGCCAGCGCGTGTGGGACAGGATGCGCGACAGGATGGAACTCTCCTCCACCGGCAACAGGCGCTCGCCTCGCTGCACATGAACCGTGTTCATCGCCTGAATCGAACGGTACGGCACCTTCAGCGGCCGGATGTAACACTCGCCGTCTAGCGAGAACACATCCAGAAAAAACTGGGTGGTCTCGCGAACCGGTTCCATCGCGTGATCCGAATGCGCGTCGCGCGTGATCGCAAAGTAGGTGAAGGTCCGCAAATCCAGCAGCCGCGGGCAGGTCAACACAAAAAAATTGCCGACCGCCTGATCGGACAGCCAGGCATCGGCCAGATCGCTCAGCAAATCGAAGATATAGACCGTGCCCAGACCGCAAGCCTCGATCACGCGGTGGACATCGCGCACGAACACCTCGAACCCGCGGCTGGGATCAAGACGATGGATGTCCAGCCCGGGTTTCTCATCTAGCAGAGGCGCGTGCCGGCCGAAGCGGAAATAGATCCGCCGCAGGCCCAGCTGTTCCGCCGCCTGTTCGTAGGGCACGACCAAACGGCGGTAATCCTCGATGTGCTCCACGCCCCAGACGATGTTGTCGCCGGGTTCCAGCCCGCACAGGACCTCGTCCAGCCCGGGCCAACCGGTCGTCGCCCGGGCGATGGGTGCAGGCACGGACATGGCTCAAACCACCCCCTGATCGAGCATGGCCTCGGCCACCTTGGTGAAACCGGCGATGTTGGCACCCACCACGTAGTTGCCGGGTGCCCCGTAAAGTTCGGCCGTCTGGCTGCAGTTGCGGTGGATGTTGTGCATGATTTCGCGCAAGCGGCCGTCCACTTCCTCGCGGCTCCAGTTGAGGCGCATCGAGTTCTGCGACATCTCCAACCCGGAGGTGGCCACCCCGCCCGCATTGGCTGCCTTGCCCGGTCCATAGAGGATCTTCGCCGCTTGGAAAATCTCCACCGCTTCGGGCGTCGAGGGCATGTTCGCACCTTCCGAAATCAAACGGCAACCCCCATCTAACAATTTCTTCGCGTCGCCGCCATCCACCTCGTTCTGCGTGGCGGACGGGAATGCGCAATCGCACGCCACATCCCAGGGCGTGGCACCCGGCCGATACTCCACTTTGAAACGCTCGGCATATTCACGGATGCGGCCCCGCCGGACATTCTTGAGGTGCATCACGAAGTCGAGCTTCTCGCGGTCGATGCCGGCCGGATCATGGATCGTCCCGTCCGAGTCGGAGAAGGTCACCGGCACCGCTCCCAACTCGATGAGTTTTTCCGCCGTGTATTGCGAGACGTTGCCCGACCCGGAAATGACGCAGCGCTTGCCTTCCATCGATTCGCCGCGTGTTGCCAGCATCTCCACCGCGAAATAGACCGCACCGTAACCGGTCGCTTCCGGCCGGATCAGCGAACCACCCCAGTTGAGGCTCTTGCCGGTCAACACCCCGGTGAACTCGTCGCGTTGGCGCTTATACTGCCCGAAAAGATAACCGATTTCGCGCCCGCCAACACCAATATCCCCTGCGGGAACGTCCGAATTCGCCCCAATGTGCTTCGATAACTCGGTCATGAAACTCTGACAAAAGCGCATCACCTCGAGGTCCGATTTCCCCTTCGAGTCGAAATCAGCCCCGCCCTTGCCGCCGCCCATCGGCAGCGAGGTGAGCGAGTTCTTGAAGATCTGCTCAAAGCCGAGAAACTTGAGAATGCCCGCGTTGACGCTCGGGTGAAACCTCAATCCGCCTTTGAACGGCCCGATGGCGCTGCTGAACTGGATGCGGAATCCGCGGTTCACCTGCACCTTGCCCTTGTCATCGACCCACGGCACGCGGAACACAATCTGGCGCTCCGGCTCCACCAGCCGTTCCAGGATGCTCGCCTCCACAAATTCGGGCCTGCGCTTCAGCACCGGCTCCAATGATTCGAGAACCTCCCCAACCGCCTGGTGGAATTCCGGTTCGCCGAGGTTGCGCCGGCACACTTGATCGAGGATTGAGGATAGATAATCTGGAATGTTCATGCTGTTATTTGATGGATGTGGGGTTGGTGACTACGAGGCAACGGAACGCTTGGTCACGGTATGCCAATACCTGACCGGCAGCACCCCGTAAGCAACAGATTTTCAGCGCTGCGCCACCATGGCAATCCCAAAGTTCACCCAAAGTTCTCCTTCAGGATCTCCCGATGGGTTTCCCTCCCAGCCCCAAACAAGCAATCATGGACGCGACAAATTCTTGGACGATCGTCCATGAATTTGTCGCGCCTGGATCTGATCCGCCATGCCGGTGGCTTCAAAGCGGGCGTCACCCGGTCTTGACAGCCTCCGGCGCCGCAAGCAGATTCCCGTCCGTTTCGTCCGTGATTGCCCGTGTATTGCTGCCGTGGGTGCCTGATTTCAGGTGGATCCGTGGCATGCAAACTGCTGTGATTCTTATGCTTCCGCTTGGTTTTCCCCCGATCCGCTTCACCTTGCCATTGTTCTTATACCAATCATCCACAGCTCCAATTCCATGTCCATCTCGCAGACCTCACCGCTGGGTTGGCCCCAAGCCCAGGGACTTTGGCACCCCTCGCACGAAAAAGACTCGTGCGGTGTGGGTTTCATCGCCCACCTCAAGGGCAAGCGGTCCCATGACATCATCGTCAAAACCCTCACCATGAATGCCCAGATGGACCACCGGGGGGCCAGCGGAGCGGACCCGGCCACCGGCGACGGCGCCGGCATCTTCGTGCAGATGCCCGACAAGTTCCTGCGCAAGGAAATGGCCAAGAAGGGCATCGTCCTGCCGCCGGAAGGATCCTATGGCTCGGGTTTGGTCTTCTTCCCGCTGGATAACAGCGAGCGCGAGGCGGCCATGCAGGTCTTTGAAATCGTCATTCGCGAAGAGGGCCAGAAATTCATCGGCTGGCGCACCGTGCCGGTCATCAGCCAGATCCTCGGCAAAACCTCGGGCCGCTATGAACCCGCCATCAAACAGGTGTTCATCGAGAAAAACCCGGAGATCACCGACCCCATGGAGTTCGAACGCAAACTCTACGTGATCCGCAAACGCGTCGCCTACTGGATCCAAAACAACGAGGTGCCTAACAAATACTCCGACGTCCACGGCAACAAGTCCAAAACGTTCCCGGGCGCGGACTACCACTACGTCACCGGCTTGTCGGCACGCACCATGATCTACAAGGGCATGCTCACTGCCTGCCAGTTGGCCGAGTATTTCCCGGATTTTCACGATCCGGATTTCGAATCCGCACTGGCGCTCATGCACACCCGGTTCTCAACCAACACCTTTCCGAGCTGGTCGCGCGCCCACCCTAACCGTTTTATCGCCCACAACGGTGAAATCAACACCGTCAGGGGCAATGCCAACTTCATGCTGGCCCGTCAGGCGCTCTGCCAGAGTGACAAGTTCGGCGAGGACATCTCGCGCATCTTCCCGGTCATCAACGAAGACGGCTCGGACTCCGCCCGCTTCGACAACACCCTGGAGTTCATGCACTACGGCGGTTATGACCTGGCCCACGCCATGATGATGATGATTCCCGAACCCTGGGAACGCCATACCCTGATGGACGAGAACAAGAAGGCGTTCTATGAATTCCACGCCTGCATGATGGAACCCTGGGACGGCCCGGCCTCCATCACCTTCTCCGACGGCCAGCAGATCGGCGCCGTGCTCGACCGCAACGGCCTGCGTCCCAGCCGCTTCTATGTCACTAACGACGACCTGGTCATC
>Ga0268284_1001362_pt1 | contig 12737 bp, 16 predicted proteins | sample saktaG_14_FD_190137 | JGI IMG/M metagenome (GOLD analysis project Ga0268284, IMG submission 190137) | Saline water microbial communities from Sakinaw Lake, British Columbia, Canada - sak_2013_06_06_40m | ecosystem: Environmental > Aquatic > Non-marine Saline and Alkaline > Saline ... | reverse complement strand
AGATGGATTCCATTCCACTTAAAAAAAATTATTGCATCCGGACTTATTTCCATTTTTAATTCCTCATCCCCTATTCAAATATGATTACTTTATATCTTTTTTTGGTTTCCCAATCATTCTACTTAAAAAAATACGACTCACAATAAATCCCACCAACAGGATTAAAATATTTCCCCATTCACCCTGACGGGCAATATAGATTAATACAAAAAAAACGGCAGCTATTCTTAAAATATAACTTCCCAGGGTTAATATAATCGGTGAACGAGCCTGATTCATATTTTTAATAGTCAGCCATAAACCGCCAAAATAAAATAATCCTAATCCCAGGCCGATGAACAAATATAATAGGCTGTAAACACTAAGACTCATTCTTTATTTTCCTCTTCAATTTCTTTTCTTTCCTTCTCTACCCAGTACCAGGCATTTAAACAGCCAAGAATAACCCCTAAAAAAAGAAAAGTCAAGGTCCAGGAAATATGACCCGGCCATCTCTTATCAGCCCAAATACCCACTGCAATGCCAATCACGGTCGGTACCATCACTGACCAGCCAATCACCCCGAACGAACCCATACCGAACCAGACAGCCTGGTACTTCTTGTCTCGGGCCCTTAATTTCCGTTTTTCTTTTTTCTCGATTTTTTTGAGAAAACCCTGCTTTATATCTTTTGATTTATTCTGACTATCCATTTATCCGTGAGTCTCCAAATTCAAAAAACTTCTGACAAAATCCGCTTCTAATTTACTTAAAGCTGTCTGGGCATCTTTTTCTTTCTCATCTGTCTTTATAAATATTTCTTCTACCCGATTTTTCAGCTCTCCCAAATCTTCTCCTTCTATGGCATTTCGGGTCGAAATAACCACTTTATTCCCATATTTTACCAGGATTCCTTCATCGATGGCCAAAAAAACATCTTTCTCCTCGGATGTGGTTAGCAGTAAAATCCCCGGTGTTAAGGACGTGGTAAAATCAACATGTTTGGGCAGCAGGCAAAACCATCCGTTTTCTGCTTCTGCCGTTATTTTTTTGACTTCCTTTTTTAAAAATGTCTTCCCCGGTAATAATATCTTTAAATCAATCATTTTTCGCTTCTTCTATTGAGCCAATCATATAAAGTGATTGCTCGGAATAACTGGCAAATTCGTCATTCAAGATTTTCTCACATCCATCCAATGATTCGGGTAAACTAACCCGACGGCCCTTATTGCCAATAAACTGTTCTGTAGTGGCAAAGGGCTGGGTTAGAAACTTTTCCAGGCGCCGGGCACGATTGACTGTTCTCTGGTCTTCTTTTGATAATTCCTCCAAACCCAGCATGGCGATAATATCCTTTAATTCCTCATATTCAGATAAGTTCTGTTTAACCTCCCGGGCTATCTGGTAATGCCTTTGACCAACGGTCATCGGTGTCAGCATATTAGAGGCAGATTTTAAGGGGTCTACCGCCGGATACAATCCCTGGCTGGCCCGCTGTCGGGAAAGCACCACTGAAGCAGAAAGATGACTAAAAGTATGCACTGCTGCCGGGTCGGTAAAATCATCGGCAGGTACATAAACCGCCTGGATTGAGGTGATGGACCCGGTGGGGGAATTACAAATTCTTTCCTCAAGGTCAGCAATTTCACTGGCCATGGTGGGTTGATACCCTACCCGGGAAGGTAATTCGCCTAAAAGACCGGAAACCTCGGCCCCGGCCTGGACAAAGCGGAATATATTATCAATTAACAAAAGAACGTCCTGCTTGACTTCGTCACGGAAGTATTCTGCCATGGTCAAAGCAGCATGTCCTACTCTAAACCGGGCACCGGGCTGTTCGTTCATCTGGGCAAAAATCAAGACCGCCTTTTTTAGGACGCCTGTTTCTTTCATTTCCCGATACAATTCTTCTCCTTCTCTGGAACGCTCGCCGATTCCACAAAAGAGGCTCACCCCTTCATGTTCCAAAGCCATATTGTGAATCATCTCCATAATCAGAACCGTCTTGCCGACTCCGGCACCGCCAAATAAACCGGCCTTTCCACCTTTTTCCAAAGGAGCCAGAACGTCAATCACCTTTATCCCGGTCTCGTAAATATCTGTCGCCGTAGCCCGTTCAGAAAGAGGAAGAGATTTTTGATATATCGGTACTAATTTTTCAGGCGTTAAAACATCTCCTCCATCAATCGGTTCTCCAAAAACATTAAACATTCGCCCCAATAATCCGGACCCCACGGGCACTTGCAAGGGGTGTCCCATGTCAATGATTTCATCTCCCCTTTTTAGCCCTTGAGTAGGAGTTAAGGCTATTCCTCTAACCGTCGTGGCATCCAAATGAAGGGTTACCTCGATAATCGCTTCGCCGGATTTCAATTGGTAATTAATCTTGGGAAGGAACTGCGGGAAAAAAGCATCAACAACACTTCCCCGGATTGCTCTTATTTGTCCTCTGTTCATTTTCTGATTATCCATTCAGATATCTCCACTCATCACTCTTTATCTATTTAAGTTTTAATTTATTTTTGCATTTTTCTTTTTTCTGACTATGTCGTTTAGTACGGTTAAACGGATTATTTTTAATTATACTATTTCTTCATTGGGTTGTACAATGGGAATTGTAGGTTTGGTGGAACATAGGAAACAATTTTAAAATTATGCGGAAAAAACGAGAGGATAGATCTTTACTTTAGCATATTCTATTCTTGAAATATGATAAAACCGTATAAAATTCTATCTCCTGCCATATTCTTATCATTTGAGAAGACGTTGGGAACCTGACTTATCAGACCCATTATAATAATTTAGAAAAAGTTACCGAATTATTGAGCTAGGACAACGGTTCTTTGTTACACTTTAATCCTTGATAATATACCTCGATTAATACCTAAAATTTCAGCTATCTCCCTTATGGAGAAATTAGATTTCTTTTTTAGATTTAATATCAAACCATCCCTACAATATTTATTTTCAGATACAAAGAACCAGTTTTTAATATTTGAAATATAGAGTTTTCTTATATGATAAAAGTCGAGTATATGGATATTTCTTAGCTTTGGAAATAGCTTTGTATTCCCCGTTTCTTACCGTTTCCTTAATGGAAGTGTCACAATATTTGGTCCTTGGCTAATTGCTCACCCCTCACAGATCCAAATGTGCCCAATTCAGGCATTCGGCTCTTTATCTTATCTTGGCTATTAGGCTATTCTTACTAATTTCGTTTCCATTAATTAATCTACTCCTTAAAGTGCATTTAATGTATCCTTAATAAGAACGATAATATGTAGCCCCCTTCCCTCGCTTGGCATTACCCGAGGTCATAGGTACTATAGGGCTAGCCGACTCCCTGCTGATTATTTGATATCCTCCCTTTTTATCGGTTGTATACCATACTCCTTTTTAGAAGAGTCAGTAGGGTCTCCCAGGTTGCATTGATATCATAGTCTAACATGTCTGGCTCTTTGACCTCGGGGAAACCTTACTTTCCTTCTTGCCTTGGCGAAAGGCAAGATGTGGTCTTCCGACTTGTACAGATCGTCAACTTTCCCGCTGTCGGACATTTCTGTGCCCAATCATTGAAATCTTTTTGAGATTTCATTTTTGCAAGCCTATTACCTAACTGTCTACTCTTAAACCTTATGGATTACTCCACAAGACTCCAAGACTCGCTACTGGTGATTCGGCTATAATCTTGCCAGGCAGGGTTTCCACCTGCTAAATATCACGAGCTAAACCTGGCTGCACGTACAATCGTCCCCAGTAACAACGCGATCTCTTATAATTAAATTTTGCAGATACCATCAGCTGTCATAATCAATTCTTAACGTTATATCTGCTCTTTATAAACTCTTCCAAATCATCAGGTTTTATTTTCTATTGCCCGGCACAGCGTGAATCTGTTTTTTTTCTAATAAACTCCTGCAGCACTCTATACTCGGATAAACCAAGCTGCTTAGGGACTTCTTCTACTGTTAAATATCCTTATTTTTTATAACTAGTTGTAATTAGAGAAGAAACAATATCGTTTAACAAGCGCCCTCTAAAGTTCACAACAATTACATTACGATGTTGATTAATTTTGCCTAAATCTTCCCTTGGAATTAATCCTTCTTCCTGAGGAGCATAAATCAATAAGGCCGTTTCATCTCTTTTGTCTGATAAAATAGCGTCTAAACAAGATGAAATGCTTTTCCAGTGTGCCAAAAGTAAAGTGTAGTTTGCCGCCTTTTTTAATTCTCGTCCGGTTATCTGGATAATATTTCTTTCTTTAAATAGATTTGAATCTATTAATAGATTTTTTAAAGAAGTGAAACCGTCGCTCTCAGCAAATATTGCTATCTTTCGACTAGCTAGTCCCTTACCAAGTCTCCACAAAGCTGGCGAAATTCCAGTAATCCATTTATAAATACCCACAAAAAAAGCAATAACTACAATCAAAGTTGTCCCGTATCCTATGACATCAAGTATTTTAATAACATATACCATATAGCACTCCTTAGTAATTAAGATGAAAATTTATTACCAAATAATTTTCGCCACAGCTTAATTGATTCGTTCTCATCATCCGATTTTAAAGCTTCAATTGCAATATTGTAACTAGCATCAATTTCTGTCATAAATGCCGAAAATTCATCAAAATTCCAACGTTTTGCAACATTCACACTTCCATATCCTGGGTCACTTATATTCGGAACACTTCCTACATTCAAATAGTTTTGATAAGCAGAATAAATATAATAGAAGATATTTTTCACAGCGTTTCCATATGAGTCCTGTTTTGATACTATACACTTTGAAATTAAACTTTCTATAATATACGAGTTTGGTTTGGCTTTTTCGCTTATCAATCTGTCTCGCCAAAATTTAATAATTTTAATCAAGTGGACATAATATCCCTCAGTATCTTTATTTCTTTCACTAGAAAACTCTATTTGCTTCTTTGGATGAGTTGACACCCAAGCTTTAACCTCCCTATCGGGAATCCATAAAGGTCCGGAACGATTAGACAGCGGAGTAGCAGGAACAATATCTAAACTAAACCCTTTGTCATTAATAACATTTACTGACCTGCCTTGTTGTTTTACTTTTGAATATTTATTTTGAAGCGAAGCTTGTAACCAAGCCAACGTAACTACAGGTACTGTAATGCTATGATCCAAATCAATAATTAGAATAATATCAACATCCTTAATGTCATTAATCGCAGTTTCTCTTGCATATGATCCTGATAGAAAAGTTTCGGGACTAGCTTTTGAAATTTCATCATCCACTATTAAGAAATCTCTCACTTCCTCATGGGATTTTTTCGCTAATTTTACATTATTAGGATCTGGCTCAATATTTTTTAATAATCCTTTAAAGTACGAAGTCATTTCCATTTTCTAAACTCCTTATAGGTTTATATCTGGTGGTAGAGAAGAATTTTCTGGTAGAGCACTTTCATTTGGTTCAAGACTATATTTCTCCCGTAATGCCTTTTCAAAATTTCCACAAGTTGGACAAGCATCGTCTTTATCAAAAGATACGCCATACCAACGTAAAATTGTCAACTCTTTTGCTTCATCACTTAATGGTGGTAATAACGCATATTTTGTTTCCTGCTCTGGTCTGTTAACCCAGAAATACCAATTTGCGGAAAAATCCCTATCTAAAATATGCAGCGTAGATTCTTTATCCTTAATTAACTCCTGTAAAACCAATTTTGATGTCATCGTGCCAATCGGTTCAACATCTATAGCTAAGCCTGGTTCTATTGGCACAGGTATATCTGAATATGCAATATCACTAGCATTATCACTTGATGAAATTTCCTGGTCAGTTTCAATATCTGGCATACCTAACAAAAAACAATGATAACAAGCTGTCTCTCCAGGATAGACTCTCAAAATATGCCCTCCGTATGCCCTACGAAAAGCTCCAGAGAAAAAAATGGTTTTTTTAGCTTCTATACTGATGGAGTTAATCAGCAATTTACTTTCTCGATTGTCTGTAGCACATATAACCAAATCGACTTTTTTTACTATCTCCTGTAATTGACTCCTAGTAGATTCTTCCGCTTTTATCGGATAAGTACAAACCTTGATTTCTGGATTCTTTTCCAACAACAGATCTTTAGTAATAAGAACTTTCTTCCTCCCAATGTGAGATATACCCGCCTGATGTCGACATATATTACCAATCTCTAGTCTATCAAAATCAACTAAATGAAAATTTCCAATACCACACTTCGCTAGATTAATAGCAATCTGAATGCCACCCGTCCCAAGACCTAATATTAAAACTGAGCTATCTTTTAAAAGATCAGTTTCTATTAAACCATGATTCCTTGCTGAAAGCTCACATCCTATATTAACAATATGGGTCCTTACATTTTCTTTTTTTGTTTTTTCCTCATTTAAATACGATATTGTCTTGTAGTTTTCACCCGTAGGCGACACATAATTAGATTCTTTTTTATCTGGTACTTCTATTAATTGGATTACAGCTTTGTATTCTTTAACCTCTCTTTCTCCAAGAACAATAATTCCGTAGACCTCTTTCTGACTTGGACATGCACCCAGTGAACTTAATACATAAGCGTCTCCATCATCCCACTCATACAAAATGATGGGCAACATCTTGTTATTTACTAACTTCTTCCAATTTTTATTTAAAAATTCAATAGGAATTGTAATCATAATTCATAAACATATCTGCTTCTTCAGCTGTAATATTCAAGCCTGTTGTTGTGCGTTCGGTAGATGAAACAGCTACTATTGTTTTACTTATTTTATCATAAACTAACTTATTACGACCTGGTCGACGTGAGGCTATTGCTTGCATTGCCTCCCTTATTTTCTCTTTTTGTGACTCCATCTCTCACCTCAATACTTAATTCATTGTGGATACAAAATTATCAATCTGTTGACCCGTTAATAGATGTTGCTCAAAAGCTTCAAACCAAAGCATTATTTTTATCATTACTTTGTTTAAAGTAATTCCGCTATGCCAACTACTTTGTCGCCAATGACATATCTGAACTTCTCCACTGCTACTAGGTCCTAAAGTATGCATAGAATGAGAAATCCCATAACTATTAATATAAACATCTCTATAACCTATTAATGGGTTTGGCTTATAAACATATACTGATGGACATGTTCTAGGATAATAATCTGGTAACCTACACCAAATCGTATACTTTCTTCCACTATTTGAATTATAATCTCCGCAGATATAGTAAAAACCTCCTGACTGATAATACCTAATCAAATATTGCGACATTCCGTCTTTGAGTAATATTTGATTTTCTAAATTTAGCCTTTCCAGTAAAGTCATTTTTAACTACCTCGAATAGACTTATAGCAATTAATAACCCTTTCTAAATCCAACAAAGACATACTTTCAACATTTACATCTAGTTCCGTAGATTGACCAATTTTCCTATCCATCCGATCAACCTGTAGTATCTTATGTGGCCATTGACCGCTCACAGCAAATGCGATATATTGCTCGTCTGTAGTAGGCACAACAAAAACATGGCCAAATGATGTTTGATGCATTTCAATATTTTTTGAAACCATACGCCTAAATTCAGCCCCCACGTTTAATAAAAGCCTTTCGGAAATCAACCTCTGCGGATTATCCTCATTTCCAATAACCCGACCTAAAGGCTCTTCAGGAATCCTAATGTTTTCTATCTGAAATGTTGAATGTGATTCCAGATGTTGTTCGGGCATTGATTTTCTTTTTATCAATACTTCTCTAATAGGGCTTAGACCTTTTAAAACTATTAAAAGAGAATTAACAGGATTCGCTTCTGGGAAATCTCTGTAAATAAATGGATGAATTTGGACAATACGATCTTTTTTTGAATCAGTCACAAATGAAGTTATAAATTCTGCCATCTCACTAAAATTATTCTTCTCAACAAGTCTCTTAATTCTATTACGATCACCAGAACTGGGAGAATGTAATCCAAGTTTGTGGTGCGAATGCCAATCACCAAAGTATCTCAAACCCCATTCACTACTTAGTTCTGAACTAACTTTAATCAAATAATCAACGTCTAATCGGAAATGAGTATCGCTCCTTATCGCTTTTGGTCCGACTCTCGTGGCTAAGTAAATAATTGGGATATCTCCCCAAATACCAAATAGATCACCGCCTGTTTCAACTTCCCAAGATGAAGTTTCTAATGCTATGGCTTGTAATTCAGATTCATAAATGGCGAGAAAAGTTGCCTGTGGAACTGTTTTTACTGGAACTTCTTCAAGCTCTTCAATTACTTTAACAGGATCTGTTTGTTTTAAAACAAACCTAAAAAGTTTTGAAAAAAGAGGATGTTTTTCAATCCATGTTCTTGCGTGCTTTGGCATTTCCAAATTATATCGGTTAAGAGCTGTTGGGGGAATGTCTAATAAATCAGTGATTTTTTGTAAAAGCTCATAATTCGGTAATCGTCTCCCTTTTTCAATATCAATCAAATATGCAGCAGAAATTTCTAGCCTTCGCGCAAATTCACGTAGCGAAATCTTTCTTTTTATTCTTTCCTTCTTTACCTTTTCTCCAATCTGCATAGCCATATATTACCACTGTTAGCTAACGATATCAACATTTATTTAGAAAACCCTCTGATGTCAAGGAGACGGTTCCTTAGGGAAATAAATAGAGATAGACATCTATTTATCAACTTTCTTCTTAAGCCTTCCTTTTGGTTTTAACTTAAAAACTCTCTTAAGTTGTCCTTCAAGTCTTTCTACAAAATCATTTGTTCCAAGAGGCCGACTTGTTCTGGTTTTTTCCCTGGCCCCTTTCATTTCCTCGAGATCATTAGGTAACCCTGTAAACTCCTTTCATCATTTAGATTCTTTCCCAAGAATATGTCAGGGGACGGTTGTTAATGCTCAGTAATTAGGTAACTTATTTGGTATAATTATACCACCAAAGGAGGTACTTAATTATGAAAATTATTCAACAGATCTTTATAAAAAGATGGAAGCCTATTCTGGAAGAATACGAAAAGATCCAGAATAAGGTTCTCCCCCGTCCCTTTCGCTTTGTTAAAGACTTATGTTCTGTTCATCATATCTCAAATAAAGAACTAAGACGTTACTATCGTAAATGGCAGGAAGGGAAAAAACAGGATGATTCCTTGCTCCCTGCCCAAAGAGGGGCTCGTCCGGGATCCCGTAGAACCCCCAAAGAAATAGAACGAAATATCCTGAAAGCTTACCGTCGGTTCGGCTCTAATCGTTATGAACTGGTCTTATTATTTAAACCCTATTATCTGGATAAGACTCCTTCTCCGGCCACCATGGATCGGATCAAAAAACGTTATCCTTTGAATCCGGCCCAGAAGAAGATCATCAAACGCTATGAGAAGGTAACCCCGGGGGAACTGGCCCATATTGACCTAACCAAAGTCCCCAAAGACGTTCGTACCGTCTTTAAAACAAAAAACCTTTATGTTGCAGCTCTTGAGGATGACTGCACCCGGCTTACCTACTTAGAGATCCTAAAGGATAAGAAGGCCTCTACCCTTACTTACTTTATGGCCCGGGCCCTATCCTGGTTCAAGCAGATATATAACTTTGAATTTGAGAAAGTACTATCGGATAATGGTCCGGAATTTAAAGGTTCTCTGGATAGAGAACACCCCTTCGAGATGATGTGTGACCAGTTAGGGATAAAACATATCTATACCAGGCCCTATCGACCTCAGACCAACGGTAAGGTCGAGGCCTTTTGGAAGATTATCAAGAACGAATTCTTTTATCCTAATTCATTTGACTCTGTAAAAGATCTTATCTATAATCTAGGAAACTTCTTATTTGAATATAACCACTTAAGAAGACACGGGGGACTTGCATATATCACCCCTTATGAAAAGCTAGAAAAAGTTACCGAATTATTGAGCTAGTACAACGGTTCTTTGTCACACTTCAAGAATATATATTTACCTTAGTGAATCGCCGCCAGCGGCCTAAATGAATTAGTGTTTTTTAGTTTTTCTACATCTTAATACTAATACGATAAAAGATTTAAAAAATCCTTCTTTCTAAAAGAAAAAGTTTCTGGTTTTGGTTGGAAGGGGAAGATATTTTCTTCGGTCGGTATCATCAACAAATACCTTTTGCTGATAATTTCCACTTTTTAGTAATATGGTGCGGGTGTCCATAGTTAGTTAGAGTGATAATTTTATAAATTTTTCTAAAAATCTTGGTCTTGCGTAAAACGCTCTAGATGTAGTACCATGGCCTGCTCCTTTTGTTCTTGGTTGGATGTATATTCCCATTTTTCCAGTCAAAGAATTAAACCCTTTTTGTGGATCAAAAAGAGTTTGCCTAACAAGATCATAATCAGCCTTTACTGCATTATATAACTCTCCCTGCAAATCAAATTCGATAACAGAATAAATATAACTAGGTTCGTCGATAGAACATCCAACAATTCTTGCAACTACTACTGTTTTTCTAAGCTTTGCCAATAAATGACTATCCTTAAATTCTTTTTGGTAAACGTTAACCGGATCGATCATCGTAATAGCCATAGTTTCTTTGAATGTAAGTTTACCATTTTTTTTATATTTCAATGGAATTGATTTTAATTCCCATGAACCGAAATTAGGAGACTGCGCTGAATTTAGCGGAAGTTTCAAATATCTTTCAAATACATGTCCTGCCCATCCCTTATTTACTCTACCATTACGATATATAGTAACACCGTGTTCATGTGCTAATTCATGCAACTCTTTTCCAACAAGTTTTTTTAATTTTTCAATAGCTTCTTTTCTTTCCATTATTAAATTCCTTATAGATTAAGGCAGCAATCCATACTCAGACTCTTTTTCACTAACATGTCGATATCCATCTTTAAATAAAGACGAATTTTTTTGGAAAAACTCATCTTTTAACCTAGGGATTGAATATTTATCTAAGTATTCCTTTTCTGAATCAACCCCAATAAATTTGCGGTTGTGTCTTAATGCTGCAACTCCTGTTGTTGCACTTCCACAAAACGGGTCAAGTACAATATCGCCTTCATTGCTACTAGCCAAGATAATACGTTCTAATAAGGTTTCTGGTTTTTGCGTTGGATGTTTACCGTATTTTTTTTCTCCATTTTTTGGAGTATTAATTGCCCAAATACTCCTCATCTGTTTTTCTGGTTTTTTTATAAAATCCTCATTCCAAATGCCGTTTTTCATCGCCTGATAATGGAATGTATGCTTAGAATATTTATTTTTTCTCACCCAAAGCAAGGTTTCATGACTGGCTGTAAACATCCTACAAGAGAGGTTAGGAGAAGCATTGGGTTTAAACCAACAAATATCATTAATAATGTGCCAACCTTGCTTTTGAAGTGCAAAACCACATGAATAAATTGAATGATATGTCCCGGAAACCCATAACGAACCATTTGGTTTTAAGACTCTTTTACAAGCCTCGGTCCAGTTATAATGAAACTTAAAATCCTCTTCTATCCCTTTGCTTTTATCCCATTTTCCCTTGTTTACGCTAACTTGTTTACCGGCATAACAAGTAAATCCACCATTTGATAAATTATAGGGTGGATCGGCAAATATTAAATCTATACTTGTTTCGGGTAATTTACCTAAAACTTCAATTACATCTCCTAGATACAATCTTATTCCTATTTCTTTAAAATATGCTTCCAATTTATAACATCTCCAAATTATTTATTTTAAAATTTTAGGTTAATGAGTTTACCTGTGCTAATTACATTACGATCACAGCTTTTTTTCAACCATATAATTTTCCATTCGTTTATGAATCTTTTTCAATTATATAAGTATTTATCAAGTAATTCAATAAACGAAGTGGGTATCTGCCTTTTTTTCTTTCTTTTTACTCTTTTCGTTTGAATCGCCACCAGCGGTTAAAAAAATTAGTCTTTTTCAATTTTTCTATATCTTAATATCAATACGACAAAAGTTTTAAAAAATCCTTCTTTCTTTATAAAAAACTCTAAGCAATAAATCGCTCTTTAACAAAAACTAAAGACATTTATTATTACATCATTTTATATTTCTTAAATTTTATATTTTTCATCTGAATAGTATTTTTGAATCCTTTGTCGATCTTCGTTTTCTTTATTCCCCTTAAAATACATTTCGACCAACTCTATTCGGTCATCATCTTTAAAATAGGCATAAATAATCCTTATTCCAGTGTGAGAGCCCCTTCCTTTTAATGATTTACAGGTAAATTTTCTGGCTTTGTAGATTTTTGGAACCGCTATAGAAAGTCCTGAAATTTCAACAATCCCGCCATTATCAATATTTAATTTGTGGGATAATTTAAGCTGGGTGTTTACAAATACTTCTAAATCCTGCTTTAGGGTAGGATAATTTTTCTCTAACTTTTTAAAATCTTTCTTGAAATCAGGAAGCATTAATACTTCATTAAATATTTTCTTCAATATAGGTCCTCACCGAATAAGGTTTTGTACGGTAGAATACAGATTCATAATCTATTATTTCTCCATTGTTCGTAGTTAACCATGGTACATCCCTATGGGAATAATCACTTATCTCAGTAGCGTTCATATCAGATAATCTATCTAATACACTATCAATCATTTTTATTTCATGAGCCCTTAACAGGGTTAGATCTGAATCTCTTTTAGATAAATATTTCGTCTGAGGATGTTTGAAATAGCTGTCTTTTACTTTAATCAGGTCTTTGCCTTCCATCTCCTTAATTATTTTTACAAATTCCTTGGGAGTAGGACCATAATGGTTTTTTATATAGGTAGCT
>Ga0268284_1001361_pt1 | contig 12751 bp, 13 predicted proteins | sample saktaG_14_FD_190137 | JGI IMG/M metagenome (GOLD analysis project Ga0268284, IMG submission 190137) | Saline water microbial communities from Sakinaw Lake, British Columbia, Canada - sak_2013_06_06_40m | ecosystem: Environmental > Aquatic > Non-marine Saline and Alkaline > Saline ... | reverse complement strand
ACTGATAAAAAATGTATTTACCCTGAGATGACCTTCCATATCAGGTGATACATAATCAGCCGACCCAATTGTCAATGCCTGACATATTTCTACATTTTGAAGTTTCGGAGCATATTTTACTAATGCAGCCAGCGTTTTTTGTGGGACAGAGACATTTCCAGTCATAAAAAGTCTGTTGCCTGATTTAATCACCGTAACTGCTTCTTCCGGTGAAACAATGTGCGACTGGTATAGACTATTCCAATCCATTGAAACCTCCTCCACCAGTCAAGCGGTGAAAGTGCCGGAACTCTCCGTGGTAAGTATTTACGGCAGATTCGATCGCCTTGCTTTCAACAATTGCTTTTTCAATCCCCATGGTTGCAAGGTCCAAAAGATATGGTATGACCGCATTGACGTAGGCGTGCGTTGCTGTCCTTGCAATCACACCGGGGATATTTGGTACACAATAATGAATAACTCCTTCATCAATAAAAGTAGGATTTTCATGATTGGTGGGACGAGATGTTTCAAAACATCCACCCATATCTATGCTGACATCAATGATCACTGATCTTGGTTTCATTTTTTGAACTATATTGCGGGGAACAAGAACTGGCGCCCTTTCTCCTGTTCTCAATACGGCGCCAACCACAACATCAGCATAACTACTTACACGTTCTATATTTCTTTCTGTCGAAATCATCGTCACAACATTAGGGAAACGGTCATTTATCTTTTGAAGAGCGTCTATCCTATTATCCAAAACAGTTACATGTGCACCCAAACCGAGAAAAGCCCGGGCTGAATTAGTTCCAACCACTCCAGCGCCGATTATGGCAACTTCAGCAGATGGTACGCCGGGAACACCACTAATTAAAATGCCTTTGCCTCCTAAATTACTTTGTAAAAGACGTGCCGCGATCTGGACAGTCATCAACCCACAAACTTCACTGAATGGCCTCAGAACCGGTAATGATCCATCCGCCAGTTGAATTTGTTCAAATGCAATTGATGTGATCTCATTCTTCAATAAATGGTCAATCTTATCCTGCCTGGCAGATGCCAACAACAGATAACCCGCCAAGGCAGAACCGGGACGCAAGAATTCCAGTTCCTCCTGAGTAGGTCTTTGAACTTTCACTAGCAAGTCTGATCGTCCAAAGACTTCATCCATCAAATAAACCGTGCGAGCACCTGCCCGTTCATAATCAAGGTCGCTGAAACCGGCTCCCAATCCTGCATCATGCTCTACATAGCATGAATTTCCAGCACGACAGAGAATTTCTACACCAGATGGAGATAAACCCACCCGGTACTCAAAAGGCCGACGTTCTTTAGGTATTCCAATATTCATTTTTTCGTCTCCAATCATCCTTTATCGCATAAATTTTCTTGATAATTCCCGAGATCTTACTTCATCAATAAAACATCCCGGATATAAGGCAAAGCCCAATCTATTGTTTCCTTATCAATTACCAGAGGAGGAGCAAACCGGATAATATTTCGATGAGTTTCTTTAGCTAATATTCCATGGTTTTGAAGTGCTTCACAAAAACGTCGGGCTCCACCGGCGCTTGATTTTAAAACAACACCAATGAACAAACCCTTTCCTCGAATTTCCTTGATATGTTCGCTTGAAATTTCACACAACTGGTCCATAAAATATTCGCCCATGACAGCTGAATTTTCGATCATTTTTTCGTCAATCAAGACTTTAAGTGCTTGCCTGGCTACTGCAGCAGCCAAGGGATTTCCACCAAAAGTGGAACCGTGTTCGCCTGGTGTAAATAACCCTAATAACGCCTGATCGGCCAAAATAGCAGAAACTGGATAAAATCCCCCGGATAATGCTTTCCCAATAATCGTGATGTCTGGGCGTACATCTTCATGTTGGCAGGCAAAGAGTCTTCCTGTTCGTCCCAGGCCAGTTTGGATTTCATCAGCGATATACAAAACATTATTTTTCTTGCATATATCCGACACTTTCCGTAAATATCCATTTGGTGGAACAACGACTCCAGCTTCGCCTTGTATTGGTTCCAATAGGACTGCAGCAGTATTCGGGTTAATTAATCCTGCTATGGCATCCGCATCCCCATAAGGAACAGAAACGAATCCAGGTGTAAATGGACCAAAATCATCGCGGTATAAAGGTTCACTCGAAAAAGATATTGTGGAGATCGTACGACCATGGAAGTTCCCGGCACAAGTAATTATTTCAGCCTGGTGCCTTGGCACCCCTTTTACCTGATATGCCCATTTCCTTGCCAATTTCAATGCAGTTTCCACCGCTTCCGCACCACTATTCATAGGAAGCGACATATCATAGCCGGATAATTCGGCTAGTTCTTTATAAAATAGGGGCAATTGATCATTGCGAAATGCCCTTGATGTTAAAGTAATTTTTTTTGCCTGCTCGATCATCGCAGACAGTATTTTAGGATGAACATGTCCTTGATTTACGGCTGAATATGCGCTCAAACAATCCAGATATTTTTTTCCATCAACATCGTAAACCCAAACACCTTCTCCTCGAGTAATTACTACATCGAGCGGATGATAATTGTTTGCTCCATACTGTTCTTCCATCCGTATATATTCATTGGCATTCATATTTTTATTCCCATGGCTTTAAGCTACGCCCAGCAAACTAGCCAGGATCGCCTTTTGGGCATGAAGTCGATTATGCGCCTGAAGAAAAATCACCGAATGAGAGCCATCAGCAACTTCATCGGTTAATTCATGATTACGGTGAGCCGGTAAACAGTGCATAACAATTACATCTTTGTCTGCTCTTGCCACCAATTGCGAATTAACCTGATAGGGTGGGAAAAGTTTTTCGCGTTTTGCTTGCTCTTCTTCCTGCCCCATACTTGTCCATGTATCTGTATAAATTACCTGCACACCTTTCACTGCCTCTTCCGGATCAGAAATAAAATTAAGGCGTGAGCCGGTTTCCTGGCAAATTTTTCGGGCAACCTGAATTGGTTTTGAAGGAATTGAATATCCTTCGGGGTTGGCGATCGTAAAATTTGCTCCTAACTTTGCACAAACATGCATCAAAGATACTGCCACGTTGTTTCCATCACCCACATAGGCAACTCTTATACCCTTTAAATTGCCAAATTTTTCATAGATCGTAAGTGCGTCTGCCATCCCCTGACAAGGGTGATTGTAATCACTCAACCCATTAATGACCGGGATACTAGACCATTTGGCTAACTCCTGGACATGTTTATGCTCAAATACTCTCGCCATTAATATTGAAACATAACCAGAAAGGACTCTGGCTACATCTGCAATAGATTCGCGTTTTCCCAAGCCAATTTCGCTTGGGGACAAATAAAGGGCATCACCCCCCATATGACGCATGGCCATATCGAAAGAAACCCTTGTTCGTAGACTTGGTTTTTGAAAAATCATCCCAAGTACTTTTCCCTTGAATAATGGCTTGTTACCACCATTATTGTATTCTTTTTTAAGGAGTACAGCCAAGTCTAATAACGCTTGAATTTCTTGGGATGAATAATCAGCTACTGCCAAAAAGTCTTTCATATATTCTCCTATTCTCCTCTTTTTCAACTTGTAAGTATCAAGCTCAATGTTGGAATCGTCCAGTGCAATCAGACAGTATTAATTGTGAATATAATCACATTTAATTTATACGCCGGTATTTATTCCAGTATCGTTGTATTCCATCAGCGCCCATCCTTGACGGATTGGCAATTTCAGATATTTGCAAGGTTTCTTCACTTACCCCAAGACTAAGTCCTTGTTTATGAAGAAAAGTTATATACTGATCCCGTAGCTCTTCAATCGAGGTGTTGTCTATCAAGGCTTGTTCCATCCAGTGTTCATTTTCATCAAGGATCTGTCTAGCCATTTTTAAATGAGCATCAGCATCCTTAAAGATACCAAAATGCGTTGGAACTATATTTTTAAAACCAATATCAATTAAAAGCGCTAGACTTTGCCTCCACTTTTCAAAGTTTAATTCAGGGGGGACCAACGGCATTCTTATATAAAACACACCTGGAATACGAATTCCTCCTACATCTCCAGTGAAACAAGTTTCTTCCAATAACCAGGAAATATGATGCTCTGCATGTCCGGGAGTATGAATTGCAGTGAAAACCAGGTCGCCAACTTTGATCTGTTCCCTATCGCTAACAGAGGTCAACTTCTCTGTGGGAACTGGCAGGAACTTTCCCCACAAAAAGTCCATTTTATCTGCATAAATTCTTTTTGCACTGGAAAGGAGTTTTTCTGGGTTTTTCATATGCGATTCGCCGGCAGGATGGACAAATATTTGAGCGCCTTGTTCTGCCAACCAACCAGCCGCACCAGCATGATCCAGGTGTATGTGTGTTATAAATACATGAGTTACATCTTCAGGCTTTAATCCGTGCTGTTCAAGTTTATTTGTAAGCTCACTGATTGTAGAGCCAGGTCCTGTCTCAACCAAAACAGCACCGCCACTATAAGGGATCAGATATGCTGCGATAGCCTTTTTTCTGTCCAAGAAATTGAGGTCCAATGTAAAAATAGAATGCATTCAACTTCTCCCAAGAAAAAATTAATTAGAAAACAAGTATACTGTAAAAAAATATAGGTTCTAAGTCAGGTCGATGACCAGGTTCTTTTATTAATACCTTTAATCTGCCCCAATTGTCTACTCAAATCCTCCCCACATGCTACCTTAAACACGGGTACCTTCCTTCGTTCCAGCCCTTCATAAATATCTTCTCCACCTGATGGTCCACCGAACGTTTCAGGCAATATTGATACAACCATTGGATGCAGGTGCCTGTGATTCAAGTACTCAACAGTGATCAATAAATCATTATTGAGTGATGGAGTGACAAGAATTCCTCCGCTACCCATTGGCAAGTATTTTGCATGCAGACTAACACAACCTAATAATGGAAGCTCACCATCAGGTTGAAGAAAGGCCAGGGTCTCTAAAATTTTTCCAATTTGCCTCTCACCACGTTCAGAAGGAATAACAGTAAATTGACTCCCAGAGCTTACAAACCCAACAGCTCTCTTTTGTTGCAAGAAATATCTTGCCAATGAAGCAGTTGCACTGATTGCATACTCATATGTATCTTTGGGAAGTTTAATTTGAGACCGTCGATTAATATTCAGATAATCTTCTCTTGCTTCATTTTCACTTTCCGGTAATGAAAACTGAGCTTTTTTTTCAGAATCAAGGAAAAACCAAACTTCTGCTTGAGGATCCTGTTCGTAAGTTTTTACCATGAAATGGTCACGCTTGGCTGTTGATGGCCAATGGACGCGTTTTATAGGATCTCCTGGAACATATTCCCTTACCCCAGTGGCGTGAGGAGTAACATCCATAGTTTTTTGGTGAACCTCTTTACCGCCTGTTAAAATACCTTCTGGAGCTGGAAAATATGGAATATCCACAGCCAAAGGTAAAACGATCAGGGTATTTTCTGCCGGATCTAATCTGGATGACGCGAAAAAGCCAAAGGGATCACCTGAAGTAAGCATAGTAGGGCCTAATGGATATGCTCCCCGTTTAGTAATCCATGTTCGTGCTGTATAGGATCTTTGTTGTAAACCGCCTATGGAGGTAAGCAATCGGGACCCGCTTTTTTGTGGAATCTGCGATAAATTCTCAATTTCCAGCCACATGCAAGACCACCTGGAAACATTTTGAATATCATAGCGCTCATCAAAGACTTTTCCAACACTTGTACGCAAACTTCGGGACCGCCTTGTGACCCTGATCCCTTTGAGCGCAACCAAATTCCAAAGATAGGATCCCAATAGCATTAGTGAAACCACTAAGAATAGCCGGATATAAATCAAAACGCCAGTTGTTGCCCATCCAAAGAAAAGGAAGGTAATTATCAGCGTAAATAACCAGCGCACCCCAACAGGTTTTTTCATTACTTAATAGATTCCTTGTATGCTCCTCCCGGTACCGGGATGTTCTCCAATATCTCTTCGATAATTTTTGATGAACTTATCTCCCTCAACCTGGAAGCAGGGCTAACGATAACCCGGTGTGATAGAACAAACGAAGCCATATTTTTGATGTCATCAGGCAGGACAAAATTGCGACCTTTTAGGTAAGCGAGTGCCTGCCCGGTTCTATAGAGAGCCAGGCTTCCCCGAGGACTGGCTCCAAGATAAAGATCATCATTATGCCTGGTTTGTGATACAAGATCGACTATATATCTTTTGATCGGCTCGGATACAAAAATTTTTTTAATTACATCAATTTCATCTAATAATTTTGCCTCGCTTACGACCGAATTTATAGAATCGTATGGATGCTGAATTTGCTGCATCTCAAGAATATTGATCTCATCTGACATGTTTGGATAACCCATTCTTACACGCAGGAGAAAGCGATCCAACTGAGCCTCAGGGAGAGGGAACGTCCCTTCATATTCGATAGGGTTTTGAGTGGCTGCCACCATAAAAGGCCGCGGCAAAAGATGGGTGACTCCATCAACAGTTACCTGTCTTTCTTCCATGGCTTCAAGCAAGGCTGCCTGAGTCTTAGGGGTAGCACGATTTATCTCATCAACAAGTACAATCTGAGCAAAAATGGGACCTGGTCGAAATTCAAAATCGCGCGTAACCTGATTAAAAACTGAGACACCAGTTACATCACTGGGAAGCATATCAGGCGTAAATTGCAATCTGCTGAAAGTGACACCCAACGACCGGGCCAAGGATCGAGCTAATACCGTTTTCCCAACGCCTGGAACATCTTCTATCAAAATATGACCCTGACACAGAAGTCCAACGATCATCATCTCGATAACATTTCGCTTACCAACAATTACTTTTTCCAGATTTTTTATTAGATCGTCACTTACAGAGTGGCTATCGTCCATATCATCCATATTATTCCTTCCTTATTTGTATTGACCAATCAATAATCAATCTGTTGCTTGAGACCAGAACCCGTTAAAATGACGACTATTGGTTCTTCGCAATCATCGACACATTGTTTCAAAGCGCTCCAGGCTAAAGCAGATGTCGGTTCAATATAAAAGCCATGCCTGGCAAATTCTTGAACTCCAATCACAATGTCTTCTTCGTCAACTGCAACTAATTTGCCAGAGGAAGATCCAATTTCTTTCAAAACCGAATCCCCGCGGATGGGCTGCCATACTCGCACGCCTTCAGCCAAAGTTGTGCCATCTGTGGCGAATCGCAAAGCATCAATACCCCCCATATAGATGGACCAAAGAGGAGCACAAGCACGGGCTTGTACGCCAACAATGGAAGGGTCTTTTGTAATCCATCCTGCTTTTTTGAGAGCAGCAAAACCTCGCGCCACTCCAATTAACAACCCACCTTGTCCAACAGGAATGATCACTGTTCCCGGAGGTTTGTTCCCCATTTGCTCGTAAATTTCATATGCCACAGTTGCATATCCAGGGATATTAAAAGGCAAATATGCATGACTGGCATAGATAACTCCACTATCAGCTAATTTTTTCGTGGCATCGGATACGGCACTTCGTGTTCCCTTAACTGGAAATAGATTTGCGCCGTATGCTTCTATTTGTTTTCTTTTAATCCCCGAAGCATTTTCCGGGATAAAAACACTTAAATTTATACCTGCCCTGGCAGAGTAGGCAGCCAATGAGGCCCCTGCATTACCAGATGAATCTTCAATATATTTTTTAATATTTCGTGATTTAAGAGTTGTTACAATCAAACTGGAGCCACGATCCTTAAATGATCCAGTCGGATTAAGGTGTTCACATTTTACTGCGACGTCATATCCAAAAAATTTTGTCCAAATTAACGGTGTATCTCCTTCCCCCAGAGAAACGGCGCTAACGTCATCATCTATATTGAAAGTATGCCGATATTTCCATATCCCGGGTTGAAGTTGGTCGATATTTTTAGAATCATAAATTATTGGATCCTGAAAATCATAAATACCTCCACACACAACGCAACGATACGGGCTGCCAATAGCAGGATAATCACGACCGCAATTCGTACAATTAATGTGCGAATTATTCATTTATTCGCCTGGCTGGGGAATATAATCCCCTTCTATCCAGGATTCGCCTTGAGATGTGAATTCTTTCTTCCAAACAGGAACAATCTCTTTTAATCGATCAATACCATATTTGGCGGCTTCAAAAACACCTGTATCCCTGTGCGCTGCCGAGCAAGCTACAGTAACTGTAGGATCTCCTGGTAAAAACTTTCCAGTCCGTTGAATTATTGCAATCGATTCGATATCAGGCCACCTCGTCCTAATTTCATTTGCAATACGCCACATCATTTTTTCTGCCATAGGTAGATAGGCTTCATACTCGAGGAGGGATGTATCATGCGGGCTATTTTTTTCAGTAACACCTCGAACCATTCCCGTAAACATAACAACGGCTCCAGTCGAATTTTTTGACAGTTCACCCAGTAATTCATCTAAATTAACTTCAGATTCTGTGATCTTGCAAATTGTTTCACCAACCATTTTTTATCCTCCAGATACAGGCGGAAATAGCGCAATTTCTGCGTCTACTGGTATGGAAGAATTATCAAAAGCGAATTCATGATCCAAAGATACTATTACAGAAGCCATTATTTCTTTTAACCCCGGGAATTCATCCACCAACATCTCTTTCAACCCGGAAATCTGCATATCATCCGGGATCGTTTTGATCATTCTTCGTTCGCCAGTTATGTCGCGCAATGTTGCGAAGAATAATAATGTTACTTTTTTCATTGTTACTCCTTGCAAATGATCAGTTTTCTTCATTGAAAATATCGCCTGACATACCACCATGCTTTTCAACCAAGCGTATATTTTGAATTCTCATTGTTTTTTCAGCAGCTTTTGCCATATCATAGATCGTTAATGCTGCGACAGCGACAGCTGTTAATGCCTCCATTTCGACGCCTGTCTTTCCGATCGTTCTGGCAGTCGCTGTGATCATGACACCTGGAATTGTATCTTCCAGTATTAAATCCACGTCAACGTTTGTCAATGAAATGGGATGGCATAAAGGTATCAGTTCAGATGTTTTTTTTGCAGCACTAATTCCGGCAATTTGAGCAACCGTAAGTACATCCCCCTTTTTTATTGATCCATTACGAATTAAATTCAGGGTTTCTGGTAACATTTTTACTTCACCACGTGCGACAGCGATACGCTCTTTATCAGGCTTCGCACCAATATCAACCATTCGGGCATGACCAAGGTCGTCAATGTGTGTTAGTTTTTTATTTTCCATACCCAAATTATACCCTCCCTGATATCACCTTTCATTCTCAAAGATTAGAATTTTCTAATATGAAGAAGTGTATAACGATGTGGATGGATCCAAACAATTTCAAGCGTTAAAACAATTTGATTTTAGTCATAGGATGTTATAATCCGCCTGTCATGGATCTCAATATCGCCCAACGTCAATCTGGAAATTATTCGGTAACCGTTCCTGTCTTTGAGGGACCTCTTGACCTCCTCCTCCAACTGATAGAACACTCAGAATTGGACATAACTTCGGTCTCACTGGCAATGGTAACTGACCAATATTTGGATTATATTCATCAACTGAAGAATATTGAAGCCGAAGAAATATCTGCATTTTTAGTCATCGCAGCAAAACTTATCCAAATCAAATCAGAAGCCCTTCTCCCCAGACCTCCAACTATTGAGATTGACAACGAAGATCCAGGTGTTTCGCTAATCCAGCAATTAATTATTTATAAACAATTTAAAGAAATATCACTTTGGCTACAAGAAAGAGAACTTAAAGGTTTACATAATTATTTGCGTATTGCCCCACTTCCCAAAATTGAAGGACGGCTTGACCTAAATGATATAACTTTAAGTGACTTGATATTTGCCGCTGAAGAGATCTTGCAAAAAGAGCAAGTAAAACAAGGCCTGGATTCTGTAATTAAAGCGCCAAGAATAACGATTCGAGAAAAAATCGCACTTATTACCAGTCGTCTCACCAAAGGTCAGCGTTCCTCTTTTTATGAAGTGATCAAAAATTCAAAATCCCGTCTCGAAGTGGTGGTTACATTCCTGGCTTTACTGGAATTAATTAAGAAATTTCATGTAAATGTCTACCAGGAATCTTTATTCACCGATATCCAAATCGAAGCTTTAACTGAATTCAGCGAAGATGAAGAGCTAGAAATAGAGTTCGGAGAATGAGAAACTATCTTTTCATTCTAATAAGAAATCCACGAGTAATCTGTTAAATTCATCAGGAAATTCAACGCTGACTGCATGCCCTGCTTCAGGCATAATTTCTTGGCGTGCTCCAGGTATCCAGGTTGTCATTTGAGCCTGGTGAGTGGGTTGGACTGTTGTATCTTTCGCTCCTGTTATTACCAACACAGGGATTTTAATCTCTGACAACCTGCGCTTTGAATTAAATGTACCCAAAGAACGCATTGCAGCCCGGTAAGCCCGTGGATCTGCATTTGTGATCTGCTGGATCATTTCTTTCCTCAATTCGCCCTGATCCGGTTTCGAAAATATTTTATCTGCCACAAACTTTGCCTGCGCAAGAAGCCCGATTGTATGTACAAGGATAAATCGCTGAATAAAGTACATCCAGCCTTTAAATGTGGAAGGTCTTAAAATAGAAAATGTATTTGCCAGAACCAATTTCGACACAATTTGCGGGAAATCGAGCACAAGTTGTTGAGCGATCGTACCTCCCATAGATAATCCAACAACATGAGCAGATGAGATGTTATTTTCCTTCAGAAAAGTGGCAATATCACTGGTCACACGCTGAATGCTCCATGGATCATTTCCTCGCGGAGAGCATCCAAATCCTGGAACATCAACTGCAATCGGGCGAAATCCGGCATTCATCAGAGCTGGAAATTGCAATACCCAGGAAGAACCATCCACTCCCAGACCATGTAACAACAAGACAGGAATTCCGTGATTATCACCTGGATCCAGATAATGAATATTTGCCATTTATTTACTCCCATAAAGTATAAATCCCATCCATTATAACGGTTGGGATTTATTTATTCAAATTCAAGTTCTTGAATATTTCTTTGAGAAGAGATACCGAATAACCAGCATAGGGTTATCAAATCCAGAATTAGATCATTTGTCAAATTTTATATTAAGTGTTTTTCCTTCCCCAAATTATCCCTTCAATTCTCAGCCATAATCGGCGCAAGAAGGAGCGAGTACGAGCAAATACACGAAAATAAGTCGGCAGGATAACATGTTCTGTCTCCAAAACGCCAGTCCATTGAGCGACAGTAGCTCCCCAAGTTAATCCTGCTCCAAACCCAACCAGAACGAATTTATCACCTTTTTGCAAACGGCCATCTTTGATGGCTTCACAGATAGCTATCGGGATGGATGCTGTTGATGTATTGCCATACCGGTCCAAATTTATTACAAATTTCTCGAGTGGAAGTTTTAAACCTCGGGCAGCCGCTTCAATAATTCTCAAATTTGCTTGATGAGGGATGATCCATTTCACATCTTCAATTAATATTCCTGCAGAAGTAAGCACCTCGCGCGTCGCCTGAGCCATCACACGTGTGGCAAACCGGAACACTTCCCGCCCATCCATTTGGATATAATGCAAACCTGCTCTAATCGTCGCCTCTGTAGCTGGATTCTTACTCCCCCCAGCAGGAACCACAAGGAGATCTGCCCCCGATCCATCTGAGTGCATCACAGTTGATATTACTCCACCGGGAACATCACTGGCTTGTAATAACAAAGCTCCAGCTCCATCCCCAAACAAAATACAGGTATTTCGATCAGTCCAATCGACAAATCGAGAAAGGGTTTCTGCACCTAAGACCAGTACCACTTTTAAACTTCCACTTCTTATCGCTTGGGCAGCCATATTTAATGCATAGATGAATCCGGTACAAGCTGCGGATAAATCAAAAGCTCCTGCTTTGGTTGCACCAATGCGATCTTGAATCAGACATGCGGTTGCAGGAAACAGGTACTCTGGAGTGGAAGTTGCGCAAATGATCAAATCTATTTCCGTTGGTTTGATTTTTGCAACAGATAACGCTTTCCAGGCTGCTTCCACAGCCAGTGAGGATGTTGTTTGCCCTTCCCTGGCGATGTGTCTTTCCCTGATCCCGGTTCTTTCAACAATCCATTTATCATTTGTATCAAGGATCTTTTCCAGATCACCATTTGTTAATATTTTTTCAGGAACCGCCATTCCCCAACCAGTAATGTGTGCGAAAGGCATGGTAACACCTCAATAATTCTCTTAATTTTTTTATTAAAAATCTTTCGATTATCAACCATATTTGCTTAATACAATTGTGGCATTGTGTCCACCAAACCCAAACGAATTAGACATGACATGCATCAGGTTGGATTTTCGGGCATGATTTGGGACATAATCAAGGTCACACTCAGGATCGGGTGTTTCATAATTGATCGTTGGTGGAATCACACCGTCAATGATCGCTTGAATCGATACAGCTGCCTCCAAAGCTCCTGAAGCACCCAGCAAATGCCCCGTCATTGATTTGGTAGATGAAACTTGTAGTTTATAAGCTTGCTCGCCAAAAACAGTCTTAATCGCTGCTGATTCGCTTTTATCATTTAAATATGTACTGGTTCCATGAGCATTGATGTAATCAATTTGATTTACATCTAAATTAGCGCTTTTCAACGCTAAGGTCATGCACAAAGCAGCACCAGCTCCATTTTCTGCTGGTGATGAAATATGAAAGGCGTCATCGGACGCTCCATACCCACTTATCTCTCCAAGAATGTTGGCGTTACGGG
>Ga0268284_1001360_pt1 | contig 12753 bp, 12 predicted proteins | sample saktaG_14_FD_190137 | JGI IMG/M metagenome (GOLD analysis project Ga0268284, IMG submission 190137) | Saline water microbial communities from Sakinaw Lake, British Columbia, Canada - sak_2013_06_06_40m | ecosystem: Environmental > Aquatic > Non-marine Saline and Alkaline > Saline ... | reverse complement strand
TCCATCCCTTTCTTTTCTGTCTAAAAACTAAAAACCAAAAACTAATAACTTTTCTTTCAAAAAGAAGGATTTTTTAAATCTTTTGTCGTATTAATATTAAGATATAGAAAAATTGGAAAAGAAAATATGACAAACGAAACGTCCCCATGTCTTTTTGTCTTTTCTGGTTAATCGATTTTTATAAATATCACAAAACAAAAAAAGAATAGTAAATTATCTATCAGCCCATAATATATCCAGCAACTATTTTTTAAAAAAAGAAGGATTTCTTAAATCTTTTGTCGTATTAAGATTAAGGCGAAGGAAAATCAAAAAGACTAATTCTTTTAGCCGTGGTTAATGATTCAACAAGATCAATATATGTTCTTAAAATGTGGCAAAGGGGCGTGCGCCGGCACATACAAACAAAAGTCGAAAGGAAGACTTAAAAAGAAAATTAACAAAAGAGGGGGTGATATACTATATAAATAAATAAATTTCAAGGTAGATCTTATTAAAAAGTATTGAGTAAATAAAGGAAAGGAGTGAAATAGAAATGAAAAAATCATTATTATGGATACTGGTGCTGATATTTGTTTCTACAATAGTAAGTTTTTCACTTGCAGAGTCCAAACTAGATGTTGGTATTGTACTTCCGACTAAGGACGAGCCAAGATGGATACAAGACGAGACCCGCTTCAATGATGCGCTCAAGACTGCTGGTTACAGCGCTGAGATTCTCTTCAGCCAGGGCTCTTCCGCTAAAGAAAAAGAGAATGTTGAAGCTCTGATTACCAAGGGTGCCAAAGTTCTTATCATCTGCCCGCATGACGGCACCGCTGCTGCTGCCGCTGCAGACGAAGCCAGAGCTGCAGGTATAAAGGTCATTTCCTATGACCGCCTGATCCGTGAAACCGAAGCTGTTGATTACTATGTGACCTTTGACAGCATTGCTGTGGGAGAGGCTCAGGCCCAATACCTGGTGGACAAGGCTACCGGTACCGGCAACCCGCTTTACCTGTATGCCGGCGCTGCCACCGACAACAACGCCTTCCTCTTCTTTGAGGGCGCCTGGAATGTCCTTCAGCCAAAGATTGCCGACAGTACCTTCGTCATCAAGAACTCAAGCCAAGCCGTTGCTCTACAGGGCAAGTCCACACTGACCCGTGATGAGATGAGCAAAATCATTGGCCAGGTCACCACCAACTGGGACTTCACCGTCGCTAAGAATCTGGCTGAAGCCAATCTAACTATTGCTCCGGCTGCCGATAAGGGTAATGTATTTATCCTCGCGCCGAACGACGGTACCTCCCGTGCAATTGCAGACGCATTTGCTGACGACAATGATGTCAAGAGCTATGTGGTCAGCGGCCAGGACGCCGAGATACCCTCCGTACAGTACATTATTGATGGCAAGCAGTCGATGACCGTTTTAAAGGACGTCAGAACACTGGTCAGCGATGCGATCGCCGCGGCTGTCGCTTATCTCAATGGCAAAACTCCTGAACAAACCAACTCCTACAACAACGGCAAGATAGAGGTACCTGCCAAGCCGTCCGTAGTTGTTACTGTAGACCAGAGCAATGTTAAAGCTGCTTTGATCGATTCGGGTTACTATGATGCTTCCGAATTTACCGGATTGCAGTAGGAAATAACATACAGTAAGTTCATACAGGAACCTACTGAAAAAAGAGGTGTCATGAGCGAAGCGAACGGTCTTCTGGTTATCGTGGGGATAGTTCGCTTTGCTCGGTATCATAATATATCGATTCTTTAGTTCAATCAATCATTTATACATTTTTTAAAATAAAGAGAGGAAACCTATGACAGAGACGATTCCCGTTGTGGAAATGCGGAACATCAAAAAGCACTTTGGTGGTGTACAGGCATTACGAGGAGTAGATCTGGTACTACACCATAATGAAGTGCTGGGATTGGTGGGAGACAACGCCGCCGGTAAATCTACCCTGATGAAGATTCTCAGTGGGGCTTACATCCCTGATGAAGGAGAGATCTTAATCGAAGGCAAGAAGGCACATATTGTCAATTCCTGGGATGCACGTCAGCAGGGTATCGAGATGGTTTATCAGGACCTGGCTCTGGCCGACAACCTGGATGTGGTTGCCAACGTTTTTATGGGACGTGAAGCGGTGAGTGTAAATCTAGGCCCGATTGGTATAATGGACGAGCATCACATGGAGCAGGAGACGAAACGCCTGTTAGATCGTCTCAAAATTGACATCTCCTCCGTACGCTTATCAGTGGAAAATCTGTCCGGTGGACAGCGCCAGGCGGTGGCTATTGCTCGCGCGACAGCTTTTAACACCAAGGTCACTATCATGGACGAGCCTACGGCAGCGCTGAGCGTGGCAGCCATTAAAAAGGTACTCGATTTAGTGCGGGAGCTCAAAGCACAGGGCTCTTCAATCATCATCATCAGTCACCGTTTGGAAGATATCTACCAGGTTAGTGACCGAATGATGGTGCTTCGCCAAGGGCGCAAGGTGTGCGACACTCCCGTCACCGGTGACATCGACACTTTCCGGGAGCATGTAGTGGCTTACATCATTGGCGCACGCGATGATTTTGCCGAAGGAGGGATTAAGAAATCAAATGACAAGCTCAAGCAGGGCTGAGATGTCTTTCATTAAGGAGATAAATAAAATATTGGGACAGAATATCCGTGAATGGGGTATGTATATCGCCTTGTTAGTTATCATGGCGTTCTTTACCATCACGACGAAAGGTATCTTCCTTTCATCGAGAAACATCGGTAATCTGATAAATCAGACGGGCTATATAGCAGTATTGGCTGTTGGTATGACGCTGGTCATTATCATTTCACATATAGATCTGTCGGTTGGTTACCTTTCGGGCTTCTTGGGCGCGGTAGCGGCTACCGCTATGGAATTCTGGCACCTGCCTGTATATGTAAGCATACCCCTTGTATTGGCGGTGGGAATTCTGGCAGGAATGTTCACCGGTTTCCTGGTAGGGCAGATGAAAATTCCAGCTTTTGTGGCAACACTTGCCGGATGGTTGGGTTACAGAGGAGCATTGCAACTTGTCACTATGGCTAGGGGCACGATAGTCATTACGAATGACACTTTTAATGCCATAGGCAATGGCTACGTTCCTGACATTCCCGGCATTGGGATTTTACCCGGGGTACATAAATTAACGCTTATCCTCGGGGTTCTGGTTATTCTATTTTTTATTATAAATGCAATAAATAAACGTAGGAAGATGCGGTCCTATAATATTAAACAATCATCGATGTATTTATTTATAATTAAATTGCTATTTATGTCGATATTAATCGGGGGTATCACCTGGGTGCTCGCTGGATACAGAGGCCTTTCATGGACTGCAGTGGTCGTATTAATTGTGGTTTTAGTCTATCATTTTATTATGACACGGACAGTGCTCGGTAGACATATTTATGCTGTCGGCGGAAATCCGGAGGCGGCTGAGTTAAGCGGTATCAGTGTAAAGAAAATAACCTATGTGGTTTTTGCTTCCATGGGCATGCTTGCCGCTTTGTCAGGCATATTGTTCGCCTCCCGTTTTAAATCCGCCACAACGACAGCGGGAACTCTGTTTGAATTGGATGCAATCGCGGCGGCTTTTGTTGGCGGTGTATCACCATCCGGTGGTATCGGCAAGGTTACAGGGTCGATCGTCGGTGCGTTTGTTATGATGTCCCTGACCAGCGGTATGAACCTTATGGGTATCGACATATCCTTTCAGTACATTGTTAGAGCCCTTGTGCTTGTGGCTGCTGTTGTATTTGATGTTGCAACCCGAAAAAGAAGAAAATCATAATTCATTTTATCTGCAGTTACCTCTTGTGTTAACCAACCATCTAATTTTAATCTTACTTCACTATGAGCACACTACAATCTTTCACTTCATGAATTACGGCATTACTTACACTTCCAAGGAATAATTTTTGCACACCGCTTGCTCCTCTGCCGCCAATAACAATCATGTCGAATCCTTCCTCGTGAGCTATTTTTACAATAGTATTTGCGGGATGCCCTTCCTTTAAAATTGTACGTGCCTTTATGTTCTTCTCTTTAAAATATTTTAAGGCTTCTGATAACATCTTTTTTCTTTCATCTTAATGCTCTTTTGTCAACCTTCTAATACTTTCTAATACTCTCCATTTGTTCAGTACTAAATGATATTAGAGGTATATATATTTCATACACATGAATTATGGCTACTTCATCAGCATGACATCCTTTGGCAATTATAGAAGCTTTTTCCAGGGCTTTTTGACTGTGCTCCGACCCATCCACACACACTAAAATTTTCATATAAACCTCCTTTATTTTATGATTTTTTTGATAGTCAGGATATTATAATATTAAATTTATTTGTATTGCTTTCAAGTGGTGTTTACACTTTCTACCCTTTCCTATATAAAATTATACTATTTATAAGGGTACAGGTAAAGCATATTTTCGCTTACCGTTAAAGAATTTCTGATAATAAAATACAGTTTCTAAAGGAGAGTTTGCGGGTTGATTTTTACTAAAGTGTCTTTATTACTTGAAGCTTTTTATTAAAAAAAGAAGGATTTTGCAAACCTTTTGTCGTACTAATATTAAGATGTAGAAAAATAGAAAAGGACTAATCCTTTTGACCGCTGGTGGCGATTCAATAAAGTAAATATATATTTTGAAGTGTGACAAACAACCGTCCCCTGACATATTTTTAATATAAGAACATGAAGGCTTCTCTTCAATAATTCTATCGTAATATCGCTCGGCAACTTATCCAGATTGATTAAATTTATTTCAGTTTCAATTTGCACTATGTTCTGCTATAATTATTATAAATGAAGTAAAGGTGATAAATATGAAGACACAAATATTACCTAAAAATAATTCTATTTCTTCAAAAAACTTAAGAAAAAAAATAATATCTTTTAAATTCGGAGAGCTTTTTTGCGGTCCAGGCGGCTTAGCATTGGGAGCTGTTTCGTCTAAATTTGAAACAAAAGATAATATTTATAAAATAAAGCATGCATGGGCGAATGATTATGATATTTACTCATGCAAAACCTATCGCCGGAATATTTGCCCTGATAATCCCGATAGTGTAATTTGTGAAGATATACGGAAATTAAATATAGAAAATCTGCCTTCTATTGATGCTTTTGCCTATGGTTTTCCCTGCAATGATTTCAGCATTGTAGGAAAACAAAAAGGTTTCCATGGCGAATACGGACCGCTTTATACCTATGGAATAAAAGTTTTGAATTATTTTAACCCGAAGTTTTTTCTTGCTGAAAACGTTGGCGGTATTGCAAGTGCAAATAAAGGCAAGGCGTTTGAAAAAATAATTTTTGATTTAGAAAATGCCGGTCCGGGATATAAGATAACTGCTCATCTTTATAAATCTGAAGAATACGGCGTGCCACAAACCAGGCATCGTATAATCATTATTGGAATTGATAAGAGTCTTAATTTAGAATTTAAAGTTCCTGCATCAACTACAGCATTAAAACCTAAAACAGTCCGAGAAACATTTGAAGATCCGCCGATATTTGAAAATGCTTTTAACAATGAATACACTAAGCAGTCTGATAAAGTTATTGAACGTTTAAAATATATACGTCCGGGAGAAAATGTTTGGACAGCAGATCTGCCTGATCATTTAAAATTGAATGTAAAAGGAGCTAAGCTGAGCCAGATTTACCGCAGGCTTCATCCTGATAAACCTGCTTATACAATTACCGGCAGCGGCGGGGGCGGCACACACGGTTATCACTGGAAAGAACCTCGTGCCCTAACAAACCGCGAGAGAGCACGAATCCAAAGTTTTCCAGACAATTTTATTTTTGAAGGCCCTAAGGAAAATGTACGCAGGCAGGTAGGTATGGCAGTACCTCCAAAATTATCAGAAATAATTTTTACTGCTGTATTAAAAACCTTTGGCGGCATTTCTTATCCTTGTATCGAAGCAAACCGGGGCAGTCAGCGAAGATTATTCGATAATAATGGAAATGGTAAAATAAAATGAAAAAACACGAAGCTGTTAATATAATAAAAGAAAAACTCGATACAGATTTAAAAGAAGCTGAAATGATAATTACAAAAGCAATTGTCGGAGGCGAAATTTCTAATGATGCCGGCATTGAGGGCTGGATTAATAAAAGATTCCTTCCTAATCTGATTTTTATAGATGAAAAAGGTTATTCACAAATGTGCATCGATGCTTTAAAAATTCTCAGCAAGACTGCACCTACAGATTACGGAAGCAGCCGGCAAAGAGATTTAGGACAATTATGGGCAGATATGACAAGAGGATACTTAGGAGAATATGCTTTTTCATTATTTCTTGAGAAGCGTTGGGGAATTACTGCAAAATTAGGGCACGAAGTCGGCGAGCTGAAAGATTATCTTCCAATGGATATTCATCAAATTAGAGAACCGCAGGCAGAGTACAGAGCACCGCGTTTAAAAATAGGCATTAAAGCAATAAAATGGAACGGTATATGGCTTGATATATCAGGAGATCAGTTTAACCATTCTGATATACATGTATTAGTTAAAGTAGGAACAGGCAGGGATCATCTATTTGCGTTTTTTAAGAAAATTAGTGTATTTAAAGATAAAATTTTAAAAATAGGGCAGGAAGTAGGATCTCTTTCCGAAAAGGAAGCTGAAGATTTATACAATGATTTACCTTCGTTCAAACCTATTTCTGCTTATATCTGCGGTTTTGTGAAAAATAATGCGGAATATTCAGCACTGCCTTATACCGGTAAAAAAGGAAGACTGCATTATACAATCTATTCGTGGAAGGGGTCAATTAATCCCGGAGATTTAGAAGCTATTAAAAGAAAGGAAAATATAAGCGGTAAAATTAAATTTGAAGGAATTGGCAGTTTTGCTCACGATAAAGGTTACTTATTTAATACCGGCAGTCTTTTATGGAAAGAAGATGACTGGAGTTTTGTACGAAATCATTTATAGGCATAAAATAAATGGATGATGTTTTCCTGTTTTTTCTTTTAAATTAAAACAAACTTCAAATAACAGTTGTAAAAAATATATCAGTATTTTATCCAAGTATCCCCCTCTAGAAACCCTTATTAAAACAACAAGCCCTTTAAAGCAATATTAAAAAAACATATACCTGGCCGTGAAACAGTTACAGTTTTTTATATATATGGGAATTAATCAATCAAAATTATATTTTCGATTTTAAAAAGGTATTTAATGGACAATTTAACCAAAGAACAGCGTAAAAAAAATATGCAGAATATACGCTCAATTAATACTAAACCTGAAAGACTTATAATGCGCGAGCTGTCACGACGAAAAATATATTTTGCAAAATATGTTAGTTCTATTATAGGAAAACCGGATATAGTATTCCGCCGAAAGAAAGTTATACTTTTTGTGGATTCTGATTTCTGGCACGGACACCCCAAAAGGCTTATTATGCCCAAGAGCAATAAAAAATATTGGGAAACTAAAATTGAGCGGAATAAGAAAAGAGACAAAGAAGTAAACACACAGCTAAAAAAAGACGGTTGGAAAGTTATTAGATTATGGGAATACGACATTAAATATAATATTGGTAAATGTGTAAAAAAAATACAAAAAGCTTTAGAGCAACTACCCACTAGCCCGAGAAAATAATAATACAGAGGACGATTCCCCGTATCATCTTAAAAAAAGATTTTAATATAATAGTAATAAAACAGATGTACTAGCTCAATAATTCGGTACCTTTTCTCACTTTCTTAATAGGTCTGATAAGTCCAGGTTCCCAATGTTTTCTTAAATGATTAGAATATGACAGGAGGCAGTTCTTTATTACACTTTTACCATATTTTAAGAAATTGCAGCATGTCAAATGTGAAGGCCAGATTAAGTTATTTCCTCACACGATGTATAACATAGCATTGCCGGTTGCACGACCATTGCCTTCCGCCCAAATTTGTATATCGACGAAATTCGGCAATGCCAGGGCGTTAAACGAAATATCCCTAAAAAGAAGGTGTTTACCATTCAAGATAATAACAAAATAGATCCAAAAAATCATTTTAAAAGCAATGAAGAGTTCAATGATTTTATGGAAAAAATAGATTTAAAATTAAAAGCTAAAGGTGTTCCCATTATAGGACGGCAACTACAGGGTGCAGGTGAAGTTGCAAAAACCTTAAAGACTAGTATTTTTATGGTTCCTAGATCTTCGGCAAAACCGAACGATTTTCGTAATTTTAGTTTATCGGCACATGTTGTTTTATGGTTTGACAGGCGTTATGGTGATAGATTAAAAATGAATCTATCGTTTGGAAAAACAGTAGTATTAATAAATCATGATTTTTATAAAGTTAAGTTACCATTTGTTTGGGGACGTCCTCAATATATTTTCGATCCAACATTAAAAGATTATTCAAATATAAAAGATCCAAGATTTAATGTAGCCAGTTTCGTTGAAGGATTAACTCCTGATTTAGCAAGTAAGATAGATAAATTTGGTCAATTCCACATCTTGAATAAAGTAAAAAATGGTATTTGCCTAGGTCAATTGATGGAGCAGTATATTGAAATTGAAGTACTTTATATTAAAGAAGCAAAAGGAGACTTAATTCAATCAGTTGATTCATTGTTTCAACATAAACCACTTTGCGGATTATCAAAATGGGGATCATTGCAATTTGCTGAGAAAATAATAAAAAGTTTCTTAACAAATAAACAAGAGTCTTTTCGTAATACTCATAATTTAAGTAAATTAATTAATCTTTTAGGAAAATATAACCTAAAGGATCTTGATTCTATTGATTTAAACCATATTCAATGTAGTTCTGATGTAAGGTATAATAGTGAACTTGTTGAAAGATCAGAGGCTGTTCAAGCACACTGGGATTCAGTTGATTTGGGATTAATTATTTTGAAACAATTTTAAAAGAAGTGAGAAATAATAGGGGTAGTCCCCATCTTCCCCCAACTATTTTCTAAAAAAAGAAGGATTTTTTAAAATCTTTGTCGTATTAGCATTAAGATATAGAAAAATTGAAAAAGACTAATTCTTTTGACCTATGGTGGCGATTTAATAAGGTAAATATATATTTTTGAAGTGTGACAAAGAACCGTCTCCTGACACATAGAACTTGAAGAAAAAGAATTTTCTGAAAAATGGAGGAAAAAATATCAAGTACTAGATGAGCTGTTTAAAGATGCTATAAATTCTTTTCCATTAGAAACTGGAAGAGCAATTGAGGAATTTGTATTGGTATACTTATAATATTAATATAAAAATAATAAGACCTTGTAAATAAGTTTTTAAGTTTAAAAAAGGTTAAATAATCTATATGGATAAATAGGGGTCCCTATTATTTTCAGTAACTCGTATATATAGGAGAAGAAATTATGGGAATCATTAGCTTTATAATTGAATTAGTATGTAAAATTGCAAGTTGGTTACATAGTAAATCAAAAGAGAGAAAGGGATATGATGTTTTAAAAGATACAGTCAACCAACGTGTTAATAGGCTCATAGAATTTGACGAAAAGCACTATTGGTGCTTTTCTCCACTTATTATTAAAGTAGTAAATTGGTCGGAAATGGAAATAAAAAACAAAGGAGATAAAGGATGGAAAAGAAATGATATTGAATGTAAGTTATGGGAAAATGAAGCTAAGGAACTTCCAGCTGATTTAAAAGAACATGTTGAAGAAAATTGGACAAAAGAACATGTTGAAGAAAATAATGAAAGATATGGTCTATATTCCTTTAAAAAGAAACATGAAGGTAGTATTATTAAGCCAATTTTAACATTTTGTCGCACAGATTATAAAAAATTTATTGGCACAAATAAAGATCTAAAACAAATAATTAGTTCATTAGAACTTAAAAAGTATTATGATAAAAGATTAGTTTCTCCCGAAGGTTATGAATGTTTAGAAAAATCTATGCTTTCCAATGACTTAGCAACGGCAACAACAGTAATAACTAAGGATAATAAAGTAATTTTAGAGAAAAGAAGCCAAAATGTCAAGGTAGCACCAGGTGATATACACACATCAATTGCAGAAGGGATGCTTGGAGGGGTGGACGAAACAGGTGGAATTCCAGACCCATTCCTCACCATTGTTAGGGGCGCAAAAGAAGAATTAGAAAAGAGCCCAAATGGAAAATATAATATTAGTAAATATATTAAAGCTGAAAATATTACAATCTTAGCTTTTGGCATTTATATGGATTATGCCCAACCTTTTATTGCTTGTAATGTAAAAATAGACTTGTATGAAAGTGAATTATTAGAAAAATTTAAAGAATTAAAAAAAGATTATGATGAAGGTAAAAAAACTTTATTAGATTACTCTTGTGAAAAAATTATTCCATATCTATTTGGTGTTGAGAAAGAAATAATTGGAGAATATAAAATGGCGGAACTAGCTAAAATTAGTTTAATTTTATCTTTAATACAGGACTATGGTAAAAAATATGTTGAAAAATGTTTTAGTGAATATTTTATTGAGAAACCTTCAATGATCGAACGTTATTTCCAGAAATTAGAAGAATACGGGTAAGGGGAACTGGGATCAGGCTTTACAAATTCACAAAATATAAAACAGAAATAGAAAATGTGAATTTGTGAAGCCCCAAATCTTCCTTCTATATAATGATTTCAAGAAGATATTTACCTACAGACTTTACATATTTCCCTCATTTGTAAGTAAATATCGTTAGTTTTAACCCCTCTGTTGTTACTTTCGAAGAAAGCTCGGCAATCTCAGCCTCCAACTATTTTTTAAAAAAAGAAGGATTTTTTATATCTTTTGTCGTATTAATATTAAGGTGTAGAAAAATTGAAAAAGACTAATTCTTTTAACCGCTGGTGGCGATTCAATAAGGTAAATATATATTCTTAAAGTGTGACAAAGAACCGCCCCCTTGGCAATTAGTTAAAGCCGAAAGGAAGGCCTAAGAAGAAAGTTAATAAATAGGTGTCCCTATTTTCCTGATTTGGAAGTATAAACGAAGTAGTTCAATTATTTTCAGTTAGGCGACATTTGCAATAAAAAATTAGACTATAAGTTTATTGCATAATGCTTTGAAGAGGAGTGTCTATGGAAAACCAAATGGAAATACTCGACAAAGAGGTTCTCCTTGTAGAGTACCAATCGGCACAAGAATCAGCTCAACATCACGATAATTTAGTCTGGACAGTTACATCTATAATTTGGGGTGGAATGCTTGTGCTTTTTGGGTTTGTTCTTGGGAATCTTGATAAAGATAACCTTCGACATGTTCTGACCTTACTTTCGATCTTGGGTATAGTCTTAACAATAGCAGTTTGGGGATTTGCACTTCAGTTGGGCGATGTGAGGCGACAGAAATATATTCGTTGTAAAACTATCGAGGAGCTTTTTGGTATGCGTCAGCATCGAGAGTTGAAATATGCTAAAGGGTCACAAGGGATTGTATATGGGACAGTGATGATGCTTTTCATAATTGTTTGGCTGATTGTTCTCTTGATGGTCTGGAGCCACTATTTACAAACGGTCACCTAACACGGCAAAAAGTTCGTACCTTGTGGCACTCACCCAAACCCAGTACTTTTTATATTTGAAAATTTGAGGTCGTATGTAGTAATATTTCAGATAATTTTCAGATGATTTAAAAAGTAAATAGGAAAATAACAAATTTACCATAAAAGAATTTATTAATCGTTTTAATAAATCTTTTGAAAAATAGAAAGTTATTAAGTGTATAAGTTTTATATTTTTTATACAGTAAGTCAGACACAAATGATGTATTTTTCAAAACATACCTATTTGGAGCATAAACGAAGTAGTTCGGCTATTTTAAGTTTGTTGCTCGTTGCAGGCAGGGAAAAGGATAAAAAAAATATAGAACCGACCTTTTTTCCATTTTACGGATAGATGATGACTGATTAGAATCTTAAAGGAGAGACTATGAACATTGAAATTTTACTCGTCATTATTGGAATAATTATTGCAATAATCTTTGGATACTTCCAAGTCATTGTTCCATTCGTGAAGGGAGAAGTGAAATTTTCCAAGAGTTGGCCATTTGTTGTAAAAGACACCGTTAGTCCAATTATTAAAACCGGATCGCAACCAAACGGCCACTTATCAGCTAATGGATACAGCGTAGGGCGATTCCGAGCAAACGTGTACTTGGATTTGCTGGGTGGCGGAGATCAAGTCTTCGATCGTCACAACCTAAATTTTAATTATCAGCATAAATGGGTGCTCTTGCCTAACTCCATTCAAAAAAAACGCGAATCATGGATCAAAGAAGAAGAAAATGAAGCAAAGATCAATGGAAGTGCCTTTTTCAACGGACCTGCTATCCGATTGCACTCATTCCAGCTAAACGTTTACCAATCGAGCGGTGGTGATGAAAGGAAAATGCCACTCTTGCAGTTTCGGCCAACTTGCTGGTACGACTATGTTGTGTCGAATAGAAGAATTGATATGGGGGTGTCTGTACCCGAGAAAAGTTTTACAACTATTAGGGCGGAATATGCAGATGAAAGAACTCTTATCTTAACAAGGAAGATAGATTGGATTCAGTTATCCAACATTCTAACCGTGTCAGTCGTACTTGTAACAGAGGATTGTTGGACCCTCTTAGGTTTACGAACTAATCTGGTGTTAGTTAAAAGTTAAAAGTGGACTATTTAAAAGTTAAAAGTGGACTAAATTAAACTCAATATTTCTCTTAGTTACACTTTAAAAGTGAGCCATCTTTAAAGATTAAAATATACTATAT
>Ga0268284_1001358_pt1 | contig 12766 bp, 19 predicted proteins | sample saktaG_14_FD_190137 | JGI IMG/M metagenome (GOLD analysis project Ga0268284, IMG submission 190137) | Saline water microbial communities from Sakinaw Lake, British Columbia, Canada - sak_2013_06_06_40m | ecosystem: Environmental > Aquatic > Non-marine Saline and Alkaline > Saline ... | reverse complement strand
GCTTACTATTACACTTGTAATAATAGATACTATTATTGCTAATAATTCGTTATTCATATACTTGTTATTTTATATTTATTAGATTTTTGTCTATCAAAATAGATTTTAACTGCACCTATCTTTTCTTTGAATTGATAGGGTGTTGTTATTGTTGGTGCATATTCTTTTCCTTGTATTTCCATTGTCATCTCAACCATTCTTTTAAGTTCTTCAAATCCAAACTTCTTAATTAAAACCTCAACTGCACCTCTTTGTGTCTTATTACCAAAGCTTATAAGTGGATTTATTACTTTAAAAAGATTTATAATTTCTGCAATCTCATTTACGCAACCGACAGGTTGCAAAGTATTAGTATTACTTTTTAAATAAGTGTTACTTAATACATCAGTATTACTTATGGTGGCTGTTTTCCCTAACTGGGATTTTCCCTTTTTGGCTTTTTCCACACTTGGCTTGATTAGTAGCTTATATATAAATCTCCCAGTATTTAGTTTCTTTCTTTCTATAACACGGCAATCTAATAATTCATTAAATGCTGAGTAAATACTATCAACTCCGTCTTTATTCTCATTCGCTATTCTTTGTGCTGAAAATTGCCAACCATTTGGCTTTGAAAACATATAAGCATACAAACCCTTTGCTTTTAATGATAATTGACTATCATTTAAAATCTTATTGCTTATTTGAGCAAATCCAGTATCTTGCTTTCTAATTGTTTTTTCTTCTTCCATACTTTTATTTTTAGTTAATAAAAAACCACTAAGTTAATAATCCCAGTTGCTTGTCGGCTCAAATATAATATGCAAATACACATTGTAAAAGTTCCTACTGGGATTATGAATTTAGTGATTTTATTTTGTTGCATATTTTTGTTATTAAACCGACAAGCTTTTGTATCTGTATTATAGCACATATTGCAAATTTATGCTAATATGCTATAATATTATTGTCCAGAGCTTTTTAGTTGTTAGCTCATACTTTCAAAAGGCACTCAATCTTCTAAATCGAGTGCTTTTTGTTTTTATCTCTTACCACCAAACTTTTCATCTATATCATACCAATCAAACTTTTTTGGCTCGTCATCAATAATCTCGGTAGTTCTTACTTCCCCAACATAATCTAACTTATCAAATGAACTCCTCATTCCATTTACTGATTTTTGTTGTTTATCAATCCTGCCCTGAAATGAGTCAATAAACTCCACCAATTCTTCACAATTTCTTGCATAAAAATATCCATTAGTATCAGCACATATAGGGTAGCCCTTGCATCTCAAAGCATTTATAATTGACCTCATATCAGCACCCTCTTTTCCACTATCTCTTTCTTTTAAGCTTATTGTCCTCGCAATATTCAATCCAGTAATTGGATTTTTTTTATTATGATTTAAAATCACTTCCAATGTTTTTTGTTGTAAATCAGTTAACATACTTTTATTTTCCTTTCTTTTTACTTTTTAATTGTTGAGCTTGGATTTGTCTTGCCCACTTTGCTTTTTCTTCACTTGTGATTTTTTTCATACTTTTTTTTAGTTAATAATTGAAACCTCTAAACTTTGTAATCCAAATTTTACAGCTCTTTCGTATTCACTTGCTTTCATAGCAATATCAACTCTATTTTTAAATCTGCTATTCATTCTATCAAGCACAATGCAATCCCCATAATTCTTAATGTGTAATCTTGTTCCAAGTGGAACAAAGTTTGTAGCACATACCCTATCCCCTCTTTCAAGCATTACGCAAATATCATCTCCACTTGCTGAAATGCAAGGAGTGTTGTCTGTTTGAGCTTCAATACCTGCATTATAAGCTGTAACCTCTCTTAAAGTGCTATTACTTTCTTCCACAATGCCGTCTATGGCGTTTAATCTACCAGTTTGGTAGTTTATACCACATTCCAAATCTACGGCTCTAAAAACCTCTTTCTTGACATCTTCAATGAAACCAAGCACTATGCAAATTGCCATAGCACTTACTGCTAATAGCGTAAACCATTTGGCTCTTGCTATTTTCTGCTTTCTTTTTTTTGTTAAATAATACTTTACTTTCTTTTCAGCCACTTTCGTAGCTAAGCTTTTTGTTTTCCACATACTTTTGTTTTTAGTTATTTAATTTTTAAATACTTATTTAATGCTTCCTCAATTTGAAATTGAATTGCTTTTAAAGTTATAGCTTTATTCATCAAAAGTGCTTTGTATTGTTCTTCTGATAAAGTAAGCATAAACTTTCTTATTTTTTCTTTATTCATTTTGTTTAATTCCTTTCTTCTTTTATTGTTAAATTATTTAATCTGCCTAACTTATCTTCTAAATCTGTGCTGTCTTCCATTATATCTTCTTCCTCACTAAATTCTTCAATATAACTTGGTGAGTGCTTTTCAATTTCTAAGTCATAATTTATATTGTCCATATTATTTTTTTACTGGGTGGGATTTTAACCCCACCCATTTTTTTTAATTATATTTAATCTCACTAAATCTTTTTTCTCCGAACCACATATCTCTTTCAATTCCAAGTCCTAACTGTCCTCTGTATTCTTCTAATTCTTGGAGTGTAAAACTTCCCCACTCGTCGAAACTATCTCCAAATATTGATACATATCCGAAAAATACTTTTTCTTCCTCGTTATATTGAATAGCATACCAAGTTCCTAATCCGTTTGGATTAAAGAACTTTGCAATTACTATTGGGTCTTCAACATCTTGTTCTCCAACCTCTTTAAATCTTTTTATAATTTCCTTTGTTAGTAGTTTCATATTATTTTTTTTAATAAGGTTGCCTTTGGTAATTTGTTCTCATTCTGTTTATAGCTTATAGCTTTTATTTTTTTGAGACTGGCTGATTTATTAAATTATTTAGCTTTTTCTGTTTGGTCTAAGTTGAATACTGTTGCCCAACCTAATGGTGCTGTTTCTGTTTTAATCTTTCCCTCTGCATTCTTTCTTTCAAATGTTCCGTATCCTTTAAATATTGCTACTCCCTTTGAACCTTTTTTAATCTTTAATCCTAATCCTCTTGCTTGTAAAAATGTTAGCCACTCGTCTGATTTATAATTATTCTTTTCTTTTACTCCTTGTAATTGTCCTTGATTTTGTCCTTGATAAACTTCTCCACTTATTTTGTTAAATTGCATTGTCATACTTTTATGTCCTTTCTTTTTTAGTTGTTTATTTTTAAATTTTCAATGTGCTTTCTTATCTTTATCATCTATATAACAAGTATAGCATACATAATATTTATTGTCCATAGCAAAAGCAAGCAAAAAAAGCCCATAAACAAAGGATTTTATGAGCCATAAAAACAGAGTTTGTAAAAACTTCATTTTTTTTATAAATAAAACATAAATAAAAAAAAGTTATCCCCAGCTAATTTTAAGCTAAAAGACACCCAGAAAGGAACTAATGGGTGTCCGAGATTTTCATCTCTATATAAAACTTTTATCCGACCATAATCGGTTGGTAAAGTATCATACTAATAACTAATCAATTTTTTATCTCTTGCTTCTGGCTTGGTATAATTCAACCATATATCTCCGCATCTTCCTTTAAATATACTTTCCCAATCCCATAAGCCGTAAACTATTCCTGAAATTTCTCTATTACTTGGCAATCTTCCAATCTTTCCTTTTAGCCAAGTATTTTTAAATGCTTGGTATTGTTCTTGCATAAATGAATTCCAAGTTCTTGGCTGTCCGTATCTAATATCAACTGGCACATCTCTTGGAATATCTAAGTCCATAATACCTTCCCAAACTACTTTATCAAAAATTTCGTAAGGTAAAATGAAGCTTCCATTTTTTCCCCAACTACTACTCCAACTATTTTTTATGCTGAATCCTATCTTATTCCAACCAGTAATCAATCCGTCAACTGCGTGTCCACCAACTGACCAACTTCCTTTTAAATCAGTAGGCAACACTCCATTTATTAAATATTGATTATTAAAAATGTTTAACCAATTCATTGAAATAACTATTGATTTTTTATATTTCCAAAATGCTCTCTTAAATCCCATTACAGAATTTTCTACAACCCAAGCACTATCTAATTTATGAGTTTTAGCATTTTCAAAACATTCTACTGGTATTTTAGATGTATCAATATATTCTTCCCAACTCATTGAAGCTGGTGGCTCTGGAAATAAATGTTCCTCACAAGCACCAAATTTTCTACAAGCTAAAAATTGATTAAATGTATATGCACCATAATTTTTATTTCCCTCTAATCGTTTTGTTATAGCCATAGCAAAACGAGCTGAAATTTTTACATTTTCATCTCTTTCTTTATGGTGTGCAAAAGCTTGTCCTGTGCAACTTCCTCTTGCATATTGCATTTTAACTGGGAACTTATCTTCCTGACTAAATTCTTCTGGTATCTCATTGTCTATACTATCTCCAACTATTCCTGATAATCTAAAATCTCTTTTGTCGTATGGTCTTTTTAAACAATTACCCAATGAAATAGTTTGAAAATGTATTTCATCTTGAAAGTTTTTATTACTCATATATTTATAATTTAATGGTGGGAGATTTTTTTCAAGCAGTTCTCCCAATCAGCTTTTAACTATCCAATTCATTAAGATACTCCGATAGATGTTCCGTCTGTCCGTTCCAAAATACTGTTATGAGATAATGTAATATCTCTACTGGTACTTTATTTTGAAACAACTGATGATACAGATCGTGTTCTTTGTGAGATACTATTGATAGATTCTTCTTTTCAGTATAACCACCACGAGAACGAGGAATGATATGGTGCTTAGTAAGTTTATCATCTTTCATTTTACACCTCACATAAGAGTATAATCTACTTCAACTACGTGCCAACTGCTATCGTAAACACTTCCACAACTAATACATTCGTGGACTCCGAATAATCTTACAAGTGGACTATCTTCTTCCATTTTATGAAATAAATATCCGCACTCGTGCAAGACATCTTTCTTACACTTAGGACAATAAATTGTCTTAAGCAAGACATACTTAATATAATACATTTCGTCCCCCTATTTTCTAACTGGTATTCTTTCTTCAATTACTGTTGTTAATTTCTCAATAGATATTCTCATATCATCAACTTCACTTTCTAAATCTGCTACTTTTAATTTTACTTCTTGTGTATCATTCTGTTGAGTTTTTGTAATTGTTTCTATTGTTTTATCTTGTGTTAATATTCTTTGCTCTTGTAATTGTAGAGCTGTCCTATTTTGTAATGGTAGTCCAGTAAGAGCCATATACACACCAATTATTGTAGTTGCAACAAAAATAAGTGTAGATAACTTACTTGCTAAAAATTTGTCTAATGAACTCTGTCTTATTTCTACACTATTTTTTGTCATTTTATTTATTTTTTATCGTATTTAATATACCCAGTAATTGCTTTCTGTAATCCCATTATTCCGCCTGTTAAACAAGCGAAAAATACTACTACTCCCCAAGCTTTTATATCTTTTATTGATTGAAAATTTACAGGAATAACTACAAATGCTGACATAGCACCTGCTAAAAATCCCCAAGCAAATCTTTCCAAAGCTCTTTTTAATGTTTCTGTTGATACCATATAATTATTCTTCCTCTGTTGTTTCAGGCTCAACTTCTGTTGTTTCAACAACTTCGCTAAGTCCTAACTCAAATTTGTAATTATTTATTAAATCTTTTTCTTCATCAGAAGCAGTTTCCAAATAAATAGGATTGCTTTCTATCTTATTTATTTTTTCTATTGCTTTTTGTTTTGACCTTTGAAATAATGACATTTCTACGCCAAAATCTCCAAAATCTTTTGCTAATTCTAATTCATTTTGTGTATCTTGTATTGACATTTTTTTTATATTATTTAATTAAGCTGTAAATGACATAATACTAATGTATCACCACTTGCGTATATATCCTCTAATGCAAAACCAATTGACGTAAGTTTGTCTTTTGGATCTGAAAATTTATTTGAGCCAGGTGTAATCAAAAATGGTGATGCCCCATCTGACATAACTATATCTCCTATTACTGATGTTTTTCCGTCTATCATTAAAATCTGACAAATAGAGCCTGATAGCCAAATCCACATAAGGTCGCCATTACTAATATCACCCTCTGCAACAACTCCACAGTGCATAGTAGTGTCGTCTGCTTTTTTTACCCTTTTATTTCCACCACTATGATAAGCTACTACCATTCCTTTAATAGAGTTATTTCCAGTTTCATTTATTACTCGCATTAAAAAACCACTCTCGCCAGTATCTTGAACAGAGCCTATCGCTACATTATTTAATCCTGTTGCTATTTTGTTTATGTTAATTTGTGGCATATTTTTATGATATTATTTGCTTAGTTTTCCAATCGCCCTGCTCATATACTTGTATAAATAATTCTTTATTATCTGCTGGGTTTATTATAGTTCTCCAACTTCCCTCATATCCTTCATCTCCTATCATATAAGCATTTTCATAATCAATAATGACATTCCCAGACACATCAAGTTTTTCTCTTGGTGCAGAAGTATTACCTATTTTTACATCAAAATTATCTTCTTCTCCAATGAACATTATTCTATTAGATGTATCTATTTTTAGATACCTTGAACTTGTAAGACTATTTATCAAAGAAAATGCTTCTGTTGTGTTTTCTGCAAAAAATGTTGTCTTTCCATATAGTTGATTATGTTGTATTCCATATACAATTGAGCCTTGTGCAGGTGTTGGTAGTGTTGCTACAACTGCTTGTGAAGCAATAGCTGTAAATGAACAATAAGATGTTGAACCAGTTCCTGCTGAAGCATAAGACAATCCGTATCTATTTCTTGGTGTTATGTTGTAATGAGTATTTGAACCTTTCAATTTAATATAAAATCTTATTACCTTTGATGTTGTTGAGGTTGAAAAAACTAAACAAGCAATATCGTCTTTTGTTATTCTTAAATTACTACCACTTAATTCAATAGCCATTTCAGGAATGTTTGTATTAAATGTAGCACTATTGTTTGCATAAGAAGCTAATCTACCTCTTAAAATAATTCTCGCTTCTTCTAATTGTTCCGCTGTTTTTGTTCCGTCAACAGACATTTCATCAAGCGTCATTTCTATGTTGAATGAAGTTCCATAACTATATGTAGCATTATATGTAATTGTTATACTTCCGAAATATTCCCACTTATCCGTATTGTTATTTACATCTGTAAGTGTATTTCCAAAATATGAGCCATAGTTAGAATAATTTGCTGATGACGAAGCACCACTTAATGAGCCAACAAAAGTAGTTGCATAAACTGGTGTGCTATTAAAAAATATTCCTGCTGTTATTGCTAATAAAACAGATGTTGTTGCAACTCTATAAGCATTACAACTTAAACCAGGGTTCATTCTTGCGCCCCATAATTGTATTGATTGTTCTCCATATATTACTCTAAATGTTTTTGTTGTATGAGCAACAGAAAAATTTTGGGATACTGAAAAAAATCTCCATTTTTCATCTAAGCTACAAACCTTTGGCGTTCCGCTTTGTCCTCCACCAGTTCCGCCACTATCAATTACCAAGCTAACAGTTCCAGTTCCACTTAATACTCTTAGCCATAGTCCTGCTACCCAATTTCCAGTAGTGTTATTTGTTATTGTTTGCTTTATATCGTCTGTTGAAAATCCTGAACGAGCAACCATCTTTTCTGCTGTCGCTGTTCCATTTGGTGCAAGTAAAGTAGCATCATTTGATGTTAATGTTCCACCAGTATTTACCCAAGTCGTTCCAAATGTTTCTGTTTGTAATAAATAATTACTTGCTACACCTGCTGAAAAAAATGGGCTTTCTAAAAAGCTTTCTATTCTAAATTTCTTATTGAAATAACTAACTTCTAATGGATTAAAACCATAGCCATAACTAAATTCTGCTGAATTATTATCACTATCGCTATCTATAAATAGACCTGCTGTTGTTAATTTTTTTGTTCCTAAATTTACATCTCTTTTAGCATTTTCGTAAGGAACAAAATTATCTCCTAAGACTTCTAAACTTGTCGGTATTTCCCAATGACTTGGACTATCATCTTCATAATATATTCTTATTTTTGGTGCATTTCCTGACCCAACTACACTTGCTCTTGCCTTACCAACAATTCTACTTCCTACGCTTGGTATGTGTTCCTCTGCTAATGCTAAATATGGTCTTAATCTTACTCTACTTGTAATAAAATTACTTATTGATGATGTTCCTAAGAGTATTTCATCTCCGTTTAATTTTCTCTCATATAATTCCCAATATAATTGTAAGTCTTTTGTTCCTGACATTTTTTCTGCGAATATTGACCACCTATAAATTCCCTCTACAAGTTTTGTAAAATTTATATCGGCAGGACTAATCCAACCCATAATATAATCTCCGTTGGCTAAACTTGTTTTTTCAAAATACACCTCTGGATTTGTTGACGCTGTTGTTTGAGTTTGTTTATATGCAGGAACTGAAACATCTGCTATATCTAACATATAAAAATTAGCACCGAATGCTGATGTAGCTTCATTTACATAGTCTTTTACATAACCAATGTTTGGTATTTCTTTATCTTCTGTAAATTCATTTGGCTCTATTTCAAGCAAAGGTATCCCATTTACAATTGTTTGCTGTGTTGTTTGGTCTAATTTTAATGCGTCAACTACTTCAACTGATGAGCCATTACCATATAAAAATCCCTCTAATTCTGTTTCTGTTTCTTCTGATATAATATTGGGTCCGTCCTCTCCTTGTATTCCTTGTATGCCTTGTTGTCCTTGTGGTCCAGTATCTCCTGTATCTCCTTTTGGTCCTCTATCTCCAACATCTCCTTTTGGTCCAACAACTCCGTCTATTCCTTGAAGTCCTTGCGGTCCTCTCTCCCCTATTAGTCCTTGTGGTCCAGTTGCACCAGTAGCACCAGTTAATCCAGTATTCCCAGTATCTCCTTTTTCCCCAGTATCTCCTTTATCACCCTGCTCTCCTCTTAAATCTTCAATAGCTATTAAATCAATCCAATTAGTATCTCCAACATATCTCCATTGAATATAAGTTAACCCTTTTTGTAGTTCTATTTCTTTTCCGTCTGCTCCACTTGTTCCATTTGCACCTGCTGGACCTGTAATATCTGATAATAAAACTAAATCAAGCCACTCTCCACCAACATAACGCCATTGAATATGCGTTGCTGTTTTTTGTAGCTCTATTTCTAATGCGTCGCCGATAGGATTTGCCATTTCTAAAATAATTGTATCGTCTATTACTTCTACATTTATTGTTCCCTCGTCAACTATTTGTAAAATTATATCTTCCATTTTAATTTGATATTATTCTTTTAGATACATCCTGTATAACTTCAAAATTATCTTTTATACAACTTGTTATTTTTCCTTGTGCGTCAACAATTTGGAAGTCATAAAAATATTCGTCAGCTTTAATATCTGTGTCTATTGTTGTAAGTGATAATTTAGCAACACCGTTTACGGCGTCAGTTATAGCAACTGATTTTTTTATTATTGCGTCGTCATCATCTGTATCAGTTAAATTGCTATTAGTTTTTACAGTAAAGAAAATTTTACAATCTGTTAAATCGTAAGCATTTCCGTCTTTACTTTTAACATAGATTGTTCTTTCTATGTCGTCTTGTCTTATAATTGATATTTTTGCCATAATTTTATCTATAATAATAAATTGTTGCTGAAAAAACATTGTATGACGGACAACTTAATGTCAAAACTTTTGTTGTAAAATCTGCTGTATAAGATACCCAGTTATTTGAACCATATACTTGCATTGTTGCAGTTAATATATGTCTATCTAAATATAATTGTCCTTGTAAATAATGTCCCTCTTGATGATAGAATTGAACATAAATTCTACTACAACCATCAGGAATTGTTCCATTAAATCCAGTAGCACCAGTTTCTGAACTTATAAACAAATTTGATACTCCACCAAATTGGTCTAATCTTTGTAAATTATATTCTTCTCCTGTTCCTGCTGTTTCAGTTGCGTTAGTTCCTAAATCTAAATATCTTGTAGCATTTACTCCCGAGATATCTGTTCCTGCTGTTGGCGTTAATAACTTTAAAATACTTCCTGCTCTATCTGATTTATTACCAGTTATAATAAATTTATTGGTACTCCAAATACAAGTTTCTAATTTAGAAGTTAATGCTCTTATAGCTGTTTGAATTAAACTTGCTATACTTGGATAAGTATAATCGTATGTTGTTATTACAAATAATAAATCTTTTGTTGCATCAACTGTCCAAGTTCCACCACTATCTGTGCTTACTGCTAATTTTCCGTTTGCGTAAGAACTTGCCGTTCCTTTATAGAATAATCCTGTGCTATCAGTTCCACTTCTTCCTTTTACTACAATACAATATTTTGTAGCAGGAGATAATTCGCAAGTAATCGTATAATCAATATATGCTGGGTCGCCTAAACTTGGACTTACTGTATCAGTTGCTAATGCTGAACCTGTCGGTTTATCATTTACATCACAAGCATAAATATGAACTGAAAATATATCTCCATTATTCGGACCACCACCACAATATAATTGTATATTTACTGCTCTAACGGTATTTGCACCAGTTAAAAACGATTGACTAATAAATCTTGTAGATGTTGGATGTTCGTGGTTATCTTGTGATGTTTGTTCAATGTTTGCACCTGCACTTACTGCATTTGCTAAATTTATAGCAACATTATCATAAGTCGTTCCGTCAATAGTTATCTTAAATTTTCCATTATTTGCACCTAATGCCAAAGCATAAAAAACTGATAAAGCACTTGGAGAAGTTCCACCAGTTAAAATAGCATCTGCTTGTGCTACTAAGCTATCTGGATTTATACTATTAGTATTTTCAGCAGGTAATATATCTCCTGCTACAAAACCTTTATATTTGTTTAATCCCATATATTTTTAATTTAATGTATATTGTATATTACTAATCATTATGTTATAATTTAATTATAATTATTTAATTGAAATCTATGCTTTCTAAAAAATGTATTGTGTGTCATAAAACTTTTGATAAACCATATTATACTTCACTTAAACAATGGTCTGATAGAAAATATTGCTCTGTTAGGTGTAAATGTTCTATTAGTAAGGGTAAACCTATTAAATGGCTTGTTAAAGCTAATACTGGCTCTACTGGACACAAATGTCATTTTTGGAAAGGCGGTCGTATTAAAAGGCACGGCTATATTGCTATTCATTTAGACAATTTATCTAAACAAGAACAGTTTATTTATAAATCTATGTTTTGGAAATTAGGAACGAGTTATTATTGTTATGAGCATAGACTTATTGTTGCTAAACTTCTCAAACGACCATTAGATTTCAAAGAACAAATCCACCATATAAACTCTATAAAAACTGATAATAATCCTTATAATTTATTCTTATTTCCTTCTAATTCTGAACATCGTAAGTATGAGGGATTAAAGAATAAATACAAACTAACTTCTAATCTACAAAAGAGTATATTGGCAAGAAACGAATAAACTCTGTGTTGCAGGTTTTACCCAACCACCAGTTAAAAAATGACTAAATATTCTTCCACTATCTGCACTTCCAGTTCCGTCTATAAAATTTCCGAACTCTGTAAATGTTCCAACTACTTCTGTTGCGTCATAAAAGAAATCTACATAAGCTACATTATCTGCAAACGCTTGACTTGCTACTGCATTTCTAAATGTTTCTGTTTCTAATTTTATATCTGAATTTGCAACTGGTGTTGTTCCAGTTCCCAAAGCACCATAATTTATTTCTCCTGTATAGGTAGTATCTCCTGCAAGTAATCCAGTTAAAACATTTCTCCCCCTTGTAGTGATTAAATTATGAAGCGAATACATTTCAAAGATTTGATTATTTCTTAATACTTCTTCTAAATAAATATTCTGCTTTGTTCTAATCCACTTCTGTATATTTAAAAGAATACCAAGACGCTTTGCTTCGGTGGGTAGTAAAAACGCCTTGATATTCTCATTAAATTCTATTGTTTTTATTATTTCATTTTTTTCTTTCATATTTTTATTGTTAATATAATTTCATTGATGTATCTAATAATCCATTTCTCTTTGGGTCGCCTACGCTTTGTCCGTAAACTATAAATCTACAATCTGCTGTTGAAACTGGCGCCCAACTTGTTCCATTATTTGTTGAAGCACAATATACTCCGTCCTCGTATGCTGTGTTGTAGGCATAAAATATATGAACACAATCACTTGAACCAACACAACTATCTGCTCTTACCATATAAACATATTTTGTATTTTCACTCATCGGATAATTAAATCTAAAAGTAATATGTTCTCCACTTGCGTTGGTAGTAATAGTTGTTGCGTCAATTTCTACTGTTTCTAATATTGGTCCAGTAGGTCTTCCTACACCGTCTTCTAAATATAAATCAACTCTTACATTTCCTACTGCTGTTCCTACTTGCCTTAATTGTAAAACAATATCTGTAATACTATTTTTTCCAGTAGGAACTAAAAATGAATTTCCTCTCCATTGATTTACATATATTCCAATAGAAGCTGTCGAGGTGTCTTGGTCTGCAATTATTACAGGACTATCTCCTTGCGAGGTTGGAAAGTAATTTCCTAACACCCAAGTAGGCTCTACGCCAAGTCCAAGTGGGTCGTTTTGTATATTCTCCACTAATGTAATTATAACATTATCTGACGCAGGAACAACAGCTGTTATTACCTCTTCCATTGTTATCACAACTAAATCCATTTTTAATACTTCTGCTATTGCATTTTCATCACTATCATCATCA
>Ga0268284_1001356_pt1 | contig 12770 bp, 10 predicted proteins | sample saktaG_14_FD_190137 | JGI IMG/M metagenome (GOLD analysis project Ga0268284, IMG submission 190137) | Saline water microbial communities from Sakinaw Lake, British Columbia, Canada - sak_2013_06_06_40m | ecosystem: Environmental > Aquatic > Non-marine Saline and Alkaline > Saline ... | reverse complement strand
CCCGCTCCCTCCACATTCGCGCATTCGCGCATTCGCGCATTCGCTCATTCGCTCATCCCCCCCCTGCCCCATCAGCCTCAACCGCCGCCGAAGGCAGAACCCCGCCGTCGCGCCATGGCGACCGCCGTAGTAAGCCGCAGGATAGTAGGGCGCGAGGTCGGCGGGCGGAGGCTCTGTCCTGCCCATGCCATTCGAGGCGCAACACACAACAGAGAAGACAGCCCCAGTCAGTGGGTCAATCACGTCGTCCATAATTCCTTGCTCGCACACCTCATCAAAGGCCTTGCTCAACGGTTTCGCCGCATGATAAACCGACATGTCAACCACGCCCTTTTTGTTCTTACCCATGTACCTCAATTTCTAAAAGGACTGCCCCGTCGATTTTTTCTCCCTGACAAATTTTAACCAATCATCAATATAGGGAGCCTTCGGGTATCTGTTCTTCATTATAAGGAGTTTCTCTTCTGCTAACTCCGCTTGTCCTTGTACAAATAATAGTTGAGACTCCAGCTTCAATGCAATGATGTTGTCGGGTTGGATCTGCAAAGCCGTTTTCAGAAATGCTTCCGCTGAAGAATTAAGTCCACGGCAAGAAGCAATATAGGCTAGAAGATAATTTTTTTCGAACGCCCATGGATCTTTCAAATCTATCTTCACATTCAGTATATCTTGTTGCTCTTGAACCTGTTGTTCTTGTGCATTGATGACCGCAAACAAAACAGGCTGAACGGTCGGAAGACAAGCTTCTGAACTGCCGTGGAAGGTCAGTTCCACGGATGATTTTAAGGCATCCCAGTATTCTTTTTCATAGACATACCCGACGGCTAGATTCTTGTATGCAAACAAATTGCCACGGGAAACATGAATCGAATGAAAGAAAATCGATGTGTTGTTTTTCCAGTAGCTGACCTGCTCGTATCCGAGTATAAACAAAAACAATAAACTGATAGCACCCACAATAGCCGTTAACACATACATGCCTTTTGTTTTGCTACCAAGGACTTGAATGGCCCAAACCAGTATAATGCTCAGTCCGATTGCGGGCAAATATGTATATCGGTCTGCCCGCGCGGCACTCCCCACCTGCAGAACACCTATTACAGGAACCAGCGCCATAAGAAACCAGAAGATCCCCATGTTACAGAGCGTCAATAGAGGGGCTTCTGAATTTAATGAAAGCCATGTATCCCGTTTGAAAACCACGCTCTCTCGAAGCTTCTTTAAGAAAGAGGTTACCTTATAGATGAGAAACACACAAACGGCTACCCCCAAAATGAGACGCGAACTTTCAACTGGAACCTTGTATGGATATCCTAGGCATAAATTCAAGGGAAAAACTGCATCACGTAAGTATTCGCCAATACACGCAATCGCATTCAGCATCCTCGAAATCACATCTACTTTATTGCTTATTGCTGCCTGCTGTGCCGACACGGTGATGACGGCACATGCCAACGTAAAAACAATGAGGACCCCAACCCGTGGACTCCCCCATCTCCGTCTTATACCATACTCCATCAGCAATAAAGTGCCTGCATAAACAATCGCTGTCGGTTTTGCCATAAATGCAAATATGAAGGCAACCAGTACAAAGACAAACGTTTTCCAGCTTATCGGAACAAAACAACCCTCGCGGTCCTGCGATACTAACGCCTTGAGATAAATGATGTGCCCCAACAAATACCAAAAACCGCAGAGCACATCTTTACGCGAGGAGATCCAGGCAACGCTCTCTGCTCGATGCGGATGAAGTGACCAGAAAAGTGTTCCCATAAAAGCGGCAAGCAAAATAATGTCTTCTCGCCGAAGTTGTTCCTGACTCGTATTCTGCGATGGTGAAAAAGAGGCGTTCGACAGCAGCATCAGGAGAAAAATAAAAAGCAACACACTGTTGACCAGATGAAGGATTACGTTATGAAGATGCGTCGGCCCGGGGGTCACACCAAAAACCGAAACATCAACCATTAAGGAGATAAACGTCAGCGGATGCCAATTACACGTTTGATTCTGTGTCGTAAAGGCCCATTTCAATCCCGCGACCGTCACCCCGTTCGTGACGTGTGGTTCTCCGCAAACATAGATCATGTCATCACTCGGAATAAATGCAAATGTCCCTGTTTGCCGATAGATCAGGAACGTCAAGACAGCCACTGCCAGCGAAAAGAAAACAAGGGTGAATATCTTTTTTTTCATTTGCGCTTCGCTTCCAGTACATCCTCTAGGTTCTTGTTCTCCAGGCGTGTAATACGGGATGAAAGAAAGCGGTTTGAAATGGGCTGCGTTCGATCCGCAATACTCTTCTTCCAGTAACAAAGCGCCAATTCCTTATTATTTTCGTTCAAGGCAATTTTTCCAGCCAAATAATTTGCCCACGTATTGTTGGGCATCTGTGTCATCACGTGAGCAATATGCTCTTTCGCGAGCTCACTGTCACCTTCTGCAAGTGCTATGCCGGCATTGATCAGATAACGCATCAGGTCGTATTGTGGCTTGGAGTCTAAGCTCAAGTCTGCTTGTCCCAATTGGACAAGACGATTCTCCCATATTTCGTCCGACAACCTGGCTTCCCGCTTTGCATCTTCAATCCTCCCGGCTTCAGCAAGTAACAAGCAGTAAATGAAGTGAATATTGTCGTTTCCTTTACGATCGAGAACAAACGACCGATCCAGATACGTCAGTGCCTTTTCCAGATCATACCCAGAGTCATAATACTTCTCCCCCAAAGCACGTAAAATCACAGGACTGTCATAGCCGTCTATTTCAAGGGTGCGAGAAAACAAGACAATCTCGTCCCGCCAGTTACTCACCTGCCGGCAGGATTGGACAATTAATAGAACCATGATCAAACTCGCTGTCCCGGTTGCCATATAGAGTGGGATCGCGATCCAATATTTTTTTTGTAATATTTGATTTATCCCGACAGCCAGCAATATGCTGAACCCGATTGAGGGCAGATACGTAAACCTGTCAGCAAATGAATGGAACCCGAAATTCGCAATGCCTAATGTGGGAGCAACCGCCACTCCAAAAAACGCCAATGAACAAAAAGCGCATACATAAAAAGGTGATTTCTCGGATGCCTTGATATCAAAGAAATGCTTAAAGCATGTCCGTGTAAAATCTGGCACGCTTTTCCGAAACAAAACCAGAACCCAGCTTCCATACCCGACACAGATCAAGAGTCCCTGCCACCAGAAACGGGGCATTTTCGGCCAGTGGTTCATGCACTGCACAGCTAGATCTGTGGGCCAGAGTGTCTTCCAGCAGTAGAAGCCAAAGGCCGCGCTAGCATTTAACACCCGTCCAGGGAGCGACATCCCAGACAATGCCACCGTCGCGCCGCCAACGCGTTGCGAATATGACGCCATGGCCGCAATAATGACGGCAATAATCAAAGGCGCTTGGTAATCACTTTTTCTAATTTTACCGACGATCATCCATTCGAGCAATCCCGCCAAAACAGGAAAGGTCATTGCCGCTGGCTTGCACATACAGGCCAACACAAACAGTATTACGGAGAGCGTCCAGAAAATATTGGCCGTTTCTGATTTCTCTTGATGATCAAGCCGCTTGATCCAGACAAGAAAAGCCAATAATTCAAAGAATGCGAATAAAACATCTTTACGGCTTGCAATCCATACGACAGGCTCAACCCTTAATGGATGGAGCGCCCATACGGCTGCTCCCGCACATGCAGCCAGGAGAAGGCTAATCGGCCGTTGATCGCTGACGTATACCCGCCTGAGAATCATCAGCAGTAAAAGATACACGAGGACTGCATTCATGGCGTGGATCGTGACATTGTGCAGATGCATCGCACCGTAATTCTCGCCAAACAGTGAGACGTCGACCATATAACTTAACCATGTGACCGGCATCCATATCGCATGGCCAAACTCAGAAAATGCCCACAGCACACCGTCTGTAGTCAACCCCTTGACGACAATTTCATCGCAGTTATAGAGATACGAATAATCATCAAGATTAATAATCCCAAAGCTATGCGTCTGCCAATATATCCCAAATGTCAAAACAAAGAGAAGTATGGCAAAAATATAAAAAGAACGCATCATGCAAGACCTGATGTTCATCCGTGTCAGGATGATTTAACCTATTTAGCTTTGGCTTCGTTCCATATCGCCTTTTGGATGTCATTCGTCGGCGCAGGCGCCCAGCCATCTTCGCAGGCCTTCCGATAACTCGTAAACTTGGAAAGCGTAATCCCCATCTGCGTTGCTTGACTCATTATTTTCATTAAAGGCTCAGGAGACAGCTTATTCATTTTTAAATGATCGAGGTCTTCGGCCTTACAGACCGGTCGCATAACGCACCCAGGAAAATTAGAGTTAGCCGCCCCCATTACTAATCCGAAGGCCCGCCAAATCTCCTTTTGTACGCGAGCATTCAAAAGGTCTACGGCCACCCCAGACCCGCCTAGTGCTGCCACGTTTACAACTGCCCAACGCTCTTCCGGAGCGACCAGTAACATGGGTTCGCCAGGCCTATCCACGAGTATAATAATCGCCGCGACGTTCGTCCCCTTTAACGTCTCCACAATCGAAGAGGCCGCAGATTTCTTGTCCTTTCGCTCGGACAATACCACCCCCACGCGCGACTGCTGTCCCATATCCTGAACCGTGCTGCTCAAGCTGGGTTGAGCGATACGACTCTGCACGTTCACCACGTGAACAACAGGGCCAACAGCTTGTTTGACTACAAGACCTCCTGTCTTGGCGAGCATATTCGAGCGCGCCGCAGGATTGATGAGACCCGCAGGAGGCGGAGATTTCGCCTCTTTGTTTTCAGGGACTTGCCCCAACAGGGTTGCTGCGGAAAAGAGGGTTAATATGAGTGCTGTCTTCATGTGAGGGTCCTTTCTACTTCGTTTTATACAGAGGCGGTATGACAAGAGGCTTAATCCCCCGGTCTTGAAATGCTTTGTTCTGTGTCTTCATATAGGCGTCTGCAGCCGCTAAATCATCAGCCTTTAACAGTGTGATGAATTCTTTCTGGCTATCCCGCCATTCAAGATGGATCTTGTACAGTTCTTCCCGGTAATACTTGATGAAATCATCCACATTGCCGCCTTTTGCAACGTATTCTTTGAGCAACTGCTTCGCCAAGGCCACATTTGTTTTGGCTCGCTCCACTTTCTCGGGGTCGTCATCGTAGAGCGTAATATCGGAGTTCAATATTTCCTCGATATTTTCCGATTTTCCGATTTTAGGGACCGGAATGGGACTATCGCCAAGCTGGGTATTGAAGACCAAACTCATCAATTGCTCAGTCCCGGATTTAAACGGACGTCGTGCCACTTTCGCTTTGATCTCTTCCTTTAGTTGCGCTTTGGTGATTTCGACGGTCGTCTGTTCGTTAGTCTTTTGAACGGTACGTGGGGTTGGTGTAACCACAGGCAGCGTATTCGTTAACGCGACCACTTTTAGCAGGTTCTTTTCAGGTTCCGTTTTTGCTGTTGTTATCGTTTCTTTTTGTTGCACACGCTTGCTTTTCTGAGGGGTGGGTTTCGCTAGGTAGTTCATGCCTAGCCATACGGCCAAGATCAGCACTGCAATGCCTGCCGCGATGGCGTATGCCGGCTTGAACGTTGCGCCGCTGGGTTGTGCCGCGCCCTCTGCTACCGAGAGCGGCACCATGCCCTGCGCCGCAAGCTCATGCAAGGCTGCATTGCGGTCAAGCGCCTTCACGCTCCCGCGTTTCGTCGCGCCTGATTTATCACGGGCTGTGTAGTTAAAGTTTTTCATGGTTAGAAGTGTAGCAGAAACGCAGGAAAACGCGCAAGCGAGAAAGCGGGAGACCGCGCCAATAATGGCGCTAAGCCGTAATAAAGCTGCCAATAATGGCAGCAGCGTAATAACGCAGCAGCAGTAATAAGGCCGCTCTTATTACGGCTGCTGCCATTATTGGCAGCTATCTCGCTGCTGGCCATTATTGGCCAGCATCTCACACCACCCATTCATGGCGAGGCACTGCTCGCGCGTGAGGGGTTGCTTGCGGCTGCTATACGCAAAGGCCGACAGCACCAAAAGCCGCCCGGCGGCGCACAGGTCAAAGTACAGCCCGCTTGGCTTGTACAGCGGCGGAAAGCCGCCGTGCTTGAGCACAATCACACCACCAAGAGAGCTGCCAATAATGGCAGCAGCCGTAATAAGGCCGCTCTTATTACCGCTGCTCTTATTACTGCTGCCTCCATTATTGGAGGCTATCTTCGCTATCTCCGCTACCACCGCCTGCTCGCCGGGCGAGATAAAGGGCGAGACCGCCACTGCCCCGCGACTGACCCGCGCGCCCATATCGCTGGCGATGCGTTCGATCTCGTCTGGCGTGGCACTGCGCGACACGCGCACCGCCACCAGCTCGGGCTTGTCGAGCAGGAAGAGGTTGCCATAGCCCGCCCACTTCTGCCCTTCAGGCAACGTGGGCAGTCGCTCATGCTCAAGCGTATTGACACGCACGAAGAGGTCGGGATGCAACCGCCTCAGCCACAGACGCCGGGGGTTGTCCAGGATGTAGCGGTGCCACGCCTGAATAGCGGCGGGCTCCAGCGCAACCCCGTCATAAAAGCCTTCCTCCCAAACCGCAAGCGCCGGGTTGTTGGTGGCTTTGCGTAAGGCCGCGGTCACCCCGCTCTTGAACCCGCGCACGACCGCACCCAACGGACGCACCAATGGCTCGCGCACGCAGAGGATGCCGTGCAGGTGGTCGGGCATCACACAGAGCGTGGAGGTCTCAAGCTGCGGCGTGAAGCTGGGCATGGCGCGCCAGGCCTCGAGCACCTGATGGCCGGCGGGCGAGAGCACCATCGCACCTGGCTCAACCACTTGCCCGAAGAGCGGATGCCGCCCCGCCACAGTCAGCGTGAGCATGTAGAAGCCCACGCCGCGATAATCATGCCACACAGCCCGTTTGCCTTGGCTCATAACAACCCCTGGGATGCTGGGCAATAATGCCCAGCCGCGGTGAGAAAGCTGCCAACAATGGCAGCAGCCGTAATAAGGCCCCTTATTACTGCGGCTGGCCATTATTGGCAGCTATCTCGCTTAGCGCCATTATTGGCGCGGTCTCGCCAGCATCTCGGCGCGGTCTTGGGCACCACTGCCCAGCCGCCCTACCCACAAAAAAACCCCGCTCCTTTCGGAACGAGGTTTTTTTTGAATAAGCACCAAAGAACTTTAGCACTCTCGCACTTTAGAACTTTAGAACTTCTTCTTCCACTACTTGCGGAATTTGCGACGCAGACCCATAGCTGCCACGCCGAGGGCGAGCAATGCCATCGAGGTCGGCTCAGGAACAGCCGTGTAAGACCAAGTCTTACCCGCATTATTCATGTTGAAATTATTGCCTGTTGCCCCAGTAATGTTCACTAAGTTTTGCGTTACCAGGAACGACAGGTTGTACGTACCAGCCACTGTTGTGTAGGTCGATTCCAGCAACAAGGTGACCACATTTGCCGTGCCGTAGGTATCACGCATGGATACAGCGGTAACTTGATCCCACAGCGCACCGACTGGCTTAGAACCTGCGGCGGTAATTTTTGCATCTGCTAAGAGCAAATGATTACCCGTGACACCCTTTGTGTCCACAACGTACAAGTTCATCAACAGAGCTGCAGTTTGCGGAATCGTGAAACTCGCATTAGCTGCTGAAATGGTCAATCCCGATGCAGGTACGTCAAACGGTACACGCACATTTGATAATTGCCATGTTACGCTGGCTGCCTGAGTCATTCCTGCTGCGATCATGATGGCAGCAATAATTAATGATTTCTTCATTTTGTTTTCCTTATTGTTCAAAAAGCGACGTGCTTTTTTTGTTTTGTATCCCGGCAAATACCTCATTTGCCGGAAATTTAATTCTTTGATTATGGCGCGATCGGACTGGTTTCAACAACTTGACCACCAGCAGGAGCAAACACATATACTCCCTGCCCTGCTGTAGAAATTGGAGCACTAATAAGCACGTTTGCTCCATCATACCATCCATCCACATCAACAAGATCAGCATCTACAGTCAAATAAAAGCAAGCAACTGAATCAAGTGTAATACCATCTATTTGACTAAATACAACCTGAATCTGATCTGCCGAACTCATTGTCCATGTAAAACGGCTATCATTTGGATTTAAGCCAACCGGAAAGGCAGAAGACCAAGCTGTATAGGTGTCAACAAACGTTGTTGTCACACTACTCTTCGAAACTTCGCCTGAGGTGGTCACGCTTTTTGCAGCCAACGAAGATGCATAAAAATATACACCTTGATTTGGAGCAATCTTGACGGTGTTCCCAACATAAACTGATGCCCCATCATACCAACCATCTTGCTCCACTAAGTCTGCATCGACGGTGAGATAAAAATAAGCAAACGAGTTCAGAGTAATTCCATCTATTTCTGAATAGATTACCTGAATCTGATCGCCGGACTCAAAGGCTCCCTGTAATTTATCAAGGGTATTTGTTCCACCCCCAACGCTTGCAAACGGATTACCAATGAGATAATAGGCGCCATCGGCTGTCACCTTATTATACCCCACGATGTTATCACTATCGACCGCCATGGCCGAAATAGCTGCGCAAAGCGCAAATGCTGTAACTAACTTTTTCATATCAATCTCCTTGTGTGGAGGGGGTCAGGGTTCAGGGGTCAGGGTTCAGGAATAAATTTCTTAAACCATTAATCCTTCTGCTTGACATCCTCCAGTTAGAGTTCTTTTTCTTCTTAATTCACAGGCATATTACCACACTGGTCTCATGCCCGTCAACAGTCTTTTGAAAAAATTGACTCATTTTTGTTTATCAGGAATTCGATTGCTTTTTTTTCTTGCGGGAGGACTGACCAAATCTCAGTCGTCGCAAATCTTCCGGCAGTCGTGAGAGTTTTGAGAATTGCGTTATTGCCTGATTGCGTTATTGCCTTATTGATAAGACAACCCTATAACCAGGAACACGTCAACTTTCGTTTTGCGTTTCTCGAAGGTTCGCGCTGTTGCACCATTTACAACGAAAGAATGCGGCACAGCAACGGTAGTAATCTAAAGAATTCTCTCTTACCCGATCACAAATCAAAGAACAATGTTTTCGTTTCATGGAAACCTGTATTTTCATGCGCACTCGCGCACTAAATACGTGTTACCTTTTTTTACGATGAAGCTAATTTACCATAGACGAGGTCGGCTTGCAAGGAGAAATTTTAGAAAAATTCAAAGAAGTTTTCACCGCAAAACCCGCAAGAAGATTGCGCGGATTGGCGCGGATGGAAAAAGCACTCTTCACCACGAAGAGCACGAAGACCACGAAGGGGTTGCTGATTCAACCTTCCAAACTTCGTGCTCTTCGTGGTGAAGAAGGACTTGGGACATGGGACTTGCAGGAACCTGTCGCGCTGGCGACTCATGCCCAGATTGCTTCGCTGCGGTAGCGCGTAGCACGTATGAAAGCGCGTAGCGCGTAAGGTAGGGCGAGGCGTCTCGCCGAGCCGCAGAGGCCGAAAGAAATGCGCGCTTACCTCGGCGGCTCACCGAGACCCGCCTACGCGTATACGCTTCCGGCGGGCAGACGGTTCGCCCTACCCTGCGAGACCCCCTTGACCCTTTTCGTGTCGTTCGTGTTTTTCGTGGTAAAAAAAATTGAGCTACGGATTGGCGCGGATGGAAAGTGACAACGGCGTCCCGCCGTTGTATCAGAGCCGAGACCCGCCTACGCGTATACGCTTCCGGCGGGCAGGCGGCTCTGCCACTTTTTGGCGCACTGCTGAATATTTGGCGGTCTTAAGAAAAGCGGTGCCGCGCTCGTCCGGCAGATGCCGGACTCGGCTTGTCACCGCACTCCAAACCAGTTCTCCGAACTGGGTGGCCCTGCGGCTCACCGGGACGGTTCGCCCTACCGTCCGGCAGATGCCGGATCACCGCGCACCAAACTTACTGACACTTCTAAGACTTACTGACACTTACTGACACTTCCCAACTTACTGACACTTCCAAACTTGCCGACCTATTTTCCTTTTAGCTTTCACCTGTCCTTATTATTTTGCTATCCTTATGTCTTGACTAACGCCTTACCCCGTTTGCCTCTTGGAAACGGTTGACCAAGAATAATGATATGAAAATTGTAATTAAACATAATCATCAGCCCGAGCCGCCTCCGGAAAAGAGGATCATTCTCCACAGACCCGGCGAAGCGCATCACAGCCTAGACCCTCAGGCAAAGGATATGCCGGCGACTGGCGGCGAAGTCGTTGACGGGCGCGTCCCGCACGTGATGCGCTTTCCGTGCGAGGTCACTGACTGGGCCCGGGAGCAGCACCGCGCGGGAAAGCGCATCGGCTTTGTGCCCACCATGGGGTATCTGCATGCCGGACATCTTTCGCTCGTGGAAGAGGCTAAGAAGCAAACGGATGCGGTCTGCCTGAGCATCTTTGTGAATCCCACCCAGTTCGGTCCGGCCGAAGACTTCGAAAAGTATCCGCGCGACGAAGCGAGTGACTTGAAAATGTGCCACGATGTCGGTGTTGGCGCGGTCTTCCTGCCGAGCCCGGATCAGATGTACGCCCCGGACGCCAGCGTTGTCGTGGATGAACATAAATTGCAGTACGGTCTATGCGGCTTGCGGCGGCCCGGTCATTTCCGGGGGGTCTGCACCGTGGTCGCGAAGCTCTTCAACATTGTGCAACCCGATGTGGCAGTCTTCGGCCAGAAGGATTACCAGCAGGTGGCTATCATTCGGCGCATGGTGCGTGATTTGAATTTCCCGGTTGATATTGTCATGGCGCCGACCCTGCGCGAACCGGACGGCCTGGCCATGAGTTCGCGCAATGTGTATCTCTCCGCTGAGGAGCGCGAACGCGCCTTAGGCTTGAGTAGCGCGCTCAGGAGTCTGGGCAGTGTGGGCGCGGGACATCCGGCGGCGGAATCGATGCGCGAACAGATGAGAAGTGTTTTGGCGCGTTATGATCTGACCGAGGACTATATCGCCATTGTGGATGCAGACACGCTGGAACCCGTGACACATGTCGAACCCGGCAATGTCGCGCTCATTGCCGCCTACTGCGGCAAGACGCGCCTGATCGACAACAGGATTTTGTGATGAAGGGTTCAAACTCTCAACGTTTAACGCTTAACTCTTGAGGCACTTGCAAAACCTCTGCCGAAAACGGCCACGACAGAGCGTGGCCCTCCAAAAATCGCTAAGAACTGGCTTTTATGCACTGGAGGGACGCGCTCTGTCGCGTCCGCCAGAGGTTTTGCAAGTGCCTCTCTTAATTTAAGAAGTTACTTGACGAGTTCGCTCTGGGCCTTGGTGAAGGCCATCCCCTCCACACCGGAAAGTCAAAGGCGGTGCAAGTCGCGATTTTGCGGTGTCCTGAAGGATGGGGCAACGTTCATAAAAAAAAATTAAAAATCCACTTTACATGCTCAACCGTTTTTGCTAAAGTCTATCTAATCAATAGACAAAGTAGTCTTTGAGTTACAGACGAACCAAGGACATGGATATGACAAAACCGCCACACCGCGTGGCAATAGAAAGAGAGAAAGAGAAAGAGAACAGAGCATGAACAACACAATAAAGACACAAGCAGGACAGGGAGTCAAATCCCTTTCACTCATCATCACAGCAACCCTGCTCACCGTCAATTCCTTCGCTGGCGTTCCGTTGAACGACCTGCAAGGAAGCGGCGGGTTAGGATATAATCCGCTCGCCTATACGGCCGGCCGGTATGTGACATCAGAGACCAACAGCCTCACAGACTGGGTCAGCCTGCCACAAGGCGGCCTTTGGGTTGTGGAGTTTTCGGACGAGAACATCCAATGGCTCGCCGCCAGCGCGGCGTTCTCGATTGCAAAACGGCTGGAACTGTCGTATGGATACGGGCTCATTGGTAACATCGATGGGGATAAGGACATCAACACGCAGAACCTTGGCGCGAAACTGAAGTTCATCGACGAGAACGCCTGGGACACGAGCTGGGTCCCCGCGATTGCCGTGGGTGGAAAATGGAAACACACTTCCACCGAATTACTCAAGGGTCTCGGCGTGCGCGATCAAGGCTTCGACGCCTACCTGGTGGCCACCAAATTCATCTCGCAGACCCCACTGCCGGTGCTCGCATCTGCGGGTGTATTACTCTCCGACGAAGTGGTCACCGGAATCTTGGGTCACAACGATTACGGCGTGGCCGGATTTGGAAGCATCTCGGTTCTCCCGGTGGACTTTTTAGCCGTGGGCGTTGAATACAAAGGAGGGATAAATGCGGGTGACGGCATCAAAAACTCCGACTATTGGAACGCGCATGTCGCCTGGTTTGCGACGAAGTCCTTGACCTTCGTCGCCGCGTATGGGTATACCGGGACCTTCGAAGGGGGTCTTGACGACTTGGGTGTCGGACAAGCCGCCGTGTTTAGCATACAGTACGGCTTCTAACATCCATCTGTTAATTCTATTTGGAGTGCGTGCGGCAAGCGGTATTCCGCGCGACGCCGCTTTTACGAAACCAAGAAAAGCGGTGCCGCGTCCGGCAGATGCCGGATCACCGCAAAAAAAGATATCGACATCCACTATTTTGGGTTCTTCACGGTTTGTCGAAAAAAACGTTTCGTGTTTTACCGGTAGAGTAGAGGTGCCCGCACATGCGGGCACCCCCCTCGTCAAACCGGACGTGCAGATTTCCCGCATCCGGCTTCCCATGGGAAAATTGTGTTTCACAAGAGGCTTTCACAGTGTAATCAATCCCAGTCTGTGCAGGTGCTGATAATAGGTCTG
>Ga0268284_1001355_pt1 | contig 12774 bp, 8 predicted proteins | sample saktaG_14_FD_190137 | JGI IMG/M metagenome (GOLD analysis project Ga0268284, IMG submission 190137) | Saline water microbial communities from Sakinaw Lake, British Columbia, Canada - sak_2013_06_06_40m | ecosystem: Environmental > Aquatic > Non-marine Saline and Alkaline > Saline ... | reverse complement strand
CTATGCCGATGGTGTGAAGACCGTGGATATTCCCGTAACCATCCAGGAAGACATACCCGAACCGTTGTTCACCCTGAAAGCGCCTGTGACCTGGAATGGCCGGGACCCGGTTGAGGTGGTGCCTGAGATCAAGAATCTGGCGGCGCTGAAGGCCAAAGGCGTTGGCGACTTGCGGTATGTCTGGGATGTCACGGGCGGGGTGGTGATGAAGGAAGCCGCCCCTGACCGGCTGATTCTCAAGTTGTCGCAATACACCGGCCCGATCACCGTGAAGGCGACCCTCGGCAACGGCGGTGCCGAGGCCGTGGCCACCTCATCTATCAACGTGATCGAGCCGAAGAGCGATCCCTGGATCGAGAGAACGCCGGCCAAGGATGAGAAACCTGAGGACGGGCAGTTCTTTGCCAGGGATGACAAGAACGAAGGCACGCTCTATTACAACGGCACCTTGGACCAAGCGGTGGATACCGTGTTCCTGAATATTTACGCCGAAGACAAGCTCATCAAGACCGAAACCGCAAAACCCGCGGCCGACAATGCCTATTCTCTATCCGCCAAGCTCAAGGCCGGCCTGGTCAAATACAAGGTGGAGTTCGGTACCAAAACCGGCACCACCGAGACCGTGGTGCAAACCGTTAAGAACCTGGTCTGCGGTGACGCCTGGTTGATCGACGGGCAATCCAACGCATTGGCGCTGGATACCGGTGAGCAGTCGCCAACCGACACCAGCGAGTGGATCCGCAGTTATGGCGGTCCGACAGGGCGGGGCGATTCCAGCGACTGGGTTCGCGACCGCTTCGGCAACAATAGCAAGGAATCACCGGCCAAGAGAACCAACCTGTGGTGTTCCCCGGCCTGGAAGCCGTTTCAGGGATCGGAGACGGCACTCGGTTGGTGGGGCATGGATCTCGCCAAGAAACTGTTAGCCAGCCAGCAGATGCCAATCTGCATCATCCAGGCCGCCGTCGGTGGCACCCGCATCGACGAGCACAAGCGCAACGAGGCCAAGCCCCTTGATTTGAACACGATGTATGGGAAAATGTTATGGCGGGTGCGCAATGCCCGGCTGACGCACGGGATACGCGGCGTTCTCTGGCACCAGGGTGAAGCCGATCAGGGGCTGGATGGCCCCGATGGCGGTTATGGCTGGGAAACCTATCAGCAATACTTCGTGAACATGTCGTTGGCCTGGAAACAGGACATGCCGAATATCCGGCACTATTATGTTTTCCAGATCTGGCCCAATGGCTGTGGCCAGGGTGGCGGGCATGGTGACATGCTGCGCGAGGTGCAACGGAACCTGCCGCGACTCTATTCCAACATGGATGTCATGTCCACCCTGGGAATCAAGCCGCCCGGACCCTGCCATTATCCGCTGGTCGGTTGGTCGGAGTTCGTCCGCTTGATGCAACCGCTCATCGAGCGGGATACTTATGGCATCAAGGTTCCCGAGTCGATCACCGCGCCGGATCTCAAACAAGCCTACTATGCCAGCACCGCGAAGGACACGATCATCCTGGAGTTCGACCAGCCTGTCATGTGGCTGGATTCGCTGGCCGGCCAGTTCTATTTGGATGACGAAAAGGACAAGGTGGACAAGGGTGCCGTGAGCGGAAACGTGATCACCCTCAAGTTGAAAGCACCCGCCACCGCCAGCAAGATCACCTATCTCAAGGAGCTGAACTGGAACCAGAACGACCTGATTTTTGGCAAAAACGGCATCGCCGCCCTCACTTTCTGCAACGTGCCTATCCTGCCGGATAAACCGCGTTCCAAATAATGAATCAACACCCCGTTCTCCCGCTCACCGCTGGCACATGGGCATTCTCAAACTCCCTCACCGGAAAGGCAAATTCCCGGATCAAACGGCATTGGCAAGGAGCTTTTCCGCCTTTTTGATCGTGGCCGGAGTCAATTTGCCATTCACGCGCTTCGAGCCTTCGATAAGCGCCTTGAGTTCCACCAAGGTTTTCTCGGCCGCAGCGAGGGATTTCTTGGCGTTGCCATCGAATTTCTTGTCCGGAAAGTAGCGGGTAAAGGTGGTGCCGGCCTTCATGAGGCAGAGCCGCCAGCCTTCAAATGCTGATTTTTCGTAGTCGAAGCGGGTCAGATTCTTTTTTGATTTCATGGGTGGTAGTGTTTGGATTCGAACCAATTTGCACCTCGTCGCCAGGAAGTCTAGCGATTTTTTCGCTTGGAGTGGAATATGAGGGCATGTTTCTGCCAGTTCGTCACTGTTTGCAGCGTCATGCCGGGCCAAAAAAACACGGGCGCCGGATCCCTTGTTCCGACGCCCGTGAGCCCTTTGTGGGGCAATTTCGCTATCCACTAGCGAGCAGGAGAATACCACAAAACCGGTTTTACCACCATACCCCAATCGCGTAAGCTCGTGAGCGAATACCAGCGCTGTGGAATCCCAACGTGCACTCCGGAAAACCTGACGGAAATCCGAAAACCCAGGATGCCGGGCCCCAAAAAACACGGGCGCCGGATCCCTTGTTCCGACGCCCGTGAGCCCTTTGCGGGGCAATGATGCTATCTACTGCGCCAAGGATAATGCCCCAAAATCCTTTCCACCACCATACCACAATCGCGTAGGACGCATGCACGGTCACCTGGTCGCGCCCTTTCCAGAAATGGCCCCATCTTCCAGCCAAATCACCCGATCCGCAGACGCGGTGATCCGCAGATCATGGCTAGCCACGATCACGCACTTATTCTGTTCCTGGCGGACATTAAGGCAAAAAATCACATCGTCGCACCCCGCTTGTAGTATTTGGTCAACCATGTGAGCAAAACCAACCCGTCCCAGGAATCCTTATGCTGCTTGAAGCCGGCTAGATGCATCGCCGACTGTGACAACCTCTCGTCCAACCATGGGACTGATTCTGATTGCGGCGGCAGCATGGCCCGTTCCGCCCGAGGCACGGTTTTGCGGTTGATTTTTCCCCTTCCCTTGGTTGCCCGCCAGTGTTATTCCCAATAACACCATGACACGTTGTGGCGCCTGGCGGCAGCACCTAACCCTTTCCCTACTTTCCGCATGAGCGATCCCCTCCCCTGTCCCCAATGCGGCACGCCGCTGACCACGGGTGCCCTGCATGCGCTGTGTCCCCGCTGTCTGTTGCGGCTTGGCATGTTAGGCAATGAACTGGAGGACGGTGCGCCGGGCCCGTTCGTTGACGCCCCGCGCGAAGCTCCGGGCACCATGATCGAACGGTATAGGCTGTTAGGTGAAATCGGTGAGGGCGGGTTCGGGATCGTCTATTTGGCCGAGCAGATGGCGCCGGTGAAGCGCAAGGTGGCGCTCAAGATCCTCAAGCCCGGCATGGACACGCGCGAAATCGTGGCGCGCTTCGAAGCCGAGCGCGAGACGCTGGCACTGATGGACCATCTCCACATCGCGCAGGTGTACGATGGCGGCGCGACCGAGAACGGGCGGCCGTATTTCGTCATGGAACTGGTGAAGGGAACGCCGATCACGAGCTATTGCGCCGACCACAAGCTCACCATCCGGGCGCGCTTGGAGTTGTTCCTCGACGTGGCCGCCGCCGTGGGCCACGCCCACCAAAAAGGAATCATCCACCGCGACCTCAAACCGTCGAATATTCTGGTGAGCGAGCACGAGGGCAAACCGGTCGTCAAGGTGATCGACTTCGGCATTGCCAAGGCGGTTTCGATGGAGCTTGCGGACCGCAAGCTGGTGACGGCATTCGGGCGCATGCTCGGCACGCCCCAATACATGAGCCCGGAACAGGCCGAGATCAACGCGCTGGATATCGACACACGCAGCGATATTTATTCCCTGGGGGTGCTGCTGTACGAGCTTCTAACCGGCACGACCCCGCTGGATTCGGCGTCCCTGCACAAGGCTGGATTCACCGAAATGCAGCGGCTGATCCGCGAGGAAAAGCCCGTCAAGCCCAGTCTGCGGATCGCCTCCCGCCGGCAAAAGAAGAAACCGCCCGGCGACGAGGGTGGAGTGACGCCATGGCCGGGCGGCGCGCCGCTCGCCCGGGACATCGACTGGGTGGTGATGCAGGCGCTCGAGAAGGACCGCAGCCGGCGCTACCAAACCGCCAACAGCCTGGCGCTGGATGTCCGGCACTTCCTTGACGACGAACCGGTGTCGGCGTCCCCGCCCTCGACCACCTACCGCTTCAGCAAGTTCGCCAAGCGGCACCGTTTCGGGGTCGCCTGGACCGCCATCATCAGCGTGGTGGTGATCGCCGCGGCGGTCGGCATGACCATCTTGTATATTCAATCGGTGCGGGACCGGCAACGCGCCGAGGAGAACGCGCAACGTGCCGCGGAGAACGCGCAACGTGCCGCGGAGAACGCGCAACGTGCCGCGGAAAAGACTTTTGAGGCACTCGTGCAGCAGGCGGCGGCCTTGCGGACGTGCGGCAAGCCGGGGCGGCGCTTCGAGGCCTTCGACGCCCTGACGAAGGCCGCCGCCATCCCCGGCGCACTCCGCGTGCCAAACAACCTGAAGCGCCTGCGGGACTCTACCATCGCCTGCCTGGCGATCATCGACATGCGGCCGGTGGATTCCTGGCAAGGCAATGCCGATTATGGCGAGACGGTCGTTCCGGACGGGTCGCTGACCCGTTATGCCATCACCTTTCGCGATGGCCGCATCGCCATCTACCGTTACCCGGACCGGAGCCTGATGTTAGATCTGCCCGGCGCTGGCCAGGCGGTGAACCCGGTGCTCCGCTTCAGCCCTAACGGCGACGGCTTGGCCGCAGCTTACGGGACGAATCAAGAGTGGGAATTGAAACTGTGGAATCTGCAGAAAAAACCCGCGACGTTTTGTGCTGCGGGTCGTGGCATTCATCAGGCCTTTGATTTTTTCCCGGATGGGAAGTCTTGTGTCATCGGGCGGCCGGATGGCAGCTTGGCCATCCTTGATGTCGCAACCGGGAAAACCCTGCGGCAGGTTTCCCTAACCAGAGTACCGCATGCGGTCCGAGTCAGCAGGGATGGCAAGTGGCTGGCGCTTAGCCTGCCAGGGACGGGCGAACAGCCGGATCAAGTCGCGATTCTCGACGCGAAGGACGGCCAACCGCGGGCAACGCCGCTGGCGTGTCCGGCGCGCGCCCTGGCCTGGAGCCCAATCGACGATTCGTTGGCGGTGGCCTGCACGGACCATGTGCTGCGCGTCTGGCATGCGCAGGACTGGGAGGCAGGAGCGCTCGAACTGCGCGACCACACCGCCGTGGCGGATACCGTGGCTTGGAGTCCGGACGGCAGACTGCTCGCATCACAATGCACGGATGGCACCATCCGGCTCTGGGACCCGTTCCTAGGGGGGGCTGCGCTGAGCAAGCATTCGGGCCGGGGCGACGGGCTCGCGTTTTCGGCCGACGGCAAGCGGCTCGGGATGCTGCGCGAGGGCGCCACTCTAACCGTCATGGAAGTGGAACCCGGGAATGTTTGTTATCGGGGCCATGGTTACTCCGGGGAGACCGGCATCTTTGACGGGGTATGGAACAGCGCGAAAACGCTGATGGCGTTTGACGGGGTATGGAACAGCGCGAAAACGCTGATGGCGACTAGCGGCGATGACGGCGTCCGCTTCTGGAATCGCGGTGGACGGCATCTGGAAACCCTCAAGGTGCCACAGGCACGGGGCATCGCGTTTGCATCCGATGCCTTGTTTGTCGCCTCCGCCACGGGTCTCTTCCGGTATCCCATGGCCAGCGAAGGAACCGGCGATGACATCGTGATCACGTTCCAAGCCCCGGAACCGATCGGATCCTTCCGCGCCTGCATGCAGATATCTCTATCAGCAGACGACACGTTGCTCGCGGTGGCAGGTCGCCGCACCGATCCGCAAGATGACACGGCGGCGATTTGGTTAGTCGATCTGCCACAGGGCACGCCGCCACGTTGCATCGGCGGTCCGCCCGGCGTGGCCTACTGCGAGATCAGTCGCAACGGCAAATGGCTCGCCGCCGGAAATTCGCAGGGCCTCGGAGTCCGCATCTGGTCGTTGCCGGATGCCCTGGTGTTGAAAGATCTGCCGATCCGCGGTTCCGCCAGGGTCGCATTTTCCCCGGACAACAAACGCCTTGTGACCGGTGACACCGAAGCCTATCGGTTTTGGAAAACCGGCACCTGGGAACTGGAGCGGGAGATTCCCAGCAAGATGGGGGGGTGCCACGGCATGATGGCTTACAGCCCGCGCATGACGGCCCTCATGATCGCTTGCCGCGGGGCGGAATTGGAATTCAAAGTGCTCAATCCCCTCACCTTGGAAGAAGAGTCGAGTCCGGACTTCGACCAAGAGTCGCCGCTGTGTTTCGATCCCACCGGCAGACTGATGATCACCACCAGCCAGTCCGGCGGCATCTTCTTCTGGAAACTCGATGAAGTCAGAGCCCACTTGCTCGGGATGGGGCTGGATTGGAAACACATGCCGCCGTTTCCCAAGGAGTTGCCGCCACCGGTGGTCCGCCGCGTTGTCGTGGCGGCTGCCGCTGCGCCATGAATGGGGCCAGGCGTATCCGACCCCATTCATGGTTTTGCGCCTTATTTCTTGAGTTTGAATTTAACGCTCAAAGCGGCGTGATCGGAGGCCCAGAACGGCGGCTCGGTGAGGCCGGTGGCGATATCAACCACGTCCGCTTGCACGGGCACAAGGTTCTTGCCATGAGAGAAAACGAAGTCAATCCGGCGGTCAAAAAGCGTGGTCGCATCGGCGAGCCACGCATCGTGTCCCCAGGTGAGACCGCCCGCGGGCGTTTTGGGATGGAGCTTCGCCCAGGCGTCGGTGAAACCGGCGGCGGTAATCAGGTCATAAGCGAACGACCCGTCGCGGTGCAGCGCATCAGTGTTGAAATCGCCGACAAGAATGACCTGATACCGCGGTTTCGCCGGGCCGGCGAGCAATTCCTCCACCTGCAAGGCTTGGAGCTGTGGCGCGGTTTCCTGTTCCAAGTGGGCACAGACGAAACGGAAATTCCGGTTGCTCATGGCCACGTCCACGGAACACCATCCGCGCTCCACGGCCAACCCAAGGGCGGGAATTTCGATCACGTTGGCAAAGTTGCCACTCCGCGGATTCGACACGCGCAACTGGTCGCGCGACAGATCGGAGCGGACGAGAATCGCCTCGCGGTCGCTCAAGCGCACATCGTCAATCCTGCCGGTTGCACTATCCAGCATCGGCAGTTCCACGTCAACTTCATTGGCGGTGGAAACCACTTGGTAGTGGGCGCCTAGCGCCTTCAATTCCGCCACCAGGATCTGGAGGTAGTCATAGACGACCTCGGTGGCCGGTGTCGTGCCGCCGACCGCCAGATCACCGGGCGACTGCACCCGGATGAGCGATGCCTCCATCACTGCGACGATGTCGGGCCTCCGTTTGGCGATTTCTTTGGCCAAGGCATGCAGGCGCGCCGGCGGGTCCGAGTCAACGATATCGTCATAAATCCCAGCCACGGTGGTGACCAAATTACCGAAGTAATTGGGGTCCGATGGATTCAGTGCCATGACGCGGCTGATATCACCACCGACATAGACGTTGGCGGGCATCACGTCTAAGCCAACGATCTTCGCCGACACGGGCAGGGCAAACGACACTCCGGCGGCGACCGACAGCAGCCACAGGGGAAGCTTGCCCCAGGTCGGGCCGGACGGGTTTGTTCTCAATGCAGGCAATTCCATTTTTTTCATGATATGATTTTTTGGTGGCGGATTGGTGGGTCGCCACCCCGGTCCCGCCGTTCGGCCGGTGTGGCGAGTGAAAGATCCATGGCTGGCTTGCCAAAAGCTGGAAATTGCTTGGAGGATGCCGGCAGTTCGCACCTTTCATCCCACCCAATCAGGAGCGGCGGCGCCAAGTTACGGAAAACCCGCAATTTTTTTCGGCAACTGCCGGCGGGCCGGAACCCGCTTGCATGACCTCGGATTCAACGGCACTCTCCGCGCTGTCACGCTCCACAAGATGAAACCAAGCCTCATCGATCCCCACAATCACGCACCTGAGGACACTCCGGATGACGTTTGGAGCGATCACGATGGCTGGGATCCGGCACGGCTTGCTTCCGTCGCGGTCTTACCGCCCATCAAAACAAACACCGCGAGCTCTTCGTTGGCCCCCACGGGCAAACACGCCGAGGGGCTGCGAATCGGTTCGGAATCGCCACGCCGGCCAGCCGATGATTCCGACTCTCAACTCGAAGTGCAGGAAATCGCCGGCAACGTGGTCCGCTTGGAACCCGAAGTCTCCGCAGTAGCCAGGGTGCCACGACAGATCACCTCTCAGGAACTGCCCAGGGGAAATAGCTTGCAGCGCCCACCGCATGGCGAGGGCAAGGAATGGGGGCGCGCGCGAAACCAATCCGTCCACTGGATCCTCGGGACCAGTCTGGGGGTCGCCGCCGTGGTGATCGTGGCGTTGATGTTCCTGCCACTTATCAATCAGTCCAACGCCGCACGCCTGCGTCCGGGACAAGTCGGGCTGGTGTTGGCTCAGGAGGAGAACATCGAAAGCCTCGAGTCCTTGAATGACCTGCTCACCCGGCAACCGGAAGCCGAACAGATTTTCAGGAACTACGCGAGCGCGGCGGTGGCAGATGACGTCCTGCCATTCGTTCTGCATGCGCAAGCCGTGGAGCCGCACATCCGCAAGAATCATCGTTCGATGGTCGTGTCCAAAGAGTGGCTGCCGCCCGAGGACACCACCTGGAATGTTATTGACAACGACGGGCACCCTTTTGGTCTTCTGGTTGGTAACCTGCCAAATTTTTCCAAGTTCAGCGCGTATTTGGTGCTCTCGGATAACCACTTGCACCTCGACTGGAAAGCGACCACCGGCTATGGCACGGCCACCTTCGAAGATCTGGCGAACAATCATGGAGACCCCACGGAAATCCGCGGCAAGATCCTTCCATCCGGGTTTTTCACCGCCACCTTTCCGGAAGCGGAGTTTCAGAGCTATCAGCTCGTTTCCCCGGACGACAGCAAGGCGATTTGGTGTTACATGCGCCGGGGAAACCCGGCGGAAGGAGTCCTCGGCAAGCTCTTCCTTGCTGGGGAAATCCTCCAAAGCACCCCGGAACCCCAAAAAGTCACGCTCCGTCTGGAGCCTGGTCCCGCCGGTGCCCTGCCCAATCAATGGTTGATCACGGAGATGCTTCACAAGGACTGGCTTACCCCGTAATACCATCGACGCATGAGCGACCCTAACATGTTCTGGTTTCACTGCGGCCGCTGTGGATCGTTGTTCCAGTCACAAACGGGCGACATGGAGCACCGGCTGTGCCCGAATTGCGGCGCAGATCCGAGCTTGGGCATTCTGGAATCCCCGGTGGCAACCACGCCCCCGGGCGCAGAGACCACATCCGACTCCATACCGAAACCCGGACACTTGGAGCACCGTGGAAAACGCCGCGGCAAGAAACGCAAAAACCGGCATTTCATGTGGCTCCTCGTCGGCGGCTGGTCATTGGTGCTCGTCCTGATCATTCTCGGAGCCCGCACGCTGTGGCATGTGGAAGAACCCGCGCGCAAGCAGACCGCGCCCGCCGCCGCCACGCTCAATGACGAGGATGACGAACTGCTCAACAGCGCCGGACAAAAATGCGCCGAGACCTTCTCCAGATATCTTGCCGCAGGCACTCCGGAGGGTTGCAACCAGTTCGTTCTTACCCCCATCTCTACCGCCTCCCGGATGGCCCGATATTACAGTCTGAATCCATTGCCGCACGTCGATCCAGGGACTCTCAGTTGCGTCGGCAATTCGGTCCTCAAGCTGCCCGGGGGCAAGGCGATTGAAAGCTACTGGAAAACGCCGGACGGCGATGAACTCGAGGCCGTATTCCGCGAGGAAATTGGCGAATGGCGGCTCGATTGGGACCATTTCGCACGCTACAGCGATTACCCATGGTCACTGTTCCTCTCAGGTAGCGGCAACCCCGAGGGGGAATTCCGCCTGTTGGCCCGCGAGCGTCTGAGTGACGAACGGAAAGGCTCCGATGCTATCAGCTTGATACTCTATGCGCCGCGTTTCGGTCAACCCGGCGAAGTCGGATTCCAGTCGCCTGAGTTTCTTGTCGCCCGCAACAGCCGGGACGGACAACTGCTGGATGCCGCTTTCAAGTTAGCCAAACGCGGTGAGCAGGTCTTCGGTGCCAGCCTCCCCAATCTCAATCCCGAAGGCATGATCCGGGTGCGCGTGAAGGTCCGGCGCAGTGAAGTGGACCTGGAGCGCAAATTCGAAATCACCGCAGTTCTCGCCTGCCACTGGTATGCGGTGGACGATCCGGGAGTGGAGCCGTCCGCTCCCGCCGCAGAGCCACCTCAGGAGCGTTGAGCCAACACCGCACGCATCACCGCCAACGGATCGGTTTGCGGGAACCAATGTTGGAATGCGAGCGCACCTTGATGCAGCAGCATCGAGAGACCGTTGGAAGTCCGGCAGCCAAGCCCCGCGGCCAACGCCAGCAATGCTGTCACCGGCGGCTGATAGATCGTGTCAACCACGAATGGCCGGGCTATCAGGCAGGCAGCGGGCAGGATCGGCGGATCACCCGCTCGCAGGCCCACGGAGGTGCAGTTCACGATCAAATCACAAGTCCGGCAATGGTCCGCAAGGGCCGCATCCCCGAATGAAAGCGCAACAATTTCCGTCGCGGAGCCAGGTTTTTTCAGGCGTTCCACCACCGGGCCGAGTTTCTCCACCGTGCGGTTCACCAACACCAACCGCGCCACGCCTAGCAGCACGCACTGGGCGGCGATGGCCTGACCGGCACCGCCGCCCGCACCCGCGATGGCGACTTTGAGCCGCGCGAGCGGCACGCCGAAATCATCCTCGATGGCTCTGGCGAATCCCGGCCCGTCGGTGTTGAAGCCGTGTGTGGTGTCCCCTTCGAAACGCACCGTGTTCACCGCACCGAGCACGCAGGCGTCCGGATGGACATCACTGCAGTTTTCCAGCGCGGCGAGCTTGTGCGGCACCGTCACGTTGCATCCGATGAATCCAAGCGCCCGCAGCCGCGCAAAAGCCATCGGGAGGTGTCCCGGTTCCACTGCCAGGCGGATATAACGGGCATCAATCCCGTGCGCATCCAACGCCGCTTGGTGCATCCGTGGCGAGGCCGAGTGCGCCACCGGCCAACCGAGCACCGCCAACCGCGCGGGCTTGGCCACACCGGCATCAAGCGTTTCCCGCGAAACCAGATCCTGCAGCGTGTACACTTCCTTCATCGCTATTTGTGTTAGACCATTCCGGCGAACCCGCGCGTGCGGGCGGTGCACCGCGCTTGTCCCAGGAGATTGAGCATATCGCCGAGGTCCGGTCCATGGGCGCGGCCCGACAGCGCGACGCGCAGCGGGAACATGAGCTGCCCCGGCTTGACTCCGGCGGCTTTCGCCGTGTCATTGAGCGCGGCCTTTGCGGCCGCGGCGGACCAAGCGGAAATCATCGCGAATCTTTCCGCCAGAAGTTCTAACAATTCTTTTGCGTCCGCGTTGCCACGCACTTTCGCGACGGTTTCCTGGTCATAGGAAAACTCATCCTGCAGCAGGAAATCCACCGCAGCGGGCACTTCGCCCAGCAACCGGACTTTGTCCTTCACCGCGGCCATCACCGCTTCGAAGTTCGCGGGGATCGGCAAGCCGGCATCGATCACGAATGGTTGCGCCGCAGCGGTGAAATCCTCCACACTCAGCGGAATGAGGTGCTGTTGGTTCACCCATTTGCATTTTTCGAAATCGAAACGGCCGGGCGCGCGGTTGACGTTTTCCAACGAGAATCGCGCCACCAGTTCCGGCATGGTGAAGATCTCCTCGTCGGTCTTGGCCGACCACCCTAACAGCGCAATGAAATTCACCACCGCTCCCGGCAGGAACCCCTGGCGCGGGTAATCGTCCACCGCCGCTCCGGCATCGCGCTTCGACATCTTCGAGCCGTCCGGATTCAAAATCAGCGGAATGTGCGCGTATTGCGGCGCCGTGCCGCCGAACGCCGCGATGAGTTGCAGGTGTTTGGGCGTGTTCATCAGGTGGTCCTCGCCGCGGATCACGTGGCTGATCTCCATTTCCAAATCATCCACCACGTTCACGAAATGAAACACATAGGAACCATTCGAGCGCTTCACCACCATGTCCGGCGTGTTCGATTCATCGCGGTAATCGATGGTCACCTCGCCGCAGACCAGGTCGTTCATCGTCACCGGCTTGCGCTCGAAGCGGAAGCGCCACGCGCCGTCGTCCTGATAGACGCGCCCGGCCGTCACGAGTTTCTGAAACCACGCGTCGTAGATTACCTTGCGTTCACTCTGGAAATACGGGCCGCAGGAACCGCCCTTGCCCGGGCCTTCATCCCAATCCAGACCCAGCCAGTTCATGCCGTCGAAGATCGCCTGCCGTGCTTCGTCCGTGTTGCGCGCTTCGTCCGTATCCTCCACCCGCAGAATGAACGTGCCGCCATGCTTGCGGGCAAACAGCCAGTTGAACAAAGCGGTGCGCGCCCCGCCAACATGCAGGTAACCGGTGGGCGAAGGCGCGAAGCGGGTACGAACGGACATGCGCATGGTGTAAGCCGCGCAAGTGCCCGCGTCCAGAGTGCATCCCAGAATTGTCGTATCCTCTGACTAAGGGACAGAGAAATAATTAAGATGGGGCTTGCATGGGCTTGCAGTCTGGCTAAGTTGCACGCATCATGAGACGCGCACGCTGGCTGGCACCTTGGAAAGACTCGAGCGAACGACCGGTGATTTACCACTGCATCACGCGGGTGGTGGAGCGGCGGTTGGCCTTCGG
>Ga0268284_1001354_pt1 | contig 12782 bp, 7 predicted proteins | sample saktaG_14_FD_190137 | JGI IMG/M metagenome (GOLD analysis project Ga0268284, IMG submission 190137) | Saline water microbial communities from Sakinaw Lake, British Columbia, Canada - sak_2013_06_06_40m | ecosystem: Environmental > Aquatic > Non-marine Saline and Alkaline > Saline ... | reverse complement strand
CACGACGGAAAAATTGAAAGTCAAGCTTCAGCAACTTGACTTGAGCTTGTTTTCGTCGTTGCTTCGAATGCTGAAGGCTCCACTCTGGATTGAGAGTGGCATTGCAGAGGGTGAGCTTTCATTAACCGTTGCAGGTCTGAATCAGGTCAAGGTGACTGGCGGACTGTTGGTGAGTGGCTTTTCAATTGCTGGCGAGAAACTACAGGCTTCCGCTAAGGCCGAGCTTGCATTGATGACGGACGTGGACTATTCCAATCGCGAGGTGACCATCAAGACGCTTGATTTTGCGTCACCATGGTTACGGACGCGTGCCAAAGGACAGTTGCAGCTCGGTTCAAAAGACAAGAAGATGACAGGTGCGTTGTCTGCAACGAGTGAATCAGACATGAAGGCTATTGTTCGTGACTTTGGACCCATGCTCGGGATAACACCTGAATTAACCCTGCAGTCTGGACGCTTAATCGTGAATGCGAGTATTGAAGCAGACGAACAGGGGACAGCGGTTGATGCGAATGTGACGATTGCGGATTTGCTCATGAAGCTTGCGGGCGAGCCGATTCTCTTGAACCCTGCGCCATCCTTGACGGTCAAGGCGCGCTTGCCCCATGGCAGCCCTGTTCCGGAGATTGGCGACTTGCGCTTTCGTGCGCCTTTCGCTGATATTTCAGCACGGGGGAAACTCGAGTCTGGCAAGGTCGATGGCACAATCAACTTGACGGCCTTCTCCCGTGATTTTCGGCGTATTTTTAAGAAGCTACCGCCGATGGTGGGGGTGATCGCGTTTGAGCTTGCGACACAGCAAGCGGAATCGCGGGTCAGCCTAAACAGTACGCTGAGAGTCAGTGATTTGGCTGCTGAGTTTAAGCCTGGTGAGCGTACGGTTATTCAAAAGGGGACCCTGAAGTCATCCGCGTTTATTCTGACGGCGGATGGCGCGTCGGTCGTGGAAGATCTTCATTTTGCAATGGATCTTCCCGGAGGACAATTATCCGGGCAGTGTAAGCGGTTTGCGATGAACAAGGTCGAGGAACAAGGGAAAGAAGTTCAACGACCTGCTGTCCGCGGCTTGTCGCTTTCAAGTGAATTTGAATTACCTGCGCTTCGTCAACTGGTGGGGCCCTTTTTATCGCCGGACGTTCGTCGCAAGACGGCTGGGGCGGTGGGCCAGATCGTCATGAATGCGACAGCGGATATTGCGAAGGGCGAGACGAAAGTGCTGATGAATGCCGCAGGGCAGCGCATTTCCATGACGCACTCCAATATTCTTGCGAAAATCCCCGACATCCGGATGAATGCGTCCATGACGCAAGCGAAGCCGAATGCGGCCTTTCAGGTGAAGGGCGACCTCGTTGGATCCATTGCATTCCTGCGTGAACAGGAGACGCTGTTTGCAGAAAAAGATGCAAAGATTATTGCAGACATGACGGTTGCGCCTGATTTTTCACGTGTGGAGATAAAGAGTTTGGATATTGCGAGTGACATTTTTGGATTTACAGGCAAGGTTGATATTTCCGAGCTCAACTCACGGTGTGTCGTTGCCGCAGAGGGCCAATCAACCCTTGATTGCGAACGCCTGACGATGGTGTTGGATGCGCAAGGTATTGATGACTGGACCTTAACCGGACGTGCTGCGCGGCCGTTTGCGTTTAAGGCGCCGCTGGCAGGAGGGATCAACACGCTCTTTGCGGAGGGGCAGATAAATTGTGCTGTGGCCATCGCATCCGCACAGGGGATGGGGCTGAAGGCGGGCGCCTCTGATGCATCCCTTAAGCTTTCCAATGGTCGCATGAACGTTGCGTATGGGCCAGCATTAAATCAAGGCAAGTTGAAGTTGAATCCGGTGTTGACCCTCGAACGCAATAATCTGATGTGCACGGTTCCGCCCAAAACACGCATGTTTGAAAATGTGCAACTCAATCAGGAGATGCTTGACGGTTTCTTCATGAAGCTCTTTCCGATCTTTAAGGGAAGTATTGCCCAAAAGGGTTCTGTGACGATGGATGTAAGCGTATTTAATTATGCAAGCGGGTTCCCGATTGAGCAGGGATGTTCAGGGGATATCCTTTTGCAGTTAAACGATGTGAGCGTTGTTTTCGGACAGACCCTGCGTGACCTGCTGACGCGATTGGGTTCTAAGGCAACGATTTGGGAACAACAACAGGTGACGCTTCGTGCTCAGATCAAAAATGGACGCATTATCTTGGATCCGGTGACCCTGGTGGTTGATCGCCATCCGATTACTTTCAGCGGATGGGTTGATTCAAAAGGAGCCATCAACTATCTCATTGAGATCACGTTGACTGAGCGTATATTAGGAAAAAATGGAGGGAAGGCCATCGGCAAGGTGGTCAAAGTTCCGGTGACCGGGACGGTCGATGCGCCCACTGTTGAAATGAATTCCCTCTTGCAAGCGCTTGCCCCAGCGGCTGCGGAAATTCTCCGTGAAGAGGTTCAAGACCATGCAAAAGACCTCCTCGAAAATCTCCGCAAGGAAATGAAGAAGAAATAACTAAATGCTTTGGGTCGCGGAAGCGAAGCGGTCGTGGCCCGCGTAGTCTTTGTGGATTCGAATGTTGGTGAATCCATGCTCGTTCAGCATGTCGTGCATGGCGAGACCTTGGTCTTCTCCAATCTCAAAGAAGAGTTCGCCGCCAGTTTTGAGCACCATCACAGCATCCATCAGCAAATTGCGATAGATATCGAGTCCATCGGGTCCGCCGTCGAGCGCGGATCGAGGTTCATGGTCGCGGATATGCTTGGGAAGCTTATCAACAACTGCGGAGGGGATGTAGGGGGGGTTGGAGACCAAGAGGTCGACGCTCTCTGGATCGAACGTGCCGCACCCATCGCTTTCAGCAAACAGGATGTGCTCGGACAGGCCGCAGCGCGTGGCATTCTCTTGAGCAAGGCTTAATGCGGCAGGATTGATATCGAGTCCGACAAAAACGCCATCCTTGAGTTCTTTCGCAAGGCTCAAAATGATGCATCCCGTGCCGGTTCCCACATCAACAATGACGGGTTTAGCAATGCTCTTAACGGTCTCTGATTTGAGAACAAGGGCAACGAGCAATTCCGTTTCCGGACGTGGAATCAGTGCACGCGAATCCACTTTGAGTGTCAGCGTCCGAAAATCCCATTGCCCAAGGATATATTGAATCGGTTCGCCTTGGGCAACACGACTGATGCCGCGCCTCATGGCTTCGACAAGGCGTTCCTCGGGCACCGCTTTGAGAAAGCGATGAAGCTCGCCGCGTCCGCATGCATAAAGGCGCGCGGCTAGGAGTTCGCAAACGGTACGTGAATCCTCGATGCCTTTTCGCGCAAGAAATCCGTCACCCAGCTCAATGAGTTCTAAAAGCGTTTTTGAAGGCGTGTCCATTATTAAAACGGCATCGGCTCGTCGGAAGGCGCAGGCGCTGCCTCGTCATACGAAACCGATGCCCCGTCTGCATCTGTTTTGTCAATGCGGAAGGCCTGCAAGTCAACAAAGTAACGTTCCTTGAAGAGATTCCCTCGAATGCGGAAGGAGACCTTGACACGCTCGCCGACCACGACGTTGTCCAGTAAGCTGCACTTCTCTTTGACACAGGCGAACTTGATGTCCTGCGGATAGTCATCCTCCATGATGATGACAAACTCGCGCTTGGAGAAGCCACTTGGAAAAACGACTGGCTCTGAAATTACTTTTACCGACCCCATCATCTCATACGTTGTTCCTGCCATAAGACCCTTTCATGTGTTAGAAATATGGGTGTTACTTTACAATAGGTTTGTCTTTCTTCGCAAGTCTAAAAATCGTTTGCGCTAAAAGAACGACTCCTGATCATAAAGACTCTTTCCCTTTTTTGGTTTAGTCTTTTGTAGCACAGCAGGAGTGTCAACTGGCTTTGCAGCGGGCTGTTTTTCGCGTTCTTGTGTTTCAGGTACGCGATTAGAGAACGGTGTCGTGTCCAGTAGTTCTTGAAGGCGTTCTTCGTTGATGACTTCCGTGCCAAGGCTTTGTGCTTTAGCAGTCTTTGACTGTCCGGCATCTGCGCCTGCAACGAGGTAGCGTGTGTTCTTGGAAACCGTGTCCTGTATGATGCCTCCGGCTGCTTTGATCTGTGCTGCCACTTCTCCGCGTGGCTTCGAGAGTGTACCTGTGAGGACGAAGGTGATGCAGGCCAGTGGCGCATCAGCGGAGGGTCCATGCTTTGCGGGCGCCTTGGCGTCGATCCCTAACGCTTCGAGCCGTGCCAGCCACTTTTTGCCGTATTCCGAGGCGAAGAAGGCGAGCACGGCTTTTGCAGCTTCCACCTTGATGACGCAAATAAAGTCCGGCGGCAAGGTCGTCCCTGTCTTGCGCGTCGCAAGGCCAGCTTCACAGAGTTGATCCCCTAATACACCGATTTCACCGCAACTATAATTGAATTGCTTCTGCCTCACTTCGCGTTCAGCTTCGTCTTGGGGACGTTGCAATGTTGAGCGTGGATTGACACTGGCTGCCTCGTTATAAAGCTCGTTCAGTCGCACGACAGCCTTGAGGATAGGGGAGTCCATCAATTCTGAATAACAGGTGTGTGCAGATGCAATCTGCTCGGCGACGGTCACCCCGACATTCGAGATGCCCGTCGCAAAGAGCCAGCGGTCAAGTGGAAGACTGCGCGCGGCTTCGAGCGCATCTAATGCGGTCTGCGCATTCTTGCCGAACTTGCGCAAGCCCGTGGTTGCATCGCCCAGCATGAAGGTCTCCAGTTGCGGCACGGTGAGCGAGTATAAATCCAAAGGATCAATCACCCAGCCTTGGGCGACCAGTCCTTCGGCGACTTTTCCGCCGATGGCGCGGATGTCGAGGGCGTCCCGGGATGCAAAGTGTTCGAGCCGTCCGACACGTTGCGCCGGACAAGCCGGATTGGTGCACCGGTGCGCCACTTCATCGCCAAGCCGCATCACACTACTCTGGCAGACCGGGCAGATTGTCGGCATGACAAAGACAGTTTCCTCGCCCGTGCGCTTTTCCGTGATGACGCTTTCGATGGCCGGGATGACATCGCCGGCCTTGACCACCCAGACGTGGTCGCCAATGCGAATGTCTTTACGCGCGATTTCATCGGCATTGTGCAGGGTCGCACGTGCAATCTCGGAACCGGCGAGTAATACGGGTTCAAGTTCCGCCACTGGTGTGAGTACGCCGGTGCGTCCGACTTGTACCGTGACCTGATGAATACGCGTTTGGGCGCGTTCAGGTTCGTATTTGAATGCGCGCGCCCAGCGAGGCGATTTAGCCGTTGAGCCAAGGCTGGCATACAGCGAACGGTTATTGACCTTAATGACGGCGCCATCGATTTCAAATGGAAAGTTGTGGCGCATGGATTGAAGTTCGTCAATGGCGGCAAAGACGGCCTGCATGTCCACGCAGAGACGCAACCACGGCGGTGTCTTGAATCCCCAGTCTGAAAATTGCTTCAACAGGGATCCATGGGAGTTGAACTCAACGCCCTTCAGGGTGCCCGCTGCATAGAGGATCGCCTCCAGGGGGCGTGTGGCGACTTCGCGGGGATCAAGTTGTTTGAGCGAGCCTGCTGCCGCGTTGCGCGGATTCATGAAGGGTTCACGGCCAGCTTCTTCTTCGCGCTGGTTGAGTTCCGCAAAGCCTGCGCGTGTCATGAAGACTTCACCCCGGACTTCCAGAAGTTCCGGCGCGTTGGCAATGGAGAGCGGAATGGAGCGAATGGTTTTTATATTGGCCGTGATGTCATCGCCGACATCGCCATTGCCGCGTGTCGCCGCACGCACGAGCAGGCCATTGTCATAGAGCAGAGAAAAGGCCACACCATCGACTTTAGGTTCGACCACATAGTCCCAGACCTGATTGGGAAGTTGTTTTCGGATAAAGGTGTCAAACTCAACAAGGTCATCGCGCGAATGCGTCTTATCGAGGCTCATCATGGGGGGCGAATGACGGACTTGCTTAAAGGCGGATAAGGGTGCGCCACCCACGCGCTGGGTCGGGGAGTCTGGCGTGACCCATTCCGGATGCGCACGTTCCAGCGCTTCCAGTTCGCGGTAAAGCGCATCATAATCCGCATCGCCAATTTCTGGACGCGCCTCCACATAATAGAGGCGATCATGGCGCCGGATTTCATTCCTTAAAAAAGCGACTCGGTCTGTCATAAGAGCCCTATTTTAGCATACTCACGGGAATGGATGGAATGCAAAATTATATGAATGTGCGATAATGATGTTGATTTAATGAAGAGGACGAGTAGACTATTGAAAAACCGAAAATAGGAGGCGGGGGAAACAATATGATGAAACGAATACTGATGGTTGGATTGATGATGGCTGCAGGGGGCGCTGGCCGTGCGCTGGCGCAAGATAATCTGGCGGTGAACCGGTTGTTCAGCGACCATACGGTCCTGCAGCGCGGTATGCCGGTGCCGGTGTGGGGAACTGCAAAGCCTGACACCAAGATTACAGTTAATTTTGGGCAGCAGGAAAAGACGACCGAAGCCGGCAAGGATGGCAAGTGGCTCGTTAAGCTGGACGCCCTCAAGGTCTCCGCAGAGCCTGCCGAACTGATCATCAAATCGCTGACCGGCGATAAGCCCGTGATCATCGCCGACGTCCTCGTGGGAGATGTCTGGCTGTGTTCCGGGCAATCCAACATGGAATGGGTGATGAAGAGCTTCAAGACGGAAGCGGATGTGGCCAAGGCGGAATACCCCGCCATCCGTCATTGCAACCGCGGTAATGGCTGGACGGTCTGCTCGCCCAAAACGGCTGGTGATTTCACCGCCACCGGCTTTTACTTTGCCCGTCGGCTCAATCAAGAAACACGCATTCCGATCGGCCTGCTGAACAACGCCATCGGCGGCTCACCCATTGAACCCTGGATACCGCCTGACGGCGCTCATTTCACGTCGGTCACCCTTCCGTTCATTCCCTTCGCCATCAAAGGGATGATCTGGTATCAGGGAGAGAGCAACGGTCCTGAAGGCGGCCTCTATACGCACAAGATGAACGCCCTGATCACGGGTCTGCGCAAGGTGTGGAATCAGGGAGACCCTTCGACTGGCTCAGGGCGAGACTTCCCGGTTTACTTCGTGCAGTTGCCGAATTTTTCGGGTCAGCCCAATGAGTTGGGTGCCGGTGATGAAGCTTGGGCGGGACTCCGCCTGACCCAGCTCAAAGCCCTCAGGAGCATCCCGAACACCGGTATGGCGGTCACCATTGATACCAGCGACAATGGCGACATCCATCCGAACAACAAGCGGGATACTGGGGACCGTCTGGCCCAGTGGGCCCTTGTCAAGGACTATGGCCGGAACGATCTGATTTGTAGCGGCCCCCTCTACAAGGGGATGAAAATTGAGGGCGCCAAGATCCGCATCATGTTTGATTACGTCGGCAAGGGTCTGCTCATCGGCAAGAAACATGGCGAGGAGCAAATGCAGGAGGTGCCTACGGAAAAACTGGGGTGTTTCGCGATTGCCACAGCGGATCCTGCCAAGCCCAAAGGACTGAAGTGGATCTGGGCTGATGCGGTGATTGACGGCAACACCGTGGTGGTTTCAAGTCCTGAAATTCAAAATCCGGTTGCCGTGCAATATGCCTGCATCACCCATCCAACGGGCAACAAGCTCTACAACAAGGAGGGCCTGCCGGCCTCTCCGTTCAGGACGGATGATGGGGAGGAAAAGAAATGAAGACAAAAAATAGGCATACGTTATCCATCCATAACATCATCAGGACCGAGCTGTTGAGCATGGGCATGATGACCTGCTTGATGAGTTCGCTCATATCGACCGCGTATGCAGAAGTCAAGCTGCCCCGCCTCCTCAACGACAACATGGTGCTCCAGCGAGAGATGCCGATTCCGGTCTGGGGCTGGGCCAATCCCAATGAGAAGGTGACCGTGCGTCTTGGAAAGTCGTCGGCTTCCACGATTGCCGGCACCAATGGCCAATGGTCGGTCAAGCTGCCTAAGCTGTCGGCGGGCGGGCCCTATCAACTGACGGTTGCCGGGGTGAACACGCTCACGCTCACCAATGTTCTGATCGGGGAGGTCTGGCTCTGCGCCGGCCAGTCGAACATGGAAAAGCCGATCGGCATTCATCCCGGCCAGCAACCATGCCCCAATTTTGAAAAGGAGATCGCCTCGGCCGACTATCCGCAGATCCGGCTAATGGAAGTGCCGCCTGAAAATCCACGGACTCCTAACGATGACATCCCCGGCGCCCAATGGCTGGTCTGCACGCCGCAGAACATCGTGGTCAAACGCGGCGGCGGGCACGGGTATTCCGCCTGTGCCTATTTCTTCGGCCGCGAACTTCACAAGGAACTCAAAGTTCCGATCGGCCTGATCGCCGCGAGCGTCAGCGGTTGCCCGTGTGAGCCGTTCACACCGCCCGCCGGGGAGCGCTGGCTTAGCATGATCAACCCGTTGGTCCCCTATGGTATCCGCGGCGCGATCTGGTATCAGGGTGAATCCAATCTGGGGGACGGTATGAAGTATCGCGACAAGATGAACACCCTCATCACCGGCTGGCGCAAGGCCTGGGGGAATAATGATTTTCCCTTCCTGTTCGTTCAGGTGGCGCTGTGCAAATACATCGATGATGTGGAAATGGCGCCCCGTCTGTGGGAGGCCCAGACCGCCACGCTGGATGTCCCCAATACTGGCATGGCCGTCACGCATGATATCAGCAGTTATCCCGATTGTCACGCGACGAACAAACAGGAAGTCGGCAGGAGGCTTGCTCTTTGGGCCCTTGCGAAAACGTATGGAAATATTAATTTGGTCTATTCCGGGCCGATTTACAAATCCATAGAAGTCACAAGCGGCCCGGGACCGGGCAAGATCCGGATTCAGTTCAACTACACCGGCAGTGGCTTGGCCAGCCGGGATGGCAAGCCGCTGGATCTATTCACCATTGCCGGCGAGGACAAGAAATTCGTCGAAGCCAAAGCCAAGATCGACGGCAAGAGCGTGCTCGTCTGGAGCGACGCCGTGGTCAAGCCGGTTGCCGTTCGTTTCGGCTGGCGACAGGATGCAGACCCGAACCTCATGAACAAGGAGGGCCTGCCCGCGTCTTGTTTCCGTACCGACAAATGGGAATGAAAAGGAAATACATGAAGACAAACAATACTCACATGATATCGATCAGCAAAGTATCCGGGGCTGCGCTGTTGAGCTTGGGCCTGAAGGCCCTGATCAGTGTTGCCGCTGACCCTGTGGCAACCCCGACCGCCCGCCAGGTGCTGTGGTACGAGCAGCCAGCAGGAGGCTGGGAGTCGGAGGCGCTGCCCATCGGTAACGGCCGCTTGGGCGCGATGCTCTTCGGCGCAGCCGACAAGGAGACCGTTCAACTCAACGAGGACAGCCTCTGGCTGGGCGACGAAAAAGACACGGGCATGTATCAGAATCTCGGCGAGTTCGAGGTGGCGCTGCCGCAGGCCAAGCCCGTGACGAACTACCGGCGCGAACTGGATATCGGCCGGGCAGTGCATACGGTGACCTATACCCGCGACGGTGTTGCTTTCCGCCGTGAGGCCTTTGCCAGTTTTCCCGATCAGGTCATGGTGTTCCGCTTCACCTCCGACAAGCCGGGCAGCCACACCGGCACACTCACCTTCAAGGACGGGCACGATGCCCAACCTGTGATCGGGTCTGATCGGCTGACAACTGCGGGTAAGCTGGTAAACGGCCTGCAGTATGAATCGCAGATCCGGGTCCTTAACGACGGTGGCACGTTGACCGCGACGCCGACGGGCATCGCCTTCCAGAACGTCAACAGCCTGACGCTCATGGTCGGCGCCGGCACGGACTACCTCAACCAGCGCGCCAAAGGCTGGCGCACCGGCGAAGCGCCGCACCGGCTGGTGACCGAGCAGCTTGACAAGGCGGCCAAGCGCCCGTACGCCGTGCTGCTGGCGGCGCACATCAAGGATTTTCAGACGCTGTTTAATCGCGTGGTGTTGGACACCGGGAAGACCGACGCGGCGATCGCTGCGCTGTCAACAGCCAAGCGGCTGGCCTCCTACCAGCAGGCCAAGGCGAATGATCCGGAATTGGAAGTGCTGCTCTACCAGCATGCGCGCTACCTGTTGATCAGTTCGTCGCGTGGCGCATTGCCGGCCAATTTACAGGGGTTGTGGAACAACAATAACAATCCGCCGTGGCGCTCGGACTATCACACGGACGTCAATGTGCAGATGAATTACTGGTTTGTCGATCAGGCGAACCTGTCGGAATGCTTCCTCCCGTTGGCGGAGTGGCTCTATTCGGTGATCCCGGTACGGCGCGACGACACCAAGAGGGAATTCGGCACGAAGCGCGGCTGGATGACGCGGTCGGAAAATGGCGTGTTCGGCGGGGCGTCCTATATCTGGGTTCCCGGCGACGCGGCCTGGGTGGCGCAGAACATCTGGGATCACTATGCGTTTACCCAGGACAAGGAATATCTCCGGACGCGGGCCTACCCGATCATCAAGGAGCTGTGTGAATTCTGGGAGGACTCCCTGAAAGAAGGGCCGGGCGGCAAGCTGATCAGCCCCGAGAGCGTCTCCCCGGAGCACGGCCCGAAAGCGCAAGGCAACTCGTATGAGCAGCAACTGGTGTGGGATCTTTTTACCAACTACATTGAAGCCTCCAAAGCGCTCGACATGGACGCCGAGTACCGGAAGACAATCGAGCTGCTCAGAGGCCGCCTGCTGGGCCCGCAAATCGGCAAGTGGGGTCAGCTCCAGGAATGGATGGAGGACCTTGATGATCCGAAGGAAGAGCACCGGCATCTCTCGCATCTGATCGCGGTCCATCCCGGCCGCCAGATCTCGCCCGTGACCACACCCAAATTCGCAGAGGCGGCTAAAGTCTCGATGAATGCCCGTGGTGACGGTGCCAACGGCTGGAGCCGCGCGTGGAAAATATCGATCTGGGCCCGCCTGCACGACGGCAACCGCAGCTATAAGATTCTCAACGGTATGGTGAGGGGTCAGTTCACGCAGAATTTATTTGATCAGTGTCCGCCCTTCCAGATCGACGGCAATTTCGGCTATGCGGCGGGGGTGAGCGAAATGCTCGTCCAGTCGCACATGGGAATCATCCACCTGCTGCCGGCCTTGCCAAATGCTTGGCCCACCGGCTCGCTTAAGGGCCTGCGCGCCCGCGGCGGCTTCGAGGTGGATATGGCGTGGGCGGACGGCAAGCTGACCTCGGTGACGGTGCGCAGTCTTACCGGCAAGAACTGCCTGGTACGCTATGGTGAAAAAACAGTGGAGCTGAAGATGAAACCGGGGACGGTGGTTCGCCTCGGCAGCGACTTGTCACGCAAATGAATCAAAAGAGATGAAGGAAACGCGCGTATCGGCAGTTTTGCCGACATGACAAGTGACATGAATTATGAGACAATGATGCTGTTGTAATAAATTTAGGGGAACAACAACATGAACAAGCTCACAGTCATCATAGCCCTGCTGCTTGCGCCGCTCGCTGCGCTCCACGCCGCTGAAACGACGGCGTCTCAACCCATTGACCGGGAGACGTTGGACAAATGGTCCGCGCCCTACCGCGGCTGGCACTACCAGCCCGACCATGTGATTTCCGCTGATCCAAAGATCCCCGGGCATCAAGACTTTAAAAGCACGGATGTTCCGTGTGTCTATCAGATGGCGGGGCAGCCTGACAAATGGTACATGAGTTTCATTGGTTTCAACGGCAAAGGGTACAGCAGCTTTGTCGCCGAGAGCACAAACCTTGTCCAGTGGACCAACCCGAAACTGGCGATGGGTTTTGGTAAGGAAGGCGACTTCGATTTCGGCGGCTGCGTGATCGGTGCGTTCCTCTACGAATCGTATGACATCAAGGCTCCGCGTGTTTTGAAAAAACGCGATGGAAAATATTGGACGCTCTATGGCTGCTACCCCAAGCAGGGCGGCTATGAGATCGATCCCGGTTACGAAGGTGTTGCCAGCAGCGATGACGGCATGACCTGGAAACGGGCCAAGGAGAAGTACATCCTTTCCGTTCACGAGCCCGACGTCGGCGCGTGGGAGAAGCAATGTATTTACCAGCCATGGCTGGTTGAATACCAGGGACTGTTTTACAATTTCTACAATGCCAAGCAGACCGACGGCGGTTACCACGAACGGATGGGGCTGGCCACATCAACCAATCTTCTGGACTGGATGCGTTACGTGAAGAATCCCGTTCTGGATAATCGGCCGGGCAGTTATGATGACAACTTTTGTGCTGACGGAAAAGTGTTCCGCGACAACGATCACTGGGTGATGTTTTATTTCGGCGTCGGCAAAGGCGGCGCGCACATCATGGCCGCCTTTTCGCGCGACCTGAAACAGTGGACTGCGCATCCGGAACCGCTCTACAAGGCGGGCGGCAATCCCAGCGGCTTGGACAGTACGTACGCTCACAAGATGTCACTGGTTTACAACCCGAAGAACGAGACGTTTTATCTTTATTACTGCGCCTGCGGCAACAAAGGCCGCGGGATCGGGCTGATCACCAGCAAGCCACTTTCGTAGCCGACTAGACGGAATTTCGGCAATATGAGACAATCCATGAAGGCAAACAATTCGCACGCATTATACATCACTAAAACCTTCGGGGCGGCGCTGTTGAGCATGGGCCTGCCGGCCTTGCTCTGTTCCGCCGACGCCCTCGCGGTGACCACGCCCGGCAAGCCTGCGATTCCTTTCCCGGAAGCCTTGCAGGAGGCCGGGGTTCATTTGTCAAAAATGGCGGATGGGCAAACGGAGAGCCTCATCATCGGCAATGGCGATCT
>Ga0268284_1001352_pt1 | contig 12791 bp, 11 predicted proteins | sample saktaG_14_FD_190137 | JGI IMG/M metagenome (GOLD analysis project Ga0268284, IMG submission 190137) | Saline water microbial communities from Sakinaw Lake, British Columbia, Canada - sak_2013_06_06_40m | ecosystem: Environmental > Aquatic > Non-marine Saline and Alkaline > Saline ... | reverse complement strand
TATGGCGGAGACGGCGTCAGCTTCTCGGACGAGGCCCAGCGTAAGCTGGCCCTGTACGAGGGCGATCCTGCCACAGCCTGCCTTCCCGTCTGCATGGCCAAGACGCAGTACAGTCTTTCGCATGACGCAACGCTGTTAGGCCGTCCGAAGGGCTGGATGCTGCCTGTGCGCGACATTCTCCTGTATCAAGGCGCGGGGTTTGTCGTGCCGGTGGCCGGCGATATCAAGCTGATGCCCGGGACTGCGTCGAATCCCGCCTTCCGTAATGTCGACATCGACACCGCGACGGGCAAGGTCAAGGGCCTGTTTTAGCATCCGAAAGATACGAATGAAAACCAAGGATGAGATCCGTCAGGAGATGCGCGAGAAGCGGAAGACCATCACGAAAGAGGAACGTCGTGAGGCCGGCAAGGAGATCGCCAAGAAACTGGTCGAGAGCGATATTCGCTTGCTGTTGCAGGCGTGGCGTATTGCACTCTATCTGAGCACGGCGCACGAAATTCCGACCCGTTATATTGCTCGGGCCATCTTTGAGGCCGGACGCGAAATCGTTGTTCCCTACTGGAGCGGATCCAAAGAAAAATATCTTCTGACCGAGATGACCCCGACGTCCAAGCTGATTACGGGAAAGCTAGGAATTCGCGAGCCCCGTAAACGAATCCCGATGTTGCCCCTGGATGTCGATCTGTTTATTCTTCCAGGACTTGCCTTCGATACACAGGGCGGACGGCTGGGGTTCGGTGCAGGTATTTATGATGGCATCCTTTCGCAGGCGCGAAAAAGCTCGCCCAAAATTGCGATCGGTTATGATTGGCAAGTCCTTGACGAACCGCTCCCGCTGGAACCGCATGATATTCGCATGGACTGGATCGTGACGGACAAGCGTGTCATCTCCTGCAATAAAAAGTCATGACTGATTACTCAACGCTTTTAAATCCTGAGCAATGCGCTGCGGCCACAGCCGATGATGGCCCGTTGCTTGTGCTTGCTGCTGCTGGAACAGGCAAGACACGTACACTCATCTATCGCGTGGCCCACCTGATTGAAAAGGGAGTCCCTGCGGAATCGCTCTTGCTCCTGACCTTTACAAATCGCGCGGCCAAGGAGATGCTGGAGCGCGCAAAAGCTGTTGCCGGCCCTACGGTCGGGCGGCTCTGGAGCGGCACCTTCCATCATGTGTGCAATCGGTTTTTACGAAGCTTCGCGGATCGTCTGGGGTATCGCAATGATTTTGCGATTCTGGATCAGGACGATGCCTTATCGATTCTCAACACGTGTATGAAGGAACTAGGGTTTGCACGGAAAGATTTCCCCAAAAAGGAAATCATCGCCTCCTTCATTAGTTCGGCAGCCAATCGCATGCTGTCGGTCGCGGATTATTTGAAAGCCTATACAGGCGCACTGGAGGCTGAACCTGCTCACATCATCCGCATTGCGATGCGTTACAAGGAACGGAAGCTTGCGGAAAACATGATGGATTTTGACGACCTGTTGATCAATGGGCTTCGCCTGCTGCAAGAGCAAGAAGACATTCGCACCCACTATCAGCAAAAGTTCCGGCATGTCCTGGTCGATGAATACCAGGATACCAATCTGCTCCAGGCGCAGATGGTGGATATCCTGGCCGCGCATCACCGCAACGTCATGGCGGTCGGTGACGACATGCAATGTATTTACACCTGGCGCGGCGCGGACTTCAACAACATCCGTGAATTTTCAAAACGCTGGCCGGATTCCCGCATCATCAAGATTGAACAGAACTATCGCAGCACGCCGGATATCCTGCGTGTCGCGAACGTCTGCGCGGCAAAGGCTCCGGAGGAATTTAAGAAAACCCTGCGCTCCACGCGTAATTCACGCTGCAAGCCGCGTGTCTTGATGCTTCGGGACGGCGACGAACAAGCCCGCTCCATCATCACCCTGGTTCAGCGTTATCTGGATGACGGGTACTCCCTGAACGACATGGCCATTCTGTATCGCGCGCATTTCCATTCCATCGAACTGCAAATGGCTTTGGCCCGCACACGCCTTCCGTATGTGATCACCTCAGGCCTTGGCGTGTTTGAGCAGGCGCATGTGAAGGATATACTCTCTTTTTTGCGCATTTGCGAAAATCCGCGCGACTATCTAGCCTTTACGCGCCTGATGGGGATGCTGTCCGGGGTGGGCGAAAAGACCGTCGAAGTGCTTTGGACAAAGCTGGGCGGCAGCTTTGAGACGCGCAGTCCCGAGATGCGCGCAAAACTGAACGCCCTGCTCAAACCTGTTGCCCGCGGACAGTGGCAGGAGGTTGACCGGCTCCTGGCTGTTTATCATACCGAAGGTCTCAGCCTGAAAGGCACAGAGGCGGTCGAGCGATTCTGTGATGCATTCTACACCGCTTACTTGCATCGGGCCTACGAGAATCCCGAGAAGCGGGAAGAGGATATCCACGAATTGGCGCTTCAGGTGAGCAAGAACAAAGGCGGCGTGGCGGCCTTCCTGCAGGAAGTCGCGCTGCTCACCAACATCGACCGTGAATACGAAAAGATGGAGGCGAACAACGAACCCACGTTGCACTTGAGCACCGTGCACCAGTCCAAGGGCCTTGAATGGAAGGTGGTCTTTGTCATCTGGGTCTCTGAAGGCATGTTTCCGTCGAGTCGCTCACTGGAAGAAAACGGGAACGACGAAGAAGAACGACGACTCTTTTATGTGGCGGTAACGCGCGCCAAAGACGAGTTGAATCTCTGTGTGCCCAGCATGCGAAAAATGCGCGATGGCGGTGTCTTTTTCTGCAAGCCCTCTCCCTTTATCAAAGAGCTTCCTCGCGACTGTATTCGCGAAAGTTATGGCATACGTTAGCCAAAAATGATGAGGTGTCTGTATGTTTAAAAGGTGTCGATGGTTGTTGGTTATGGGTTGCTTCAGCGCAGCGTCTGCTGTGCAGGCAGGCTCACCGAGTGAACAGAGTATGCGCGTGGCGAAGGAGCGTGTCTTTCCTGCGCTCGTTTTTGTTCGGGTGATCCAACAGACGCATGAAAGCGGCGAGAGGTCGGCCCAAAGCGGCGCAGGCAGTGGTGTGCTGATCTCTGAGGATGGGGAGTTTTTAACGAATTGGCATGTCGTGGATAAAGCGGAGTCGCTCCGCTGTTTGCTGACGGATGGGAGGGTCTATCCGGCTGAGGTGATTGGTTCGGACAAGGACATCGATATTGCCCTCTGCCGCCTGCAACTTCCCAAAGATACGAAGGTTCCGTTTGCGTCATTAGGCAATTCTGATCTTCTCACGGAGGGAGATCCAGTCTATGTCATGGGGGCTCCGTGGGGCTTGAGCCGCTCGATCTCCTCAGGCATCATCTCGTGTACGCGCCGTTATCTCGAAGGCGCGAGCGAATATGCGCTCTGGCTCCAGACGGATGCTTCGATCAATCCTGGAAACTCCGGCGGGCCGGTCGTCAGTCAGCAGGGCGATGTCATCGGCATTACCGCGCGTGGTTCGCTCTATGGCGGCGATCTTGGTTTTGCCATTCCCGCCAAGGAGGCAGCTCTGATTGCGGGTCGCTTGCGCGAATTCAAGCGCATGAACTGGAGCTGGACAGGGTTGCAAATCCAGCCGCTGCGCGACTTTGACAAGAACGTCTATTTCGAGTTTGATTCAGGTGTCATTATTTCGGCGACAGACCCGGAGAGCCCGGCGCGCCGCGCGGGAGTCCTCCCGAAGGATCGCCTCATGGCGATCAACGGGACCCCCGTGACGGCCTTCACGCAGGAAGATCTCCCAGCCGTGAATCGTCAACTGGGGTTATTGGAGAAGGAAAAGCCCGCGACACTTTCGCTCCTGCGCGACCAGGAGACGATCTCCGTCACGGTGACGCCGCGCGAGAAGGGCAAGGTCGAGGGTGTTGAGAAGGAGTTTCCGCGCTGGGACTTCTCCGCGAAGACCATCAATCAGTTTGATACGCCCAATCTCTACTTTTATCAGCAGAAAGGCGTTTTCATTTATGCCGTCAAATATACGGGCAACGCCGCGACGGCAGGCTTAACCCCGAATGATATTATCCTGGATATCGGGGGTCAACCCATTGAAACGCTTGAGCACGTGACCGTCTCCCATCAGGAGGCCATCAAGAATATGTCTACGCAATATCGCATTCCCATGACGGTCTTACGCAATGGGCAGCGCCGCCAGATTATCCTCGATTTCTCGCGTGACTACAAACGTCGTTAAGCCGGGAATGTTTAACAACGTATGAGGATGTACTATCGTATGAAAAAAAAAATCAGCCGCGTCTTTCAATTAATAGCCCTAACCTCCCTCGCGGGGTGCCAGTCTCTTCCGGAAAGCAGTCAACGGACGATTGATTGGACTCAACGCCTTTCGCCTTCCCGCGTCAAAGTCGCCTATTCCTTGCGGTACGACAATAACGAGGCCCCGACATTGGCTGGCGGTGATGAAGGGGAGCGTATGATTTGTGAGCAACGCCCACTTGAAATAGCCGGTTGGCTTGTGGCGCCTGACCGCGTACTGATCCCCGACCCGCTGTTGACGTCACGATTCATTGAAGAGATCCGCGTGACACAGGGAAGCGAATCCGTTCGTGCCACAGAAGCCGAGTACTTCCTTGATCGTGATGCGGTCATGCTCAAACTGGATAAACCGTTGGCTGCATCCCAAGCGCTCATGTTTAAGGGCGACAAGAAGAAAGAAGCCTTCTTTGCAACGTTCGTCAAGGTTGATCATGAATGGCATAGTTCCATCCAGCTCTATAAACGGACTACGACGGTAGATGAAAAAACAGGCGCTTTCCTCTCCGAGGAGGAGTATGGTGTTGTGTTGGATACTCGCGGCCTTCCGACGCGCCTGACGGTTCCCGGGCGTGCTTCCCTTGGAGCCGCAAAGGCCAATTATTCGGAGTGGAAATCCGTCACGCCGGAAACCGTTGCTCAGTGGAACAAGACCATCGCGTCGTATATGGGCTCCCGTCTCTGTCTGATGACGCTTCACTTCCGCAGTCCGAAAGCCTCCAGTGAGGACAGCAACTATCATTTTCCCTCTTCCCGGGATGATGAAGAGAACAGTTCAGCGACGATCCAGTATGCGATTGCCTGCAAGCTCACGCCTACGCAATTCCTTGTGCTCCGCAAGCTCTCTAATGCCCAGACGGCACGGTTAGAAAAAATGGTCATTCAAGGCACGGACAAGAAACCCATCGAAGCCAAGTTTGTTGGAACACTTGCGGAATACGGCGGATTTCTTGTGACCTGTGATAAAGCAGCCGGGGCTCCTGTGCCTCTGTTTCCGACGTGCATCTCCGAGTGTCGCGACCAGTTGATGTCCTTTGTGACAATGACCACCCAAAATGGAGAGCTGATGACCTTCTTTGAGCGCAGCCGTATGTCATCGTTCAGTGAGGGATATCAGTCCATGCTGTTTGCTGAATTACAAGATCATGGACAGGGGGGGCCCGTTTTTGCGTTTGATGCGCAGGGACGTTTGGTGGTGCTGCCGATCATACTCCGGACAAAGGGCGAAGAGCAATCCTACCGGGGCAATGACGCATTGTCGATGTCCGCCAGCAGGATGGCTAAGCTCATCACGGATAATGCGCCCAATCTCTTTGATCCCGCCAATGTCCCACTCTCTGAAATAGACGAAAACCGTATGGCTTGGTTAGGTGCAGACTTGCAAGAGCTCACACCCGAACTGGCCAGTGCAAAAAAAGTAGCGCATCTGGTCAAGGACAGCAATCGCAATAGTGGCGGTCTGGTCACCCTTGTCTATGAAAATTCACCGGCTGCTAAAGCCGGGGTACAGGCGGGGGATGTCCTGTTGCGCTTCTTCCTTCCGGGCCATCAGGCACCGATTAAGGTGACGATAGAAGATGCAGGACGGTTCGGTGACAGCGGGTTCCCATGGGATAGGCTCGATGAACTACCTGAGGAAATGGCCGACCAGATCCCAGCCCCTTGGCCGTCCATAAAGAGTTCGCTCACGGCTACATTAACCGAAATCGGTATTGGCAAGCCCTACATCCTCGAATATGCCCGAAACGGGGAAGTGAAAAAGGTCAACCTGATTGCCGAACAGAGCCCGACGTATTATGGCAACGCTGAAAAGGTGGAATTGAAGGACATCGGTATCTCCGTTTGCGATATGACCTTTGAGGTGATGAACTATCTGAATCGTAAACCGACAGATCCGGGTGTGGTAGTCTCGCGTATCGAAGCAGGGACGCCCGCTGCCGTGGCCGGCATTAAACCCTTTGAACTGCTGACTCACGTCAATGATCAGCCCGTTAAAAATGCTGCGGAACTCAAGAAGCTGACTGAGGGCAAGAAAGAAGTCCGCCTGATGATTCGCCGGCTGAGCCGCGAACGCATCGTTCCGATCAAGCCAGGCGAGAAGGTCGCCACACCGGCCAAGGAAAATTCCGACGCGTAAGCTGTTCAACAGTCATATGAAGGCCTTTCTAAAAATATCTTTTTGGAGATTGATATCTGCGGCGGGCTTGCTGACGTGTGTTGCCTCGGTGTTTGCGTTTCTGGGTCAGGGGTCATGGTTCTTCGACCTCTTTACCCATTTCAGGGTCCAGTACCTTGTCGGCCTTCTCGTGTTGAGCCTGCCTCTGTTGATTGGAAAACATTATAAGGTCGCGTTCCTCTGTTTTGTGTTTGCTCTGATCAACTTTTATTGCATGATGCCGTTGTTTATTTCCAAAGCCAAGGACTCGCCGTGGGAGTATCTTCTAGGCCGCCATCGGGTCATGTTAATCAACATCAATTCGGAATCAGGCCAAGCACGTTTAATCATGGAGGCCATACGCGCAGAGGATCCTGAAATTGTAGTCCTGGAAGAGGTGACCGCATCATGGATGCGCGTGTTGTCAGGCTTGACGAACCGTTTACCCTATTGGGTGGCATCTCCGCGCAGAGACAATTTCGGGGTTGCCTTGTTCTCCAAATACCCGTTGCTGACAAAAAACATTCTTTTTTTAGGCGAGGCGCAGGTGCCCTCGATCCTGGCCTCTGTGAAGATGGATGACCATGCCCTTGAAATTATGGCGACGCATCCGCTTCCCCCGGTAGGATCCGAGTACGCTTCGTTGCGCAACGAACAGCTTGACCGGATTGCAGACTGTATCAAGGGCCGCTCCCCGTTACTATTACTCGGCGACTTAAACGTGACGCCCTGGAGCCCTTATTTTCAACGGTTCATCGAGCAGAGCGGGCTTCACGATAGCGCCAATGGCTTCGGTTTTCAGCCCTCCTGGCCGACACACTTTTCGCTCTTGGGTATTCCCATCGACCACTGCCTTCATTCAAGAGAAATCTATATTACGAACCGAAGGGTGGGCCCCAATGTAGGCTCCGACCATTTTCCGGTGATCATTGATTTCTCCCTTCGGGACAGTTCCGCGCGTTAGCCTCGCGTGAACAATCTTACCCGCCGCCGACAAACTGGATGAGTTCGATCGTGTCGCCCGGCTGAAGCGGTGTTGAAGCCCATAAAGGCGCCGGGATGATCTCGCCATTCTTTTCAACCGCCTTCTGATGAGACGGGACGCCCAGCGCTTCAAAAAGTTCGGCGAGGGTCTTTGCCTCGCCTAACGGACGCTGGTCACCGTTAATCGTAACTGTTTTCATGGGGGCACGCTCCTTACGACGGGTGAATGATCGATTCAAGCGTCATGGATTTGAGGGTCTTGCTGATCGCATCGTTGACGGTTTCCCAGGCCTTCTTTGCCAAACATTTCTTCGCGCGTTTGCAACTCGTTGCTGAATGTACGCAGGGCACAAGGCAGAGATTGCCTTCAACCGCAGTCAGAATGTCTAACAGAGAAATGCTCTTCGGTTCGCGGGCGAGGCGATACCCTCCCCCCGCCCCTCGCGTCACGTGGATAATCCCAGCATTTTTCATAGGCGTAATCACGTGCCACAGGTACTTCTGCGACAACTCCTGGCGCTCCGAAATGGATTGAAGCGTGACGCAACCATCTTTCTGATGCAAGGCGATGTCCATCAATGTTCGGAGACCGTAACGCCCCATGGTCGAGAGTTTCATAAGCGGAGTTCTTTCTATCCAAGTGCCTGCTGAAGATCAGCAACGATGTCCCCAATATCCTCAAGTCCAACAGAAAGCCGGATGAAATCTTGTGTCACGCCTGTCGCCTGCTGCTCCGCCTCAGTCAATTGCTGGTGCGTGGTGGAGGCCGGGTGGATGACGAGGCTCTTGGCGTCCCCGATGTTCGCCAGGAGCGAGAAGAGCTTAAGCTGGTTCACACACGTGACCGCCGCCGCATAGCCTCCTTTGACGCCGAACCCCACAATGCCGCCGAAGCCCTTCTTCAAATACTTCTTTGCCACAGGATGGGTCACGCCGGTTTCAAGTCCCGGATAATTAACCCATGCCACCTGCGGATGCGTGGACAGGAAGCGGGCGACGGCCAAAGCGTTTTCGGAATGCCGCGCCTGACGCAGATGCAGGGTTTCCAGTCCCAGCAGAAATTCCCGCGAATTGAAGGGGCTGACTGTAAAGCCGATATCGCGCATGAGCGAAATGCGGATTTTTGTGCAAAAGCAACTGCTCCCGAGCGCATCCCAGTAAACAAGCCCATGATATCCCGGATCAGGCGCCGTGAACTCCGGGAACTTTCCATTGTTGAAGGGGAAGGAGCCGTTTTCAATGATGACGCCGCCGATAGACGTACCGTGGCCGCCGATATATTTGGTCGCTGAAGCGACGACTATATTCGCCCCATAGTCAAACGGCTTCACAAGACCCACGCCAACCGTATTGTCCACGATCAGCGGAATCCCCGCTTCGCGAGCGACTCCGGCTAGCATCTCAAGATCCGCCACATTGAGTTTCGGATTGCCGATCATCTCGGCATAAAGTCCCTTTGTTTCCGGACGGATGGCCTTGCGGATCACCTCCGCGGACGCATCCGAGGAGAGAAAGGTCACTTGCCGCGCAAGCTTCGGGAAGGTGTTGTGGAATAGCTGATAGGTGCCGCCATACAGATTATCCAGCGTGACAAAGTGATCGCCCGGCCCTGAGATCGCCAGCAGGGCGAAGGTGATCGCCGCCTGCCCAGATGCCGTGGCCAGGGCCATCGTGCCGCCCTCAATCGCCGCCATCCGTTTCTCAAAGACATCCGTGGTGGGATTCATCAGCCGGGTATAAATGTTGCCCGGCTCCTTGAGCGCAAAGAGATTGGCCGCATGTTCAATATCGCGAAAAACGTAGGAGGCGGTCTGGTAGAGCGGAACCGTGCGCGAACCTGTCGTGGGATCAGCAACCTGCCCCGCATGCAAAGCAATCGTCCCTAATCCGTGTTGTGTCGTGTCGTGACTCATAGTCCTCTCCTTTACAGGGTTGAAGTGTTAAACTTTACACGATATTGTCTACTAAGTCAATAGACTGATCACTGGCAGAAATCACTTAACTGTGTGATCAGTTTATGGTCCTCTTCAAAACTTCGGCCGCGTGTTGTGAGGTACCCGCCCGTGATCATGCTGTTCATTCCGGCCAGCATGAGAAGCCCCTGAAAGTCTTTCATCACGGTTTCACGGCCCGCGGCAAACTTAATGATTTTGTCAGGATTGATCAACCTGAAAATCGCAAAGCTTTTGCACGCCTCTGCAGGCGTTATAGGCGAAAGATTTTCAAGCGGTGTCCCTTTCAGCGGAATCAGCACATTCAGCGGGATTCCATCAACCTTGAGTTCCCGGCAGGCGACGGCCATCTTCACACGGTCAGACCACGATTCGCCAAGTCCGAAAATGCCGCCACAGCAAATTTGCACGCCATACTTTTGCAGATATTTAATGGTCTCTATCTTCTCAGCGATCGTATGCGTATCCGCAATCAATTCTGAATAGCGTTCCGGATTGGTCTGAAGGTTCATGTTGAACCGATAAGCGCCATGTTCAGCCAGCAACCGCGCAGTCGCCTCCGATAAAATGCCGAGCGATACACAGATGTTCATGTCCGGGAACTCGCGATGCAAGAGATCCATGATTCCAAGAATCTTCTGGAATTCAGGCGTGGGCTCCCGGTACCCCAATCCGCTCGTGACAATCCCATAAGTCCGGACGCCTTGCTCATAGACCTTTCGGGCGGATTCAATAATCTGCTCGCCATCCATGAGGGGATACGTTTCGATTTCCGTATCGTGGCATTTCGCCTGAGCGCAAAATTTACAATTCTGGTTGCAGACCCCGGATTTTGCATTCACGATTGAACAGGGTACAATCTGAGGGGAAAAGGCATCGCGCACCTTGTTCGCCAGAGAGACGAGATCAAGAATGTCATTCCCTTGCAGGGTGGTCAGCTCAAGGGCTTCTGCTTCCGAGAGGGGCACCCCTTCAAGGATTTTATAGGCGTTTTCAATGGCTGGATGTAACTTCATTTTCTTTCCCTTGCTTATAATGTGGCGAATCGCCTCGTTCGCCCCAAAGGATCTCTTCTCCGATGGAGGCGACGCGCGACTGCAGGCAGTTCCGGCATTGCATGGAGTTTTCATTCATGCAGGGCTTGTTTTCATAGAGCTGATAATGCTGACGATATTCCGTGTCGGTCACGTTGGGCATGATCACATTCGCCCCCGCAAGGAGCCCCTGCTCCCGTCCGTTGTCCGCAAGCGCCTGCAACGCGGTCGTGGAGGCAATATTGACATCGTGCAAATAGAGCCGGGTCACGGCGATCATCTTCAACGCAAGCTGGAGCCGCTTTTCCGAAGCCGCCTTCGAAAGCTCAAGCGCCTCCCCCAGAGGTGTCTGATGATGCGGCAAATAAGGCCCCATCCCGATCATGTCGAGATCCATTTCCCGGAAGCATTCAATGTCCCGCGCCAGATCGTCTATCGTCTGCCCTGGCAGCCCGATCATCACCCCGCTTCCGGTCTGATAGCCGAGCCGCTTCAACATCTGAACACACGCTCTCCTGCGGTCAAAGCTATGATCCGGCGGATGCAGTTGCGCGTACAGCTCTGGAGAAGACGTCTCCAGCCGCAGCAAATACCGATGCGCGCCAGCCTCCCGCCAGCGGCGGTACACCGTTTCGGTCTGTTCCCCCAGACAAAGCGTGATGCCGAGCCGGTCACCGAAGAGCTGCCGCATCCGGTTCAGGAGCTGTTCGATGTAGACCGTGTTTTCCTCGGCTTCAATCTCTCCGGATTGCAGGACGACCGAGCCGTATCCATGATCAAAAGACCATTGCGCCATGCGCACCACATCGTCTGCTGGCAGGCGGTAACGCATCACCTCCTGATTGCTCTTCCGGATGCCGCAATAGAGACAATCCTTGGCGCAGTAATTCCCGAGCTCGATCAAGCCGCGTAGACTCACCCGTTTGCCGATCTGCCTGACTTTCACCTGATAGGCGGCCGCGAACAACTCAACGGTATCTTCCAGGCACAGCAGCTCCATCATCTCGCCATGACTCAATTGATACGGCGCAGCGGATGCCCGCTCCAGAACCGCAATCATGCGACCTCCTCAATGATGCCACCGCCCAGAAGCAGTTCCTGGTCATACAGAACAGCCGATTGCCCGACCGCAGCCGCCAGCAACCCCTCTTCACTCTCCAGCCGATAGGTGTCCGCGCCTGCCGGCACAACCTTCACCTGTACAGGAGTCGAGGCAGAGCGTATCTTGACCGAGGCGGAAAACGGCTCAGCAGGGGACGCTATGGAGACCCAGTTACACAGCCGGATGACGAGGCGATGTTTAATCCGCTCTGAACAGTCGCCCACGACAACCTCATTCGTACAGGGATTGACAGCCGTCACATAGAGCGGTTTCGGCGAAGCGATACCCAGCCCCTTGCGCTGGCCAATGGTGTAATGCCAAAATCCGAGATGTGTTCCAAGGCTGCGTCCCGCGCTGTCGACAATCGTTCCGGGTCTGTCCTGAGCCTCCAGCAACTCGGTATAATCGCCACTGTAAAAATCCTGGCTGTCTGGCTTTGCTTCCGTACACAGGTTAAACTTGCCGGCCATCGCACGGACCTCTGTTTTGTGAAGGCCCCCCAGCGGCAGCAGTAACAGGCCAAGCTGTTCTTGCGTGAGTCGGTATAAAAAGTAGGATTGATCCTTCTGCGCATCGCACGCTTTGGAGAGCGTGAAACGTCCCTGCGCTTCAGCAAGCCGCGCATAGTGGCCGGTCGCAAAGCGCTCAAAAATAATACCGGATGCCAGCGCCAGCCGAGGAAGGATGCCAAACTTGACGAGGCTGTTACAGCGAATGCAGGGATTGGGCGTCCGGCCAGCCAGATACCCCGTGCGAAAATCATTCAAGACGATCTTTTCATATTCATCCGAACAGTCCAGCACCTTGTGCGGGATGCCTATTTCACGGCACACATCGAGAGCCTTCGCGATGTCCTCCGCTTCCCCGGGGCCGAAACAGGCATCCTTTGTGCCGCCTTTGTAGCGGCCTTCCTTCCAGATCTTCATCGTGATACCCATGACATCATGCCCTTGCGCCTTCAAAAGCGCGGCACACACGGATGAATCGACTCCTCCTGACAAACCGACTGCTATCTTCATGAAACATCCATCCTCAATCTTTGTTGTATCCTCACGCTCACCATGCTCATCCTTTTCATATCTGGAAGAAGTATACTTTACGCTATCATGTCTATTCGGTCAATAGACATTACAGCAATCTGTCATTTTCAACTTGCTTTTGTCCGTCAAAAAGGTTAAAAATACATTCACCGTTGGTTACGTCTCTATTAAAAGACAACGGATCCATCTTAAACGTCACGCTTGGAAGAGCGAGGAAGCACCGCAATATGAAGATAA
>Ga0268284_1001351_pt1 | contig 12797 bp, 10 predicted proteins | sample saktaG_14_FD_190137 | JGI IMG/M metagenome (GOLD analysis project Ga0268284, IMG submission 190137) | Saline water microbial communities from Sakinaw Lake, British Columbia, Canada - sak_2013_06_06_40m | ecosystem: Environmental > Aquatic > Non-marine Saline and Alkaline > Saline ... | reverse complement strand
TGGGTATTGGCCGTAAGGGCTCCACCGGGCATGGGTGAAAAAGAGATCACCGGGTTGACCGCGGTAGCCTCAGGCGGCATGTAATACTTGTACATCTGGTCAATAAAGAGCGCCTCAACTTCAAGATACTTTTCATGATCGATGTCGAGGGTGTACTCCGTTCCGCGAAGCCGCTGCCACATGGTCAGGATGTCTACCGCGGCCGTTCCTCCACTGACCGGAGCCATCGACAGATCGATAATATCCGCTCCGCCCTGAATGGCCGCAAAGTTGCAGGCCACGCCCATGCCTGCCGTATCGTGGGTATGAAACTCGATTTCTGTTTCCGGAGGAAGCATCTTTCTTGCGCCCTTGACCGTCTCAAAAACAACAGCAGGAGTTGTCGTGCCGGATGCGTCCTTGAATGCCACACTGTCATAAGGGATACCGGCATCGAGAATTTCCTGCAGCTTGTCGAGATAAAACTGCGGTGTATGGCAATAGGTCTCGTTCAATCCCGGCGGCAGGCCCATCAAGGCGATGACAACCTGGTGGCGAAGCCCTGCATTATGGATGCACTGACCGGAAAAGGAGAGGTTGCGGACATCCATCAGTGCATCGAAATTGCGGATGGTGGTTATCCCGTGCTTTTTAAAAAGACGGGCATGAAGATCGATGATATCGCGGGACTGTGAGACAAGACCGACAACATTGGCGCCGCGGGAAAGGGTCTGAAGGTTGATATCCGGTCCGACAACCTTGCGTGCGGCATCCATCATCGCAAAAGCATCCTCTTCGCAATAAAAGTAAAGACTCTGAAAGCGTGCACCGCCGCCTATTTCAAAATTGTCGGTACCCGCATGAACGGCCGCCTCCAGTGCAGGAAGAAAATCCTCTGTCTTGACCCTGGCGCCGAAACATGACTGAAAACCGTCACGAAAAGAGACGTCCATAAATCTTATTTTTTTCATCAGCTTGGTCCTTTCATGTTAAAAAGCGCAATTGATTGTAATTATTGCCGAACGAACCTCCACCCCTGCATAGTATCTATGCGTCAAGGCGGCGATCCGTACCGGGGAGTTCTTGTGGAATGGAAACCTGCCGGGCTAACCCGGAACTGCGTCAGTCGGTGTCATCACCGAATGCGCCGAGATGACGGAACGAATCCTCTTCAATCCGGCTGTGCAGACTGTTTCCGTGAGCATCCATGGTGACAATCGCAGGAAACGACTTCACCTCAAGATGCCACATCGCTTCGGGGACGCCCATCTCTTCGAGAAAATCGACACCGGTCACTTTTTCAATGCAGCGGGCGTAATACTGCGCTGCCCCGCCTATGGCATTCAGATAGACCGCACCGTGCTCTTTGAGCCCCTGCAGGGTTTTCGGCCCCATGCCGCCTTTACCGATTATTGCTCTCAGTCCGAGTTTCTTTATGACATCCGCCTGAAAAGGTTCTTCACGGATTGATGTGGTCGGACCTGCGGCGGTCACCCTGTAGCTGCCGTCATCATTTTTCATGATAACCGGTCCGCAATGAAAGAGAATTCCGCCGTCAGTATCGAGATGAGCGGGCAGATCGTGGTGCATGATATAGTGGTGGAAAGCATCGCGACCGGTATGCATGGTGCCGTTGACAAGCACGACATCGCCGACCTTCAGAGTTCTGATCTCTGCTTCGGTAACCGGAGCCTGCAGAATGACCTCTTTGCCGGTCAGAGGCATTCCTTCGCCTTTCGCCATCCGTTTGATCTCGTCGGCATTCCGGTACTGCCAGCTTTCAATGACTCCTGTCTCTGGATCGAGCAGAACGCCAAGCCTGCGGTATGCCCAGCAGTTATAGGCTACGGAAACAAAAAAGCTTGCCGGAACACGGTGTGATTTGCCGATTTTACAGCCCAGGAGGGTGGTTTTTCCACCGAATCCCATTGGTCCGATATTCATGGTGTTGGCTTTTTGCAGAATATCCTGTTCGAGACCGTCAAGCTCACTGTCGGGATTCCGGTCGTCAATGGTTCGGAAAAGCTGCTTTTTGGCAAGCTCAAAACCGCTGGTGCGATCGCCTCCGATACCCACCCCGATAACTCCGGGGCTGCACCCCTGGCCCTGCGCCTGATAGACCGCATGCAGCAGACACTTGCGCACGCCGTCAATATCCCGCGAAGCGCTTCCGAGTCCGGGAATTTCGGCGGGCAGAGAGTACTGAATATTTTTATTTTCGCATCCTCCGCCTTTCAGGATCAGCCTGACCTCTATCTCATCCTTTTCCGAAGGTTCAAAGTGAATAACCGGAAAATGGCAGCCGAGATTATTACCGGAGTTTTTGCCGCTGATGGCATCGACCGCATTGGGCCGGAGTTTGCCTGTCCGCGATGCTTCCGCAACAGCCTCTTCAATCTCCCGTTTCATGAAAAGCTGATCGGCTCCCCGCGGCGTATGGATGAAAAAAGTCGGCATGCCTGTATCCTGGCAGACCGGCGAGACATTGTCAACGGCCATATCAATATTGACCGAGATGGTCGACATGGCAAGACCTGCCTGTGAGAGGGGGTCCTCCCGGTCGATAGCGGCTGCAAGGGCACATCGCACATCGCCGGGAAGATTTGCCGATGTTTCGGTAATAAGCGCAAGTATTGATTCCCTGAAATATTGCATATGGTATAACACTGAAAATTACCTGAACCTGAATATTAACCCTTAATCTTTAACAATTTTACCGGACGCCTGTTCCTTGACCAGCAGAACGGGAATGTCGGAAGAACGGAATACCTCTTCTGCGACGCTGCCCATCATGAGCCGTTTGAGACCGGTCCGTCCATGTGATCCCATAATGATGAGATCAGCGCCCCATGAACCGGCCTGTTCAGCGATCACTTTCGCTGCTTCCCCCTTGAGAACGCGTATGTCGGCGCTCAATCCCTTCTTTTTCTCAGCCATGAGAACCCTGGAAAAACTTTCAGGAATGTCGTCATCCTCTTCCGGCTGCGTTACGGCAGCATCGTTGCCTGCCTCGGTTTTCACCGCAGCATTTCCGGAGGAAAGGATATGGATAAACCTGATGTGAGCACCGACCTTCCGGGCGAATTCAACAGCATAGCGCACAGCATTATCCGAAGTTACGGAATAATCTGTCGGACAAAGGATCTTGGCAAGATGAATCATGAGCGTGGGTTTACTCTATGAAAGTGAATGGACGGCCCTGCAACAAAATTTTAATTTACATTTTTTCCTGGCGAATCCACCCGTTTGTTTCGGCACAAATAAAGCGGAAAAGGCGATTCAGCTCTGCCCTGCGGCATTTCGATACTCCCGGACGGAGTTCGTGTATGAACCTTGTTCTTGCCTGCCTGATCAGCCTCCGCTATATTGTTGAAAAGAGTTTTATCGACTTGCTCACATGAAACACAACAGGAATGGCATCGTTCGTTGAAGCACTGAGCCGTCAGGAAGCATATCCTCATGCCACGGGTACCATTGAGGTTGTTGAAACCCACATCTCCTGGATTTTTCTCGCCGGCAGCTATGCATACAAAGTCAAAAAACCTCTGGACCTTGGATTTCTTGACTTTTCAACTCTCGAAAAACGCCGCCACTTCTGCAATGAGGAGCTTCGTCTCAACAGAAGGCTATGCCCTGAAATCTATCTCTCTGTCGTTCCGGTTGTCCGCTCCCCGGAGACTTTTCTTGTTGATGCAGAGGGTGAAGTGGTCGATTATGCCGTTAAAATGGTCCGTTTTGACCGAGCAATGGAGCTGGACAGGATGCTTGGACAGAAACTGCTCAAAAGCGACCATGTCACTCTTCTTGCCGGCATGGTCGCACAATTCCATATGTCACTGTCCGCAGCACCTGCTGAAAGTGAATTTGGCCATCCCGACCATCTTATCAAGCCTGTTCTCGCCAATTTCACCCATACTGAACCTGTCGTCCAGACCCCTGATGAAGCCGCCCGGCTTGAAACCCTCAAGGCATGGACTGCAAAGGAACATCAAAGCCTCTTTGCGCTCTTTCTCCGGAGAAAAAAAGAGGGTTTTATCCGGCAATGCCATGGAGACATGCATACCGGCAATATGGTCCTGTGGAAGAACCGGATTTTCATTTTCGACTGTATCGAGTTCAACGAAAACCTCAGTATCATTGATGTAATCAGCGATCTGGCATTTCTCTTCATGGACCTCATCCATGGCGGTGAAAGGGGGCTGGCATGGAGGCTCCTGAACAGCTATCTCTCTGAAACCGGGGACTACGCGGCACTGCCGCTTCTGAGATTTTATACCGTCTACCGGGCAATGGTCCGGGCAAAAGTTACCGCCATCCGTTACGCACAGAGCTGCAGCAATGGTTCTGCATCTACGATTCTCGAAGAACACCGTTCATACATCAGCCTGGCCCGGGAGTGCACCCTGAAAAAAAAACCTCTGCTCATACTGACTTTCGGGTTGTCCGGCAGTGGAAAAACAAAGGTTTCCGGAGATCTCGCTCCGGAAATTCAGGCTCTTCATATCCGCTCGGATATTGAGCGCAAAAGGCTTGCCGGCCTCAAACCTCTTGAAAGGAGCCGGGAAAAAACAACCATATCACTTTATACGGAAGAAATCAGCCGTCAGACATACCAGAGACTGCTCGACCTTGCAGGGCTCTGCATCAGGGAGGGTGTTGCTGTAATTGTGGATGCAACCTTTCTGAAGGCCTGCGACAGAAAACTGTTCATGGATCTTGCCGAATTCCTGAACTGCCCCTGCAGGATTCTTTCCTTTCATGCTCCTGAAAAGGTGCTGCTGGAAAGAGTACAAAGCCGTTACCTGAGGGGTAACGATGCCTCAGAGGCAGACCCGGCGGTCCTTGCCTCACAGTTTGAAAAACAGGAAAAACTGACCGCTGCCGAGAAAGCGGTCAGTATGGAAATCAACACGGATGGAGCGGTGGACATTCAGGTAATTGCCGCCAGACTGCAATCCTGCTTAACCTGAAAAGGATTGCCGCTTGCAGCCCTGTTCTGATTCAGGCGCCGGCGGATCGGGACAGCAATGCAGGTCACTTACATAACGTTGCCGAAGGCAAAGCGCAATAAAGAACCGGCAAGAGCGCTCAGTACGGCAACAGTAAAACTCAGCCCGGCCATTTCAACAAAACGGCTTTTGAAAGAGAGACCACGAACCACAGAAACATAGAAGCTGAAAAGCCCGATCATGCCGACGGCGGCAAGAAATGCCATAGCAAAACAAAGATAACGGTCCTGAAAAATCAGATAGGGCGCAATCAGCACAAGAAAGGTAACGATATAAGCAAAAACGTTATAGAGTGCCGCCGTCAGAGGATTTTTCCCGCCCTGATCAGATTTTGCCGACAGATATCCGGATGCCGCGATGGAAACGGCTGCGGCAAATCCTGTTATGAATGCCGTCAGGGCCACAAGACGATTGTTCTGCAGGGCAAAGGTCAGACCGGCCAGGACACCCGTCAGCTGGACAATCGCATTATTAAGACCGTGAATGATGGATCCGGTGTATTTCAGACTACCTTCATCGACAAGCACCATAAGAGCCTGTTCATGCTCTTCCTCATCACGGATAATGCCGTTGATCTCCTTGTATGAACCGGGAATACGGCTGTAGACGGCATGAGCTTTCTTTTCAGCAGTTTCCATCAGTTTGACACCGAAGGCAAAGCCGAACACCATGCTGACAAAGTTATAAAACCAGACCTTGACAAGACCCGGACCGACATCTTTTCCCGTATAGGTTTTCCAGACATTATAGTGCCGCATCTCATCATCAGCTATCTGGGAAAGTATGCGGCGGTTTTTAACACCGGTCACCCTGCCGGAAAGATTCTTATAAATCTGATGCTCGGTTATCTCGTTCTTCTGAAACACCGCAGCTGCCTTTGCTTCGAAATCCCTTCCCTTTTTCACGAATTCAGTAGTTAAAAAGTTTTTGAATCCTCTTATCTGGAAAGCGTTGCCGCTTCGATCAGCTCATTCATTCTCGATAAAAACGCGGTTGTCGAATCAAGTCCTCCCTCAAGCATAAGGGCCCCTTCATAAAGCTGTTTCATGGCGGTCCGTATAAGCGGATTTTCGGCATCAGCCTGCATCATTGCGGCAAGATTGCGGATAATCGGATGTGACGTATTGACCTCAAGAATCTTTTTTCCGGCCGGCATGTCACTCCTCATCATCTTCATCATCTTTTCCATCTGACTGTCAAGGCCGTCCTTTCCGCTCACCAGCGTTACCGGAGAACTGACAAGCCGATGCGACTCGATGACATCCTCGATCCCCTCCCCGAGCGTTTCACGGAAAAGCTTCAGTACCGGAGCAATAAGATTTTCGGCAAGCGGTTCGTCCGCTTCCTTCTTCTGTTTTGAAAAGTCAATATCAGCTTTTTCAATGGATTTAAGAGGCTTTTTATCATACTCATGGATCGATGGAATCACAAAAACATCGACTGGATCACTCAGAAGCAGCACCTCGATACCCATATTCTGGAAATACTCAAGGTTGGGATGAGCAAGAAGCTGTGCCCTGCCTGTGCCGGAATGATAGTAAATCTCTTTCTGTTCCTCACCCATCCGGTCCGAGTACTCTTTGAGCGTCACATATTCATTCTCTCCGGTCTTTGTGCTTTCAAACCGCAAAAGATCGATAAGCTTGTCCCGATTGGCGAAGTCCGTGTTCAGTCCGATCTTGATAATCGGCCCGAAAGCCTTGTAGAAGGTCCTGAACTTTTCGGGCTGCTCCTTTGCCAGAGTTTCAAACCAGCCGAGAATCTTTCCGGTCAGAATCTGGCGGATTTTTGCCATCACCGGGCTTGACTGAACAACCTCCCTTGAAACATTCAGCGAAAGATCCTCGGTATCGACAACACCGGCGATAAAACGAAGGTACTCGGGCAGAAGGTCACGGCACTCATTCTGAATCAGCACTTTTTTTACATAGAGCTGCGGACCGTGATTTTCAAGTTCTCCCTGACGGTAAAGCATCTCCATGGGAGCCTCTTTCGGCAGAAAAAGAAGGGCCTTGAAGGTGACCATGCCCTCAACGGAAACCGGCAGATAGTCAAGGGGGTCCTGATATTCGTTTGCGATGAACTTGTAGAACTCATTGACCTCCTCCTCCTTCAGCTCGCTTTTTGAGCGCTGCCAGAGCGCCGTGATGCTGTTGAGCTGTTTTCCGTCGAGGTAGATGGGGAAGTCAACGAAATTGGAATATTTTTTGACAATCTGCTCGACCCGGTACTCTTCGGCGAACTCTTTGGACTCCTCCTTAAGCTTGAACGAAATTCTTGTTCCGCGCAGAGGCTTGTCGATCTTTTCAATCGTATAGGTGCCCTGGCCGCACGAACGCCAGCGGTATCCTTGCGAACCGGGTCCGGCGCTTCTGGTTTCAACCGTCACCTCGTCAGTCACCATAAATACCGAGTAAAATCCGACGCCGAACTGCCCTATCAGGTTACCGTCAAGCTCTTTCTGCTGATCTTTCAGGGACTGCATGAAACCCAGAGTCCCTGACTTTGCAACCGTCCCGAGATTTGCAATCAGCTCCTCTTCAGTCATACCGAGTCCGCTGTCTTCAATGACGAATGTCAGCTCTTTGGGATCAATGGTTATTTTTATTGCAAGCTCCGTATCCCGTTCCGTGATATCCTGATCGGTAAGGGCTTTGAAACGCACTTTACTGAGTGCATCGGAAGCATTTGAGATCAGCTCCCTGAGATATATTTCAGGATGTGTATAAAGCGAATGGACTATAAGGTCCAGAAGCTGCTTCATTTCAGCCTTGTATTCAAACTCCTGAACCGGTGACGTACCGTTACTGTTTATGCTCATGATAAGATGCTTTATTGGTATGGGTTCCTGATGACAAACTTTCCGGTGATACTGTTACCGGCAGCAAAAAAACCTTTCAGTAGAAGGAAAATACTGCCGAAAAAAAAGTCTTTAAATTTAAGGGTGTGTCGCAAAAATAACAAGAGCCGTAAACAAACACTAAAAGCTGACGTTGATTTATTCCCCGCAGCATTTGAAGGGTCCTGACACAGGATCAGGAGCGCCTCAGCTTCCTGCGCGCCGCAGCCTCTCCCTCATAAACGCGCTTGACACCGTCACCGAGAGCTTTTTCGATGTCACGGATATTTGAAACAAGCCTCGCCATGCCCGACAGTTCGACCGATGCGGCCTGATCGGAACCCCACATGGCCCGGTCAAGAGTGACGTGACGTTCGACAAAAGTCGCTCCGAGCGCAACGGCGGCCCATGTTGTGGCAAGCCCTACCTCATGACCTGAATATCCGACCGGAACAGCGGGATAGAGATTTTTGAAGGTTGTAATCATCCGAAGGTTCAGTTCATCGACCGGAGAGGGGTAGGTTGAATTGGTGTGTGCGATGAGAAGAGCGGAAGTGGCGAGTTCATCAACGGTTTTTTCAACCTCTTCCATTGTGGACATGCCGGTAGAGATGATAAGCGGCCTTCCGGTGGCAGCGGTTTTCTTCAGAAGTGCGATATCGGTCAGCGATGCTGAGGCACCCTTGTAACAGGGTGGTTCAAACTGTTCCATAAAATCGACCGAATCCTCATCCCAGCAGGATGCAAACCATAAAATGCCGTGTTGCCTGGAGTAACGATTTATTTCCTGATACTCGTCACGCCCGAACTCAACCTTGTAGCGGTAATCGATGTATTTCATGCGCCCCCAGGGGGTATCACGCTCGATATCGCGCTGGTCCTTCGGTACGCAAAGCTCAGGGGTTCTTTTCTGAAACTTCACGGCGTCACATCCGGCCTGGGCTGCGCCTTCGATAAGTTTTTTTGCAGCCTCAAGCGATCCGTTATGATTGATACCTATTTCGGCAATGACAAAAACCGGATGACCGTCCCCTACTCTTCTCTTTCCTATCGTTACTTCCGCCATAAATTATTCCGGGTAAAACGAACCGTGCATCAGTTGTCGCAAATGCAAAGGCCCGATATTGTTTAATTACTGCCTTCTTATTCAAATAAAAGCAAAAAAAAGCTCACCGCACAGCAAGCCTGCTCAGGAAGTTCTGAGAGATATCATCCACTCGGCAAAATCCCTGAAAGCTCCGTGTCCGCCATCGGCTTTACAGCGATAATGGACGTAAGGATCAACAAAAACGGTTGCATCACCGGGACACGCGGTCAATCCTTCAGCGGCTATCTCACTCATTATTTCCACGTCATTGACGTCATCACCGATATAGGCCAGTTCACATTTTTGAAGTCCGGTTTCAGTCAGTACGGTTTCAAGCATTGAAAGCTTCTCTCTGACACCGAGATAGAGCCTTTTCATGCAGAGCTTTTCCGCCCTCTTCCGGATGCTTGGCGAAACCTCACCGGTCATGATGCAGGTCTCGACTCCTATGTTTCTGAGACGTTCCACACCCATTCCATCCCGTATGGAATAGCGTTTCATCTCCTCACCCCTCTCTGAATAATAAACGCCGTTGTCAGTAAAGACACCGTCATTATCGGAAATAATGAGTTTTATCCTTCCGGCCCTGTTCGCCAGTTCTTCCGTCGTTAATGATAGCATAAAAGTAAATCTCATAAAATTTATCCGGCCAATATATGGCTTTTCCGGCATTTCACAGGAAAACCCCGAAAAAACATCTCTCCTTGAACACGGGAAAATTGCCGCCGGCCGTTTATCAACATTCCATCAACAAAGCACAGGTTCATTATCACGGCAGCACATCAATCGATGTCCGGATTAAAAATAATTTTATTCCATTATATAAAAATATTTTAGCGCGATATCCCGCTCGAACGGCGCCTCTGCTGAGGATAATTTTTCATTGGCGGCTCAATTACAGCCCTGAACACGTGCGGTGTATCAACACGGTACCATGCCAATCCGGTAAAAATATGCCCCGCGAAATTAAAAACATCATCCGCGTTCAGCAGCATGGATAGAATTGAGTGCACTCTGGCAGAAAAAGCATTCCACGGCATCGGACTCAGCCGATCATTTTCAGGGGATCAACCCAAAGGTCAAACTCCTCTGCAGTGACATATCCTGAGGCAATTGCCGCATCGCGCAGGGTTATGCCCGCTGTCACAGCTGTGCCGACAATTTCAGCCGACCTGTAGTAACCGATATGGGGATTCAGCGCCGTTACCAGCATCAGTGAACGGCCCAGATGCATCCGTATCCTTTCCCTGTCCGGCTCAATACCCCTGACGCATCTGTCGGCAAATGAGATGCAGGCGTCACCGAGCAGTTCAGCGGACTGAAGAACATTGGCAATCATCACCGGACCGAAAACATTCAGTTCAAGGTGTCCCTGCATGCCGGCAACGGAGAGCGTCACATCATTGCCGATCACCTGGGCACACACCATGGTAAGGGCTTCCGCCTGGGTCGGATTGACCTTCCCCGGCATGATCGAGGAGCCCGGCTCGTTGGACGGCAGCAGAATCTCCCCCAGACCGCAACGGGGACCGGATGCAAGCAGCCGGATATCATTGGCTATTTTCATCAGGCTGACGGCCGCCTGCTTCAGAGCCCCGTGTGTTTCAACCAGAGCGTCATGGGCGGCAAGCGATTCAAACCTGTTCGGAGCGCAGACAAAGGGATGCTTTGTCATCAGTGCAATGGCGTCAACCGCCTTTTGAGCGAATCCCGCAGGGGAATTGAGTCCCGTCCCGACCGCCGTACCACCGAGAGCAAGCTCGGAGAGATGCGCCGTCGTATGATCGATCGATACAAGGGCATGATCAAGCTGGGAGACATAGCCCGAAAACTCCTGGCCAAGCGTAAGCGGCGTCGCGTCCATCAGGTGGGTTCGTCCCGTCTTCACGATATCCATCATGGAAAGTGACCGCCCTTGAAGCTCATCGCGAAGGTGCCGGATAGCCGGAATGGTCTTGCGGACAAGCATCCGGTATGCCGCAATATGCATGGCTGCGGGAAAGGCATCGTTGGAAGAGTGGGAGCGGTTGACATCATCATTGGGTTTCAGCCTCAGCTCCCCTTCCCCCGGACGTTGGCCGGAGAGAAGATGGGCGCGGTTGGCAATCACCTCGTTCACATTCATATTGGTCTGCGTGCCTGAGCCTGTCTGCCAGATCACCAGCGGAAAGTGGTCGTCAAGTTCTCCCGCAATGATCTCATCGCACACCATGGCTATCGCATTCATCTTGTCAACATCCAGAACACCGAGTTCACAGTTCGCTATTGCCGATGCTTTTTTCAGATACCCGAACGCCTCAATGACCGCCTTCGGCATCGAACCCGGTGGCCCGATCCGGAAATTTTCAAGCGAACGCTGTGTCTGTGCTCCCCAGTAACGGTCGGAAGGAACCCTTACCTCGCCGAGGGTATCTTTCTCAAGACGGTAGTTCATGGCTCTGTAACGGTTAAGGCTGCTTTACCCGATTTCCACTTGTCACGTAAAAAACATCACAGGTAAAAATAACATCAAGCAGAGCCAAAACACAAAAAGGCAGCCACTGTTTTGAACAATGACCGCCTTCTTCCGCTAAAATCAAATCCTCGTGCAGCTCACGCCGCAATACAGCCCTTAAGCGTAAACCTTCCGGTAGTTGTCAATTGCATGCGTAATGCTCTGGCGGCCAATTTCAGCACTCTGGAACTCTTCGACAAGAACGGTTTTATCCTCGAGCGACTTGTACTCTTCAAAGAAGTGCTGCAACTCGGAGGCAAAGTAGGGTGGCAACTGATCGATATTTTGAATGTTGCTCATGCTGACATCGTCTTCAGCAACAGCAATAATCTTGTCGTCGCCCTCTCCATGATCAATCATGCGCATGACGCCGATGACCCTTGCCCTTACCATGCACATCGGAACGATATCAGACTGGGAAATCACAAGAATATCAAGCGGATCATGGTCGTCACCGAGTGTTTTTGGAATGAATCCGTAATTCGCAGGATAGAAAACAGCAGAATAAAGCACACGGTCGAGCTTCAGCATGCCGGTTTTTTTGTCAAGCTCATACTTTGTCTTGCTGCCTTTTGAAATCTCGATAATGGCATTAACAATATTCGGCTGACCTTCACCGATCTCTACATCGTGCCAGGGATTAAAGTTCATAGCGCCTCAGATAGATATTGGGTTATTAAAAAGCTGTGCTATTATAGCAATTTTTTTAAAACGCTCAATGAAAGAAAAAAAGAATTCAGGCGGCAGAAAGTCAAAAAACGCCGGCAGCAGGATCCCGGCGCTTTTCAGGGTTTATTGAGGCCGGGAAAAGTAATCTTTGGTCTCTGCTGCAACTACCGGGCTGAGCACGATCAGGGAGATCAGGTTGGGAAGCGCCATAAGGCCGTTGGCTATGTCGGCGAAGGTCCAGACAGCCTGCAGCGATGCGACGGAACCGACCATGACGGCGCCGACCCATGCCCATCGGTACGGCATGATGAGCTTCTTGCCGAAAAGGTACTCAACCGCTTTTTCACCGTAATAGGACCAGCCGAGTATGGTTGAAAAGACAAAGGTCAGAAGTCCGAAGGTCAGAACGGCATTGCCGATATATGGTACGTCATTGAAAGCCGCGCTGGTAAGTTCAGCGCCTTTCAGGCCGGACTGCCACATGCCGGAATTGACAACAACAATACCTGTTGCAAGACAGACCACGACGGTATCCCAGAAGGTGCCGGTCGAGGAGATGAGCGCCTGTTTCACCGGATGGCTGGTCTGGGCAGCGGCAGCCACGATCGGAGCGCTGCCAAGTCCTGACTCGTTGGAAAAGAGCCCCCGGGCGACACCGAACCGCATCGCCTCCCTGACACCGGCACCGGCAAAACCGCCGATTGCCGCCTGGCCGGTGAA
>Ga0268284_1001349_pt1 | contig 12821 bp, 8 predicted proteins | sample saktaG_14_FD_190137 | JGI IMG/M metagenome (GOLD analysis project Ga0268284, IMG submission 190137) | Saline water microbial communities from Sakinaw Lake, British Columbia, Canada - sak_2013_06_06_40m | ecosystem: Environmental > Aquatic > Non-marine Saline and Alkaline > Saline ... | reverse complement strand
CCAGTCCGCCCTTGTTGGTCAATCTTGTCATATCAACTCCTTGTCTTATTCGTCTTTGAAATGCGACTCCACACAATCCGCACGTTCGACGGCGGTTGATTGCGGCAGCCTTCTTGCGGCTAGTCCTCACAAACCAGCAGTTCCTCGTGGTCACGCCAACAGCCTTTCTTGGGGCGGCTCCATTTCTCATCCGTCCGAGGAGGATCAAGCAGGTCTCCGACCGATTGCCCTTCTTTGAGAACAGCATAGAGAAGCGACTGGCCTCCATAATGGAACGGATTTGGATGTGCGTAACGAACCTCGACAGGGTGGATGCCAGCCTTCAGATCAACCGCTTGGATCATTGCATCACTCGACCGGGTCACAAGTTTGCCGTCAATGTAGACCTCGCCACCGCTGTCGCCATACAAGAAGGCATATTTTGCGCTCTGAGGAACCTTAATCTGCCCCTTGGATACCACACCCGAACAAAGGGGCACAAAGACTCCGCCGCGGTTGCCCGAATCCATGCTGAAGACAAGACTCGGCCAGACGACTTCCCTGTCGGGCTTGACACCCAGCTTCTCCCAGTCTCTTGCCGTCTTCCAGTCTTCTTGGGTGTTGTCGAACATCTTGGGGCTGTAATAAATCTTCGCGTGAACCAGAGGTCGCGTCGCGTACAGGATATCCTCGCGAACCTGACCGATCGGCTTGCTGTCCGCATCGAAACAGGCGACCTTGAGATGCAACCTCGAGCTAGTCCGCATGTTCCGCCCGCGCGGCCGCGAGTACAAGTAGTTCTCTGGCTTGACATCCGCGACACACACCGTGACAGGGCCGGCATACGCCTGCGATGAGGCGGTCGGCTCAGAGCCGTCGAGCGTGTAGCGGATCGTTCCCTGGGTTCCGGCATTGAGCTTGATCACAATCGCATTTGTAAAGACGCGGTCGTTCATGTCGCCCACGAGCCCATCGTAGTCAACCCGAACCGGGCAGAACAGTGTGTCCAGAAGACAATCGGTGCGTTCGAAGCGCTTCGCGTAATCGGCATAGGTCCGACCTGAATCGGGATTATAGATCCGTTCGCACATGGCTGGAAGGCGCCAGCGGAGGCTTGGGATCTCGTTGTCTGCCGACTGCTCCCACGCGCACATCTGGGCCCCCATGACCGGCTGGTCCTGCGATAATTGGACGCCCGCGCTGTTGTCCATGTGTAACTGCCACAGGCGCACGTTCCATTTTTCAAGGAGATACTCAGGAAACCAGGCCTTATTACCCACCACATAGAGCGGCTTCCACGCGGCGTTAATGATCGGATAATCGATCTTCTTCCCTCCGGGTCCTCTGCCGGAAACCAACCAAACCATCGTGACAATGTCGGCAGGAAGTTTCACAGCCCCGCCATCACTTTCGGAGAAGCCACCCCACCGCATGGTTGTCTTGCCATGCTTCTTGACGATCTGGTCGAGACGAACAATGTGATGGTTAAAAAGATCCCGCGTGGTCTCCAGTCCGTGCGCCTTCATGTATGCCTTCTCTTCGGGCAACTCGCCCGACCCGGTCAGAGTGGCCTCATCGGTACCAATGTGAAAATAGGGACTTGACTTGAAGACCTCGCACATTTCGCCGATCAGCGTGTTGAATGCCTCGTAGGCTTTCTCGCTGGCCATGTTGATACAACCAAGACCTGGCCGTCCGAAAGGCTCGATTTGCTTCAGCTTGCCAGAATGCCCGGGGGTCTCCAATTCAGGGATGAGCGTGACGCCACGCTCATCAGCAAACTTGACCACATCGACAAGTTCTTCCCATGTGTAGTGGCGTCGACCTTTCTTTCCGTCGACCGACGGCAAGGAAGGAAATGCCCGAGTCGGGAATACGAACGATTCGTTGTCGGTGAGGTGGAGATGGAGATAATTGACCTTGTAGAGCCGGCTCATCACGATGATGTCCTTAAGAGCCTGTGCCGGATGCCACTGCCGGGCACAATCGATCATCAGTCCGCGATAGGAGGACTCTGGCTCATCCACAATCGTTGCACCTGGAATCACCCACACGTTGCCCTGTTGCTCCAGCATCTGAAGAAGGGTCACAGTCCCCCATGCCACGCCGCGATAACTATTACCTTGAATGACCGCGCCCTGGGGTCCAGACACCAGCGTATATCCTTCCGCGTTTGTCCCTTTGACAAGGGCAAGCGCAATATCTGATGGATCTCCACTGCCTTCATCTACTTTAAGTTTTAGGGCCGTTGTTAGGTAAATTTCTTCTGCAACCACCTCTGCCAATGGCTTCAACGCTGCATCCTTGTAAACGATGCGGCTTGTCGCGGTCAGTGTTATTTTTGCGTCGCTCTGCTTGACGCTTTTGGGATAGGGCACCAAATTTAATGGGGTTGCGGCTTGCATCGTTGCACACATGGCCATGCACACGCAGGCGGCGATCATCAGTTTTCTCATTTTGCATCTCCTTTGTAAACACTGTGGGCTTCGTTACCTTCTTTGTCAACAGCGTGAAGCATCTGTAACGGGGCGACAAGCGCCACTAACACGAAAAAAAATTCATTTTGTCCATATTCTACAGACTCTTTCAAGCACTAGCATCCCATAGCGTTTGCCAGAAATATTCCAGTCCGAATCGGCATCGGACACGCTATACACAAGTAGACAGCTTACGATTTCCGTCTTAAAAATGCAATTGTTTTTTTTGGTAAAAATAGCATGGCACTTCACTTTTAGCAACTTGAAGAGTACCCTCATAGGCTGCTTTTTAGCATTCTTATAAGGGAAAACAGCAGATTTTCGAATTCTGAACAGCAGAATATCGAAGTCTTCCATCTCCCTGTACCTTGAGCGTTAAGAGTTTTGCGTTTGATCGTTAAGTGTAACTCTCAACGGCGCGCTTTTTCAATGACGGCCGGCGCCCAAGAGCGCCTCAACGATTCCCTGTGAAATCATGTCGGCAACCAATTCGCCACCTTTGCAGTGGAGATGCACGCCATCACCGGTTAATATACCTTTTTGGGAAAAGCGCAGGCTCCCATCTAAACGCAACTCCGGATTATTATTCTGCAAATAGGCAAAGCATGCTTTCCTCAAGTCAACCAGTGTTGTCCCCGTGTCCGCAGCCACCTTACGGGTTATCGCCGCATATTCGTCGCACCGGGCGTTGTTGACATTGTCCGGCAACGGCGAGTCGCCCCAGACGGCAAGCGTAGCCAGCACCGGCACGGCTTTGTTGGCCTTCGCAGTCGCCACCATGTCGCTCAACGCTTTCTCGAAGTCCGCCGGCGTGGTCTTTCTCCACCAGATGTCATTGATGCCGATATAGATCACCGCCACCTCAGGCTTATCCTCTGCCAGATACTCGGCAAACGGCCGGGGCTTGGTGCCGCCCGCGTGGCTCTTGCTTCCTCCCGGCGTGTCGTCACCATCCCGCAATGTCAACGCGCCACCGCCGTTGACCCCGTGATTGATCAATTTGATCTCGAAATCTTTTGTCCCTTCACCCGCCTTGAGCGCCTGAGCAATGACCCCGATGTATCCGCCACCCCACGTAATGGAATCACCGAAAAACGCGATCTTCATCGCATTTTTCAACGGTGTGCTTTTTCCGCTCAGATTTACACGGCCAGCACTTTCGTATGCCTTCTGCCGCTCTGCCTTTGCTTTTTCAGACACATCGTAGGGAGGATTGATCGCCTGGACCGGCTTCGCTGGGACCAGCTCGCCGGTCTTGAGAATCGCGGCTGTATAGATGCCAGCGGGATATCCCGCTGGATTGCGGAATCCGACATGCGCCAGTTGTTTAGCCGTCAACGCCTCGGGGCTGTTGCCAAAAACGATCTGATCAACTCCCCCGCCACGTTTAAGGCCTTTCCATTTTCGGATCACCAGCTCTTTTTCCTCGTTCCATGCGAGTGTACGGCTGTCGGCCACATGCAGGACATTGCTTCCGGTTTCATATTCGATAAAGCCATGCGCCTGCACATCCAATGCGCCCAGCGTCTCCTTATGCCCGTTGAGTTCCAACACCGCAAGATCGCCGGTGAATTTCAGAGGCTGGCGATCCGCGATCTGCTCGTCGGCGCCCCAGCGCAGTGTCGCATCGGCATTCATCACGAGAGGCCCAGAGACTGCGTTCATACCCGCAGGCTTGGCGAGGGTGATCACCCCGCCGCCTATTGTGTATAAACCGCTTAACGTGTTGGGGGCCGTGCCGCTCACAATCGTACCATGACCGCCATGCCAGGCCAGGCTGCCTTCGCCAATGATCGCCCCAGACAGCGCCGAACTGTTGCCGCCCGTACCGAATTCCCAGGTTGCGCCTTTCACAACCGTCACCGTGCCAGCGTGCGGCCCCGAGGGACTCATCACGGCACTCCACGAGGCGTTGCTGGCAATCATAAAATTTCTCTCGGTGGGCACAGCAGCCGCCCAAAACGCACCGCCATTCATCAACACCTCTTGCGTGCCGGTTCCCAGAGCCGCCCGATGGGCAGCAAAAAGCAGGCTGTTCGCGATCGTGATCGGGCCCGTGAATCCCGTGTTGTCTCCCGCTAAGCCCACGCATCCGCCATTCTCGCTGGCAAACGTAAGCCGTCCGCTCCCGCTCAAACGTCCGTGAATCGTCAATAGCTCACCGCCCAGATACCAGCGGTTCTCATTGCCGATCATCAGACTTCCCGCCAGCTTGATGTCGCTGTTAATGCTCTGCACGGCTCCGTTGCCTGCGAGTTTGAGAAAGTGGATTTTCCCGCCATCGTCGAACGACAGCGTATTGCTCACGATCATATACGAGAAAGCCCCAACCGGATTGAAGGTCACCGACCGGACCGCCTGGTCGCCATTGAGGCACACGGTCACGTTTGTCGAGGCTTCGGGAAATAGGACATTGTCACCCGAACGCGGAAAGCCCGTGGCTGGGTTCCAGTTTGACGGCGTATTCCAGAATCCGTCTTTACCCGCGCCTGTCCAAACATAATCTGCGGCGTAACTCGCTGCGGTCAACACAACACCACATAACACAACAACACTTAACATTCTCTTCATTTCATCCCCCTTTTTCATCACATATTTCGAATCGGTTTGGAAGGCACGGTCAGTGTCGATGTTGATCGTGCCGTTTATGGCAACACAACGAGGTCGTCAAACCACGCCTCAACCCCGATTGATCTCAAACCGATTTTGCCTGTCAGAAAAGGGTTCTGTGTGTCGGTATACTCGATGCGCAATCCAGGATCGCCGACCAGCGGGTTGAACCAGACCTTGAGCCGGTTACCTTTCGCTTCCACGCGTAGGCGATTCCAAGTGCCGGGCTCGATTTTACAGGCAAGCCGCGTCAGGTCAAAACTCGCGAGCTGCTGCCAATTATTATTCATCTTGCCTAGATAGAGCGTCCGTGTGTCGAAGCCCACATAATATCCCTGCATCTGGTCCATGCCGGGGCCGGGGTTGCTCACGCGCAAGATCAAGCCCGCATTGCCGTTGTCGCTCTTGAGCATCGCGGCGACCTCGATCTGGTAATCGCCCCACTCTTCTTTGCCGGTTACCATCTTGGTGTTCGGAGACAAGGGCAGATAGTCAGCCGCGATTGCTGCGCCGTAAATGCTCCAGCCGTCCGGGGCGTGAACGGGCGGCTCGCTGCCCTGGAAGTCTTCAAACAAGAGCGCGGTGGAGCGTCCGGTCGCGTGGCGGCGCACAGCCTCGGCCTCGGCATACGAGACCGGCGTGCAGTCCGGCCACAGCAGGCCGCACCAGGGGATCGTGGGCTCGGGCGTATTGTCCGGCGTGCCCCAGTACCAGCGGCAATTCGAGTTGCCGACCATCAGCTCCCAGCACAGGAACACGCCGGGCACGGTCTTGTTGGCGGCTTTGCGTTTTTCCAGCCAGTGCATGACTTCCACAGGCGCGCCCGAGCTGGGCCGCGGGGCGAACCAGCGTGCTCCGGCCTCTGTGAAAACCGTGCCCTTGGCGGGATTCATGTCGGCCTGACGATCCCAAGAGGCCCAGTCGGCGGTATAGTTGTGGGCGTTGACGATGTCTGTCTGCGGATGATCGTCCCAACACGCGATGACGGGCTGCAGGGGCTTCAGTTCCTTGGCCCAGCCATACCCCAGTTCGCGAAGCTTGAGTGAGAATTTATCCTGCCCGGTGGGTTCGTTATAGATCTCCCAAAAACGTACGCGCGGATCAGCCCGGTAGAGACGGATGACATCTTGAACGTAGGTCTTAAACTTAGGCAGGTTCTCGTCCTTGCGCTCCGCGTCCTGCAGTGCCGCCCAGCGTCCGTTGTGACGCCCCGGCACAGAGGGCGGCGTCTCCAAGGTAATGCCCGTACGGTTCCAGCAATCATCGAAGAAAACGAACCCTGGCTTGATGCCGTGCCGGTCACAAAGCTTGAGGAATGCCTCGATCCGCTCGAGAAACACCTCTTTTTCGGTATCATAAGCGATGTTGTGCAGGTAAACGCGCAGGGTGTTGATGCCGAAGTATTTCACCGCTGCCGCCAATTCGCGGTCAATCGCCTCTGGATTGAACGCATGCCACAACTGAATCTGGTTGGCCGCATACGCAGGCGTGTAGTTGGACCCGATCCACGTTGACGTGTCGTATGATTTCATCAAGTCAGCCTTGACCGCTTCTTCGCCACATGCGACCGCCACGGAGAGGGCAACGTAAAGCGAGATCATCTGTGTATTCATATTGATATGTTGTTGTGTTTGCTTTTATGAGGACCGCTTCATCCAAAGTGGGGCCGTAACAAACCAGAGGATCGTTCCCGCCAACAGGATGAGCCGGTTAACCTCGATGCTGAGGGTCTTGCCGGCGCAGAGTAAGGACGAGACCAGCATGCCGGCCAGAATCAGCCACGAAAAAAGAGCCGCTATTTTCTTCATACCTTAAACCCTCCATCAGCTAAGCGGCGTTGCGCAAATTTACTCATGACGAGATAGAGCACACCCGCTGCGAACCAGCCCGGCAAGCCCAGAAAGAAGATTTGTACGCCCGCGACTTTGTTCATTACGACACAGGCCGCCAGCGCCAGCAGCCAGGCTGCCAACGGAGGCCACCAGTTGCGCAGCCCCGCCCGCTCGGCATAAAAATCAACCATGCCAAACTTCTTCATAAAATAGTGATCAGCGAAAATCACGGCGCCCATCGGACAAAGCGCGAGACCATAAAGCGCGGCCACATCGAGAAACTTGGAACAGAGTCCCGGAAAAATTCCGACCACACTGGCGACCACCCCAGCAGCCAGCGTCACATGGAAACGGGTCCACCTCGGGTGCAGGGACTGAAAGGCCAACCCCGCACGGTAGATGATCGGATTGGCCGTAGTCCAGCCCGCGATGAAGACAAGGATGATGCCTGCCCAGCCAGCGATGCCGAACACGAGGGAAGCGGGCGTGATCGCCACGTCAGCACTGTTGCGATGAATTTGCACAGCATAGAGCAGACCCGCGCAGATCCACGCCATGTAGTGACCAAAGAACATGCCTGCTGCCGAAGCGAAGCCATAGCTGGACTTCTTCGCGAACCGGAAGATTGAAAGGTCGCCCATGCCCCAGTGCCAAGCCATGTTCCCGAACCACGAGAAGAACATCACGTGCCAGAAGGTAAACTTGATGCGTCCCGGCTGCACCTGCCCCGGCCAGATGGACTCATTGGCCACACGCCAGAAGTCGCTGAACGAAGCAATGCCCAGCTCGGGCAACGAGGCAATGCCGAACACGGCAAACATCACCACCATCCAAGGCGCCGCAATGTTTGCGAAATGCGAAAGCGCTGCATAGCCGCGCGCCGCCAGATAAGCGAACAGCAGCCCCGTTCCAAACACGATCAGCGACAAGCCTAGCCCGGAGGGAAGCCAGTCATTCAGCCCTGGCATGGTCATTCCCAGTGGCCACGCGACAGCGGTCGCAGAGACATAGATCATGGCTGCGGCCACACAGCACCACAACACGCCATTGGCCAGATTGTAGATTTTAACAAGCGAAGCCCCGCCGATTTTTTCAAGTTGGAAATAGAGCGTCAGCCGGTGCTTCACCGCAATGGGTGCCGTGACATACGTCCACGTCAGCACCGCCAACAAGTTGCCGACGAGCAGACCGGCCAGCAGATCAAAAGCGCTCACGCCGTGCACGACGAAAAGCGGACCGATCAGCAGTTCCGTTCCCGCCACATGCTCTCCGGCAAACATACCGAGAAAACTCCGCAGCCCCCGGGTGCAACGCTCCGGCACGGGTTCGCGCTCGAATTCTTCTACGGGCTCTATAAGATGTTTTTTGTTGTCACTCATACGACCATCCTCACCAGCGTGAAACACGCTTCAATAATTCGGACTGACACGAAGGCTCAGCATCCACCCACAGCATGATCCCTGTCCGGTCCACGCGCTGAATGAAATCGTCCAACTCCTCTGTCTTCAAATCAACGATGACACTCTTGCCGGCTTCCTGAATCTTCCTGATCAGCGGAACCCATTGCAGGATCGGCGTGTCTACGCCATAGCCTTGCACCCATTGAATCGCTTTCACGTGAGGCAGTGTCAAGATCGCATCGATATGCCGGGCCACGCCTTTGCCATCCAGATGGAAGACATTGTGTACGAAGCATTCAGCCTCCTGACGAAGAACAGGCATGCAAAATTCATTGAAGTGCTCTGGTGACAGATTGACGGCAAAATCGCACGCCAACACATTGAATGTTTCAAAGGAGGGCAGATTCATCCAGGTGACAGAGGGTTGCCCATGCGCTTTTAAGAGGCGGTCGAAATGGCGATACACCTCTGGATACTCTGCAAAAGCCGCTTGGATGAGTCGATGCAACGCTTCGGGCTGATCCACGACATCCAGGCAAACGCGTTCTGCTCCGCGTAAGCCTGCCGTGCAGTCAATGCCGGCATACATATCCGTGTATCCCACCAGAAAGCGCCCTTCAGCTATTTCAAGAGCGCGATGTGTCAACTCCTCAACTTTTTTGAAATACCGATTTTCTTTTTGTACGGTCAGCCGTGGTAAACGTTCAAGATCATCTACGCACGGATGAACCCAGGCCGTCACATCGTCAAACGTCGGCTTCTGCCCAAGGAACAAGTTGTAAACGACTGCGCTGAGGTTGGGCCAGAAGACGGGAAAGGTTTCTCCCAAAAAAGAGTTTGTCTCGAGAGACTCTAAAAAAGTCCGAACTTGAAACTCCGCATCCATCCAACGTGCTTCAGCGTTGGTCCAATGTCCTTTGTCAATCCGATGTTGCTCGTATTCCTTGTTATGATGAAAAAAGCGCACCGGAGGTCGGTCGATCCATTTTTGATCATACCAAGCATTGATGCGCGCCATGCTCTCGTCAAAATCTGGCTTGCTCTCCATGTTAATATTACGTGTCATTTGTGTGTTGATTTACTTGTGGAATATATTATCAAATGCCGAAGATAAACACAATTCGTGAAAGCGGAAAAATATTTTGCACGATCCATGGAAAATCGTCTGGGCGCGCTTCCAGCCAGAAAACGAATACGACTTCCGCATAAAAAATTCCAATAAAAAAATTTAAAAACGCTGGTTCTCTCTTGGTCTTTCTGTTAATGTTAAAAAATAGGTTAAGTTTGAAACTTATTCTAGGGAGTACAAAAACAAGTAATACAAAGGAATGGACATCATGAAGTCAACCTTGAGTGCATTGTGTATGGGCGTGGCGGCGAGTATCGCACTCACCGTCCGTGCGGCTACGCCGGTAAACGACAACTTTATCGACGCGATCGAGTTATCGGGTAACAGCGGCAGTTTGTCTGGCAACAACAACATCGATGCCACGTTTGAAACGGGCGAACAAGACTGTGTTTATGGCGACGTTACTAGCACGGTTTGGTTTAAATGGGTCTGTGAATCAGTCGGTACTTTAACTCTTTCTTCGCTAGGTTCGCGGGACACCACAGGAGGGGAATGGGATGTCTGCCTTGGCGTCTATTCAGGGCCGACGCTCACCGGACTAACCAAGCTTGCGGAACAGGATACAGGGTATGAAGAAGAAATGAGCCTAAATGTATCGTCCGGCACTACGTATTATATTCAGATGGGGGGCTTTGGCAATGCTGTGGCGACCAACATTCTGCTCACCTGGTCCTACGTGCCGCTGGCGACGGTCGACGTGGGCGGCTATATCACAAACCCGAAAAGTGAAATCGGCAGCCTCAACACCGCAAACATGACCAACAATACCACCTTCGGCTGGCAAACCGGCGGTTGCGCGATTCCGGTCATCAACAACGGTTTTCTGTTTTCCCTAGACAGCGGCGGGGGCAATTATTTCAATTACACAGGGGATATTTCGGGCACGGGCGGACTCTCGATAGCTGCTGGGGGAATCGGCATACTCCACATCGGCGGCAGCGTGGGCAACACCTACTCTGGCGTTACCACAGTGAACAGTGGTCCCGTGAGTCTCGAGAAAAGTTCCGGCAACGCATTGTGTGGAGCTATCACAGTGCAGGGCGCACCTTCTGATAATTTCCCGAACATGGGCAATGTGGTATGGACTGCGGCTGATCAGATCAGCGACGCCTCTGACGTAACCCTTACTGCTTCGACATTCTTGAATCTGGCAGGTTTCTCGGATACGATCAACGAACTGCATCTGGTGACTGGTTCCCATGTTCAAACAGCGGTTGGCGGCGTGCTCAAAGTGGCTAAGCTATTCCTAAACGGTGAGCAACAGCCAGATGTGGCGTATATTGCCGGAGACGGTTACATCTTTGGGACGGGGTACATCGAAGTGGGCGCCTCAGGGCCACCCGTCATCACTGATCCTCCTGCTGAGCCTGTCAACCCCGTGCCGGCCACTGCGTCCACGACTGTCCATCCGGCGTTTCTGACCAAACTTGATTGGGACGATAGCGCCCGAGCTGTCAGCTACGATGTCTATCTCTGGCCTGCCTCGGCACCGGATCTGATTCCGGGGATCGATGCGCCGACCGCGAACGTCAGCCTCAGCGATTATTCCATCCCCGCCGACTTGAATTCATTGACCGAATACAAATGGCAGGTGGTTGCCAAGAACGGGTTTGGCGATTTCAACGGCGCGGTGTGGACATTCACCACCGTGGATCGCCGGGACATCAGTTCAACCCTGACCCCCGGACCTCATGGACCCGCAGAAGGCATGTTGATCGACGCCACTGTTGGCATTGGCAACACTGGCCGGTTGGTGGGCTCCACCCAGACCTATTGGGGCAGCGGAGGCTTCTCGGTAGACCTGAACCTTAACGGCAATATGCTCATTGTCGACACCGGCCACGGCAACCATATGGATGCCAGCGGCTCGGTCTTCGGCAACGGAGACGTGCGTTGGCAGGGTCCCGTGCTCCACATCACTGGCAGTGTTGGCAACTCCTATACCGGCACGACCTACGTATCCAGCGCTGTGTCACTCGGCAAGAGTTCAGGCAATGCGCTGTGCGGCACCATCACGGCGGACACTGGCGCCACCTTGACTTGGGCCGGACCTGACCAGATCGAAGACACCTCGGTCGTGACCCTTGTGACTACAGGGACACTGCTGAATCTGGCCGGTTATTCCGAGAAGTTCGCCAGCCTGACACTGGAGACCGGCACCTCCGTGGAGACCGGCTCAGGCGGCGTCCTGACTGTGACCTCGCTGACCCTGGGCGCCACCACGTATACCCTCGGCATGTTTGACAATACGAGCTCGCCCGACTTTATCACCGGCACGGGCTATATCCAGGTCGTCGAAAAGATTAAGCCCGGAACCGTCATCTCCTTGCAATAGCCAGCGCCATTGCCAGATGATTAACAGGGTGAATCGCACGAATGCGTTTCACCCTGTTCTATTCCCCCCCCCTGCTCCTTTTCGCCAATATGAGCCCTGAATGCACGAGCAAATGCTCCTGATGCGGATCCATGAAAAATGTAACTTTACTTCCTAAAGTCAGTCTTGTCAATAAGGCCAGATAAGGAGTTATTTATGCGAAGACTAATCTACTGTGGGGTGCTGGCACTCGCACTTTCCGCGCACGCGGACTTCACCATCCACGTGGACGCGCAGACTCAAACATACACCATACTCGACTCGGGAAAACCTGTTTTGACCTACAACTACGGGATTGTTCCTGTACCCGAAGGCATCACTGGGAAATATGCGGTACAACGCAGCAACTATATCCATCCACTCTATGGCCCAAACGGAGAAGTGCTGACCGCCGACTTTCAGAAAGATCATGCGCACCATCGGGGCATCTACTGGGCTTGGCCAGAGGTGACCTACAAGGGCGACAACCGTGATCTGCACGCTTTGCAGGGCATCTTTGCACGCCCTGTGCGCATGATTAGACAGGAAGCAACCAAGGATAGTGCCATCATCGAGACCGAGCATGTCTGGAAATGGGGCGACACCGAAGAGATCGTCAGGGAACAGGCCACCATCTCTGTCACGCCAGCGAAGGATGGCTTGCGCATCATCGATTTCCAGTTCCGTCTGGAAGGGATAAAGCCGGATGTGACCATTGCCCGTCGCCAGCAAAGCGCGTATGGAGGCTTCAATGTGCGGATGTCCGCACGCAAAGATCAGGTCATCACCAAACATATCGGCAATGCCGCCCTGTTCCCGCAGGAGTCCTGGGCTGAACTTCTCGGCGTTCCGCCAGGAGGCAAGGAACCGATTGGGGTCTTCCTGCTGCAGAAGCCGACCAACCCCCTCTATCCTGGCGACTGGCAGGACTATTCAGATCTGAACTGGCTTCAGCCAACCTTTCCGTCAAAAGGTATGGCCTTTGCCCTGACACCCGGCAAGCCGCTCGATTTAGCTTACCGGGTCATTATCCGAAGCGGT
>Ga0268284_1001348_pt1 | contig 12837 bp, 6 predicted proteins | sample saktaG_14_FD_190137 | JGI IMG/M metagenome (GOLD analysis project Ga0268284, IMG submission 190137) | Saline water microbial communities from Sakinaw Lake, British Columbia, Canada - sak_2013_06_06_40m | ecosystem: Environmental > Aquatic > Non-marine Saline and Alkaline > Saline ... | reverse complement strand
CAAACCCCTGCCGCCGCCCTTCTATACGCTCTTCACACGTATCAGAAAAAATGATACGATCTATGCTGAAGCGTCCCAGACAGTCTATGTGCCTCAGGTGGTCAAGATTCAGTGGGATGCCGCCGCCGTCAACCTCTTCAAGCAGGATCTCTACACCGACGGAAGCGAGCCATTTATCAGAATCTACCACACGACAGAAGCTGCAGCGAACGCCGCCATAGCCAGCCTCCCCGGCCAAGTACAAGGACTCTTCCCTTCCGAGATGAACATCCGCGTGACCACGAACAGTGTCGTGGGAGATTATAAGAACCTCCAGATTGTTGTGGGCGATAATGTTATTACAAATGGCGTTTCAATAATTCCCCCTCGTGGAAAATTGATTTCTGCAAACGACTACTTTCAGACAGCATCCCCCCAATCAGAGTGCCGTGTCTATTTAAGAACGGAACGGTATGAACTTTTGCATGTTGTAAAAGACTTAGCGAGCATGACCAACCCTGATTTTGATATCGAGACATTTGAAGCGTTTGACGAAATAGCCCTTCTATGGCTTGTGGCAAAAACAAGTACGCATGAATTAGGACACGCATTCGGACTTGTTGCCCCGCTTTTAGGAGGGGTGCAAAATCATGATCCGAGACCGTACAACCAAAAAAGCATCATGATGCCGGGAGGTCGGGGCTCAACCGTTGATGGACTTTTGGGTGATGCAGAATGGTTATTGGTTCAGGAAAGGTATTTAGACTTTGTTTTGCCAAAATGAGGAGGAGTTATGAAAAATACAATAGTCGCTATGTTAAGTTCACTAAGTTGTTTTCTTGCTTTTGCTGAGGGATATTCGACAGAGGATGCCATGACGACTGTTCCGCAATTAGTTCGATTTGCTGATATTGTTGGTGTTGGAACACCCACCAATTGTACAGATCAAGGTGTCACCATCAACGTCTCATCATACTGGCTTGGCAACCCGGGAAGCAACACGCTCTATCTGTCGACAGCGAGTTATGGCACACCCATGCCGACACTTTCAAACGGCTTAAGCGTTGTCTTCTTTGCGACCACTAATCTGCATGTCTATTTGAATGATGTTGGCTGGAACGAGAACTGGGATTTTAATGTTGGAGTTAGCGTCTTTGACTGGAACTATCCCTTTTCAAGAACTAAATCCCCACCTGCCATTCCTCTGTCATTAGTGGGGAATGAAAGAAGTGTTTTTCAGGTAAATGAGGAGGAGGGAACCCTTGCTCTCTTTGCCTCTAACCTAGTGCAGTGCATGCGAATTCAGCCCAATGTGACGAATTACTATAACCTTGTTAAAATCACTTCATTCAGTGACAAAGACAAGCGAGTCAAGGCTGACAAGATATGGAGTTTGTTTAACAGTGTCAGTCATGACAGCCTTCCCATGATTGACCTTATGGCCGCTGATACGAACCTGCCGCCTTTTATGCTCAACTGGGCCAAAGCACGGCGAAATACTCTGCTTAAACAATAGAGACAACAACTATGCCAATCAAATACATCCCCTATTACCCGGAGACGATTGAAGGTCAGGCGATCCTGAATAACTTCAAGCGGACACAACGCCTTTTGAAGTATCGAGACAATGATGCCATCATTGCGCGCATTGAACGCGGGATGCCGCTTTATGAGGTCGTCGCTACAGAAAAGGTCGGCAAGAAGAAAACGGACAACCTTCTCATCCGGGGTGAATGCCTCTCCGCCTGCGCTTATCTCAAGGATAAGGGCGTTGAGGTCGATCTGGTTTATATTGACCCGCCTTTCGCCTCCGGCATGGACTATGCAAAGAAAATCTTTATCCGCCAGAACCCCACGGTCGCCCAGGTCATCGCTCAAGCCGAGGTAAACCTAGATGATGATCAACTCAAGGCTTTCGAAGAAAAGATGTATGGCGATATCTGGGACAAGGAACGTTACCTGAACTGGATGTACGAAAACCTCATGGCCATCAAATCTGTCATGTCGCCCAATGCATCCATTTATGTTCACTTAGATTGGCATATTGGGCATTATGTCAAAATCTTGATGGACGAGGTTTTTGGAGAAGATAATTTTCGAAATGAAATTATTTGGCATTACTATAATAAAATGCAAGGTAATGTTAATAGGTTTGCATCAAATCATGATGTAATTTTTCTATATTCTCGATCAGATGAATATTTATTCTCGGCTATAAAAGAAGCCCGGAATGAAACCGTTAAGCAAATTAAACGTGTTTGGGAAAAAGAAACCAAGAAGCTGGTAAATGCAAAAGACGAGAATGGAAAAGTTATTTATATTGAGACCGATGAGAAAACAATTGATGACGTATGGCGGATGTCAATGCTACAACCAGCAGACAAAGATGAGCCTGTTGGCTATGCCACGCAAAAACCTGAAGCATTGCTGGAACGCATCATAAACGCATCTTCCAACGAGGGGATGGTCGTTGCTGATTTCTTTGGGGGTAGCGGTGTGACGGCTGCGGTGGCCAGCAAGTTAGGGCGGACGTTCATCCACACGGATGTGGGCGTGAACTCGATTCAGACGGCGCGGGATCGGCTTGTGGCTGGGAAGGCGGCATTTGAGGTCCTGGAGGTAAAGGATGGCGTGTCGCTCTACCGCAATCCCGTGCAGACTATGGAGAAATTGCGCAGCTTGGTACGCGGCTTGCAAAATGAGGATCGGCTCGACAAGTTCTGGGAGGGTGCCATTCAGGATACAAAGGAGGGGCTTGTTCCGATCTACCTGCCCAACCTCACAGACAGCACAACCAAACTGCTCGACATCCCCCTGATGGCGCGTATTTTGCACGAGGCTATGCCGGACTTGCCCGAAGGCGTGAAGAAGATTATCGTCTATTACGTGGACATCATTGATCGCGCCGAAATTGAAAAATTCATTGCAGAAGACAACACCACGACCATCCGCGTTGAACTCCGCTCCCTCAGCCAACTCCTTACCGACATCGCCGTGGAGGATACGGCCAGCTCTACCGTCTCAGAGGTTCAGAAGGATTTGTTTAAAGGCTGGCAGGTCGAGATCACCCGCTTCACCAGCGACCGGATATTGGGCAAGATCACCAAGTACAACGAAACAGGTCTCCTCAACGCGGAAAAATTCAAGATCATCCAGATCAGCGACGAGGGTTTGGAACTCATTGAATACATCAGCCTGGATTGCTCCACTGACGATCTGACAAAACCTTGGCACTCCGATACCGAAATCAAGATCGACAAGCTCGGCACCGTGATTCGTGACGGCGTAAAGACCAAAGACCTTTGGGACGGCACCATCACGCACGACACCCGCCCCAAGCGCATCAAAATCCGCAATATCTGCGGTGATGAGACGACTGTTAAGGTTTGAACCTAAACCAGCTTTAAGCTAAACTAGGCTGATTATTGATAACGCAACGGAGGCGCAACATGTTAAAGAAATTACGCATTCAAAATTTCAAGGGCTGGCAAGACACAGGAGAGATTCGCATGGCTCCTCTCACCTTGTTTTTTGGTGCAAACAGTTCAGGCAAGTCAAGCATCGGCCAGTTTCTTATGATGCTGAAACAGACGGTTGAATTTTCGGACAGGAAGGCTGTTTTTTATCCTGGCGACACAAATTCCGCAGTGCAACTTGGGTCATATCAAGAAATGGTCTGCCACCGTGATCCCAAAACCAAAATCAACTTTAGCTATCAATGGGATGTTCCAGCCGGACTGAAGATCAAGGATCATCTCTCAGGTAATATATTTTCGGGTGACAACTTATTGTTTGAGGCAGAAGTCGGACTTCAAGAAGACAATAACTCGCTTGTGTTGAATCATCTTAAATATGAAATGTCCGAGGACGCCGCTCGGTCATTTTCAATTGAAATGCACAGGAAACAAGGGAGCAAATCAGAGTACAAAGTTACATCAAACGAATATGCACTGAAGCGTAATCAAGGACGTGTGTGGGATCCTGGCGCACCCATTCGCTTCTATGGATTTCCCGATGAAGTCGTTGCCTATCACCAAAACGCCGATTTTGTTAAAGAACTCAACTTTGCTCAAGAACAATTTTTCCGCTCACTCTGTTATTTAGGTCCACTCCGAACGCGAGTAGGTCGCTTATATCCATGGAAAGGAGTAGAGCCTGGGAGCGTTGGTTATTCAGGGGAAAGCACCATTTCTGCGATATTGGCAGCTAAAAATCGAAAGATTAGTCTTGGCTACAAAAAGCCATCCAAAAAATTTGAAGAAATTATTGCGATGAAACTAAAAGAGATGGGTTTGATTGACGATTTTAAGGTTAATCCTATTTCAGCACAACGTCAGGAATATGAAGTTAAAGTGCAGACCAAGGGTTCTCATGACTGGGTTGATCTTCCTGATGTCGGCTTTGGCATCTCACAAGTTTTGCCCGTGCTTGTTCAATGTTTCTATGCTCCAGCAAACTCGATTATTTTGATGGAACAACCTGAAATCCATTTACATCCCAACGCACAATCTGTTTTAGCAGATGTAATGATTGACGTCATTAATTCGCGTGAAGATGGGAAAGCTAGGAATATTCAGTTGATTATCGAGACCCACTCCGAACACTTTTTGAGACGTTTACAACGCCGCATAGCCGAGGACAACAAATTAAAGGATAACGTTTCAGCATATTTTGCCAATATAACAAAGACTCCCGCCCAACTGGAACCCTTGCGAATAGATCTTTTTGGCAACATCGAAAATTGGCCAGAGCATTTTTTTGGCGATGAAATGGGAGATATACTTGCACAATCTAAAGCGGCTATGAGTAGGCGGAAAGACGTAGGGGAACAACAATGAACCTGCCACATCTGTGCATCTTAGATACAAATATACCTGTAACCGCTAATCTGGCGATTCAGGCTGGTACTCATTGCCATGTCCCAAAGGGTTGTATCGACGCATGTCTGGCAGTAATCGAACATGTGCAGGAGACGCAGGGAATTGTTTTGGATTCGGGTGGCGAGATTTTTTTTGAATACGCAAATAACCTTTCGCGTAGTGGCCAGCCGGGACTTGGAGACGCATTCTTAAAGTGGCTCTTTGATCATCAGTGGTCTTTTCCAGCAGAAAATCGTGTTCATATTACAAAGAATGGCAATTCTTACAATGAGTTTCCTTCACATGCTGGACTTACGGAATTTGATAATTCGGACAGAAAGTTTGTGGCTGTTGCAAATGCGCACCCAAAAAAGCCTACCATTTTAGAGGCAACCGACAGCAAATGGTGGGGATGGAGAGATGCGCTCAAGGACGCTAACATTGACGTTCTGTTTCTTGCACAGGACTATATCAAACACATCTACGAAAAGAAAATGGGGCAATGAACGAGTTCTTCAAATTTCCATCAACGCCTCATTTGTTGGCTGATGATACACTCTCAATCCGTGATGACAAGGTCATGTCAGATAGCGAGTGTAAAGAATTTCTCGTGCATGAGATAACTGTCGAGGAAAAGGTAGATGGTGCAAATTTGGGAATTTCATTTGATGATTCATGGAATATCCGTATTCAAAATCGTGGCGCATACTTGAACCCTTCAGAGGGCGGTCAATGGAAACATCTCAAAGGTTGGCTTAATCTTCGCGAAGAAGAGTTGCTTGAGGTTTTGACAAACCGTTACATCCTTTTCGGTGAATGGTGCTATGCACGGCATTCTGTAACATACAGTTGTCTTCCCGACTGGTTATTGGGTTTTGATATTTATGATAAATCCGCCAAACGATTTTTGTCCGCACTTCACCGCAATACGCTTCTTAACAAAATGGGTATCGCAATCATTCCTCTGCTCGGATCTGGTCGCTTTACAATTGCCGATCTCAAGTTGTTTTTTGCCCATTCCAAACTAGGAGACAATCCCGCTGAAGGAATCTACCTGAGATGGGATTCAGAAAGATGGCTTGAAGCAAGAGCTAAATGGGTACGTCCCTGTTTCATCCAGGCAATCGACCATCATTGGACGCGATCACAAATGCAACCCAATCAGTTGATCTTTTCTCACGTCAAAAGCGCAATGCTACAGTTTGCCGAACCTACTATACCTTATGGCAAAACGCCAATCACTCATCATTCATGCTGAAAGCGCAGGCATTCCGATGTTGCCGCTTTCGTCCTTCTCCGAACATGTTGCCTAGATTTGACGGCGCAAGGAGGCATAACAGAGAGATGCGAGAAAATGACTGCTTCCTGATATCGTTTTCAAGTGCATGGCCAACAACGCTCCCTCTATCTGGTCTATGCCACGCTGATCATCTTCCGCTTCGAACCTGCTCCGCATTTTTTCTAGTTGCTCTGTCAACTTTTTCAGCCGTTTCGGCGTGAAGATGGCTTTGACCTCTTGAGATGACTGTCTTTTCTAAGTAATAGAAGTTCTATCCCGCTTTTGACAGCCCAATATCCAAGGAGTCTGCGGCTATTTTCGCAAGCGGCGCAAAGGACGTGTCAGGATAGGTCTCAGCGACGGCCCGATACGCGGCAATGGCCTTCTTAAGGGCCTGTTTTTCGGAAGACGACAAGACCATCTTTCCATACCCCCCTTCTCCACGCTTCATAAAATTCAAATAGGCCGCTTCGGCAGCCTGCGCGTCGGCAAAAGCTTTCCGTGCCGTTTTAGTAAACTCAATCACTTCCTTTGACTGTTTTATTTTCGCCAGCTCAACCTTCCACGCCTGCGCCTCAGTCGCTATATTTTTATTCTGATCGAGTTTACCGTTGACAACCACGGTCAGCATGCGCTCGAGTATGAGACTGCGTGCTGGATTTCCTTTGGCTTCCTCCAGCAATCCTCTGCATTTCCTCAGATACCATTGGAATGCATCTGCCTCAAGAGACTCGGACTTCATCGCACCTTTTGTCGCTTTGCTTTTTTGAATGATCACAGGTCGGGGCCCCATTGTATTGCCTGCCTTTGCAGAAGTCAGAAATAAGCTTTCTTCCATCCAGTCCATTAATGAACCAAACGTTTCCGAAGGACACCACTCATGTCCGCCTTTAAAGTACTGCATCTGAACGCGCGACTTGTTCATTCGCCGGAGACAGGCGTGGCTTTCAAAAAGATTGGAGTCGCCATCCCCAAAGGAGCCAGCAACCAGAATTTCCGGGGGATAGGTCTCATATAAATTTCTAACCGGTTCGAACTCGTAAGCGAAGCCGGCTGCTTGGCAAATAATCCCTGCCATTCCAGGCCTTACGGTTGCATAGACACTGGAAGCGCGTGCTCCGCCAGAGAGCCCCGTCGCAATCTTTGCACCCTTGGCGATCCGAACCCGTTCGACAACATCATCGTGAGCAGCCATGAAATTGCGAAGCCAGTCCGGCGTCCCATTTCTTGCCTCCTCTAACATGACCACCACCCACTGGTCGCGTTTCAAGCGTTCAGCCATGGCTCCCATATCGGCATTGCCCCCAGGCGAGGAGATAAAGAGGCACGGGTACTTGTAATCCTTATTGGCTGAATACCCTTTGGGAAGATAGAGGTTGTAGTGATAACCATCCTTCTTGCTCGAATTGACCGGATTACACGAGCCGTTATCAATCTTTGAGAAAACAGACATTGTTTCCTTTGCATCGCGCACATCGCACTCGATGCGCGTTGTGGAGTCATCCGTCAGCGCCAAATCCATCGGCGTCGGCGCAGCCCATGCCACTCCAGTGCTCAAAAAAAGTAACAGCGCCTCTCCAATGCGAACATGTTTATTCATGATATTCCTAAATCTCCTCTTTGTCTTTTCGGTCTGGAACACTCTTCGTCATGGGCTGAATTATACTCGTTTGGGAATATGTCGGGCAAGCCTTAAGTTCAGACTGGAATGCGGAATGGCGCATTTCCGATTCAGTGACTTTGGAGGGTCGGGTTACACCCCGACCGCGGCACGGGTGTAACCGTGCCCTCCAACTCGCACTTAAACGGGTCATTTATCATATCCCTGTCGGCGGAGGGTTGACAAGTCAATGAATCGGGGATGCGCCCAATGCGGAATAATTGAATATTCCAACATTCCCCTTTCATCTATTTCGCGGGAATGCGCTGACGCAGAATTCTGATCTCGTTATCGACATAGCTGAACCGCGCTGGCCAGCTCTTGCTTTCAAGGATCTTGAGGGTCTCGAGTACCTCTGCATACTGTTTTTCATGAAGCTGTGCAGCAGCCAGGTTCATATACCCGGTCGGCTCAAGGGTCCTCACCCTGGCAACCTGACGCCAGTGATGCATCGCCTCTGTCCAACGCCCCTGCCCCTGCCGGATCTCTGCCAGCAGGGCATGGCTCTCGGACTCATTGGGCAGCATCTCAACCATGCTCATATACGCCCGCTCGGACTCCACTTCATTCTTAAGCTGTTTCGAATAGCGTTCACCCAGCGACTTGTAGAGCTGAATATCCCTGCGCGAAAGCTTAACAGATTCCAGCAGTTGAGCAATCGCCCCGGCTTTGTCGCCCATCCGGTCATAAGCTTCAAGCAACGACTGATGGATCTCCGTATCATTCGGTTGCGCTTCAGCAGCGGCTTTCAGATGCTGAATGGCAGCCTCATAATTATTCCTGCTGAGATACGCCTTGCCAATGGCCTTGCGGACGAGCGGATTCTCAAGCCCGCTGGCCTTGGCATCCGCTTCGATCTTCTTCGCATAGTCATCCAGGTCAAGCGCACTCCGAACAACCAAATCCAGTGCTTGTAATGCCTCTGCCCTGTTGCTGTTGGAGCGTCCCCAGGTGATCACAGCGCCACTGGCTGCATCAACCGCCTCAGCAGTCATCTTCAGGCCCGCGTAGGCCTGCGAGAGTTCACGATAATACCTCGACAGCTCGGGACTTCCGACCCCGCGCTCTGGATGGCTCCGCTTGTGCATCTGGATCAGTTCCAAGTAATAGGCCACTGATTCTTTATAATATTGCACGTCCAGACACCCTTTCGCCAACTGATAAACAACATCCTCGACCCACTTGCCCGGCTGATGAAAATGGCGATCCGCAGCCACCAGCACCTCACGCTGACGCTCGGGTCTGTTGGTGCGGAAAAAACAGACGGTCATCATTTGCACACGATACCTCACCTGATTTTCGTTGAGCTTAATCAACCCCTCCAGAACAGGAACCGACTCTTCAAATTTCCCAATACCGTGCAACCACTCCACAAGACGTGCCTGGCCAGCCTCATCCAAAAGACCCTCCTGATACGCCAGCATTAGAATCTCTGCGGCCCGCTCTCTCTGTTCCAACCCGTCCCACATATACTCAGCTATATACAAGGTCGTCGCGCCTGACTTCTTCTGCTCGCGCCAGACCTCTTCCGCGACAGCCATAAAGGCATCTGCTTTCTCTTTCCAGAAATAGCTGCTGTGCTTATTATACATCAACCTGTTCATCTGGTTGCGAGAGGTCAGATCTTTGCGGATCTCGGCCTTCACAAGCTTCAGCAGCCGCTCTGCAAGATCGTCGATAGCGCCTGCCTCACTCCTGTATTGCCCCAGTTGGTAGGAATGCCGACTCCAGCCCGAATAATGGGTAAACCTGAGCCACTCCGGTTCCTTCTCAATTGTCACGATCATGAATTCCAGCGCCGCCTTGGACCCAAGCACACTTTGCAGCGAAGTGCTTAAGTTAGAAACATGATTCTGATAGGCGTACTGACTGGTCTCTTTCTCCAGGAATTTAGGGAACACGTCAAAGGCAAAACTCCTCATGCGTGTCACATCGAGCTTCGCCTCTTTCGCTCTTCTGAAGAAATCAGAGACCAGCGATATGATCTGGCTTCTGTGGTTTTGATCGCTCCTGTCCAGCTCGCGGATATAAAGATCCAGCACTTTCTCATACAGCTCCTGCCCGCTGCCGAGCGAGACCGTTGCCTTGTAGGCGATGGCATTCGTATACATCTTCAGCTTACGCTGAATCAGCCAGTACATCTGCTGCTGATTCACGGGATGCTCTAATTCCCGCTGGAGATAGGTTTCCGCACGCACAAACTGCCCCAGGCTCTCAAGGTAACTGATGAGCTGATCCAGCGCGCTGTTCGCCGAGCTTGGAAGCACCCTTCCGCTCTTCTCCCTGTACTCCGCGAGGCTGGTCTCCAGCAGCTCAACAGCCTGCTCTTTCTGTCCATAACCATAGACGATGATTGCGTACTGTAAAAGGATATGAAGCCTGTCCTGGGCTGGCTCAGTCTGGCACTCGGCAAGCGCTTTCAACTCACGCAGTTGCTCTTGCTTCAAGACCTCAGGGGTCATGTTCCCGAGCCCGCTGAGCAGTTCTGCCATCAGCCTGCGCTCGCCGGTCTGCCACTCGCCTTTGAACGCGCGCTTCATCGCCTCCAACGCCTTCTCACTGTGCGGCCCGGGCTGATTCTGAACCTCTGCAGCACGGCGCCTCATCATCAGTTCCAGGATGTCCAGGGCCCGTTCGTCCACCCGCGTCTTCGCGTTCGGGCGCACCTGTGCAAGATACGCCATGGCCGTATCCACCGTTGCCTCTTCCCTGACATCACTGAGTAGCTCCCGCAAGCCGCCCACATACGGATAAACCTGGGCGGCGGTATGACCGAGAACCCCTTCTGACATGCATTCCAGCAAACGAAAATCCTTGGTATAACGGTAAAAATTACGCAGTTGATAATTATAGTGATTTAGATTTTGCGTCTTTTTTAAGAGCGCTGTGAAGATCTTGATCGCAGCGGGATCAAGCGCTTCAGGAACTTTGTCTTTATCATTATTCCGGTACCAAGGATTCAGAATCATCTCCAGCCTTCTGGACAACTGGTATTCATCGACCACCATCAACTCTTTCAGCTCTGCCGCTTTCTGCTTCTCTTTCTGATCAAGGAGCTGATACCAGCTGGACATCATCGCATACTCTTTCTGGCCCAGCCCGTCACGCGTCTCGATCTCTTCAAAGAGGCTAACCGCTTCTTCAACCCTGCCCAATTCAGCTACAAGATAGCCCAGCGCAAGACGCCAGGTGTCATCCGCCTTATCCGGTTTTATCCAGCTTCTCAGGGCCGCCTCAAGCGGCTGAGGCTCGTTACGTGCAACCAGCAGTCGATATTTCTGATAACGCCAATACGAAAGATCCGGATTGCGTTCGATCCCCAAATCCAGGTAAGCCGAGAGCTTATCCACCAGCGCCTTGTCTGCGGACTGCTTCGCCGCCAGACAGGCCAGCGTCGTGATACAGCGATCAATCAGACCTGCATCCAGCACATTTTTATTCTCCTTCTTGCAAGCAGGCGGCTCAACAGGAAGAAGTTTCCAGCACACCGCTGCGATTGAACCCGCGTCACGCCCCAGCTTCATCTCCAGATAGAGCCGCTCAATCCTGATCCACGGCCTGAGCTGCTCCGCCTGGCGCTCCTCTTCCATCTCCAGCCGCTTCAGCATGCCCTCACGCGCTTGCTGCTCGTGCACCGTCACAAGCTTTTGGTATTCAGTACGGGCGAGGTCCTCCTTCTTCTCGACCTTCTCAAGGCTTGCTTTCTGACGTGCCTTGACCAGCGCATCAACGATTTCCATCAGCACCGGCACTGTTCCGGCTAGACGTAGCTGAGGATCATCGTTCTTGCCGGCAAACGCTTGAATCAGTGTGAAGAGCTCCGTTTCGATATCCTCCTGCCACTCGTGATTCAGCAGGTTGCTATAAAGCTGTTCCAGATACTGCTGCTTATAGATGTCCGGTCCCGTCTTCCATTGTTTTCTGAGAAAACGGGTCACGCTTTCCAGATTGCCTGCCTGATTCAGGACACTCACCAGCGCACTGCCCAGAATAGGACGATCCGGATCTTTTTGTTCAAGAACATCCCAGCGGGCTTCAATTCTATTCGCGAGTGCGGCCCACTCCTCTTTCTCCATTTTCGGATCATTGACAGCTAGCCACCCCACCAGATGAATGATCGTCTGAGCGTTCAGCGCATCAAACTCAGCAACGAGCACCTGCTTGAACGCTTTCCGCAACGCCGCAGCCTCTTCAACTTTACTAAAGAGCTGATGATTCATGATCTGAGCGGCAATTTGCCGACTAGCATCCACACGATAGCAGCCCCGCACAACCTCAGCCAGCAGGGTGTGCCAGCGCGCATCCAGATAATTGCCATACCCGTAGTTCTGTCCCAGCATCTGCTGAACAGCCGCCTGCATACGTACTTTGATGCCACTCCTCGCCCAGTTCGCAATCAGACGATGTGCCTCCTCTGTCCTGTGTGTCCGGTAAAGGGCCTCCAGATATTTCTGATAGGCATTCTGATTAAACGTGCCGGCGTCGATCCACCCCTTGAGAAATGCCCGCCAATGATCACTGCAGAGCTGGTTCTCAAACTGATACAGTACAGAACTTCTGACACTCTCCCGCTCCTGTTCATTCCATAACCCCTCGCGGGCCAGACGCTCCGTCAGCCAGTTGCAGGCTTCCTCCATCCGTCCATCCTGAAGCAGGGCGCTAGTATACAAGCTCACAATATGGGTATCCGTGGGAAACGCATCGCTCAGCTCTTTCCAGATCGCAAGCGCCTCAACCCCGCGCCCTGCATCAGAAAGCGCCTGCGCATGATTGCGCTTCCAGGTGAGAGTGCTCTTGAGATAGGCGTCCTGGCGCTCATACACCGGACGCAGGATCGCCAGAAGATCGAGTCGCTCATTCGCCTGGGCAAACTGCTGAACATAACCAGACAGGAAGCTCCCGATGTAAAGCTCATCGACATCTCGTTTTCCAGACAACTCTTTCGCTTTTTCGTTCACGATCAGTCTGGCCTCTTCATGACGCCGCGACTGGACATAAACCGCCAGATTGATCCAGCTTTCACCCATACGGCCCTTGACCAACTTCTTCGCCTCCTCCCA
>Ga0268284_1001344_pt1 | contig 12868 bp, 8 predicted proteins | sample saktaG_14_FD_190137 | JGI IMG/M metagenome (GOLD analysis project Ga0268284, IMG submission 190137) | Saline water microbial communities from Sakinaw Lake, British Columbia, Canada - sak_2013_06_06_40m | ecosystem: Environmental > Aquatic > Non-marine Saline and Alkaline > Saline ... | reverse complement strand
TAGCCCCAGGGGAGAGCGATACCGCGACTTGGAGAATTGCCCTCCCGGCTGACAAAACCTGCTTACTCAACTATGACATCCGCACGCAAGAGGTCGAAGATGGCTGGACGCAAGAGGGCACACTCCCTGTGCTGCCAAGGTTGTTTGCCAGCACACAGGCAGCCTATGAAGAAGGACAAAGCAACGCAGTGCTTGCTGCGCTACCCTTCCTCCTCGAAGCGCCGCTTGATAATAGCGAGTCACTCTTCCACCGTTATTACGCTAGCACGATCGCCAGACTCCTGCTGCAACAACAGCCCGACCTCGATGCGGCCTTCAATCTCTGGCGATCTAGTAACAAAAAAGAGATTGCTGACTGGTCCGCCAACGCCCAGCACCGCGCGCTTCTCCGCGAAGAATCTCCATCACAGTACATCAGTCTCGACTCGAAAAGCCAGATGTGCCAAATGGCCAGACGCTTCGATTTAGGGCCTCTCGCAACTGAACAGCAAAAAGCCTTCACGCGATTGAAAGGATTCCGGCAGGGCCTCTGGCCTTGGTTCACAAAGGGGCCGGACGACCCCTTCCTCTCGCTGACCATCCTGCAGGGCTTTGTCCGATTGCGACAGCTCGGCATCAACACCATCGATGAGAATTTCCTAGCCGATGTCATCATCTCCTGTGACAACTGGTACGTACAGCGTATAGAAGGACGGAAATCAGCGGAAGCTCAACAGAAGACTGTGAGCGTTTCGCCCTGGGAGATCTTTTATTTATATGCGCGAAGTGCGCTGCTCACCGACTTTCCCGGCTGCCAGGCTGTTGAAAATCGGATCAAGGAACACATACGTCTCGCCACAGCCGACATCAAGACACTGCCACGCCTCTCGCGGGCGCATCTGGCCATTGCCTTAAAGCGAATCGGCGATGTTGATCGCGCAACAGCGCTTGTGCACGCGCTTCGGGACGAGGCTCTACGCACCCCGGAAGCGGGGTTGTACTGGGATCCCGCGCAACGTTCATCCGCGTGGTTTGATGCACCCATAGAAACCCAAACCGTGATGATTGAAGCTTTTCTGGATGTAACAGGTGAAAAGGAACTGGCCGAAGCATGCGCAGTATGGCTGTTGCAACAGAAGCATGCACAGCACTGGTCCTCATCCCTCGCCACGGCAAGTGCCGTCTATGCCCTTCTGCGCTGTCCGCAAACAACCTCCCTCGTGACAAAACCTCCAACCGCGAGAGAAAACCGAAAACCGTTTCAAATCACACGAACGCTTTTCCGAAAAGAGCTGACACCGAATGGCGTGACCCTCCATCCCGTAACAAACGTTCTAAACAAGGGCGACATCCTCCTCACGCGGTTCGAGGTGGTTGCGGAAGAAGAGATGGACTACGTACATATCCTGGATGCGCGGGCAGCCAATACTGAACCTGTGTCACCTCTCACCTCGTATCACGAAACAGAGACCCTGGCCTATACGCTGATTCCAAACACCACGGCAACACACTTTTTCATCGTCCGGCTACCCAAGGGACAGCACACTTTTGAGCACGTCTGCCGAATCACACAACAGGGCATTTTCAAGGTTGGCTCTGCATTCATCCAATGCATGTACGCCCCTGAATTTAACGCCCATACCCGCGCCGAAACCCTGACCAGTAAATAACAGATCGTTTTGTCAACGTGCGTTATCGCCTCAGCGCAGACGCTTGGGTGTCGTCGCATTCGACGATTCCTTCAGATACTCCATCAGTATTCGCCGCAACTCGGAGATCGCCGGCATCTTCTTGTGAAGCGAAAGATGGTCGGCCTTCACCACGAGTTCCGATTGCGCATTATTGATGTGTGAACTCCAGTACGCCACAACCCCGTCGGTGCCGTTGGTGCTGCCTACGGTCCACATATCGCCAATGATGGAGTGGACGGGTACGGCCGGATTCCACACGCTATCGCCCAGCGCCAAGCTGAACAGGCTGTCGGGTGCCAGATTGGCGATGCCATTCGCCTGGCTCAACAACTTCTCCTCACGCCCCTCCTTCGACTCCAGAAAGCTGCGGATATATTCCGGACGCCTGATCATGCCCTTGCCTGCCGATCCTAAGGCGCGGTTGGCCATGTGGGCCCCTCGGTGGGGCGCCCCTAGAAAGATGGTTTCTCGCACAAACGGCAAGGGATCAAAATTTACTAAGCTCTTCAGATACGCCTGAAGTTCTGGATCGCCTTTGGCCTGGTTCAAGCAGTGTTGCTCCAGATTACGGAAAGATTCTCCTGAAGGCGTGATCATCAGTCGGGAGATGAGACCTCCCATGCTGTGCCCCACCAGCACCATATCGTTCCACGCTTCGCCCTTGGCATTCAGGTTTGCGTGAAGCGCGAGCAAGGATTTGCGCAATTCAGATGCAGATTGCAGAATCGGGTTCATGGTCGGATAGAAGAAAAGCCAGAATTGGTATTGCTCGGTCAATACCGGATCGGAAAGAAGCGCGTTGAGCATCGGGACCCATGTCAGAGGCGAGTCCATCAGTCCGTGCGTGAGCACCACGGGGATCTTCTGAGGGTCATAAGGTTCGAGCATGAAAAGCCCCCTATTCCCTTCGACCGAATCCCCGCGTAGCAGGCGCAACATATTAAGTACTCCGTAGAATTTCAATCCAGATGCATAAAATTCCGCCAAGGAGAGACTGGTATCAGCCTCTAACGGTATGCGGCGGTCATTGATCTCGACGTGCGTCTTGACAAGGGGTTTCCACAATTCGCACGTCGCCGTCAGGCGGTCTCCGGTCTGGCACCACGGCTCGCCAAAGCGCAGCAGGAAGGTGACGGGCATCACGCCGGCTTGGTAAACAGGCGGGTGGAGGAGATCTTGTCCCGGGAGAATAACCGTCGGAGGGCGGACGGTAACAACGGGCACACCTATGCCTCTGCGCCGGCTGTGTAGTTCCAGCGCCTCCGTCTTGTGGGAGAAGGCCAGAAGGGTCTGGGTAAACCCAGCCGCTTCATCCATGCCTTGCCCCTTCATCAGGGTCAGTTGTCCATCAAACAACGCAAAGCTCTGCTCTTTCCGCGGGGGGCGGCCAGCCTCCAGGAGCAAATCCATAAGCTCGGACAGTGAATAGTTGTAGAGATCAGCCGCAAAGCGCAGGTTGGGATCGAGGGGGTCAAGCATCGGCCCCATCTGTTCATCAAACACCGTGGCGTAAGCCGCGCGCGCAGCAGTCAGCAATAACTTCACCTTCTCATCCAGTTTCGTCACCTCATGTCCGGAGAGGTAGGCGAATTCGGCAAAGACAATCAAGCCAGCCCGGTCCGGCTCAAGGGTCAACTGCTTGCGCAGGGCCTGAAGGATTGGCTCGGAGTGTCGGAGTGTCTTACCCTGCCATCCGCGAAGCGCAAGGTAGGTCGTCGTCTGATCGCTGAGACGCCCGGTGGTCAGGGCGTTCTCAGTCATCTGCTTGGCCCAGTAGTTCGTCCCCACCCGTTCCAAAGGTTTGGAGACGCAACCCGCCAGAAACAGGATACACACAGTGGGCACAGCCTTGCTGAAAAACTCTCTTCCCTGCGATAACGCTGCAACGTGCAAGCCTAGAGACTTCCGACGGATACACTTTTTAAAGCCGTACTCACTTATCATCATTTATCCGCCTGTTAAAATGCGACAACCAGAAGCGACAGGATGGTCGCAAGCCCAAGCACCGTCAATGCGACGGCAACCAGAGTTTCAAGTCGCGCTTTGGGCTGGGGCACAATGCCTGCTGCAAGGTCTTTCAAATAACGGCGGTAACGCATAAGCGCGGCCACATTCAAGACGACACCTAGCACGACCAGTCCGAGTCCCAGCCACAGGGAGATGCCGTGCGACACCGGCTGATGCATCTTCTGGACCGCGGCCAACTCTCTGAGAAAGAGTCCAAAACGCGATACGACGAACCCAAAGCCCATGAGCGCTAATCCCGTTCTGATCCAGGCTAAAAAGGTGCGTTCCGCAGCCAAGGGGACGCGCGGGTCTTCGTTTATCAAGGTTTTTTTCAGGTCGCTCATCACTTCACCTCGCTCACCACTGGCAGTTCTGGCCGCGCGGCCCATTCAGTCCAGCCGGCATCATACCAGCGGACATGGGTGTACCCCAAGAGACGCGTGAGCACAAAGAAGGTCTGGCTGGCCTGATGTCCTGTGCGGCAGTGGACAACGACCGGCGAATCTTTGGAGGGGATGAGCTTCGCGTAAACGGCCGCCAGTTCAGGTGTCGGCTTCAGCGTACTGAACGCTACACCCTTGGCCACGTCCTCCGTGTAAGGCCGGTTGACGGCTCCGGGGACATGACCGCCTCTCGCTTCGTCGCGTTTCTTGCCGGTGAAAAAATCAGCGGGTCGGACATCGAGGATCACGGTCCCAGGCTTTCCGGTCGCGACCAGCACATCCTTAGCGTTGACCGTGAAGGTGTCCGCCTTCGCGGGGACAGGGTAGTTCGTCGGTGTGACAACAGGAAGCAACGTGTCCACCCATCGCTTCTCGCTCTGCCACTTAGCAAAGCCACCCCGCAATACTGCAAAGCGGCTGTGCCCCAGCCGTTCGCAGGCCATGCCCACGAGCGTGGCGTCCTGCTCCTTGTCGCCCCAGATGACGATGAGGGTGTCCTCTGGACGAATCCCCATGGACGAAAAATGCTCGGCCAGCAGCTTGGCAGGCAGAAGCGTAGAGGGAATACCCTCGATGCAGCCGCGAAGGGTCTCGATGTTCAGACTCAACGACCCTGGAATGTGTCCCCCGTTGTATTCTGGTTGAAGCCGCATATCGATCCGTTTCACATCAGGTCTGCCGAGGTTTTGCGCCAGCCACTCGGTCTCCACTTCCGAGGGCAGGGGTTCTGATACACGTGAAGGGGTTGCGGCGGGAACAGGTGCGGCAACGGGGCCACTGAGGAAGAAGGCGCGCCACGCGCGGATCTTCGTGGCCTGCACAGGCGATACGGGTTCACTCCGCAGCGACACAGGCTTGAGACACGTATCTAAAAAGCCTTGCAACCCGTCCGTGAGCTGATAGATGTTGCTGAAGCCCAATCTGGCAAGGCTGTCGCGGGCTTGCGCGGGATGGGTCATGCCATTGGAATAGAGCACGATCAACCCCTGGTTCTTTTGCGGCGCGAGCGTTGCAGATAAGTCAACGACTTGAATATTGATCGCCGTACGGATGTGAAACGCCGCATACTCCTCCGGTGTGCGGATATCGACCAGCAGGAGCGATGCGTCACCGCCCAACAGGCGGTCGGCGAGTTCCTGCACCTCGATGTGGTCAGCGCCTTCCTGCATACCGGTCAGCAAGGTCTGCTCTTGCGTGGCCACGGTCGTTGTTGCAACGGGTTTCATCTGCACAGCAAATAACCCGATCGCGCCGATGACCAGCAGGGCGCTAAAGACCTTGAGGAAGCGCGAGTTCCAATAGCCGTCAACTCCGTTACGCTTTTTCTCGATCGCCTCTGCGCCCCAGAAACAGCCCACGGCAATCAGCGTAAAGACGAACGCGAAGCCCGCCTCGGAGACGCCTAGCGACTTGAAGCCGAACACGACGCCCTGGTCGTTCGCGGTCAGTGGCGCGACAGCCGGATAAAGTTCGTTGTAGAGGATGCTCCCGCCAACCGCGCCGGCCAAGAAGACCAGTGCATCGAGCTTGCCCGAGGCCACGCCCACGGCCGCCGTACCGGGGCACCAGCCGCCCATCACAAAGCCCACGCCAAAGATCAGGCCGCCGAGGATCTGCGCCGCGTAAAGCGTGTGCAGAAAATAAACGTTGTCGGGCGTCACCCAGCCAAAGGCCTTGGCATAACAGATGCCGAGCATCGCGACGATCACGGCCGTGAACATGACCTTCAGCACGGTCATGTCACGGAAATAGAAGATGCCCGCCAGGCGGCGCGAACTGCCGAACCCCGCGCGTTCCAGCGCCACGCCAAAGGCGAGGCCGATCAGGAGGCTCGCGATAAAAGCCGCTGGCGAGTCGAGCGTTCCGCTGTTGAAAAAAGTGTTAATCATTCCATTGCCTCCTGACAAACCACGCGGTGGCATAGCCGCCCGCGAATACGCTGACAAGGAAGAGCAGACTGCCTGTGAGCAGCAGGGCGCTGCCGGACAAGGCCTGGCCGGAGGTGCAGCCGTTTGCAAGGCGGCTGGCGAATCCGACGATGATGCCGCCGGCCAGCGCGAAGAGCAACCGCTTGCGCGAGGAGCATCGCGCCCCGCGCTCTACACTGACGGCGCAACGGTCTGCCAGCAAAGCAGAGACGAGGCCGCCGCAGAACACGCCAATCAGCATGAAGACCAGATAGTAGTTCAGTGGCTGAGCGCCCCACGCGCCGAAGTAATGGCTGGCTAGCGTCCGCGCCGGAGCGAGCGCGAGTTCACAGTAGGCTCCCGCGCGCGCGATGGCTGCTGAGGCTCCAAGTCCGGCCCCGAGAATCAAGTAGGAGGCCAACAACGTCAGTCCGAGCAAGACCCCGGAGAGATATGGATTTGAATACGGTTTCGCGTTCATGTTCAGCACCCCGCGCTTTTCTTTTTCGGTAGCTGCGGCGCTTGAGTCGCGGGTTGAGCCGGTGTCGCTGGTTGAGTCGAAGGCGGTGCGGATGCGGCAGGAGCAAGTGGCACGGCCTTGACGGGCCTGCCCATCTCAATATCCCGCCAGTAGGCGTCGAGACCGCCGAATAGGACCTTGATCTGCCGTTCGGTCTTCTGCGAGAGGATGCCTCCTGCTGCCATGGCCAGCGAGCCGTCGCGGTCCATAATCACCAGAGGTCCTGCACCCGTCAGGAATGAAGGATCAGCGATCAGGTCGGCAAGCTCTATGTTGCGTGAACCGGACAGGTGATAATCCGCGAACTGTTCAGAGGGACGGATATCCACGAGATCAACCGTGCCGGGCAGATCCATGAGCAGACGCTTGAGCGCTGACGGATCGATCCGGTCCGGCAGTTTCACGACGCGCTTCGGCGTTGAAGCCGCCACGCTCCCGCCTGGCGAGGCAGGCTGGATCACGGGAAGTCCCGCTTCGATCCAAGCCTCACTGCCGCCAACCATGCTGGCCACCTTTGTGAAGCCTTTGCGCTCCAGTACGCCGATGCCCATGCTGCTGCGATAAGCCGAGTTGCAGACCGTCACGACCGGCTCCTGTGGGTCAAGTTTCGTTGCCGCGAGATCGCCGAGGAGATTGAGCGGCAGGTTCACCACATTGCCGATGCGCAGACCCATCCACTCGCTCGGCAGACGCACATCCACGATCACGGGTGCTGTTCCGTCCTTCATCCGCTGGTAGAGGGCTTGAGGTCCGATAGGCTCGTTCGACAAGACCGGCTGCTTAGCCGCAATCCACGCGTCATAAGTGACTGCGCCTGCGACATCGTAACCCACGCGATGCAAGCGGTAGACTGCCTCTTTCATTTCTTCGAGGCTTCCGCAGAGCACCGTGCGGCTGCCCCAGGGCACCATAATGCCGACCCATGTTTCGAGACGTCCGCGCAGCGCGATGTTCACCGAGTTAGGGATATGACCCGCTGCAAAGCTCTTTGCATCGCGCAGATCGACAACATAAGACGTGTTGATGTCGGTCAGTGTTTTATCCAGCGCGGGAACCGGTGGCAACGGGGCGTTCCACGTCACCAGTGGCGGACCTTCCCGATTCATCTTGGCATTGTGCTTGAAGTATTGCGGCGCTTCGGGCAGCCCCTCTAGGACGGCGGTGATGAAATCATTCTTGCCCACGTGCTGGAGATAGGGGTTGGTCGCGCGTTCCGTGCCGATGGTTGATGACGGCTCGTCTCGCAGGTGTGCCCCGCACAGCGATCCCGCGCCGTGGGCAGGCAGGACGATCACGCTGTCGTCGAGTTTGGCAAGCTTGTCCTTCCACGTGTTGTAACTCATACCCGCCAATGTTGACGCCGCCATAGTGCCGCCCATCAAGTCAGGGCGACCGATCGAGCCCACGAAGAGCGTGTCGCCAGTCAGGATCGCGCAAGGCTTGGTTTTGTTGGCCTTGTCAAAAATGAGTGCGCTCATTCCGTCGGGAGTATGTCCGGGTGTTGCCAGAAACTGAAGGGTCGCCTCGCCCCACGGCAGCGTCTGCTGATCGGAGAGTGCGGTGATCGCGTATTTGGCGCCGCTCTCCTTGTGCTGGTAAACGGGACAGCCGAACGCCTTGACGAGTTCGCTATGGCCAGCCACAAAGTCAGCGTGTGAATGGGTCAGGAAGACGCCCTTGATCGTCCAGCCCTCCTTCTTAGCAGTGTCCAGATAGACTTGGATATCGCGGTCAGGATCGACCAACAGCGCCTCCGTCCCGCTGATCACGAAGTAGGAGTAGTGGGAGAGTACCGCCAGATTGTATTGCACGATCTTGACGCCCGCGAATTCATAGTTCTTTACAAACGTCTGCGTCGCCGCTGTGTCGCCATGCGACGCAGCTTCTGCATCTTTAACAGCCGCGGCCTGAACCGCTGAACCTACTAGAACTAAGGCTAGTGCGGAAGCTATAATAACGGATGTCCGCATTGTGCTTGCTGATCTTTTGCTCATGTTATTTTCCTTCATAATTATCTCTACCGTATCGATGTGATCAACCATCAAAGCGTGACCACCAGGCAATTTTTGTCAACTGGATCGAGCGCCGCCTCATAATGGCTGAGTGATTTCTTGGTCAGGCCCTTTTTGAGTGTGCCATCCGTGTTGAACTTGGAGTGTCCCAAACTGGCGCAACGGAACTGTTTATCGGTATGCTGGTACTCGACCTCTACACTTCGGTGAGGACAGAGAAGCGACACGACCGCATACTTGTTCTCGCCTGTTCGCCCGATGATGAGGGGTGTCGACAGGAGGGGATCGATAATCTTGACAGCTCCGCCGACAGTGCTGAGCTGTTGCACACTATCCAGCTTCACGAGAATTTTTTTATCCGCGAGGGTATAAGCTCCTTTTTCAATGGAAGGGGTGCTGCCTACTTTTGTAAAGGTGGCACAGCCGCCTGTTCCGCCGCAGAGGCAAACGCCTGCTCCAGCAGTAGAGGCAATCTTAATCCAGTTTCTGCGTGTGACTTTATTCATACTTCTCTCCTTCGTATCTTAACTTACACCTTTATAGACGATAAGTCAACGGGGACGATTCAACTTTTTTGAAGCGCTCCCGAGGTAGAGGGGAGGAAGGACACTCTCGCTGTGCCGAGATCGACTGTACACCTTCATCATCGTGCGGCAGATTATACTCGCTTGTTGCTTTGCTATTCAAGGTGCGATTTTCGTGACATTTCAGCGTCTCATGCTTGTAGGTAAGGATCGTACCATTTTTGATCACCTGAAGTGCCTATATTTCAACTCAGGGCTGACGAAAAGACCTGAGATGTTCACGAAGGATCCGTCGCACTTCCTCGATCGTCTTCGGCATGCCTTGGCAACTGTGGCCGCTGCGCACGACCAGTTCCGACTCGACACCCGTGATATGCGCACTCGAGTATTTCACGACACCGTCATCGCCTTCAGGCGGAACGTCGTCGCCACTGATGGAGATGATGGAATGCGCCTTTATAGGCTGGCTCACCGGGATCTCCGCGAGTGCAAGCAAGGCTGGATTCCCGGGTGACATACTGTCCAGACTTGTGGCGGCTAGGGTAACATGACTCTGCTTGGGGATGAGTTGGATGACTTCTGCGCTGGTGCGCACCGCCTGCTGGGGCAGATGAATAAACCATTTCGCGATGCTTCTTACAAAACTGCTTGCAAGAAAACTGCCTCGGTGGGGTGTCGAAATAAAAATCACGCGTTTGACTTCCGGCAACGGCTTGAATTGGGTGTAGGCGCGGGCCAGCTTCTCGTCTTCCGGCAAGAGTTTTAGCTCAGCCAGCGTTTTACCTGTTACGGCTCGGATCAACGTGTCACCCGTATCGACGGCCGTCACCTTCGTCAGCAGCCCGCCCTGACTGTGGCCAATGACGACCATCTGCCGGAGCGCAGGGTCTTTCCCTTCGGGGTCGAGACTTCGAACTCGATCTTCAATTGCCTTTCGAAGGTGAAGCACCGACTGGACAATCGGTTTTCCGCTATCATAAAGATAGAACCAGTGCTGATAGTTCTCACGCAACTCACGATCTCCCATCAACGTATTCCACATTTCAGCCCACCAGACCGGGCTGCTCATCGTGCCATGGACCCACAGAACCGGGATTTGCCCGGGCTTGGAAGGCTGGAGTTGATAGATACCGGGCTCGAAGTCACTCTTCCCGAAGCGGAAAAGAGCCATTTCAAGCTTCCAGTAGAGTGGATTGTTCAGCGTATAAGCGATGGGCGTCGTAATATCCTGCTCTAAGGGGATTGTGCGGCCATTGAGATTGACTGAATGGGCGGATGTGGACGAATAGACTTCAATTTCGCTCATCAAAGTCCCCTTCGCAAAATCAAGAAGTTCCCCATGTATCCGCATGAAAACCGTCGCGGGGAAGCCTACAGAAATGATACCGCTTTCGCTCTTTCGCTTGCTGATTAACACAAGGGGAGTGCCCATGCCAGCCATGCGGTTACGGACGGAAAGGCCACTTACTTTATAGTGATCCGCGGAGGCGATTTCCGCATATTCTGATAGCGGCTTAGGAAGATCTGTGAAGCCTGGCTGGAGACGGATACTCCCGGCCGGCAGCCACACGATTGGCTCCAGTTCCGTAACAGGCCCCTTTCGTTGCGCGATAATACAACTCAGGCTGCGATTGTAAAGGTCGCAGGAGAGACGGAACCGGCGGTCGAACGCTGCTAAGGAATCTTCCTTTTCAAGTCTCGCCAAAAACAGGTAGGCATAGACGGCCGATGCGACGAAATAGTTTTTTGCGACCAGTTCGTGCCCGTCAACCCTATCCTTCCGCCCCTCCTTGCCCTGAAGGAAGGAGAGTTCGGCCAAGGCAAAGAGCACGTCATCGCGGTCATCGGAACACGCCAACGCATGCAACTGAATAAGACACGGCGTCGGTGTATCCGCATAGACAGCCTCCAGGTCGTAGCGGTGCAAGACAGCGGCCGTATAACTGCTGTATTTTTGGGAATTAAGCGCACTGCGATCAATCTGTTCGTAACCCGAATTCATCCCCAGCGAAGTGACGCCGACAGGCGTCGCACAGCCTCCGGCAACAAGTACGAGCAGCAAGGGCACTAGGATTCGCGCGATCCTCTTGATCTTCTTTCGTATCATTTCACTGATCTCCTTTCGGGATCGCCTTAACACCGGGAATACCCTCACGGATAAGCGCCGAGAAGGCCGGCGAGACACTGGCCGCTCGTGACCGGCCATTGATGATGCTACGCTCACGCAACTCGTCAAAAGAGAGAGAGGTATCCAGCACGCCTTTTTCATAAGCATACTGGTCAGCATAGCCGTTGAGTAAGACAGACCAATGCCAGCGACCCCTTCCTTTCACAGCATGCTGACGCGCGATCTGAAAGAAGCCAACCATGCAGTTCTCCGTCACGGCGTTATACCATTCCGGCTTACGGTTGAGTCCGTTGATCCGGTTCATATAGTCGATGAACGTTCCGCGGACGGCATCTGCTGGAGCGTTCACCAGGTGATAAAGTCGCGCGGTTTCGCCCTGTCTGAACGTCGTACGCAAACCGACGAGGTCCCGCTCGTCCCCGGCGATGAAGATGACCTCGTACTGGCGGAATAGCCCCTTAAACGCTGAATAGGATTCGCCAATCTCTTTGCGGGTTTCAATAGAGAAGCAAAGGTATTGCCCGTCATCAAAACCAAAACTGAGCATGGTGTGCGCCACCTTGTGCAATCCCCAATCGACCAGAAAGATGTCTGCCGTGCGCACCTTGGAGAGGTCGTAGTGCCGCGTTTCAAAGGCAACGGTGAAATTCGTTTCCGACTGGTAGACACAATTACGGACGTTGTAAACCGTCACGTGGTCACCGATAATTTCAGAATATGGCAGTTGAGCGACATCCGGTTGCCAAAGGCGGTCATTCGAGGGACTCATCATTTGGAAAGCCGCCAGCGGCAACAAAAAGAGGGCCGCGCACCCGAACACGACGCGTCTCAATGGCGCAAAGATTACAGCCCCTAAATGTGCCGCACCATACAGCAACGCCAGCGTCACACACAAGACGTGCGGCCAGCTACCGTAATAAAGTGCACATATACCCCAGAGAAAGAAGGGGGAGAAGAGTACGAACCAACCGAGTCGAGTCCCTGCCCTTTGGCAGAAACCGTTTCGTTCTTCGATGATCAAGGAAGACTGCATCATAGCATGCCTCAGAGCTTCTGGAGAACCGCTTCCGGCAAGGCGTTCGAGAGCACCTGATGGCCCTCTTGCCTCCATTGACGCACCTGCGCTTCGGCTTCATCAGCCTTGACAGTGTCCAATCCGCTGTCCTTCGAAAAATACACGCTCTGCGACGGGAAAGCGAACGACGTCCCGCTCTGTTCCACGATTTCCATGATCCGCAGCAGAACGTCTTGCCGGACAGCCAAAAAATCCAACCGGTCACGCGTCAACACATACGCGAAGACCTCGATGTCCAGGGAGGAAGCCCCAAAGCCGATAAGACGCGCACGTGCCGAGTCCGAATGAATGCGCGGATGACTCACGAGCAGTTCCAGAATCTTGACAAGTAAGTAGCGCAATTGCTCGGGGCGGGTCTCAGAGCGAACGCCAATCACGGTCTGGATCAGTATCCGGTCGCGTTCAGCCAAATTCTCGATCGCCATTTTAGCGAGCGCCGCGTTAGGGATCGTGGTCAGTGTGCGATCCAAGCCGCGAATCCGCGTTGAGCGGAGACCGATCGCCTCCACCGTGCCTTCATCCTCCCCGCACTTACAGAGATCTCCGACCCGCACGGGCTTGTCCGCAAACAGGCTCAGACCC
>Ga0268284_1001343_pt1 | contig 12869 bp, 14 predicted proteins | sample saktaG_14_FD_190137 | JGI IMG/M metagenome (GOLD analysis project Ga0268284, IMG submission 190137) | Saline water microbial communities from Sakinaw Lake, British Columbia, Canada - sak_2013_06_06_40m | ecosystem: Environmental > Aquatic > Non-marine Saline and Alkaline > Saline ... | reverse complement strand
CTCCCATCCTGAGCTCAGGACCGCAGTGCAAATAGCACAAATGCTCTCTTTTGTGCAGGCGAGCCCCCTAAAATATTCCCCCGTCAAAACCTTTACAGATTCCTTATCTTCAGGTCAGGCAATATTCCGGAAATATATGCTGCGCTATAAGAAACCAGGATTATCAGAAAATTATTCCAGCAATGACGAAAGAGAATCCCCGGCATCATGCAGTTTCACTTTCGAACGGTTCAGTTCATCAAGGTGTTCTGCCGAACGGGATGAGGATTGTCACCGATGCAGTACCTTATGTAAAAAGCGTTACCCTCGGGATCCTGATCAATGCCGGTTCGCGTGACGACCCGGAGCATTCTCCCGGACTGGCCCATTTCATTGAACATGCCGTTTTTAAAGGCACAAGGCGCCGTTCCTATATTGACATAGCCCGTAACATCGAAAAAAACGGAGGCTATCTCGATGCCTATACCACCAAGGAACAGACCTGCATCTATCTGCGCTGCCTTGCCGAACATCTCGAACCATCTTTCGACCTGCTCTCGGATCTGGTCTCGGATCCGGTTTTCCCTCCTGAAGAGATCGAAAAGGAAAAAGAGGTAGTCATCGAGGAGATCAGCAGCGTCAACGATACCCCGGAAGAACTTATTTTCGAAGAGTTTGACCTGCGCTCCTTTCCCCTGCACCCTCTCGGCAAACCGATCCTCGGCACCGAAGAAAGTGTTGGAAATTTCACGGATGATCACCTGAAAACCTTCATGCGGCAGCACTATGTGCCGGAAAACATGCTGATCACTGCCACCGGCAAGGTAGATCATGAAAAGATCATGCGGCTTGGCGAGCGATTTCTCGGCCCGCTCCGTGAGCAGTCCGGAGAGCGGTATACCCGGCAGCCATTCCTGCCTGAGCACTACACTCCCTTCACCCTCTCCCTGAAAAAAAGGGTCTGTCAGGCTCAGATCGTCCTCGGCACCGCCATAGCCCGGCACGACCCCCTCTTTTACAGCCTGATGGTTCTCAACTCCATGCTTGGTAACGGCATGAGCTCGATACTCAACCTTGAACTCCGCGAGAAACGCGGACTTGCCTACAATGTCTATTCATCGGTCACCTTTTTCGATGATCTGACCGCGCTGAACATCTATGCCGGCACCGACAGCAACAAAACCAGGGTCACCCTTGAACTCATAAGAGAACTGCTCCAAAGCGATGCCCTGAAAAATCCGGATCCGGAAGAGGTACAGGCCGCAAAAACAAAACTGCTCGGTTCCCATATCATGGGCATGGAAAAAATGACCCGCAGAATGTCACAGGCGGCATCCGACCTTTCCTATTTCGGCAGGTATATCGAACCGGAGGAAAAAACAGCCTCTATCGAGTCAGTCACCGCTGACGATATTGCCGAAGCAGCCATGCGGATGCTGCACGATGCTCCGTTTTCAACGCTGGTCTATAAACCGGGACGATAAGCCTCAGGGGCCAGCAAAGCTCTCTTTTAAAAAAGAGGATTTATTCGTATCTTCGTAACTTTTAGTTTTTCACAATGACCAATTAACCAAAGAGAGCCTTGCAAAAGAATATCAAGAACGTCAGCGACACCGAACAGGAACTGGAAATCATTCTTTCAGCCGAAGAGTTCGGTCCCGAATATAGCCAGGAACTTGAAGAAGCCCAGAGAAGCGTGCAGATCAAGGGCTTCAGAAAAGGACATGCCCCGGCAGGCCTGATTAAAAAACTGGCCGGCCCGTCCATCGAGACAACAGTAGCCGAAAAAATGGCATCTAAATATTTCGGGGAGGTTGCCGAAGCCGAAAACATCAAGCCGGCAAGCCGGGCACAGATCATAGACTTCACCTTTGAACCGGATCTGCTGAAAATACGCCTCTCCTACGAAATCCATCCTGAATTCGAACTGAAGGATTTCAGCGGGTACACCTTTACCAAAGCCAGCTATACCGTAACCGATGCGGATGTTGATCGTGAAATACACCTCATTCTCAAAGGACACGGCAATCTGATCAGCGTTGATGAGCCTGCAACCTCAACCGACACGGTGATCGGCGATGTAACAAGGCTCAATGAAACCGGTGAGCCTGAAGAGGAGCAGAAAACCGATAACCATCACTTTACTCTCGAATACCTTCCCGAGGATAACCCCTTCCGCATAGCGCTGACCGGAAAAAAAGCCGGTGAGACTATTGATATAGAAACCCCAGGAAAAGACGATGCCGAACCTTCACGTTTCCGTGTTGCCATCAGCGAGATCAAGAGGCTCGAACTGCCGGAACTGAATGACGATCTGGCAAAAGAGATCAGCGGACAGCGGTTTGAATCGGCGGCAGACTTCACAGCAGACGTCAGGATCCAGATCGAGCAGCACTTCTTGATGAAATCCGATGAGGATCTGCTTGAATCCATCTCTGCTAAACTGATCGAGGAAAACCCGGTACCCTCTCCGAAATCAATGGTCGCATCCTTCTCGAAAATGCTGGTTGAAAACGCCAAACGCCAGATGGGCGGCAGCTTCCCGAAAGGATTCGACGAAGAACAGTTCCGCAATGCGATGGGACCGAATGCTGAAAAACATGCCCAATGGCTTCTGATCAGCCAGAAAATAGCCGAACAGGGCAATCTTGCCGTATCGGATGATGATATCAGGGCATATGCGGAAAAGGAAGCCGGAAAAAATGCAACACTGGAGGCTGAAGACCTTCTGAACACCTACATGTCTGCAGAATTCAGGGATTACATCACTGACACCATCCTCAAGGAGAAGATCTACGACATCATCAAGTCGAAGGTGACGATCACCGAGGAAGAGACACCTGTCCCTGCACATCAGGCCTGATTGCTGGAGAGGTCAAAGAAAAAGCAGGAGTCCGGCAATGGACTCCTGCTTTTTTTTTGACCTGTTCCCCCCTGTCATAACCCTTCAATCAGAGCCATGGCTACGGCAGAATGACGGTCATGAGAAATCGAGATTTTAATCGTGCACCCGGAAGGAAAAGAGCCGTCAGCAGGGCACACAAACGGCCTGCCCTCCGGATCATTGAGAATTGCAAAGCTTTTCCAGTGCATGCCCCCGGAAAATCCCGTTCCGAGCGCCTTGACGACGGCCTCCTTTGCGGCAAACCGGCCCGCTATACTGGCGATAACCTGGGGTTTGCGGAGACAAAGCGCAATTTCCTCCTCCGAAAGAAATCTTCGCAGAAACTGCATACCGTAGCGGCTGTACACCGTTTTTATCCGGTCAAGATCGACAATATCAACGCCAACTTCCATAGTTCACCTCTCATACCAGCCTGATTGTCATTGAAAGATCAAGAGCCCTGACGCTGTGTGTCAGATCCCCGATTGAAATAAAATCAACACCGGTTTCAGCAACTTCCTGCACATTGTGCGTGCCGATATTGCCTGAGGCTTCAAGAAGAACGCTCTTGCAGGCGCTTCTTGCATAACTGACGGCCTCCCTCATCAAGGCAGGAGTAAAGTTATCGAGAAGAATAATATCCGGAACGCAGTCCAGGGCATCTCTCAATTCATCCATACCGCGAACCTCCGCTTCAATCTTCAAATCAGGGTTCTTCTTTGCGCGATAGCTCTGAGCCCGGAGGATAGCCCGGGTGATACCGCCGGAGGCATCAATATGGTTGTCCTTGATGAGAATCATATCGAAAAGTCCGAAACGGTGATTCGTTCCGCCGCCGATCCTGACGGCCTCCTTGTCAAAATATCGAAGACCCGGAGCGGTTTTACGGGTATCAAGAATTTTTGCTCCCGTATGGCTCACCTTGCCGGTATACGCTCTTGTTTTTGTCGCTATCCCGGACATGCGCTGCATGAAATTAAGAACGGTACGCTCACCGGCAAGAAGAGGGGCGATTGTTCCCGTTACATCAAGCACAGGGTCGCCGCAGCGGAGAGTGTCGCCGTCACTGCGATGCAGCACAACCGACAACTCCGGATCACAGGCGGCGAAAACCTTTACGGCAACAGCAGCCCCTGCCAGAACACCATCCTCCTTCGCCCTGATCAATGCACTCCCTTTCTGCCCGGGTTCGATGGTTGCCAGAGTAGTCACATCCCCTGTATAACAGTCCTCCTCAAGAGCCATTATAATGGCCCTCGAACGGCACTGCTCGTAAAAATCATTATGTGCCCTGATGTTCATAATTACTGATACATTGAAAAGTTCATCCGAAACCGTTTTGTCCGCAACAGCCTCCTCCCTTCAGGTAAACCAGGGCTGAGCGGTGGCGGCAGTATGCAAAGTAGTGAAAGGCAGTTTCCCTTCAATGAGTAATTTGTTGGTCATTGAAAAACGGCAAAAATACTATATTAGTGAAGCGTGATATGGGCAGTTGTCATTTTATGATATTTCACCCGGTACCCTGCCCGGCTTCCGGGGCTATTTATTTCGGCAAAATATGGATATAACCAGGATCAAGTTCAAGGCATTGTTCCGGCAGATGGCTTCACCCCAGGATGTCTGGCTGTTCTCCACCGTAAACAGCAAGGACGTTGATTTTCTTAATTTCATGCAAAAATCAGAATGGCTTCAATATACCGGCCTGCATGACAGAACCGGCAGGGAAATATATGAAGGCGACCTGTTGAAATGGGGTGATTCTGTCGTGGAGGTCATATTTGAATCAGGCAGTTTTAAAACGCTCAATGACGGCAGCTCTGATATGCTTCTGTGGTATTGCGTGCCCGAATGTGAGGTAATCGGCAACAAACACGAAAAAACAGCCAAACCATAGCGTATCGATTACATATCCTCATGAACAATTATCTTTTCCGGCTTCTGCCGCTGACATTGATTTCTTTACAGATATTCATCATGTTGTCTGCTCTATGATACAGCCCTCTCTTTCCTGCGTCAGACTTGTCAACATGGTTTTCTATGCTCACCACGGAGTACTCAAGGAAGAGCATACGGTCGGCGGAAAATACGAGGTCGATGCGGAACTCTTTTTCAATTTCTCGGATGCTGCGAAAAACGATGACATCACCAGAACCATCGATTACGGCGCTGTCTACCGTAAAATCCGGGCAGCGCTGACCCTGAAAAAATACGATCTCATCGAAGCGGTCTCCTATGAGATCGCCCATGACCTCATCCGGGACTTTCCTTTGCTTGAACAGGCCACCATAAGGGTACGCAAACGCAATCCTCCCGTTGACGGCATCTGCGATTACGCAGAAGCCGATTACTCTGCCACCCGTTCCTGAACTCATGGAACGTCACAAGGTATTTATCGGAATCGGCTCCAATATAGGAGACCGCCTCACCCATCTTCAGGAGGCTGTCAACCGGCTTGATCTTCTGAAGGATACATCGGTAAGCGCTGTTTCAGCACTCTACCTGACTGAACCGGTCGGTGAAACCTGCCAGAACCGCTTCTATAACGGCGTTGTACTGCTTGAGACCGCCCTTCAGCCTGAAGAGCTCCGTCGGCAGTGCAAAACCATCGAGCAGGAGCTTGGACGGCCTGAAGGGTATGCCAGGTGGAGTCCGAGAGTTATAGATCTCGACATTCTGCTCTATGACGACCTGTGCCTCAGCACCGGAACCCTCTCGATACCGCATAAGGAAGTGCATCGCCGGAAGTTTGTGCTTATCCCCCTGCTCGACCTTGCCAACCCTCTGCACCCTGCAATGAAGCAGACCATGCTGCAGTTACTCGAACAATGCAGCGACCGTTCGGTTCTGATCAGGATCAAGGAAACGATCAGAACAAAAAAAAGACAGGCTGCCCGTTAAAGCAGCCCGTCATTCAAACAGCGGTAAAACCTGCAAAAATGCCTCTGTTCTCTCAGTTGGCGAACGTAATATTCAGGTTGCCTGCAGCAAAATCGGCACCTTCCGTCTTGCGGCCCACAAGTACATTCGGGAGCATAATGCTTTTGCGGAAATTGTTGATATCGACAAGCAGCTCATCACCCTTGATATTCACATTGAGCTTTTGCACCTCGACGTTAGGCAGATAAAGGCTCAATACATATTTTCCGTTGACTTTCTCCAGTACCTGGGTTTTGTCATTGCTGTAGAGCACGTCCGAAGGATTTTTGTCACCGAACAGCTCCTGGCTCAACGTATAGAGGCGGTCTGTATTGATGATTTCGGCTGTCGACTGTTTCACCCTGAAAATCGGTACCGGATAGAAACAGTTTTCGATAACCCCGAGATATTTGGTCTGGATATCGATAAGGCTCTGCAGATAACAGTCGGATGAGCTTGACGGAAGAATCTTGTTGACAATGGCCGCATCAAGTTTATAGCCGAACAGGTTGAGATAGGTCTGTACCCGCAAAGCCTCCTTGATAACCATATTTTCAGGATTAAGAACCACCCTGAAAGTGGTAATGGTTTTATCCTGAAGCATGGCGTGAAGCTCTTTCATATGTGCATTCACTTCGGGCATCAGTTTGAAGATATTTTTCTTCGGCATGAACTTGCTCAGAAGCGGAGCAGCAAAACCGATGGCTTTGGAGTGCCATCCGCCGATTTTATCTGAATACCATCCATATGATTCAGGCATTCCGAGAAGCCGCATGGTCTCACCGGTCGGAGCGGCATCTACTACAACAACATCATAATCACCTGATTTGGCAGCTTTCCAGATATAGCGAAGACTGATCATCTCCTCCATGCCGGGCATAATGGCAAGCTCCTCGGCAACAACTTCATTGGCACCGTCATGCATTAAAATCGAGGAGAAATAGGAATAGAGCTCAGTCCAGTTCTCCCTGATCTCCGCAAGAACATTCACCTCCATTGCAAAAAGATTCTTCTCAACCTCAAGGGGAGTTGAAGAGAGTTCGACACTGAATGCATCGGCAAGACTGTGAGCCACATCGGTGCTCATAATAAGAACCCTCTGTCCCTTTCGGGCAATTGCTGTTGCCGTTGAGGCTGAAACGGTGGTTTTCCCTACCCCTCCTTTTCCCAAGTAAAGAATAATTCTCATGTTGGTAATAAAACTATTGAGTGGACTTGATCTTGACTGAACGCTTTTTATTTCTTGCCCGGCTCTTCTTTATAAGATTTACCAGGTTTATCGGGTTCGCCGCCTCTCGGCTGGCCGGCATCAACACTATTTTTTTTCGGCACATCAGCAGTTTTTTCCTCCTCCAGTGAGGCGGAAATCTCCCCTGCAAGTCCTTCAGCAATCGCTGCTGAAAAAGTATTTTCCGCCGGTTCAGCTTCACCCTTTTCTGCATCCGGCAGAATCCTGATTTTTTTTCTCAATCCGCTTTCACCCGGCTCTGTCGTAAAGGGTTCTTCCGGTACGGAGGAGGGTGCAGGAGAAGAATCATCCATCGTCATCATGTGCCTGACAATGGCGGGCATCTCCTCTTCATCGGATTTGACCGCAATACGTTTACGTCTCGGAGCGGCATCATCTTCAAGGTTATCCGGTACCCGATCTTTTTTCGGGAATGACTCCGGTCCGCCCTTTTTGACACTCTCTGAAATATCGGTAGTGAAACAATCGCTGTTGGGAGTTGCCGCATCGTCACTCTTTATATGAATACTCTTTCTTCTGGCAATGAAGTCATTATCATCACGATCATCACTCTCTTCACTCTTCGGCAGATTTTCATCGGAACCGGAATGATCCGGTTTAGGCGCAGTCCTCTGCGTTTTTTTCTTGCCTGTCATTCCGAAATTGGAGGAAAGCTGCAGCAGCTTGCCGACCGATCCGAAAACTCCGTCATTGCGTACCGCGGTTTTAACGATATTCATGACAAAGCGCTCGGCCTGAGGATTATCGGCAATATTGTTAAGGAGTTCATTCAGCGCGGTAAGCATGGTGGCCACATCGCCGGGGATATGCTGCAGATCACTTTTCATCTGATCACGTATCTTGAAAGGTACATCCCCGAGCATCTCTTTTATTGAACCTGCAATTCTTTTTATTGAAGCAGGATCTGTGGGAAGCATATTTTCAAAACCCTTCAAAGCATCTGCCGGAGAAAATCCTTCCGGATTATGCCCGCCGTCCTGCGAAGTCCCCGGTGTATGAACACTCTGCTGGGGAGGCCGTTCAGGATTCGCATAGCCGATAGTCGCCTTGTACTGTTCGAGCAGATCCTGGCCATACCCTATATGACTCTCCGGCTGAGCCGGTCTGGAAGCATCATATCGAATGGAAATCACCCGCGGAATACACACTCTCCTTGCACCCTCGAGAATAGCCGCAGAAACATCGTCAGGCAGGTTACTCCGGTAATTCGGACCAAGGTACTGTTCTATGACCGACTCAATAACAGTAGAAAGTCTGGTTATCAATTCAGCTTCCGGCAGTTCGACCATATCAAAAATCACATAGACAGGGTCCTTGCCTTCGCGGGAGATTTTAAGATTAAGCGTCGCAAAATCACGGTCCTTGTTACGGCTGTTCACGGAGAGCGCCCCGAGATTAAACCGGTCAAGAAAGTCTTTATTAGAACCTCTCGCCCAGAGGTACACCGCCTTGTCAGTAAAGATCAGGTAATCCTGAAAAGCTATATTACCGACGCGTTCCTGATGTGATTCATAAAAAACCCCTTCAAAAAATGCAATCGGGGTCTCACCGGCTTGCATGAGGCCTTTTTGAAAAAACTCATTTACATCACTCTGTTCGGTCTGCCCGGAAACATACAAAGATAAATTAGCCATTACCCATACAGGTTCTACTTAATACTGACGCGTTGAAGCGAAATCTATTAAAATTTAATAATAAACAGAAATTACCCGATCAGCTAAAATCCTTTCGCTCTCATGATAAAGCCTGGCCGGATGCAATTTAATGTTAAAGCGACTATCAATCGGGCACGGACAGGAACAGGCAGACTGGCTTATGAGGCTGGATACTGCAAAGGGAAACAAAAAAGGCAGTGAAACACTCTACTTTTCACTGCCTTGAATACGGGATACCTGCGATACTTACTTTGCAAACTTTGAAACAACTTCTTTCGAAGGAACAGCGTAACCTGTAACTTCAGGTGATCCGCCGCGAAGGCTTGAACCGGCGCTGCCGCCCACGTTGCCATAAGCATTGCGGTTGATTCTCATTACGCCTTTGCCTAAAGAATCAAACAACATTCCTACGGTTTCCCAATGGCCTTCGACCATTACTTCAAAAATGCGACCGGCTGCAGCCAGGATATCGGTAAAAACGCCACCACCACTCATAATTCCTCCTTGGAATTTAATTGTTGGAAAGTTATTAAAATTAAAAAATCGAAATTCTTATCCTAATTTACAGTAATAAACAAAAAAACACAAAAAAAGATTTCTCCTGCCGTTAGCCGCGAAAACCCCGGCAGAAGGGAGACCATTTTATTTCCTTATCGGGCCCTTCTGAAAGGAGCCTGCAATATTTTTGACAACTTCAGAAGCGGACTGCCCTGCATCACCAACTGCTGTCGCAGCATTTCCCGCAACATTTTCAACACTTTCAACAGCACTGACATAAAGATCGCTGGCACTTCTTGATGCATCTTTAACGGTAATTGCAACCCGGTCAATGGTCTCACCGACAACACCGCTTGTATTGCCAAGCAGGTTTCCGATACCGGTTGCGTCAATCACTGCGCCGACTGTTCCGGCAACCGTGTCAAAAATACCGCCGGCAATATTCAAACCCCCGACGACAGCGCTCTGTCCGGTCAGAAGAACACTTTCAGCAAGGAACGTAAGGCGATCAGTAAATTCAAGTTCTTTGAAATCCCTGCGCATTTTCTGGTACGATTCCGACATATTAACCTCCCTGGAAATGAGGCTGTAAAAAAGAAGCCCCTGTTATGAATGTCTTTACTAACGAGATAAGATGCAAAAAGTTAAACATAAAAACCGATCAAAGCAAATGTCCTTCACCGCAGGAAGTTGAAAATCATACTTTATGATATGCCTTCTGATCTTTCGGCTGTCCGGTATGATTCCGGCTGTCAAGATCAAATGGAATATGAAGCCATTTATCCTTGAACACGGCATCGCCCGGCTCAAGCCCTGTAAGGCTGATCGGAAGGGTAATGATCTTGCGCTGATTGCCGATCTGGACGTAGAGCTCATCACCGGTCACCCAGACATCAATATCGACAGGATTGGCAAACATGAGCTTCAGCTGAACCTCATAGACATCGCCGTTGCGGACAAACTTTATCGGCGGTTCGTCATACATCATATCGGACGGATCGCTGTCGCCGTACATATCCTTTGCAAACATCTCAAGTGACTTGAGACCGACAATCTCCTGCTCGTACATCCTCAGTTTTTTGACAGGAAGAGGGGAAAACCCTTCTTCAATCTCCCCGAGGTACTTCTGCTGAATGGCTTTCCAGTTTTCCAGATATCCGCTGTCCTCTTTGGTATCAAGCAGCCTGTTGACAAGCACCATATCGACCTTGAAGCCGTAAAGGTTCAGGTAGGTCAGGGCACGCATGGTCTCCTTGATCGACATTTTTTCCGCATTCATGACCAGACGAACTGTAGACTTGACATTATCGGTAAGAATATCGCGGATATCTTCAAGCTCGTCAAAAACCTGGTCAACCGACTCAATGGCATCTGCCGGAGGAATAAAAAACGCGATCCTGTCGGACATTTTTGAAAGCGGCTTGCTGAGCGGCCTGATAAGATATTTATTAACATTTTTCACGGCTTTCATCCCCCATGCAAGGGTATCGGGAAGTGATAGAAGCCTCAGGGTTTCACCTGTCGGGGCCGTATCGAGCACAAGAACATCATAAAGACCGGAAGCTTTATAGCGTTTTATACGCAACAGGGAAAAAAGTTCTTCCATACCGGGCAGAATGGTCATTTCATCGGCCATGACCCCCGACACACCCTGGGCCATAAAAATCCTGGTATAGTACTTCTGCACGGACTGCCAGTTCTGTTTGAGATCCACATAAGGGTTGACCTCAATGGCATGAAGATTTTCCTTGATCTTTGTCGGCTCGGCGCCGAGCGGCAGATTGAACGAATCCGAAAGACTGTGTGCGGGATCGGTTGAGAGAACAAGGGTACGATATCCCAGCTCAGATAAACGAACAGCCGTGGCCGCGGAAACACTGGTTTTGCCTACTCCGCCTTTACCTGTAAAAGTTAAAATGCGCATGAACCGGACATTGGATTTTAAAGAAAAAACGGAAAATCACGGGAAAGCTCAAGATATAACTCTGAGCTGACACTACAAAGGATCTTAACATACACACTTCCATATATGTTTAAAATTTTATTCCTGACATTTCACAGTACCGCTGCATTATTATTTACTATTCATGCTCTTGGCCCGGATATCAGAGGCAGCCCTGATTTATTTGTCATAAGACCCGACAGAGCCGGTATAACAGATTTAATGGCAGCTCCATCAATTTCAGGAACTGCGGCTTGCAAATCAGCATCCCTCTCGCTTAATTAAGGACACCTGCATTGTTACCCTGAAAACCGTCACCGTTATGCTCGAAACAACTTCAATCGTCGATGTCCGTGCAACCGTCGTCCGGAACCTGCGCATCAGCCGGGATGTAAGCATCATCACTCTCGAATGCCCTGCAATCGCCTCCGCAGCAAAACCCGGAAACTTTGTCAACGTCAAGGTCAGCGACGCCTCGCAGCCGCTGCTCAGAAGGCCTTTTTCCATACACAATGTCAGGGGCGGCCTCATCGACATCATGGTGAAATCAATCGGTCGGGGCACGGCGCTGTTCTGCGATACCGCCGAAAACTCCTCCGTCATGGTACTCGGTCCTCTGGGCAACAGTTTCGACAGGACCAGCCGGAAATTCGACACCGCCGTTCTGCTTTCCGGCGGGATCGGCACGGCTCCCATGCTTTTTCTGGAAAAAACGCTTGCCGCTGAAGGGCGCAACGTCGTCAACCTGATCGGAGGCCGGACAAAGGATGACCTGCTCGCATCAAACCTTACCGGCTGCCGGCTTGCAACTGATGACGGATCGGCGGGATTCAAAGGCACCGTGGTGGAACTGCTCCGAAGCGAACTTCCGGCCCTCAGAAACGAGGGTTCCCTCAAGGTGTTCGCATGCGGACCCAATCCGATGCTCAAAGCGCTTGCCGCACTTTGCCGTGAAGAGCACCTGGCCTGTGATGTTTCGCTTGAATCGGTTATGGGCTGCGGCATAGGCATCTGCTACGGCTGCAGCGTCGAAGTCAGGGAGCCTGACGGAGGTATCCGCACCATACTGCTCTGCAGGGAGGGTCCGGTCATTGACGCTGAACTTTTTGTACTATAGAACAGAGAGATATATCTTCAAAAAACATGGGAAAGGCATTCCCGACAGCTTTTTTCAATGAACCCTGAAAAACCATGGCAAAAGGACTCAATAAAGTTATGCTGATAGGCCGTCTCGGCAAAGACCCGGTAAGCCGTCAGGCAGGCAGCAGCACCGTATGCAACTTCACCATCGCCACAAGCGAAACATTCAAGGATGCACAGGGCGCGAAGCAGGAGAGAACCGAGTGGCACAACATTGCCGTATGGGGACGCCTGGGCGAGATATGCCAGCAGTACCTTGCAAAAGGTCGTGAAGTCTATATCGAAGGCAAGCTGCAAACCCGAAGCTGGGACGATCCAAAAAGCGGCGAAAAGAAATATGCCACCGACATAGTCTGCACAGACATGCAGATGCTTGGCAGTCAGAGGGATTCAGGCTCCGGCAGTGGAGGATACAGCGACGGCGGCACATCGAACTACGAACGTCAGGCTGACAACACTCCGCAGCGTGACTATCAGGGCGGATCCGGCTATTCAGCACCATCTGCTCCGCCGTCAGGACCGATGCTTGAAAACGAAAAGGACGACCTGCCGTTTTAATGCGAACGTGCTGAGTAACAAGTGCCGCGGACTCAGCACTCATTACTC
>Ga0268284_1001342_pt1 | contig 12902 bp, 4 predicted proteins | sample saktaG_14_FD_190137 | JGI IMG/M metagenome (GOLD analysis project Ga0268284, IMG submission 190137) | Saline water microbial communities from Sakinaw Lake, British Columbia, Canada - sak_2013_06_06_40m | ecosystem: Environmental > Aquatic > Non-marine Saline and Alkaline > Saline ... | reverse complement strand
AGAGAAGAAAATTGCGCCCGCCGGGAAGAATTGCCTTCCCAACCGGTGCCGCAACTGCCATCACTCATCCCGTTAGCCAGCCCTTCGGGCCTCTAGCAGATTAACGGAAAATTGAACGCCCCCTGTCAATAAGGATGCCTGACGTGCGGACAATTCCTGTTGAGATCACACCAACAAGATGAAAATCATTCCCAGATCCCTGGCATTTGCCGTCATTCTCGCCACGCCCGGCCTGGTTTTCGGGGCGGAAAAGGCAATGCCCAACCCGGACTTCACCCAAGGCGGCAAGATTCCTGAAAACGCCAAGCCTGTCTGGGAGACCTCGCCGATTACTGAGCCGTATCCCTATGTCAGCACCGGAAGTTTTGCCGGACCCGCAGAGCCGCTCTCACCCGATCCGCTGGTTGCCTACCGCTGGCCCAGCCCAAAGGCTACGGATGGTCTCGAGATCTATCTGCAGAAGCCCAGCGCTGTTTCATGCGATACCGCCGCGTCCTTCGACAACCTGGGTTCGCTGACGACAGATCATCCGAATGTCACGGTGAGAGGGGCGGGTTCGATCAGAATGGATTTCGGGCGGGAAAGCGCGGCCTGGCTGGAGTTCGACAGCCCGGATTGCCCGGGGGGCGTTGAAATGAGTATCAGTGAGTACAATCAACCGGCCATCGTTAATCAAATGCCCTTGCACCCGGTAAAAACACTTGCTCCCGTCAAGTACGGCAACACCTATCGGCTGGAGTTGAACAAGGAATTGTATGAGGGTGTGCGATTCGGCTGGATCCACGTGCGCTCGTTCACCGGTGTCTGGCACATCACCGGAATCCGGCTGGTCTGCCAGGTCAAGCCGATCAACTACAAAGGAAGTTTCTCATGCAGCGATGCCATGCTTACCAGGGTGTGGTACACGGGCGCCTATGGAGTGAAACTGAACCTGTTGAAGGACTACATGGGCGCTATTTTGATGGACCGGGGCGACCGGCATTCCTGGACCGGAGACTCTCATCCTTCGCAAGCGGCATCCATGGTGGCTTTTGGCAATTTCGATTTTGTCAGGGACAACCTTGAACGCACCTCGGGAAAGGATTGGATCCTGAGTTACATGCTGTATTGGGTATCGAGCCTGCTGGACTATTACAATTACACCGGGGACACGGAGCTTCTGAAGAAATATACGGATAATATCAGCGCCAAACTCGATGACGCATACACTGCTTACGGGACAAATCCCCAGCTCGGGTTCTATGGCTGGGATGAACGATTAGCGGGATTTGAAGTGCAGTCCCGCAACTGCCCGGAAGCCCAGAATGCCTACAAAATGCTTTCAATCCGGGCTTGGAACGATTTCGCCAAAGCCATGGGAAGCATTGGTCGTGCTGATTTAAGGGACAAATACCATGGGTACGTGACTGACAAAGTTTCCCGGTTGAGACAGAACGCAACCTGGTATCAGGACTTCGGCGTCCATGCAATGACCGACGCTGTCAACGCCGGGTTTACCAGCCGGACCGAGCAGGAAAAGATGTTTGCGCTGGAATTCAATGACAAGGTCAACCGTGTCTCTTTTTCTCCCTTCAATCAGTATTTTATTATTCAAGCCATGGCATCCATGAAAAAGCACGATGACGCCCTCGACACCGTCCGCTATTTATGGGGCGGGATGATAGCGTATGGAGGCACGACCTTCTTTGAGACATTTCGCCCCGCCTGGGCCAAGGTTCTGGGAAAGAACGACCCGGTGCCTAACAACCAGTGCGGATTTACCAGCCTTTGCCATCCCTGGGGCGGGGGGGTGGTCAAATGGCTGAGTGAGGAAGTTGCAGGAATCAAGCCGGTTTCCCCCGGGTTTAAGGAGTATGACATTATTCCGCACCTTGGACGGAGTCTCACCTGGGTGAAAGGAAATGTGCCAACTCCACACGGCGACATCGGGATGAGCATCCATGTTGGCTCAGGGGAAATGTCCATGTCTGCGCCGGCGGGAACCACTGGGCGGCTTGGTATTCCTAAAATGGAAAAGACCATACGCTCAGTTACTTTTGACAACGTTGTGGTCTGGGACGGCGTCTTTCACGCTGCGAACGGAGTGGGTGGCGCTGACGAAGACCGGGATTTTGTCTATCTCACCAAGATCCAGCCCGGAACACATGCCATATCCGTAAAATACTCCGGCACCACGCCCGGTTACGTCGAGCCCCCTGAACATTATGCTGTGGATTTCATCAAGCAGGACTCTGTCACCAGCGGCGGCTGGGGTGGTAAATACGGAGCGGAGGGTTATGTATTATGCAGCTATAACGGCGCGGATGTCAGGGCGCTTCCCCCGTATGTCACTTCAATTGATTATTCCAGACAGGACAGCGTCCAGTGGACCAATCAGACGAGCGACCTGCGGGCGTTGTCGCCGGATAAGAGCAATGGCGTTCCGCGGAAAGCAGCGTGCATCTATACCGGAAACGGGGGACCCACCGATATCGTGCGCGGTTGGAACGGCCAGCCTTTGACGGTTACAATCGAAGCAAACGGGACCCGCTCCTATCAGGTGGCCCTTTACTTTGTTGATTGGGACAAGTTGGGGCGAAATATCGCTGTTGAAATGTTTGATGCAAAGACCCTGAAAATGGTGGCCCCGGTTCAAGTGATCAAGGATCATGTCGCGGGCTGCTATCTCATCTATCAATATGACAAGTCGGTGAAGTTCAGGATCCAACAAATCCGCGGGGCCAATGCGGCCCTTGGCGGCATTTTTTTCGATCCGGCGCCGGTGGCCGCCGCGAAATAACAGCATCATGAAATTATATGTGAGAACGCAATTAATCAGCGGGGTATTCTTTGATCCCGGCAACAGCGGCTGGATTCAGCTTGAGCCCAAGGCCACTAATTGAAACACGCTTTTGGAGATAGACGCATGAACAAACTCACTTCTTTTATCATCGCTGTTTTGCTGTTGGCGACACCGGCGAGCCTCCTGTGCCAGACCAACCCGGTCGCCTGCGACCTGGAGAAGAACTTCGTGAATCCGCCGGACTCCGCCAAGCCGTGGGTCTATTGGGTTTGGTTCGCGGGTGGGGGGCGCTGGTCAAAGGAAGGGGCTACTGCGGATCTGGAAGCGATGAAGCGGGTCGGCATCAACGGCGTGCTCATTATGGGCAATCCTGCCACCTTGAGCACGGAATGGCGCGAGAAATTCAAATACTCGGTTGCAGAAGCCGCCCGGCTTGGGATGGAAGTGACCGCGTATAACGGTCCCGGATGGGCGGGCAGTGGCGGGTCGTGGATCGGCCCCGAACAGGCGTCGCAGAAGTTGGTGTGGACGGAGACGACCATCGAAGGACCGCAACATTTTGAAGGCGTGCTGAAGCAACCCGAGGGTTTTTCCTGGGGACCCCTTGAGAAAGACACAAAAAAGCAACCCGTCTACTATCATGACCTAGCGGTACTGGCCTTCCCGACGCCCGCAGGGACGAACAGCATTCTCAACCTCAAGGAAAAGGCATTGTTCGCGCGCGGCTATTGCTCGGGCTATGGCGGAGGCGGGCTCGCGCTGATCGTACCGCCTGGCACGTTTACATCGCCGGAACCCGCGACAACGGTTCAATCGGACCGACTGGTGGAGCTGACGACCCGGATGGACAAGACCGGCCGCCTCACCTGGGATGTGCCGGCAGGCAAGTGGACGGTGTTGCGATTCGGTTATCGCCCGACGGGCGCGTTGGTCCAGCCGACCGAGGAGGGACTGGAGTGCGACAAGATGAGCAAAGGGGTGCTGGACGTGCATTTCCAGGCACTCATGGCGCAGCTCATCGCGGATGTGGGGCCGTTGGCCGGCGAGGGCAAGACGCTTGTCGCAACGCACATCGATAGTTGGGAAGCGGGTCCGGGGAATTGGACTCCTCTTTTTCGCGAGGAATTCAAGAAGAGGCGAGGTTATGATCCGCTCCGTTACCTGCCGGTCCTTACCGATCGGGTACTGGACAACTTGGACGTTTCAGAGCGGTTCTTGTGGGATTTCCGGCAAACGATCTCAGACTTGATTGTCGAGAACTATGCGGAACACATGCAGACACTGGCGCGACAACACGGATTGCGCCTTTCGATCGAGGGCTACGACGGGTCGCCTTGCGACGACATGACCTACGCGTCGCGCGCCGATGTGCCGATGGGCGAGTTCTGGTGCGATACGTACCAAACCAAGTACAGTTGCACGGAGATGGCCTCCACAGCCCATGTCTATGGGAAGAAGGTGGTGCAGGCAGAGGCGTTCACGTCGCAAGTATTCGAGCCCACCGGCGGTTGGTACTATCACCCCGCCGCCACGAAATCACTGGGCGATTGGGCGCTCTGCGAAGGCATCAACCGCTTTGTGTTTCACAATTTCACCCATCAACCGGACATGAATCGCAAGCCTGGCGTCGTCTGGTTCGGCGTTTATCACCAGCGCAATCAGACCTGGTGGGAATTGTCCACGGCTTATCATCGGTATCTGGCCCGTTGCCAATTCCTGTTGCAGCAGGGTCTTTTTGTCGCCGACGTCTGCTACCTGGCGCCCGAGGCTTCTCCCCAATATTTTCTCTCGCCTCAGGACCGATCAAAATACAACTACGATGGATGTACTGCGGAAGCCGTGTTGACCCGCATGTCCGTGAAAGACGGCCGGCTGGTGCTGCCGGACGGCATGAGCTACCGCCTGCTCGTCCTGCCGAAACTCGCCACGATGACGCCTCCCTTGCTGCGCAAAATCAAGCAACTCGTGGAGGACGGCGCGACGGTCGTCGGGCCGAGGCCGCTCCGCTCGCCCAGCCTTCAGGACTATCCGCGGTGCGACCAGGAGTTGAAGTCCCTGGCGGATGATCTGTGGGGGAATTGCGACGGCAAGACGGTTAGGGAACGGAGTGTCGGCAAGGGCAGGATCCTGTGGGGAGATGGGGACCTGCCGCTGTACGAGGCGGTTGTTTCGCGCTGTTCTCCTGCATCTCGTACGCCGCGTCCTTCTGAGCTGAAGACGTACGAGGCGGTTGTTTTGCGTTGTTCTCCTTCCTACCCTTCCTATGCCGAGCTGTATCCGCCGCTATCGTGGCTTCACGCCTGCCTCTCAACGATGGGAACTCCTCCCGATTTTGCGTCTGGCAGTGGTTTCAAATGCATTCACCGGCAGGTCGGCGACACCGACCTGTATTTTGTCGCCAACCCGGAACCCGTCTGGAGGGAGGCTGATTGCACGTTCCGGGTTACAGGCAAGCAACCGGAGGCATGGAATCCGTTAGACGGGACTGCACGGAGGCAGATCCTGTACCGGGAGAAGGACGGCCTGACGACACTCCCGTTGCGCCTGGGACCGTCCGGATCGGCGTTTGTGGTCTTCCGGAAACCCATGATGAAGACTTTGCCGGTGGTTGCCGTGAGCAAGGACGGGGCGAATATTGTATCCAATCAGACTGTTCCATCGCCTGAATGGGCGCCGATGGAACTGCAGGCCGGCGCTGGTAACAAGGTGGACTTCCTGGGGTGGGCGCCGGGACGTTATGAGTTGACGGCGGCCGACGGCAAGACGGCCGTGGTTGAGGTGAAAGGCATCCCCGCGATGCCAATCACCGGTCCCTGGGAATTATCTTTCCCGACCAACTGGGGTGCGCCTGATCGCCTGACGTTGGATAAACTGATGTCCTGGACTGAACACAACGATGCGGGCGTGAAATACTATTCAGGCACGGCAACGTATCGAAAAACGATCCAAGTGCCGCCGGAGTTGTTGGGCAAGAATCGTCGCCTGTGCTTGGATTTGGGCAATGTCCAGGTGATGGCGCAAGTGAAACTTAACGGCGAAGATCTTGGTATTCTCTGGAACCCGCCGTTCCGTGTGGACATCACCGCTGTTGTCAAGCCGGGTGAAAACGCACTTGAAATCGTCGTGGCCAATGTGTGGGCGAATCGATTGATCGGCGACATGCTCTTGCCGGCGGAGAAGCGCATCACGCAGGGCGGGGTTAAACTTGAGCAGAATGCGCCATTGGCGGAATCAGGATTGCTCGGCCCGGTGCGAATCGCGATAGGCGAGCGCGCCGAGGTGGTGTTCCGTCAGTAATGGTTGTAGAGAAGTAGTTTTGTAATCAACCTCAATATGAGAACCAAACAAGAAAGGAACGGAATAGATATGAGTTATAATATTAGAGAACAACATCAATCGTCTTCCGCGTTTAACACGGTGCGCCGGGGAAACCATGGCCTTGGATATTTTTTGTTGGCTATTGTCTGCTTGGCATTGATCGCCATCAATGTGCGTGCCGATGACGATGCGCCGATGGGCATTGAACGGGTCGCCCGTCCGACTGCTCGAAACTACATTTCGCCCGCGGTAACAAACAACGATACCGTGTGCTGGGTCCAGGTTGACCTGGGGCGCTCGTTGCCGATCGATCAAGTCAAATTGTTCCCGATTGTCGAATGGGGCTGGCTGTATGCGGCAGGGGACAAAAGAGAGTTTTTTCCGCTTCGATTTAAAATCGAAGCATCGGACGATTCCGAGTTCAAGAGCGCCAGCATCGTTACCGATCAGACCGGCGCCGATTATACCAACATACCGGATGCAGTCACCCTATTCCCCGGCAACAGCACCACGGGACGTTATGTGCGACTGACCGCAACCCGCCTGAGCGATAAAAAGCTGGCGCTGATGAAAGTCGAAGTCTGGTCCGGCGGAAAAAATGTCGCCGAGGGTTGTCCGGTGGCCGATTCGTTCAAGGGAAACCTGGGCGTGACGAACCTCACGCTCAAGCGGCGTCCGCAAGATGATGTGGTGACCGATAATCCCGGCAACATCATTCCGGCCGACCAATGGAAACCGGTGGCTTACAAGGCGCAGACTCCGCTCGGCGGCGTGCATCTGGCTGATGGACTCTTCAAGACGGCGATGCAAAACAACATCGCCTATCTGATGAACACATTTACGGTTGACGAAATGGTCCGCGAATTCCGCACGCGCGCCGGCAAGCCCAATCCTGAGGGCATGCGCGAGCCTGAGGCGTTCTGGGATACAGGACTCGCCGGCCAGAACGCAGGACGGTTCCTGATGGGGGCCGGGAATACGCTTCGCTGGATGGAAGATCCCGCCCTGCGCAAAAGCATGAACGACATCGTGGATGTGATCGAAGCGTGCCGTGAGCCCGACGGCTACATCATGGCCTTCCCTACCAGCGTCATGTTTCAATGTGAACGCGCCGGCTACACCCGTGCCTGGGTCACGCATGGCCTGATTGACGCAGGCTATGCCGGCAACCCAAAGGCATTTCCTCTGTTGCGAGGCTTTTACGACTGGTTCAATCACAGCCCTTATTTGCCCGAACTCCTGCGCCGTCCCAACCAGAGCCAGCAGGGAACCGTCGCCAACACCCGGGTTTACTTCACACCCATTGGCAAAGCAGAGGACCTGCAGGTGGTTCAGCGATATTTTCAGGAGAACTATTGGCTTGACCAGTTGGCCAAGCGCGATACCGACGCAATCTGGAAATATCCGTATGACCGGCCTCACTGCTACCTGCTCACGGCCATCGAACCTTATCTCGACCTGTATCGTGCGACCGGCAAACGCCATTACCTTGAGGCCGCCATGGGCGGATGGGAGCTGTATCACGATAACTGGGAACATATCGGCGGAAGCATCGCCATCTGCGAAGGCGGTTCGTATCCGCCGAAGTCGTATGTCTTCAGTTGCACGGGCGAACTGTGCGGGAGTGTCTTCATGGCGCGCTTGAGCCAGCGGCTCCATCTGCTCGATCCGGAGCAGGAAAAATATGTCGGCGAGATCGAGAAAGCCATCTACAACATCACCCTTCCCAATCAGATGGGTGACAAGGTTATTGTCTATCATGCAAGAATGGTCGGCCACAAGGACGAGCAAGCGGTCAAAATTGGCACCTGCTGCGAAGGCCAGGGCACCCGGATGATCGGCTCCATTCCTGAATATATCTACTCCATTGCCCCCGACGGCCTATACGTGGATTTATTCGCGCCCTCTGAAATCACCTGGCAGCAAAACAAACAAACGCTCAAAGCGCGGATGATCACCGGGTTTCCCTTCGACAACAAAGTGGCGCTGCGCTTCTCGCTGGCCACCCCCGTTGCCGCGAAGATTCGTGTGCGCGTTCCGGCGTGGTCATCCAAGCCCATGGCGATTCTGGTCAACAACACGCTTGAAGTGACTGGCGTTCCCGGCACATACACCACCCTGGAGCGTACCTGGAAAGATGGCGACAGCATTACGTTTACGCTGCCTGCTGAACTCCGTATGACAAAATATGCAGGCAAGGAAGCCAGCGAAACACAACCACGCTACGCCTTGGAATACGGCCCCATATTATTGGCGGCAGTAGGTGCCGGCGCGGATCGTCCTGAAGCGAGTTTTGCCTGCGACAGCGCCAGCCTGCTCAGTCGCATCAAGCCGGTGGCAGGGCAGCCGTTGCATTTTTCCATTGAAGGCGAGTCCAACTATAACTACATCCCATACTGGGAGGTGGCGTCCAAGCAGACGTTCACCTGCTTTCCGATTGTTACTCCCGCCATCAAATAGCACAAGAATTCCCACCGAAATTCACCAAGAACCAACAAAGAAAAAATGAAAAACACAATAATCGCAGCAGTTATCAGTTTGATGTCAGTTGTTAGCAGTCAGGCGGCGGACAAACCGTTGAAGGTATTCATCCTGGCCGGACAGTCGAACATGGCGGGGCACGGCAAGGTCGAGGAAGGGCGGAACCCGGATTATGATCCCAAGAAACAGGGATCCGAGCCGGAGATAATCGGGGGGCTCGGCAGCCTCAGGCGTATGGTCAATAATCCGGCGACAGCCGCGAAATACAAGCATCTGGTTGACGCCGAAGGGAAATGGGTCGTGCGTGACGATGCCTGGATTTACTCCACCACAGCTGACAACAAGAAGGGAAAGCTGTCTGTCGGATATGGATCCAATGGTGTCTGGATCGGACCGGAATTCGGATTCGGAATGGTTGTGGCCGATCATTGCAAGGATCCCATACTGATCATCAAGACGGCCTGGGGCGGGAAGTCGCTGGGTGTCGATTTCCGTCCACCGTCATCGGGGAAATCGAAGTTTGCCGGCGAGCCCGGGGACGAGGGCAAGTGCTACCGGGAGATGATCCGCATCGTGAAGGATGTGTGTGCCAACGTTGAAACGCATTTCCCGGAACTGAAGGGGTACAAGATCGAGTTTGCAGGGTTTGGCTGGGACCAGGGTTGGAACGACCAGTACGACCCGGCGATGGTGGCCGAATACGACAGGAACATGGCCAACCTCATCAAGGACGTCCGCAAGGAGCTCAACGCGCCGAATCTGCCGTTTGTCATCACCAGTACCGGGCAACTCGGGCCCGGCACCGCCGGTGACTTGGCAGCGCTGTGCGAGATCCAGATGGGCATGGGTGACCCGAAAAAGCATCCCGAATTTAAGGGAACCGTGGCCTCGGTCGAAACCCGCGGGTTTGCCCGGCCCGCGAAAGAATCCCCGTCGGATTTCGATTACCACTGGAATCACAACGGCGAAAGCCATTACCTGGTGGGCGAGGCGATGGGGCAGGCAATGGTGAAATTGCTCGAGCAGGACAGGACAATCAAGCCTTCCGTTGCCGGGGCTGAGTCGGTATCAAACGGAACCGGCGTCGCCCGCATCCCGATTGCCGCGCTTGATACGGGCAAGGGCAACTTCTTCGATTCCCAGTCGTTCGACCCGTCGGTACTCGTCAATCCGGAAGACCCCTCCCAACTCATCATGTTCTTCTCCGCGATGGCCGCGCCGGTGGCACGCGGACAACAGCGCATCGGCCGGGCCACGGCGAACGTCTCGGATCCGACCGTGTGGACCGTCAGCAACGGCGGCAAGCCGATGCTTGAAGCGGACGCGAAGAGCTGGGACCAGGAGGGTTCGGGAATGCGCTGTGATTCAGTCCTATACAACCCCGCCGATAAGAAGCTGTATCTGTATTACAGTCCAGGCACGCACATTGGCCTGGCAACCTCATCCGACCTGGGCCTGACGTGGACCAAGCACCCCAAGCCGGTTCTCTCGCCATCGAAAGATGAATCGCTCAATCATCAGTTTGCCGTGATGAAGGATGGCGGCGTTTGGCACGGCATCTATTCGTACCGTACTGGCGATAAGATTCTGCCCGCGTATCGTTATGCCACTTCCACCGATGGGATATCATGGACCAAGTCCGGAGGCGACGTCTATGCCGATCCGGACGGCGGGCGTTATCATGAGTTCCACCAGCTCTTCAAGCTCGGCAGCCGTTACTATCTGGCGTATGAGAGCGGCGGCGACGACAAGGATTGGGACATTCGTATTGCGACCTCCACCGATCCAGAAAAGGGATGGACCCGGTCCGCCGTCAACCCGGTCTTCGTCAAGAGCGGCGTGGCGGGAACCTTCGACTGCTTTCACGTCTCAACCCCTTGGTTCATCAACATCAAGGGCAAGTGGTGGCTGTTTTACAGTGGCGCCAGGGATCATGCGCAGCCTTACGTCTTCAACCACTGGCCAATGGGAGTGATCTCCGGCATCGTGCCGTCGCCTTGAAAGGAATAGCAATGAGTATGAAATTGAACCGAAGTAGAATAAGGAAATACACACACATGACGATTAAATCGAATTTTCCAATCTTGGCATGCATGGTTGCGATGGCGTGGACCTGTTGCTTGACGTCTGCCGGCGCGGATAGCGGTCCGCGGATTCCAGAGAAGCTTGATCTCTCTGCCGACTTCAAGCCGAAAGAGAGCGATTTCGGCGAGGAGAGCAAGTTCATGGGGATTGCCCAACTCCGCGGACGGACGCTGAAAGTGCGCAACGGAGTCAACGCGATCTATGTTGCCAGTGCGCCGAAGGGACGGTTCCCGGGCGATCCGCTCATGCCGGACGACCTGGTCATCGGGGTGAACGGAGAACCGCTGCAGGGGGGCTCGGTAGCGCAGTTCAATGCCGCGGTGGCACGCGCGCAGGCGGCGGCCGACGGGAAGCTTGCCTTTGTCCGCTGGCGGAAGGGCGTGGTTGAGACGCAGACCCTCGTGCTCCCGAAAGAGTCCATACCCGATCTGACCCGCGGGGAGACGAACGGGGTCAATCGCGCGTCGACCTACAACCTCGGACCCACCGGCCTGCGCGGCTGGATTTACACCAAGCCGGAGACCGATCTCGACGCGCAGCAGGGCCGGACAACGGCCCGGAGCCGGCAGATTTTGGTCACGCACGTGGGCACGAATACGCCCGCCAGCGGAACGATCGAGGTCAACGACGTGATCCTCGGGGTGGGCGACACGCTGTTCAACGACGATGCGCGGAAAAGTTTCGGCCGGGCGATCACCTGGGCGGAGAAGCCGGAGAACAAGGGGATCATGAAGCTGACGGTCTTCCGGTCCGGCCAGCCCAGGAAGGTTGAGATCAAGCTGCGCGTCATGGGCGCCTACACAGACACCGCGCCCTACGATTGTCCGAAATCGGAGCGCATCCTGGCCGAGGCGACCCGGATTTTAGAGAAGGAGCCGTTGCGGAATAATTGGAGCGGCGGGATCAGCGGCCTGGCCCTGCTGGCCACCGGCGACAAGACGGTTCTTCCGAAAGTGCGGGAGTTCGCCCGGTCGATCCAGCCCGGCAAGTTGGATCCCGACAGTTGCAGCGCCTGGGACTGGGGTTACATCGGCCTGTTCCTTGGCGAGTATTACCTGACCACGGGTGACAAGGAGGTTCTGCCGGCGCTTCGTGAGTATGTCATCGGACTCGCCAGGGCCCAGTACACCTACGGCACCTACGGTCATCGCGGGGCCATGCGGGCGAAAGATGGCAAGTTCCACGGGCCGCCGATCAACGGGTATGGCCCGATCCATTCAGCGGGGCTGATTGCCAACATGGCGATCGTTGTCGGGAAGAAGTGCGGGATTCAGGATCCGGAGATTGACCCAGCCATTGAAAGGGCTACCCGTTATTTCAGCTACTACGTGAACAAGGGCGCCATCCCCTACGGCGAACACCAGGCGTGGCCGAACCACGAGAACAACGGGAAGTGCTCGATGGCGGCGGTCTTCTTCGGTGTGCAGGGTGATCAACCTGAAGCGGCGAAGTTTTTTGCGCGGATGGCGACGGCCGGTTACGCCAACCGGGAGTACGGACATACCGGCCAGGGCTTCAGTTACCTGTGGGGCGTCATGGGTGCCAACGTGGGCGGGCCGACGGCGGCCGCTTCGTTCGTCAGAGAGGCGCAATGGCACCTGGATCTCGTCCGCCGCTGCGACGGATCCTTCACGTATGACGGCGGGGAACAATATGGCGCCGGACAGACCCACGACGACACGTACTGGGGGAGGAGCGGTTACGATGACCTCAGTCCGACGGCCTGTTACGTCCTGAGCTACGCGGTCCCGCTGCGGAAACTCCATATCACCGGCAAGGACGCCTCGAAATCATCCTGGCTGGACCGTCGTGAGGTGACGGAGACGATCGCGGCGGGACGCTTCGATCTGGATCGTCAAGCGATGGGCACGCCGGAGCTGCTGAAGGCGTTCAACAACTGGTCGCCGGCCGTACGCGGCTGGGCGGCGGAAGAACTCGGCTTGCGTCCTGAGGCCAAGACGCTTGCGCCGGAATTGATCAAGATGGCCGGGGGACCCCAGCCGAACGCGCGCGGGCCTGCCTGTGCGGTTCTCGGGGCGATCAAGGATACCAACGCAATCCCCGTGCTGGTCCGGCTGCTCCGCCATGAAGACCGGGGGCTGCGTGCTTTGGCGGCGAGCGCGCTCAAAGACATGGGCGAGGCGACCCGGCCGGTGCTGCCGGAACTCCTCAAGATTCTGGCGGCCACGTCGGAACCCGCCCGGCCGATCAACTGGCAGGACCCGGTCCAGTTTGC
>Ga0268284_1001340_pt1 | contig 12915 bp, 10 predicted proteins | sample saktaG_14_FD_190137 | JGI IMG/M metagenome (GOLD analysis project Ga0268284, IMG submission 190137) | Saline water microbial communities from Sakinaw Lake, British Columbia, Canada - sak_2013_06_06_40m | ecosystem: Environmental > Aquatic > Non-marine Saline and Alkaline > Saline ... | reverse complement strand
AAAAAGCCCTCGCGCCCTGGCCCGGCTCAACGCGCCCGAAATCGAGCCCCGAAAAAAATAAAAAATAACTCTTGATTCAATCTGATACTACTGACCCCATACAGGAGGTTTTTCTTACCGAAACACTGCCCACCGGCGCACCGAAACACCTCTTCCGTCCCCTTTTCCCCCGCAACCCCCATTTCCCCGCCCTCCGGTCCGGCCATCGGTTCTTTCAACGGCCTTCATCTCAAAAGCAATTTCCTTGGCAATCGGACTTTTTTGGTTTGACGCCGCCTAACAGGGTGGCTTGACTGGCGGCAAATGAAAATTTCATCCCGGATTGCCGGAATTCTATCCGCCATCTTGATCGCAACCGCCAGTCTGCACGGGCAGGCCGCCGATTGGTCCGCCCAGATCGATGAGATCCGGGCACTGCTCAAGCCGGCCGACGCGGATACCTCGGTAGCGAAGGCCGTGAAAGCCTATCTGGCACGCTATCCGGATACCTGGCAGAACCTGTTGGAGACAGGCCAGGAAACCAGTTTTTCCGAGTATGCTTTGAAAAGCCTGGGCAGTGTCGACCTCTCTGCGGTGCCGGATCTAGCCGCGAAAATCACGGCGCTCAGCAAGAGTGTGAAAGAGGAGTCCGAGCGCCGGGATGCCGCCAAAACCGCCGAAGCCAATGCGCTCATTGAGCAAGCCGGGGAAACCCTGAAAACCGCGAAAAAGGCCGAGGATCTGGATGCCCTGATGCTCACCCTCAGCAAAGCCAAAATCTCGGATTCCGAAAACAACCGGAAACTGGCAACCATCTCCCGCCAATTGCAGGACGCGCTGCAAATCACCAGATACTGGCAGGATTACCTGATCGCCAGGGAAACCGGCAATGCCGAGAAAGTCCGCAGCAATCTGGAAAGCATTTCCTCGCAGTTATCCAACACCCCGATCGTTCCACGCTCGTTAGTCCTGCGCCTGCTCAACCCGGAAGCGGCCAAAGCAGTCAATGCCAATGAGGCGACACCCGCCATGCCCGCCAACCCGCTGGAAGAGATCCAGAGCAGGCTGGCGGAATCCGGCGATAGTGCGACCGCCCTGGCGGAACTCAAAGCCATGCCGCGCACCCAACGCTCCAACTCGGACGAATCCTCGTTGCTCCGCTTCGTGCAGGCCATCGAAGAACTCCGGAAACTGGAACCTGGCATGGCGGAATCCGAGGTCTTCGCCAACCTCAGGAACATCCAGAACAACCAGGGCCGCAATGCCAGCAACCGTGCCATTGAACAAGTCGCCTTGAATGCCATCGCCCGCAGTTATGGCATCAAAACCCCGGACGCCAAAATCACCTCGGCCCGTAAAGTCCTTGATTCCCTCGCTCTAACTGCCAGGGATGCCCAGGATTGGCCGCAACTCCGCAAAGTCATCAACTCGCTCGATAACCTCGGCTCGGGAAGCTACGCCCCGGATTCCCAAAAAAGAATCTATGATTTGAAAATCATCTCTTTGTTAGTGCTCGGCCAGGCCGCCGAGCAACGGCACGATCTCGAGGCGGCCGCCACCGCCTACCTGGAAGCCTCGTCCATCGATGGGCAGTATCTGCAGCGCGAGGTGGCCTATAACAAACTGGCGGATCTCAAGGAAAAATCCCCGGAACGGATCGCCGGGTTGCTCACCAAAGCGGAGGAAAACCGCCAGCGTGCGGAAGCGGCCCGCTACGCCGCGGAACTTGAATCGCGTGAATCGCGCAACGCGATGATGATGAATCGCGGGATGTCCGGCGAACGCCTGCGGCGGGAGGATTTCCCCTCGCTGCGGCCGTTGGTCCAGGAGGTGGTCGCCGAATTCCTCAAGGAGAAACGTTTGGAAACGCCCAAAGCCGCCGACAACGAATCCAAACCCACCAAGGAACCGGCGAAAAAGTCCGATTGAAGACCTAATATCGTCCCCAATAATTAAAGGGACGCTTTCGTCTCTGGGGTCAGTAGTATCAGAGTGAATCAAGAGTTGTTTTTTATTTTTTCGGGGCTCGATTTTGGGCGCGGTTCGCCGGGCCAGGGCGCGAGGGCTTTTTGGCTTTGTCTGGTTTGGGCCTTGGCGGCGTTCTTGCGCTTGGGGAGTGACTGGTCGGGACGGGGCGGATGGTGGCACACACCGGGTGCTGACGAATTCTCTATTCAATCTTCAGCTTCGCTCCTGGTTGCCTGGCTGACTGGTCTGTCGAGCCCTCTTGACTCAAGGCCGGGGCGGAGTATCTTGGTGCCATGGTCCGGCCTGTGGAGTCTTGAGTATCTTTCCAACAGGTCGGATCAGGGGCGACCGGTGTGGTTGGCTTACTGACCCGAGGCGTCGCGTGAAAGCGCGGCATCCTCGCATAGCCATCCGGTCGCCCCGTCTCCGTTTTGTCATTCCCGTGCGTGCTTGATGCCGGTTGGTGGCCTCGGGTTGGTGGGAAGGTGATGACTGCTAACGAGGCGGAGCCGGGGTTTGCAATCGGACGCATTGACACTTTGCAGTTGGCCGCTATTCTGCTTTGGAAATGGTCGGAACCGATTTGCTATTGCCACGCCCGATGAAGAGAGCGGTGGAAGAGGCGTTGGCGGGGCAGGCTGGAAAAGACTTTGCAGGAGGGATTGTTTGCTACTCAGGCAGCAGCGTGCCGCCGCTTTGTCACGGGGCCTTGCTCGCTGTGCCCATCACCAAATTCTGGCAATTGTGAACCCATCCATGAACCATGCGAAACCCCACCGACCGGTTCGACGGAGATGGTCTTTTCCGCCGCCCGCCCGCTTTGCCGCACCGCTGCTGGTGCTGGTGTTCGGGTTGGCGACGACCTGGCTCAACTATCGCTGGAACCTGGCCAATGACCTGGCACGGGGACAAGCGGAATTGCGGGCAACGGCCGATGCGACAGGCGCACGGCTCGCGCGGCTCGGCGAACAACTGCGCACGGCGGTGGGCATCGCAGCTTTGCAGGCGGACCTGCGGGCCTCCGCGGAAGCGCCCAATTTGGCTTTAGCAGCCTTTGTGGATGCCAATGGCTGGGTGCTCGCCTGTTCCTCGGGCGAGTTGAGCGGCCACGAAGCCCGGGAAACCCTGCTGCGCGCCGCGGCAAACCTGATAGGGCGTCCGTCCACTTCGAATGTGCTGCGTTCGGAGGACGCCGCGCAGCTTTACGCCGCCTATCCGGTGGTCAACTCGGATTCGTGGGTGCTGTTAGTGTATGACCGCTCGGCGACGATGCAACTGGCACGCGCCTCCGCGTGGCGGAGCCTGGAGTGGGCGGCACTGAGCACGGGAATCTTGTGTGCGGCGCTGTGGGCGGTGCTGTATTTCGGCTTTGCCAAGCGCATCGCCCATCTGGCGCAAGCGGTTCGCAACTTTGGCGCTGACGGGCAATCGCCGATCACGGCCATGGCGGGAGGCGATGAGGTCGCCGAATTGTCGCGGGCCTTCGCCGCGATGGCATCCAGTGTCACCGCCCACCACCAACAACGCGTGCACATGGAAAAACAAGTCATTGAGGTCGGGGAACGCGAACGCCGCCGCCTTGGACACGAGTTGCATGACGGCCTCGGCCAGCGCCTCACCGCCGCGGCGCTCGCCGCCGACGCGCTGGCCGAGTCGTTGTCCGCAGGTGATCGGGAGGAGGCCACGCGCGCCACCGAGATGGCGCGCCAAATCCGTGACGCCATCAAGGAAACCCGCCAACTTTCGCACGGGCTCGCGCCGCTGGGCATCGAACAGGGTGGTTTGGTCAACGCGCTCGCCGAAATGGCCGGTTCCCTCGACGGTGGTGGCAAGGCGCGGGTGGTATTCGAGTGCGAACCCGCCGGACTAACGTGTTTTGGCGAGACGGCGTCCCAGTTGTTCCGCATTGCCCAGGAAGCCGTGAACAACGCGCTCAAACACGCGGCGCCGGGTGAAATCCGCATCGGCCTGCGGCGCCACGCCGACCGGCTGGTGTTGGAAGTGGAAGACGATGGCGAAGGAATTCCGGAAACCCTGCCGCCCGGCGCGGGCATGGGTTTGCAAGTCATGCGGCACCGCGCTCAATTGTTAGGCGGCAGCCTCGTTCTCGCAGACTCGCCGGCGGGTGGCACCCTGCTGCGTTGTGAGGTCCCCTGTGAATCATGAACACCAAAGATCCCAATTCACAGCCCCCGGTTCGCATTGTGCTGGTGGATGATCATCCCGTGGTGCTCGACGGTTACCGCACCCTGCTTTCCAGCCAAGCGCATTTCCAGGTTTGCGCCACTGCCGGCAACGCTCCCGAGGCGGTGGCGGCCGTCGTACGTGAGCGCCCGCAACTGGTGATGACCGACCTGACGATGCCGGGCCGCAGCGGCCTGGACCTGATCAAGGACCTCATCGCAATCGATCCCGCACTCAAGATCCTCGTCATTTCGATGCACGATGAAACGTTGTGGGCCGAACGCGCCCTCAAGGCCGGCGCCAAGGGCTACATGATGAAGGACTGCGACAGCAGTACCGTGATCGCCGCCGTGCGCGCGGTGCTCGCGGGCGGCATCTATCTGAGCCCGGCGATGTCGGCCCGCGTGCTCGGGGCCTTCGCCTCCGCCCGCCCGCGCGGGTCCTCGGTTTCTCCGTTAGAAATCCTCAGCGACCGTGAATTCGAAGTCTTCCGCTTGTTCGGCGAAGGCCGCACCGCCAAGGAAATCGCCGCGCAACTATCTATCAGCCCGAAGACCGTGGCCGTGCACCGCGACCACATCAAGGAGAAGATCGGCTTTGTCACCAGTGCTGAAATGATCCGCGAGGCCGTGCGCTGGGTGGAAACGCACGATTGATCCACCCGCCGCGCCATAGGCAAAGCGCCTATTCACTGCAGGAACCGCCGCCGATACCGCAGTCGGCTGCGCGGTGCTTGAATGTCCCCGTAAGCACAGAGCGCCACCATCCGGTGCGGGCTTCTGTGTCCAACCAAGCAACCAACCAACTATCACTAAACCACTATGAAAACCAAGACCATTGTGAATCTCACCCTGCTTGCCATCGCGTCCGGCGGCCTCGCGTTCGCTACGGCTCGCGTGCTGGAAGCCAAGGGCAACCACGCGGAGTCCGCCCCCAACATCACGCTCGACTCCCGGCCACTCGAGCGCGACAGCCGGATGCCGACAAGTTTTGCCGACACCCTCAAGAAGATCACACCTTCAGTGGTCAAGATCGACGTCACGACCAAGGCCATGTCGGCGGCCGACTTCGGCGACCGCGGGCAAATGGCACCGTTTGATCCGTCCGACGGGAGCGGCCTCCAGCGCTTTTTCCAACAACGCGGCCGCGGTTCCGGCGGCATGCCAATGCCTCGCGAACACGGTGCCGCCAGCGGCGTGATCATCACGCCGGATGGTTACGTCCTAACCAACAACCACGTGATTGAGCATGCCGACAAAGTGGAGGTCACACTCCAGGACGGACGCACGCTCACGGCGAAAGTATTGGGAGAAGACCCGAAGACCGACCTCGCGGTGCTCAAGGTGGAGGCCAGCGACCTGCCCGCCATGACCTTTGCCGACAGCGATCAGGTGCAAGTGGGCGACATCGTGCTCGCCGTGGGCAATCCGTTCGGCCTCGGCCAATCCTGCTCGATGGGCATGGTCAGCGCCACCGGTCGCGCCACGATGGGCCTCGATTACGAGGACTTCATCCAGACCGATGCGGCGATCAATCCCGGCAATTCCGGCGGTGCCTTGGTCGATACCCAAGGCCGCCTCGTGGGCATCAACACCGCCATCCTCAGCCGCACCGGCGGCAACAACGGCGTCGGCTTCGCCATTCCCTCGAACATGGCCCGTTCCGTCATGAACGACCTCATCACCGACGGCAAGGTCACCCGCGCCAGCCTCGGGGTGATGGCCCAGGATCTAACACCCGCGCTGGCCCGCAAATTCGGCGCCGCTGAAGCCACCCGCGGTGCGCTTGTTGGCGAGGTGTTGGCGAAGTCCTCCGCGGCCAAGGCCGGCGTGGAAAACGGCGACGTCATCACCGGTGTCGGCGGCCAAGCCGTGCGTGATGCCCGCACCCTGAAGCTGGCCGTGGGCAGTCACAAGCCCGGCGATCAGTTAGAGCTGAAGGTGGTGCGCGATGGCGCGGAAAAATCCCTCACCGCCACCCTGGAACCCATGGCGGGAGAAGACCAAGCCACCCCCGCCCACCAGCGGTCCTCCGGACGCGATGACGCGGACACCCTCAACGGGGTGGGCGTGGCCGACCTCGACCGGGAGACCCGTCGCGAAGCCAATATTCCCAGCGACGTCAAAGGCGCGCTGGTCACCGAGGTGGATGAATCCACCGCCGCATGGGAGGCCGGACTGCGTGCCGGCAACGTGATCCAACAGATCAACCGCCAACCCGTCACCTCGGCCGAAGACGCGGTCAAACTCACCAGCCGCCAGTCTAACAAAGAAACGCTGCTGCGGGTGTGGAGCCAAGGCGGCAGCCACTTCATCACCGTGGACGAAACCCGGGAAACCCCATAACCCATCACCCGAGTCCGGTGCTGCGCCGCCCGTGCCATCCGCACGGGCGGCGTATTGCATGATGCCTCCTCCGGGAGATCGGCAATCATAACGAATTCATATTCGGACGCAGCGGAGCAGACCGGGGAGCAACGCCCGGGTATTTCCTGCTGAATACGAAGAGCGGATCCATTAAGACTGGCCTTGTGGAGAAGGATTGGCTCAGCGAGTTGACAGCTGTGGGAATCCCGACTCCGCCTGAGTTAGTCTATCCAGGCCGCAAGAGCCCAAGGAGGCAATGATCGCGATTCAGCAGGCTGTGAACTTTCCAGCAAACACACCGAACAATTCGCAGCCCCCGATAGCGATAAGCCGTCAAAATGGATTCTAACGAGTCAGGCGGGATCGGCGGTCTGCCGTCACTCGCTGAACTGATAGAGTCCATCGCGCACCGAGACTTCGGGCGGGACGTGCGATTTTTCGAACCGGTCGTATCCTTGTTGGAGGTTTTTCCAGAACGCCTGCCACTTCGATCCGGCGGCATTGGCCATGCGCGCGGCGGTCATGCGGAAGGGGAACACATGCACCCGGAACATCGCCTGGCCGTTAGCGTGGGCGGCGGCACAGAGGGTGTAAATCTCCTCGATTTTCTCGTCGGTCATGGCCAGGCAACCGATGGAAACCCGGTTGCCGTGGATCATGATCAAGCTGCCGGTCCGGCCAAGCGCACGGTCGAAGGCATTCGGGTAACCGAGGTTGAACGCGAGGTGGTAGCGGCTGTCGGGTTTCATGGCGGCCGGCGGCACTTGATAGAATCCTTCGGGGACCTGGCCATCGCCTTCGGTGAGTTTCGGGCCGAGTTCGCCGGAGGCTGCGGCGATGGGGTAGGTGCGGAATAGGTGGAATTTTCCGCTTTGGCGGTTGCGGACGAAGAGTTCGAGTTGGCGTTCTTCTTTGAACGCGCGGAGAAACACGGGATCGCCGAAAGCCAAGCCGGCGGCGGTGAGGTCGCGTTGCAAAGCCGGGCGGACGCGGGCGGCGGCGGCGGCGGCGCGAGGATGGGTGGGTTCGGCCATGGTCGGGTTCTTTTCCTTGCAGGCTGCGATGCCGGCAAGCGCCCAACCCAGGGTGAGGGCGAAGTATTTCATGAGGGTCTGCGGTCTTGTGGCACGGAATCCGGCAAAACTCACGGATTTTCCGCGGCGGCGGGGCAGGGAATGAGTGTTTGGCGGCATTTTCAAGAGACAGATTGCGCCCGGCGAGGTTTTAAGCGACAAGACGTCCGCCGCCCATGACCCAGCTCTTGATCGAACCCGCCCGCCGCACCGGATGCGAGGATATTCCCGCGCTTACCCAGGTGCTGCAATCCGCGGTCCAGCGCCAGCGCTCGCCGATTGACGATGTGCTGGATGCCGGGGTGGTGGATGAAGAACCCTATATGCGCGAACTGGCACACGACATCGGCATGGAGTGGCTGGACAGCATTCCCATCGCCGAAGTCCCGCTCCCGCTGCGCGAAGCCTGCGGGCCGCGGATCGCACTGCGCCACCGCCTGTTGCCGGTGGCCATCACCGGCGAGGGCGACCGCAAGCGCCTGAAACTGGCTACCTTTGATCCGTTCAACTTGGTTGCCCGCCAGGCCGCCGCGCAGGAACTCGTGCTGCCCATTGATTGGTGCATGGCATCGCGCAAGCGCCTCCACGAGGCCCTCCGCCGCCTTTACGGGGTCGGCGCGGACACCTTCGAACAAATCCTCGAAGGCCGCGATTTTGACTACGATCACATCGAAGCCGGTGAAGACGAGGCCAACGTGATCGACCAGGATGACGACGAGGAGGCGAGCGTGGTCAAATTCGTCAACCAGATCATTCGCGAGGCGCTTGACCAGCGGGCGACGGACATCCACGTCGAGCCGCTGAGCACCAACCTGCGGATCCGCTATCGGATCGACGGCCGCCTGATCGAGATCGCCGTGCCGGAAAACATCAAGGCGCTGCAAAGCTCGGTCATCGCCCGCTTGAAAATCATGGCGCGCCTCGACATCGCCGAGCGCCGGGTGCCGCAGGACGGCCGGATCAACCTGCAGTTCGAGGGTGCCACCATCGACGTCCGGGTGGCCACCGTGCCCACCGTCGAGGGCGAGAGCGTTTCGCTACGGCTGCTCAACCAGGAGAAATTCAACATCGCCAAGCTCGCGCTGGAGCCGTTCGTGTTGAAGAAAATCGAGGCCTTGCTGCATCTTCCTAACGGCATCATCCTGATCACCGGTCCCACCGGATCGGGGAAATCCACCAGTCTCTATTCGTTCCTCAGCGAGGTGAACCACCCGGAGCGGCGCATTGTCACCGTCGAGGACCCGGTGGAAAACAAACTCACCGGGGTGATGCAGATCGCCGTGAAAAACGAGATCGGTCTGACCTTCGCCGCCGCCCTGCGCTCGATTTTGCGGGCCGATCCGAACATCGTCATGATCGGGGAAATCCGCGACCTTGAGACGGCGGAAATCGCCATCCGCGCCTCTCTAACGGGTCACCTGGTGTTCTCCACGCTGCACACCAACGATGCCATGGGCGGCATCAGCCGACTGGTGGACATGGGGGTGGAACCGTTCCTGGTTTCCGCGGCGGTGCGGGCGTTCCTGGCCCAGCGTCTGGTGCGCCGCTTGTGTCCGAATTGCAAGGTGCCGCGCGAGGTCACCGTCCAAGACCGCAGCGATTTGGGCATTCCGCTGCAGATTCCCGGCCAAGCCTACACCCCGAAAGGCTGTGACCGCTGCCGGATGACCGGCTTTTCCGGCCGGCTCGCCATTTACGAAGTCATCCTGCTCACCCAGCCGATGCAGGAACTCATCGCCCACCGCGCCCAGGGCCCGGAAATCCGCGTCCAAGCCATCCGTGACGGCTATATCCCGATGCGGGAATACGGGTGGTACAAGGTCATGAAAGGTGAAACCACCATCGAGGAAGTCATCTCCGTCACCTCCTCCGAAATCGGCGGCAGCGACTGAGCCTGAAATCTCAAATTTGAAATTTCAAATTTCCCATGCCCCTTTTCGCCTACAAAGCCCTCGCTGCCAACGGTTCGGTTGCCACCGGTGAAATTGACGCCGCGGACCGGCCGGAGGCTTTGCGCATGTTGGATCGCAAGGGCCTGCAACCGGTCAATCTCAAGGAAAGCGCGGCCGCCGTGCCCGCCGCCAAAAAGGGCAATGGCAAGGCCAAAGCCGGCGACAGCCCGCGTCCGGTGGCCAAGGCGGATGGCAAGGAGACGGTGATTCCCGATGGCCCGATCAAGTTGAAGCGGGCGGAGGTCGTGATGTTCACCGAGGAGCTTTCCGACATGCTCAGCGCCGGGTTGCAGTTAGAGCCGGCGCTCAAATCGATGGAAAACCGCCAGGAGTTAGGCAACCTCAAGGCGGTTTCCTACAAGATCCGCCAGATCGTGCGTGACGGGGTGAATTTCTCCGCGGCGTTGAAGAAGGTGAGTCCGAGTTTCGGTTCGCTCTATTGCTCGCTGGCGGCCGCGGGCGAGGCCTCCGGCGCGCTCGACACCATCCTCAAGCGCCAGGCGCACTACCTCAAAACGCTCGCCGAGTTGCAAGCGCGCCTCATCCTGGCGATGATCTATCCGGCCTTTCTGGTGCTCGCCGGGGTTGGAGTTTCCATCGTTTTCGTCACGGTGCTCATCCCGCAGCTCACCGCGCTCATCGAGAGTAGTGGTGGGAAAATGCCCCTCGGGGCCGCCATCCTCATCGGCATCTCCGATTTTCTCAGCAAGTGGTGGATCGTCCTTGTCGTCACGCTCATTGCCGCATTCATCTTCTTCAAAGCCTGGAAGGACAACGAGGCGAACCAGCCCGTTTGGGATCGGATGAAACTCAAGTTGCCACTCATCGGGCGGGTCATTTCCAGCAGGTTCTACGTTCAGTTTCTTGAAACCATGGCCAATCTGGTGAGCAATGGCCTGCCCTTGCTGCGGGCGCTGGAGCTTTCCCGCGACGCCACCCAGAACCTTTCCCTGCGGGGAGACCTCAACAAGGTGATCGATCAAGTGGGTGACGGGCGCTCGTTTTCCAAGGCGCTGATCCGCAACGGCGCGTTTCCGCCCTTGCTCATCGACATGATTTCCGTCGGCGAGCAGACCGGCAAAATCGACCAGTCCTTGCGCCGCGCCGCCGAGCGCTATGATAAGGAGCTCGACAAGGATCTGCAGCGCATCATGGCGCTGATCATGCCCACGGTGCTCATCATCATGGCGAGCCTGATCGGCACCATGGCCTATCTGATGATCACCGCCATCTTCCAGACCATTTCCAACCTCGGCAAGTAGCCGGCGTGCCGGGCCATGGGCGGACCTTGCGGAAAGGTCCCTGCCGGCGGCAAATTTTGTGACAACTTTAGCATCGCCCGGCGTTCATTTCAGTGCGAGGCTTTCGCCGGAAACCAACAACATTCAGACTCTTCATGAAGATCCATCCAACCACCGCCAAGATCTGCCGCCGCGCCGGCTTCACCCTGCTTGAAATGGTCATCGTGCTTGGCATCATTGCCATGATCATGGGTGGCGCGATTTTCGCCATGCGCGGCATTTCAAGCCAGGCAAAGCCAACCCAGGCGAAAGCCGACATCAACGCGTTTCTCTCGGCGCTGAGCCTCTATAAGCTCAACAAGGGCCGCTACCCAAGCTCGGCGGAGGGTCTCAAGTCACTGGTGACGAGCAAGGCGATGTCCAAGCTGAACCAGGATCCTTGGGGCCGTGAATACGTTTACCGCTATCCCGGTAGCATCGATAAGAACGAACCGGAAATCATCAGCCTGGGTGACGACGGTCAGGAACATACCGAGGATGATATCAACAGTCAGAAATTGTAAGGGCGCACCGGGGTTTTCGCTGCTGGAAATCGTGATGGTCCTGGTCATCGCGTGCATGGTGATGGCTGGAGCGGCTGGCTTGATGATTTATTCGTCCGCCGAGCACGCGCTGCGCAGTGCCTCGGGGGAAATCGAGTTGCTGGCCAAACGCGCCCGCACCACCGCCATCCTCAAGCAGACGCCCTACGCGCTGGAATTCCGCTCTGGCGTGGTGCGCCTGCTGCCGCTGGCGGAAGCAGGGAACGATGAGAAAACCACTGCCGGTGGCCACCGCATCGGTGGCGAGCCCGTCACGCCGCTCGGTGGTGAACACCGTCAATACGTGTTGCCCGACGGCCTCGATGTGTTCATCCGGCGCTGGAATTCCACCGACTGGCTGGCCACCGGAAAAAACTCGATCCATGTGTGGCGCTTCGATCCGACCGGGCTTTGCGAACCGCTGGGCGTGAGGCTCACCGTGGAAAAATGTTGGGCGGAAGACACCTATCATCCGCTCACCGCCACCATCACCGACAGGCAGTTTGAAGTGCGATGAAACACCCGCTCCATCCAGTTAGACGGGGTTTTCTGCTCCTGGAGATGATACTGGCGCTGGCGGTTTTCGGCATGGCCGCCACCGGCTTTGCCGTGGCACTGCAGCGGATGGCGTCCGTGGCCGCGCTCGCCCAGAGTGAAATGCGCATCACCCGCATCCTCGACAGCGCGCTCGATGAGACGCTGTCACTGCCGACGCTAGAGGAAGGTGTCACCAATTCCAAGGTGGCCGAGACCGGCATCGAACTCGACACCACCATCGAAGTGCTCGATGAAATGGAAAATCAAGACGGCCAGTTTTTGCAGGAAATGTATCGCATCGAAATCAAAGCGCGATGGTTTGAAAACTCGGCGTGGCAGGAGCGCGCCGTGGAAACCTGGCGCTACGGCCGCATGTATCAACCGTGAATCTTTCATCCGCCAGACCTCGTCATTCTGCTTTCACGCTGCTAGAACTCGTGATCGCCATCGGTTTGATGGCGATCATCCTCGGCATGGTGTTCGCCACGGCCCGCACCTCGCTGGCTTTGGGCAACCAGATCGTGCGGACCCAGAACGAGGAGATGCTCCACCAAGCGTTCTTTGAGTTGCTCGGCCAGCGCTTTTCCGCGCTGCCGGGCAATACCCGCTTCGATCTCAAAGTCGAGGGTTCCAGTTCCCATTACATTTCCGACCTGACGCTGCAGAACGTTCCGCTCAGCTTTACCTGGGGCGGCCAGGATCGCATCGCCAAGGCGGTGCAAATCTCCACCGTCAAGCGCCGCAGCGGTTACCTCGACATCGTGCTCAGGTATTACGAAAACGAAATTCTGGAAGGTTCCGCGTCCACCTTCGGTAGTTCGGCACGCGACAAGGAACCGTTCGCGGAAATCGTGTTGTTAGGAGACGTCGCGTTCTTCGAGTGGCGGGTGTTGGACGGCCGCACCATGGAGTGGCAGTATGATTGGGACATCCAAGGCCGCTTGCCGCTGCAACTCGAACTGACCATGGCGATCGGCGCCAAGGGCGAGGAAATGCGCCAGGTGTTCTGGTTGCCACCCAAACAAAACCCCGAA
>Ga0268284_1001336_pt1 | contig 12936 bp, 11 predicted proteins | sample saktaG_14_FD_190137 | JGI IMG/M metagenome (GOLD analysis project Ga0268284, IMG submission 190137) | Saline water microbial communities from Sakinaw Lake, British Columbia, Canada - sak_2013_06_06_40m | ecosystem: Environmental > Aquatic > Non-marine Saline and Alkaline > Saline ... | reverse complement strand
ACGGCTGATTGCGCCTTTCTCCTGCTTAGTCATTACGTTGTTTGCCATTCCAGCCGGAATTATCACGGGGCGCCAAAGCGTATTCAAGGGTGTTGTCGGTGCCATCGCCATGTTCTTTTCTTTTTATGGCACAGCCATTCTCTGCGAGATTGGGGCAAAGAACATGATCCTTCCGGTAACACTGGCGGTACTCTTCCCGAACCTCTTATTCCTTGGCATCGGAATGTACCTCTTCTATCGCCAGCGCTAAACACGTTTACTCTACGTTTTGAATCTGCTCGCGTGCGGCTTCAAGCCCCGCCTTAAACGCAATGACCATCCGTGTAATCTCCGCATCGTTGGCCTTAGAGCCCGTGGTATTGATTTCGCGAAACATCTCCTGACACAAAAAATCCAACGTACGCCCAGAAGCTTGGCCTTCCTCTAAGACCTTGACGACTTGCACAAAATGACTCGCCAGACGAGTCAGTTCTTCGCTCACATCACAACGATCAGCAAAGAGGGCAACCTCACGTGCGAGCAGAGCAGGATCGATAATACCTTGTGCGCCTACCCCCAATAAATCAACGAGCCTCTTCTCCAGCGTAATCTGATACTGTTTCGGTACAGCCGCTGCCCGTGGCTCAATCGCTTCGCTCAACACTTTCAACTCGCCAAAACGCTTCCGTAAGTCGGCAGCTAAAGCCGCGCCTTCATGCGCGCGCATCTGCCCCAGTTGCTTTAAGGCCTGTCTCGTCGCCTGTTCAATCAGCCGCCAGCTCTCTTCCGGCTGATCGAAGAGGACTGTCGTGTTCATCGCGTCAGGCAACTGTAGCAAAGCGCTCGCGCCGAGATCATCAATCATGTTAAACAGTTTGGCCGCTTCGCGCAGTTCAGCGACCTGGGCTTTGAGCAGCTCCATATTTAGAAATCGCGCGCCGTCACTCCCAGGGACCGTCTTGAGTGTGACGGTTCCTTTGACATACCCACGTGAAACCTCGGCATGAATGAGCGCATGCAATCTAGCCTCCAGGCATCCCAGTTCGCGCGGCATCGATAGGTTGCAATCAAACTGCTTCCGGTTCACGGTGCTCAGCTCCACAACAACCTTCACACCGTTTTCAGATATTTCACCGCGCCCAAATCCTGTCATGCTGATAATGGCCATAATCACCTCACGTGTTAAAATAATGAGTGAAGTATACTTACTTTGATTGAGAAACCAAAGTAAAAAGCGGAAAACAGACTTGTTATTTAGACCGTTTTTCGCTACTTTAATGTTTTTTCATATTCTGGAGAGCTGAAACATGCCGAACAAGGAGACCTCTAAAACAGGGACACCCCGTCCCATGATCAACGCCGATGAATGTAAAAGCTGTACGCGTTGCATTGTCGCTTGCCCAAAAAAATGCTTGTGTCTTTCCGAACGGCTTAATCGTCGAGGCGTGAAGCCTGTTGAATATAGTGGGGAAGGATGTATCGGATGTGCCATCTGCTTTTACACCTGTCCGGAACCGTACGTTATTGCCATCGAAAAATAATGGAGGGGCTTAAGTTAGCTCGTATTTATGACAAAATTTATCAAAGGTAATGAGGCCGTTGTGATTGGCGCCCTCTATGCGGGCGCAGATGTCTACTTCGGTTACCCCATCACCCCCGCCAGCGAAATCGCCCATGTTGCCGCCGCATGGTTCCCCGCGCTTGGCCGTGAATTCTTGCAGGCTGAATGTGAGACCGCCTCGGCCAACATGATGTATGGCGCAGCAGCAGCCGGCAAACTCTCGATCAGCGCAAGCTCAGGCCCCGGCATGAGCTTGATGCAGGAGTCCATCTCGTACATGGCGGCTGCGGAACTTCCAGGCGTCTTTGTGAACATCATGCGAGCAGGCCCTGGACTCGGGAACATCTATCCTGAACAAAGCGACTATAATCAAGCTGTCAAGGGCGGGGGTCATGGCAATTACCAATGCATCGTCCTCGCACCGGCCAGCGTACAGGAAATGTGCGACCTCACCCTACGTGCATTCGAACTCTCCTGTAAGTATCTCACGCCGGCGATCGTCTTGTCAGACGGTCTGCTCGGCCAGATGATGGAAACATTGACGCTCCCCACGACAATTCCCCCCCCTCAAAACAGGGGTGCCTGGGCCGTGCAGGGAACACCTGAAACACGTAAAAACCTCGTCAAAACGATCTGCTTGAATGCCGCTGAACAGGAGGCATTTAACCAACAATTACAGGACAAATACGCCAGCATGGCGGCAGATGCCGCTTACGAAACATACCTCTGCGAAGATGCCGAGATCGTCTTGCTCTCGTACGGGATCTCAAGTCGCATCGCACGCACCGCCGCAGAAGTCCTGCGCGTAGCAGGCATCAAGGCCGGCGTATTCCGTCCCATCACGCTCAATCCGTTCCCCGCGCAAGCCCTGTGCACGATCCTCGCTGGACGTAAGGCCTTGGTTCTCGAACTCAGTTGCGGACAGTTCCGAGACGACATTCAACTGCATCTTGCAAAGGAGGGCAAGCGTTATCAGGACCTCGCCCTCATCAACCACATGGGCGGCATCATTACCACGGTCGACGAAGTCGTTGCAGCCGCCAAAAAACTCCTTTAACATCGCAAACGCCATCGCGAGAAAGAAACGAAACGATGATCACTAAACAAACCCTTGGCATGTACGATGTCTTCACCCGCGGTGGAAAAACAACGCGCGCGACGCACTATTGCGCAGGCTGCGGCCATGGCATCATCCATAAACTAATCTCGGAAGCGCTGGTCGAGTTAGGCCTTCAGGATAAAACCATCATGATCGGCCCGGTCGGATGTGCGGTCTTCGGCTATTACTATTGGGACTGCGGGAACATCAGCGCAGCACACGGTCGAGCCCACGCTGTTGCGACAGGTGTGAATCGCGTCCAACAGGACGCGGTCGTGCTTTCCTACCAAGGCGACGGTGACTTCGGAGCCATTGGGTTCAACAACAGTTTCCAGGCGGCAAGCCGAGGCGAACACTTAGCGGCATTCTTCGTGAACAATGCCACCTATGGCATGACTGGCGGCCAGATGGCTCCCACAACCTTGATCGGCATGCGGACCATGACATCGCCAAACGGGCGAACGAGTCAGCACGATGGCTACCCACTTCATGTCTGCGAAGTTTTCAATCAACTTGAGGCTCCCGTCTACATCGAGCGTGTCTCTGTCGCAGATATCGCACACATCATGAAGGCTAAGAAGGCGATCCGAAAAGCCATTGAGATTCAGCGCGACGGCAAGGGATACGCCTTCGTTGAAATCATTGCCCCCTGCCCGACCAACATGGGTATCGACTCCATCAAGGCAGCGGAATTCTGCCTGAGTGCCATGGAGCAGGAGTTTCCGCTCCAATGCTTCCGTGATAAGAGCGCAGAAGCGCAACCCCGTGAAAAGCGTCCAACGCCTCCCGACATCAACGCTTTTTTTGCCGCTGACCAAGCCCTGGAGATCCCTCCCGCCCAGCTCGATGAACGCTTTGACGAAGTCCGTCTGAAATTCAGCGGCTTTGGCGGTCAAGGCATTTTGAGTCTCGGGCTTTGTGTCGCAGAAGCCGCCCGCCTCGAAAATCGCTTCACGACCTGGTTCCCGTCCTACGGCCCCGAACAGCGCGGCGGTGCTGCAGCCTGTTCCGTCGTCATCTCCGGCAAGCCCATTGGCTCGCCCTCAGTCGACCACCCTAACGTCCTGGTCTGTATGAATCAACCCTCTTACGAACGCTTCGTTGGAACAGTTGTCCCAGGGGGCACTGTCATTGTCGATGCGACTGTGACGCGCACCGTTGAACCTCCCGTCGGCGTCAAGCTTATCGTGATGCCAGCTATTGACCTGGCCACAAAGCTGGGCGTACCCAAGGCGGCCAACACAATGATGCTCGCTGCGCTCGCCAAGTATGGCGTGACACATCTGACACGCGACAGCCTGCTGAACGCACTGGTGGGCAGCTTCTGGAAGAAACCGGCCTTAGCTGAAAAGAACCGTACCCTTTTCGAAGCAGGCGAAGCCGAAATCAGGTAAAGAAGTGTTCAATGGTTGCCAGGAGTTCAGCCGGTGAGGCCATCTTACGCACGGGGCAAGGAAGGCTGCGACTGAAAACAGTTCCATACCCGCGCGTCACCAAGCGTGGGTCTGCGACAATGACGATTCCTTTGTCTGTGCATGTCCGGATGAGACGTCCGAACCCTTGACGGAAACGTATAACCGCCTGCGGCATGGAAAACTCGCGGAAGGAACTTCCGCCCGCCTGATCAATCTGTTCGCAGCGGGCCTCGACAATCGGGTCGCCAATCGACATAAAGGGCAGGCGCGCCATCACCACACAGCTCAGCGCATCGCCCGCCACATCGACGCCTTCCCAGAAGGATTGGGCACCCAGCAGTACGCAAGGACCGTCTCCCGAACGAAAGACGCGCGTAATCTGGTCACGTGTACCGCTTGAGCCATGCACCAACAACCGGATGCCGGCATCGCGTAAAGGGGCTTCAACTAGATGCACCACTTTGTTCATCATCTCGTAACTGGTAAAGAGGCCTAACGCACGCCCTTGAGTCTTGATGAAAACATCCAGCATGATGGCACTCAACTGTTCGACATAGCTCCCCCCGTCCGTCCCTGTCGGCTCTGGTAGACAGGTCAGCGCATACGTGGCACATTGCTGGAGGTAGTTGAAGGGACTTTCGGCAATGCAGGTCAGTATACGGTCCTGTCCAATTTTATCAAGGCCCAGCCGCTTCCCAATAAAGTCGAAGCTTCCACCAACCCGCAGGGTGGCAGAGCAAAAAACAATGGATTTCTTTTTCGCATAAAGCCGTTCCGCTAGCGCAGCCGAAATCTTCAACGGCGCGGCAACCAGGCTTGCCTGTCCGTGCCAGAATCGTCCCGATGATTCCGCCCAAAATACATACTCAGGATCTTGCGCATCCAAGACGAAATGCATATCCGTGCCAAAGCCTTGAAGCGTGGCCACCGCGCCTTCAATATTTGAGGCTTGGTCCCCATATAACGCCAGCTCCCCTTCGGCAGTCTGACGAAGCAAATCCGTGAGCTGCGTCAATATTTCAGTCGCCTTCTTGGTGGCGAGTCGCAAGGCTTCACGTTCACGTGCCAGTTCACCCTCATCCAACCGTTGAGCGGCCGGCATGAAAGCACCATTGCGGAAAACCAACCGCTTATTTGGCGGCATGGGTGCCTCGCCCGTCAGCATCGCAGGCGTGACCCCGTCCGATTCCTGCTCGCACCGGTAACGGGCCGTATGTCCGTCGTCACTCAACAGTCCGTGCAGACGGGCAAAGAGCGCATGCGCGGCATCATGAACTCCGGCAAGCGTGTGCTTCGCTTCCCGTACATGCTTGCGAATCGCCTCAGCGCGCGCCTCATCAGCCGTAAGCGCTCCCTTTTCCAGATGGGTCAACAGGATTTCCAGCGTGCCGCTGCTCCGCTTGCTCTTGGTGCGGCTCAGACGGTGCAGGATTTGACTGAGGCGATAAGGAGAAACGTCAATCGACAAATGCCGTGTCGCGGCCTCTTCCAGATTGTGCGCTTCGTCAAAAACCAGTTGCGCATAAGGCGGCAACATGCCGCCATCTGCCTGCAAATCCGAGAAGACCAGCGCATGGTTAGCGATAATCAAATGTGCGCCCAACGCTTTTGCACGCGCCTTCTGCAGGTAACACCGGCGGAAAAAGCGACAGCCCCGTCCGGCACATTCTTCTCCGACAGAGGCGATCTTCGCGAGAAAGGCCGCTTCCGCATGGCTTGCACCTGCAAAGGCATCCAAGTCGCCGTCCGGTGATTGAACCGCCCAAGCGACAACCTCTGTAAAAAGCCGGAGTTCCGGACGATCCAACTCGAATTGTGAATGCTCCAACAAGATTCCGAATTGTCGCAGACAGAGGTAATTGGAACGTCCTTTCAGAATCGCCACGCGAAGTTGCTGACTCTCATCTGTTCCAAATTCAGCACGGATCGCCTCACGCACCAGCGGCAAATCTTTTTCGATCAGTTGCGATTGCAGATTACGCGTGTTCGTGCTGACTACGACAGAAACGTCATTCAGACGCGCCCAAGCCGCCGCAGGGATGAGATAGGCCAGGCTCTTGCCAATGCCGGTACCTGCCTCGACCACAAGGTGCTTCCCCTCGTTGAATGCACGGACGACCGCTTTGAGCATGTCGAGTTGTCCGGCGCGCGCCTCATATCCGGGCATCACCCGGGCAAAGAGCCCCCCAGGCATCAGATGCGAGGTGACGCGCTCGGGCGCAAGCGGCGAACAGTCTTCGTGCCGAGGCGCTTCCTTGCGTTCGTTACGGGAACGGTCGCTCTTGAAGGTCTCGGTCCAATGTCCGCAACGTGTTCCTGCGTGGCGTACGCGATGGGCGACATCGCCAAAGAGTTTAGCCAATGGCTTTTCGTTCAGATCGCGCAGCAAGAGCTCAATGGTTTCCAGCGCCCACAAGGGAAAGGTGACGAGCCGTCTTTCAATGCAACACCAGACATTCCACAGTCCTTCCGCAGTCGGCGGCACGCCCTCCTCAAATAATTGCTCCGCACGCTCAAGCGGAGCATCCGAAAATGCATACGCGCGAAGCGCCATGATGTCAATCATCGTCGTGCGCCGCTCCGGAAGCAACTCTTCAAATGCCGCGACATTATTCGTCAGATAAAGGATCGGACCGCCAGCCTCCGTCATGCCCTCTTGGGATGCAAAAACAGTGAACGCAGGCTTTTGACCTGCGTTCGCTGCGGTGATCCAGACTGTTTGAATCGACACCATCCCGTTAGACTCCTTAAATTGTGAAAAATAGCTGTTCGACAGAGCGGCGATTAAGTATGAACGTTAGAAGGATGTAAATCAACAAAAAAAAGGCCGGAAATAAGATGCCCACACTTGAATTCACGCCAAAAATATGCTAATTTTTTCATTTATGAACCTGTATTTTATATTTTGTAAAATATAGTCGTGAAACTGTAATATGCGGAAAATCGCATTCGGGAGGATAAATCCATGACAAACTTCACATGGTATGATGTGAGTGACGCAACCGTTGGGTTGCTCTTCGGACTGGCAGGTGTGCTCGGCGGCTATGCTTTTCGCGGCTTAATCGGCAAATGGCAGGCCGATACGATTGAAAAGCAGGCCAAGCTAAAACTGGACGATGTGCATGTCGAGGTTAAGAACAAGATGAAGGAGGCCGACATTCTCGCACGGGCGGAAGTCGTCAAAGCCAAGGAAGAATTCGAAAAGAGCACCAAAGCCCGACGTAAAGAATTGCAGGATATTGAAAGTCGTCTGACTGTCCGAGAAGAAAATATGGATAAAAAAGCGGCTCTCTTGGACAAGAAGGACCAACACATCGCGCAGAAGCAAGAAGATATGCTCCGCAAGGCTGAGGATATCCAGCAAAAGCGCATCGAGACCGACCGTCGCGTGCAGGATGCTGATAACCGCCTTCAGAAACTCGCCAGCATGACCTACGAAGAGGCCAAGCGCGAACTGTATCACCGCGCGGAAATGGATGTCAAAAGCGAGTCTGGAAACCTCATCCGAAAGATTCAGGAGGAAGCCAAGGAGACCGCCGAGAAGGAAGCAACACGCATCGTCACCATGGCTATCCAACGTTACTCCATCGCCCATGCTAGCGAAACCGTGACCACCACGGTCCAGTTGCCCAGCGACGATGTCAAAGGCCGCATCATTGGCCGCGAAGGCCGCAACATCCGTACGCTTGAAGCTGTCACCGGCATGACCATGCTGGTGGATGACACGCCTGAAGCGGTGGTGATCTCAGGCTTCGACCCTGTCCGCCGCGAAGTCGCGCGCCAGACACTCGAGCTGCTCGTAGCAGACGGGCGCATTCATCCGGCCCGCATTGAGGAAATTGTCAAGAGCGTGACAGACAACCTTGAAAAGACCATCTGTGAGGCCGGCGAAGCCGCCGCGTATGAGGCGCAAGTCCAGGGAGTACCTGCCGACCTGTTGAAACACATGGGACGGCTGAAATTCCGCACCAGTTTCTCTCAGAATGTCCTGCGTCACTCGATCGAGGTTTCTCACCTCATGGGCATGATGGCTTCTGAACTGGGACTCGATCCGGTCATTTCCCGGCGCATCGGATTTTTCCACGATATCGGTAAAGCTCTCGACCATACTGTCGAGGGTGCGCATGCAGCAATCGGTGCCGACCTCCTCCGACGAAACGGGGAGAGCGACATGGTCGCAACCAGCGTCGCGGCACATCACGGCGATATGCAGTCTGAAGGCGTGTATGGCGTACTTTGTTCCGCAGCAGACGCTATTTCAAGCTCGCGCCCAGGCGCGCGCAATGAAAATACGGGCATCTATGTCCAGCGTCTTGAAAAGCTGGAAGCCATCGCCAATAGTTTCCCGGGCGTGAAAAAAACCTTTGCCGTCCAAGCTGGACGAGAAGTGCGTGTCCTCGTAGATCCTGTTCAAGTGAGCGATAACGACGCCATTGTCATGGCCCGCGAGATCTGCCAGCAGATCTCCGCAAATCTCCAGTTCCCTGGCCAAATCCGCGTCGTCATCGTCCGCGAAACCCGTTGCGTTGAATATGCAAAGTAAGGATAGCGCTACATGAAAATTTTACTCGTCGGTGATATCGTGGGCGGACCCGGCAGACGGATCTTCGCGGAGGTGGTCAAGAAGCTCCGTGCGGAACATGCCATCCATGTCGTGATCGCAAATGCGGAAAACGCCGCTGCCGGAAATGGTATTACGCTCGCACTGGCTAATGAACTCTTCAAGGCTGGTGCGGATGTGCTGACACTCGGTGACCACGCTTGGGGACAGAAGGATCTTGAAGGCGTCATCGGCTCCGAGAAGCGGTTACTGCGTCCTGCCAACTATCCGCCGGGCGTACCCGGACAAGGGTGCGGCACCTATCCGACATCCTTGGGTCCGATCTCCGTGATCAATCTGCAAGGCCGTGTCTTCATGAGCCCCTCGGACTGTCCCTTTCGCACAATGGACGCGGTACTGAAAACGCTTCCGTCCAATGCGCCAATCCTTGTTGATTTCCATGCGGAGGCGACCTCTGAGAAGATCGCAATGTCGCATTATCTCGATGGACGTGTCGCAGCCCTTGTGGGTACGCATACGCATGTCCAGACGAGCGATGCCATCATCCTCCCAAAAGGGACTGCCTACATGACCGACCTCGGCATGACAGGCCCGTACATATCTGTAATTGGCCGCGAAATCGCGCCGGTCACCAAAAAATTCATGACCGGCATGTCCTCAAAGTTTGACGTGGCAGCTGGTCCGGCTGTCCTCGAAGGCGCCCTCCTCGAACTCGACAACGCCACTGGCAAAGCCCTCTCTATCACGCCTTATCGCGTCAGGGAATAACCCTGTCATGAACGAGACCCTCAAACCGCTCACCATCACCGAACTGACGCAGCACATTCGTTCTGCTGTCGAGCCCTCTTTCAGTTCCGTGTGCGTCGAAGGTGAAATATCGGGCTTTAAGGTCTATTCCAGCGGGCACAGTTACTTTACGCTCAAAGACGCAGGCGCCATCCTGAACGCGGTTCTCTTTTCGGGTTCACGTGCGAAATTACCTGCTTCGCTTCTGCTGAAGGATGGAATGAAAGTCCGCGCGTATGGCGCTGTTACGATCTATCCGGAACGCGGACAATACCAGCTCGTCGTCCGCAACCTGGAAGCCTCCGGCATCGGCGATTTGATGCAACAGGTTGAGGAGCTCAAGAAGCGCCTTCAGCAGGAGGGCCTTTTTGCCCCTGAGCGCAAAAAGCCCTTGCCCATGTTCCCCCAACGTATCGGCATTGTCACCTCTCCGACCGGCGCGGTCATCCACGACATCATCACCGTGCTAGGCAGACGCTTCCCGAACCTCAATATTCGCCTCGCGCCTGTCAAAGTCCAGGGTGAAGGCGCAGCAAACAGCATTGCGAACGCGATCCATTACTTTAACGCCTCTTTGACCTGGGTTCCCGATGTCCTCATTATTGGACGCGGCGGCGGAAGCATTGAAGACCTTTGGGCCTTCAACGAGGAACCCGTTGTCCGGGCTGTCGCAGCATCTAAAATTCCCACCATCTCCGCTGTCGGCCATGAAACAGATGTGACGCTCTGCGACTTTGCAGCCGATGTGCGTGCGCCAACACCCTCGGCGGCGGCAGAGATCGTGATTGCTCCCAAGGCTGAATTTCAGGCCAAGCTCGAACGCCTTGATGACGATGCGCATCACGCCCTCACACAGCGCATGGAACAATCCATGCAGCGCGTCGACGACTTCGATATCCGCCTACGTGCAGCCCTCCAACAGAAGGGACATCAATTCCGTAAGCGTGTCGAACAGGCCAGCGCCCGTCTTGGAGTATTGCGTGAACGTCAGACGCGCACACTGGAGTCGCGTCTTGCGCTATATCAGCAGCGGCTCGTGCAAGCCGCGCAACGGAAAAACGACCGTTATCGCGCACGACTCGAAACACTCGCCCGCCAATGTACGCTGCTCAGCCCGTTGTCCGTATTGGACCGTGGCTACAGTCTGACACGCACGGCCGACGGTAAGCTTGTGCGCTCCGTAGCGGATGTCGCACCCGATGCCGCATTACTCACCCTTGTCAAGGACGGCACCATCACCAGCCGTGTCATACCATGATCAGCACGGGGACGATCGAAAAAATTAAGCAGCTTATGATCCTTGCCAGCGTCTTTGAAGAGGATCTAGAGGAGAGCTTTATCCTCGGTTCAGGCGCCGGTGGACAGAAGGTCAACAAGACCTCCTCCACCGTACGCCTCTACCACGAACCCAGTAAGACCACGATCAAGTATGGCGAGGGCCGTTCCCGTGAAATGAACCGCTGGCTGGCCCGTCGTCAACTGGCAGAGAAGATTCTCGAGAAAGAAAAATCCGAACACTCCAAACGGCGACAAGACGTTGAACGCATCCGCCGCCAGAAGCGACGCCGTTCGCGTCGCCAGAAAGCAAAGATGGTGGCGGATAAGCGGATACAGGGTGAGAAGAAGACCGGCCGTCAGCGTGTCAACACCGATGCGGAGTAATCTTCGCTTTCAATGATGCGTCTCTTATGCTATTTTAATGGTCTGTAATTGGTCATCTATAAGGAGTTTTTATGCCTGTTTTAATTCCACTTGCGGATGGTGTTGAACCCATGGAAGCCGTCACCATTATTGATGTCTTGCGACGTGCATCGATTCGTGTGACCACGGTCTCGTTGACGGAGCATGTCACCATCCATGCGGCACAGGACATTAAGCTTGCCGCGGATACCACCTGGTCGGCGATCAACCTCGATGACTTCGGCGCGATCGTCCTTCCTGGCGGCAGCAAGGGCACGGACATTCTGAAGGCCGACACACGTATCCTGGACGCGGTACGTCAGTTTGCGGACGACGGACGTCATGTCGCTGCCATCTGCGCTGCACCCACTGTACTTGCAAAAGCCGGTGTCCTCAAGGACCGCACCGCCACCTGTTATCCGACCTGCGCAGAGGAACTCGGAGAAGCTTATGAAAATGCGCCCGTCATTGCTGATGAAAACATCATCACAAGCCAAGGCCCTGGCACAGCGCTGCTCTTCTCGCTCGTCCTTGTGCAACATTTCAAGGGAGAAGAAGAGGCGAACACAGTGGCAGATGCCATGCTGACCACCCTCGGATAGTCAGATATGACAGCCCTTCATGCTTATGACTTGATGCTGACCATCCGTCTCTTCGAAGAGGCGATCGAACGGCTTTTTCTGGAAGGACGCATCATGGGCACCGCCCATACCTGCATCGGACAGGAAGCCGTCGCTGTGGGCGTGGCCGCAGCCATGAGACCCCTCGATGCCATGACCTCGACCCATCGCGGCCATGGCCATTTTCTTGCACGGGGCGCAGACCCCCAACGCGCGATGGCCGAACTCTTCGGACGCGCAACCGGCTATTCACGCGGACGCGGCGGCAGTCAGATGATGATGGATCCGTCCATCGGCTTTTACGGGGCAAACGGTATCACGGGCGCGAGCATCCCCTTTGCCGCCGGGCTTGCCCTCGATGCGCAGATGCGTAAGTCAGAGCGCGTCACGATCAGTCTCTTTGGCGACGGAGCCTCCAATCAAGGCGTGTTTCATGAAACATTAAACATGGCCTCGCTCTGGAAGCTCCCTGTTCTCTTCATTGTCGAAAACAATGGCTACGCCATGTCCACAACCACGCAACGCGGACTCGCCAACCCCTGCATTGCTGACCGCGCAAAAGCTTATGCCATGCCCGGCAAGACGGTCGACGGCAACGACTTCTTTGCCGTCCGCGACACCGTCGCAACATTCGCGGAGGCGGCACGTCAGGGCAACGGACCCGCGCTGATTGAATGCATGACCTATCGCCTCTCTGGACATTCCCGTGGCGATCAACGCATCTATCGTACACGCGAGGAAGAGGCCGCTGCGCAAAAAGGCGATCCGCTCCTGCGCATGGAAGCCTACCTCCGCAAAAACGAAGTAGCCACAGACGCCCTCTTTGCTGAACATCGGCAACAGATGCAAGCCCGTATTGACGATGCCATCCGCTTCTGCGAGGAGTCGCCGGTACCCGATCCAGCCCTTTATATGGCTGAGGAGTTGTCATGAGCATTACCTTTACACAGGCCATTCATGACACGCTCGCGGCAGAGATGCAACGCGATCCCTCCATATTCCTGATGGGCGAAGACATTGGCGCTTATGGGGGCGCATTTGGTGTCACCCGCGGCCTCTTAGAAACCTTTGGCCCAGCTCGTGTGCGCGATACGCCCATCTCAGAACAGGCGCTCACGGGCATCGCGATCGGCGCAGCAGTAGCAGGCCAACGTCCTGTCATTGAATTCATGTTCATGGATTTCATCACCCTCGCGGTGGATCAGCTCGCCAATATGGCCGCAAAACTGAAACCC